>Ga0306920_100002439_pt1 | contig 23539 bp, 20 predicted proteins | sample flu12Cox44000170_FD_204666 | JGI IMG/M metagenome (GOLD analysis project Ga0306920, IMG submission 204666) | Lab enrichment of tropical soil microbial communities from Luquillo Experimental Forest, Puerto Rico - flux4day.12C.oxic.44.000.170 (v2)... | ecosystem: Environmental > Terrestrial >...
ATCGGTGCCGAACCAGTCCCTGGTCAGCCGCCCGGCACCGAGCGGCAGCGAGGCCACCGCGTCCGGCTCCTCGTCGTTTCCCGTGGCCACCTCGAGCGAGCCGCCGCCGATGTCGATCACCAGCAGCCGCCCGGAGGACCAGCCGAACCAGCGGCGGGCGGCGAGGAAGGTGAGCCTGGCCTCCTCCTGGCCGGTCATCACGTTGATCTGGGCCCCGGTCCGCTCGCGGATCCTGGACAGGACCTGTTCGCCGTTCACGGCATCCCGGACGGCCGAGGTCGCGAACGCGATGATGTCCTCGACGCCCTTGTCCTCGCCGATGCGCAACGCCTCTTCAACTATCGCGCGCAGCCTGTTCTCGCCCGGACCGGACAGTGTGTTACCGTTCTCCAACTGGGCGGCGAGCGTGAGTTCGGCCTTGTGCGAGAACGCTGGCATGGGCCGCGCCCCTTGGTAGGCGTCCACCACGAGCAAGTGGACAGTATTCGACCCCACGTCCAGCACCCCAAGTCGCATACCCTGACGCTACCCTGCCAGTGGCGGGAAACGCCTGGTTAGGCCAGCGATCGGCGGCCGGGGCCAAGGACGTTACAGGAAGGTTAACAATGCACAACGGGGAGGTGTCGTACTGGTGGCGGGCGCGCGGCATCCCGCCGCGGCGCCCCTCGCTGCCAGGCAGTACCGAGGCCGACGTATGCATCGTCGGCGCGGGCTATACCGGCCTGTGGACCGCTTACTACCTCAACCGGGCCGACCCCGCGCTCCGGATCGTCGTGCTCGAGGCGAGCTTCGCCGGGTACGGCGCCTCCGGCCGGAACGGCGGCTGGGTGACGGCCGAACTGCCCGGGTCGCGCGCGCGCTACGCCAGGCACCCGCGGGGCACGGACGGCGTCCGCGAACTCGAGCAGCACCTGCGCGACACGGTCGACGAGGTGGCCAGGGTCTGTGCCGCCGAGGGCATCGATGCGGGCCTGGTGAAGGGCGGCACGCTCACCGTCGCCACCTCGGCCGCCCAGGAGGCCAGGCTGCGTCACCGGCTGGAGCAGGAACGGGCGTGGGGAGACGATGCCGGGATCGTTCGGTATCTGGAAAAGACGGAACTGGATGACCGACTGCGCGTGGCCGGGGCGGTGGGGGCCCTCTACTCGCCGCACTGTGCTCGCATGCAGCCCGCCGGCCTGGTCGCCGGGCTAGCCGAGGCGGTCACCCGGGCCGGCGTCCGGCTCCACGAGTCCACCCCGGTGACCTCGATATCGGCCGGGCGGGCCCGCACTCCGGCCGGCGACGTGCGGGCACCTTATATAGTGCGCTGCACCGAGGGGTTCACCGCGGACATCCCGGGCCAGCACCGGACGCTGCTGCCGATGAACAGCTCGATGATCGTCACCGGCCCGCTCAGCGACAAGGCCTGGAAATCGATCGGCTGGGATCGCTTCGAGACGCTCGGCGACGAGGCGCACGCGTACATGTACGCCCAGCGCACCGCGGACGGCAGGATCGCGCTCGGCGGCCGCGGCGCCCCGTACCGCTTCGGCTCCGGGGTGGATCACGACGGGGTGATCCCGTCGTCTACCATCGCGCAGCTCGGCCGGATCCTCCGCCGGATGTTCCCGGCCGCGACCGAGGCCGGCCTCGAACACGCGTGGTGCGGCGTGCTCGGGGTGCCGAGGGACTGGTGCGCCACCGTCACCCTGGATCCGCAGACCGGCCTGGGCTGGGCGGGCGGCTACACGGGCCACGGGGTGGCCGCGTCCAACCTGGCCGGCCGCACGCTCGCCGACCTGGTGCGGCGCGTCCCCAGCCCGCTCACCACCCTGCCCTGGGTCGGCCACCGGTCGCCTCGCTGGGAACCGGAGCCGGCCCGCTGGGCGGGGGTGCACGGGCTGTACGCCCTCTACCGGACGGCGGACCGGCTGGAGTCAGCCCGCCATACCCCGCGCACGTCCGTGCTGGCCCGCATGGGCGACCTGATCTCGGGGATCCCCCACTAGGCGTACCGGCGGCCCGGATGCTCCGGGTCGATGAGGTCCGCGTAGCCCGGATGGGTCGCGATGAACTGCGCCACGAACTCGCAGTAGACGGTCAGCGTCCTGCCCTTGGCCCGCACATCGTCCAGTGCCTTCGTGACCAGCGCGGTCCCGATCCCCCGGCCGCGGAATGCCGGCTCGACGATCGTGTGCCGGAAGACCAGCCGAGATCCGGAGCGCTCGTAGACGATGGTCCCCACGACCTGATCGCCGATCAGCGCGTCATAGGTTCGCGACTCGGCGTTGTCGCGCACCGTCATCTCGGGGGTTTCGGCGACCATAGTGCTCCTGCCCATCTCGACGGCCGACAGTACCCCAGAGGCTACCGGCAGGTCCGGCCGCGGCGGGCCGCCGCGGCCGGGCCTGATCATCGCGTTCAGAAAACGTTCTTGGTCTTGCTGCGGTGGTTGATCTGCCCCTTGTTGTTAGCGGTGAACGTGTAGACCTGCATGTGAGCGGTGTAGCGCAGGGTCATGTCCCGGCAGATCCACTGGTGGTACCCGAACGCCACCGCGCCCAGGTTGGTGTGCAGCTTCCTGGTGGAGTTGTAGACCACTACGACCGCCCCGGACGCGTAGACGCCCCGTGCGGTGTCCTCGGCGCAGACGTGGACCTTGAGGCCCTTGCTCACCCTGGCGTAAGTTCCCCAAGCCTTGACCCCGTGCAAGCCCGGGAAGGAAAGCTGGTGAGTGCTGGAATGCATGGGGGCTGCGGATGCCGGCAGTGCGCTGAGAGCGAGCATCGCCGCGGAGGCGGCAACAAGGGAGATTCGGCGCAACATGTAAATCCTGTACCTCCGTGTTGGCTTAGGGAAAGCCTGAAGGCTAGCAGCGCCGCCCCCGCCGGGCAACGAGGATCACAGGAATTAATCGGTCCCACGCGCGTAACGGAGGAGGACGTCCAGGCCGGCCTGTGCGGGCCGGCCTGGACTTACGCGTTCAGGCGAGGTCGAACCGGTCGAGGGTCATCACCTTGTCCCACGCCGCGACGAAGTCGTTCACGAACTTCGCCTTCGCGTCATCGCTCGCGTAGACCTCCGCGAGCGCGCGCAGCTCGGAGTTCGACCCGAAGATCAGGTCGGCACGGCTGCCGGTCCACTTGACCTCACCCGTGGCGGCGTCGCGGCCCTCGAACGCGTTCGCGTCCTGGGCCGTCGGCTGCCACGTCGTGCCCATGTCGAGCAGGTTGACGAAGAAGTCGTTGGTCAGCGACCCGGGGGTGGCGGTGAGGACGCCGAGCTTGGACCCGTCGTAGTTCGCGCCCAGGACGCGGAGCCCGCCGACGAGGACCGTCATCTCGGGGGCGCTCAGGGTCAGCAGGTTCGCCTTGTCGAGCAGCAGGAACTCGGCGGGCAGCCGGCCGTCCTTCCCGACGTAGTTGCGGAACCCGTCCGCCTTCGGCTCGAGCGCCGCGAACGACTCCACGTCGGTCTGCTCCTGCGACGCATCCGTTCGGCCCGGCGCGAAGGGGACCTCCACGCCGAAGCCGGCGTTCCTGGCCGCCTGCTCGACGGCCGCGCCGCCGGCCAGCACGATCAGGTCGGCCAGCGAGACCTGCTTGCCGCCGGCCTGGGCGGCGTTGAAGGCCCGCTGGATCCCCTCCAGGGTGCGCAGCACCGTCGCCAGCTGGTCCGGGTTGTTGACCTCCCACCCGATCTGCGGCTCCAGGCGGATACGGCCGCCGTTGGCGCCGCCGCGCTTGTCGCTGCCGCGGAAGGACGAGGCGGCCGCCCACGCGGCGGACACCAGCTGGGACACCGACAGGCCCGAGGCGAGGACCTGCTCCTTGAGGGCGGCGGCGTCCCGGGCATCGATGAGCTCGTGCGTCACCGGAGGGACGGGGTCCTGCCAGATCAGCGTCTCGGACGGGACCTCCGGGCCGAGGTAGCGCACGATCGGGCCCATGTCGCGGTGAGTCAGCTTGAACCAGGCCCGGGCGAAGGCGTCCGCGAGCTCGTCCGGGTTCTCCATGAAGCGTCGCGAGATCGGCTCATAGATCGGGTCGAACCGGAGCGCGAGGTCGGTCGTCAACATCGTCGGCGGGCGGCGCTTCGACGGGTCCTCCGGGTCAGGGACGGCGTCCGCCCCGGCGCCGTCCTTCGGCTGCCACTGGTACGCGCCCGCCGGGCTCTGGGTCAGCTCCCACTCGAAGCCGAAGAGGGTTTCGAAGAAGCTGTTGTCCCACGTGATCGGCGTGGGGGTCCAGGTCACCTCAATGCCGCTGGTAATCGCGTCACGGCCCTTGCCGGTGCCGTAGCTGCTCTTCCAGCCGAGGCCCTGCTGTTCGATCGGGGCCGCCTCGGGGTCGGGGCCGACGTTGCTCTCCGGTCCCGCGCCGTGGGTCTTGCCGAAGGTGTGGCCGCCCGCGATCAGGGCCACCGTCTCCTCGTCGTTCATCGCCATCCGGCGGAACGTCTCGCGGACGTCGCGGGCCGCGGCGAGCGGGTCCGGGTTGCCGTTCGGGCCCTGCGGGTTGACGTAGATGAGGCCCATCTGGACCGCGGCCAGCGGCTCCTGCAACTCGCGGTCGCCGCTGTAGCGCTCGTCGCCGAGCCAGGTGGTCTCGGGCCCCCAGTAGACGTCGTCGTCCGGCTCCCACTCGTCCACGCGGCCGCCGCCGAAGCCGAAGGTCTTGAAGCCCATCGACTCCAGGGCGACGTTGCCGGTGAGGACCATCAGGTCGCCCCAGGAGATCTTCCGGCCGTACTTCTTCTTGACCGGCCACAGCAGCCGGCGGGCCTTGTCCAGGCTGACGTTGTCGGGCCAGCTGTTGATCGGCGCGAAACGCTGCTGACCGGCCCCGGCGCCGCCGCGGCCGTCGTTGATGCGGTAGGTGCCCGCGAGGTGCCAGGCCATCCGGATCATCAGCGGGCCGTAGTGGCCGAAGTCGGCCGGCCACCAGTCCTTGGAGTCGGTGAGCATCGCCGCGATGTCCCGCTTCACGGCGGCGAGGTCGAGGCTCTTGAACTCCTCGGCATAGTTGAAGTCCGCCCCCATGGGATTGGCCACGGCGGGGTTCTTGGCGAGGATCTTCAGGTTGAGCCTGTTCGGCCACCAGTCCTGGTTGGCGTCACCTTGCGTGGGGTGGGTGAGTCCGGCGGGCAGGACCGGACATGTCCCGCTCTCGGGGGTCGGGCCTTCGGCGACTACTGGATCATGGTTCTCAGACATGGGGAATCCTTCCGAGCTACTAATGGCGGATCACGACACCCACGAAGTGCGGGCGGTAGAACAGTCGGGGCACAGGCCCCAGTAGATGACTTCGGCCTCGTCGATCGAGAAGCCGTGGTCATCGGCGGCGGTCAGGCAGGGCGCCTCGCCGACCGCGCAGTCGACGTCGGCGACGACACCGCACGACCGGCACACGATGTGGTGGTGGTTGTCCCCGACGCGTCTCTCGAACCGGGGCTGGCCGCCAGCCGGTTCGATGCGGCGCAGGAGTCCGGCCGCGGTGAGCGCGTGCAGGGCGTCGTACACGGCTTGAAGGGAGATATGGCCTATGCGATCGCGCACCCCGGAGGCGATCGCGTCGACGCTGAGGTGGTCACCGGCCCGGACGATCTCGAGCAGTGCGACGCGGGCCGCCGTCACCCTCAGGCCCGCACCGCGCAGCTCCTCGGCTGTCGACGGAGTCTGGGATGCGGTCATGGCGTCAACCTATCGTCGTAAACGCAAGTGACTCAAGACAACGAATAGTCCAAGTTTGAGACACATCGGATGACGTTGGCCCCGTTGTGGCGGGATGCGCCGAACGGATGGCCCGGCCAGCCCTACCATTCAGGTACTCGCGTTACACCAGGTCAGACCGTCTCCAGTGGCGCATCGTGCGACATCAGCTGGTCAGCAAGCAACGTCGTTGCATATTTGCCGCCGGGGCGGCCGGGCGGCGACTGGAGATCCTTGTCTGCGGGGGTTAACGAAGGGGCGGCAAAGGCCTGCCACCGTAGGGCGTGGATGCCACATCCACGTCGTGTCAGCGACATGGCTGGGACATCCACGCCGTATGCCGCCAGGGCGGCCGCCATGGCACTCGCTCCTGTTCCCGTCACGAGCGTGGTCACAGCCAGGACAAAAACAGTGACTCGCAAAGGCAAAAGTAGATGTATGGCGCGTGACAACGAGATGCAGATTCTGTGAAGACCATGTAGAGGAGGGACGGCGCCTAATCCGGAGCGATCACCCGGCATCGGGTAGGCCGACCGTGCTTTGGCTCGCGGTCGCCCCGCACCACCAGCGCCGACGTGATGGGCAAGATATGCGTCTAGCCGACGCTCCCGTATGCGCTGTATAACCACGCCAGTACGCTGGGTCATTAGCGTTTTCGCCGCAAAATGGCCGTTTTTGGCCTGTTCACGTTGAGTATTGAACTTAGGTGTGTTTATCCTCACTGAGTGGCTAGCTGATCTGTAACCAAGGAGAAGCTCTATGAGATCCAGACGCACCCTCACCCAGCGTAGGCGGGAGGTGACCCTCACGGGTCTCGTCGGCTAGCCAAGGCGGTCCCGGCCAGGTGTTCGCAGCACGCGGCCGGGACCTTTGTCGGACTACCCTTAGGAGGAATCCCGACATGTTCATTATCGCCGCCGCCGGCACGGCTAAGGCCCTGATGGCGGTCACGATTTCGCTGCACCCAGGGGCGCACCAGGTCCCCGCCAGCCACACCGTCCAGCAGGGCGAAACGCTGTCGGTGATCGCGGCCCATACCTACGGCAAGGCGGCCGACTGGCCCGCCGTGTGGTGGGCCAACCGTCACCAGGTGGCCAACCCGAACCTGATCTCCGCGGGCCAGCGGCTGCGGCTACCGGCCAGCGGCCAGGTGCCCGCGTGGATGGCCCGCGCCGCGCAGGCCGCCGTCCCGGCCCCGCCGCCTGCCCCGGCGGCGGCGAGCGTCCCTCAGTCGAGCCCGTCCGCCGCCGCGCCGGTCTCTACCGCGGCCCCGGCGTCCTCGGGCGGGGCGAACTGGTCGGCCATCGCAGCGTGTGAGTCCGGCGGGAACTGGAGCGCCAACACCGGCAACGGCTTCTACGGCGGGCTGCAGTTCACCCAGCAGACCTGGCTTGGCTACGGCGGCGGCCAGTACGCCTCGTCGGCCAACCTGGCCACCCCATCCCAGCAGATCGCCGTGGCCCAGCGGGTGCTGGCCGGGCAGGGCATCGGCGCCTGGCCGGTATGCGGGGCAGGCGGCTAAGACCGATCTCGCGTCACCTGCCTGCACCAGGTGCACGTCACCGGTCAGGCAGGTGACGCAGGCTGAGGCGGTCACCTGGTGTGCGGACACCGAACGACCCGGGCGGGACGCCGCCTACCCGGAACTGCCCGGCTGGGCGGGGCTGCGCCGTGCCGTGACCAGAGCCGCGACCGTGCTGGCGCGAATCGGTCGCCCGAGTCGTTCATATATGGCCTCGTGTTCACGCTCAAGGGCTTGACGTTGACCCGGTGAAATCCGAGCGTAAAACGACATCGTACGAACGAGAGCGTTGAGCTCGTCAGGCGTGTGCTCTATGAGCTTTGGCATGACTGCCACCTGAACATCACCAAACAAGCGGCCTGCATAATCTTGCCCTATGTCGTAGCTGCCGAGCCAGGCCCATACCTCTGAGACGTTGCCACGGCGTTGCTCCATCCCAGCGAGCGTGGCGTCGAGATCCCGGTAGCTCGGCCAATGAGCGGCAATGTCGGGGGCGACCCTTCTCATGGCGGCGAGCGCTGCTTCCTGATCTCGCTTGCTGCGCGGCTCCTCGAGTCCGAAGTATTGCACGAGGGCGAGCGTTCCACCGGGAACGAGTACGTCAGCGGCCTTCTGCCAGCTGACCTTGGGGTCAACCCAGTGAAACGCGGACGCAGAGAATACGGCCTGAAACTGCCCGCGGGGAAGCAATGCGTCCTCAAACTGGGCGTTCACGAATTCCACCTCTCCCGCGCCTTCCAGGTTCTGCCTGGCCAGTGCTATGAGGCTCTTGCCTGGTTCGAGCGCTGTGACATGCAGCCCGTGAGCGACAAGGCCGCGCGTCAGTTGTCCGCTTCCGCACCCGACCTCAAGCACATGATCACCGCACCCGATCCCTGCGACCCGGCAAGCCTGATCGACGAGTTCGTCAGGATAAGCCGGACGGTGGCGATCGTACTCAGCCGCGATCTCGTCAAAAACCTTGCCGTAACGGCGCGCGGTAGATTCCGGTAGCGAGGTATTCACTGGCCCTCCGTTCGTGCTCGTTACTGTGATCGCCACGTCATGGCCGTGGCCAGGTTCCGGCGCCGCGCGCATGCCGGTCCGAGGGACACCGTGCTCCACCGGGAGCCTGTCCCCTGCGGCGAGTCAATCGTCCATCTGCCCTGCGGTCGGCGCGCCGAACGCTTTGCTGAGTGCTATCCGCATGACCTGCGCCTGGGTTGGCAGCCCGCCATCCGGCGCCTGGTGATCCATCCCCTTGCGGACCGCCTTCAGGAACGGATCTGAAGCGGCGATGGTCGCCGCGACGCCCTCAGCCGTCGCGCCATCCTGTTCGAGGGCCTCGGCGATGATGAACTCAAACAGGTTCGGAACGGCCGACATCGAGACCCCCCAAGGTTTGCTCCTTCATCGTTACCCTTGCACGATGACAGCAGCGCGCGGGTCCTAGCAACAACACGTCATCCAGCACCAGCACCGCCGGCCCGGTCATCGCCGCGTCGAAGTAGACCGCGTCCTCGTGCTCGTAAGAGAGAGGGGGCCTGCTCAGGTCGCAGTCGGCGGCCGTTTTGGAACTCGGCGGCGAACGCGGCCTCACCCAGCGCTTCGCGTGTCGCGGCGGTGATGCGCGTGACGTCGGCACCGTCGCCGGGCGGGGCGCTGGCGCCGGCCGGGTCCCAGGCCGCGTCCGCTGCTCCGAGTAGCTGGGCGGCCCGGTCGGGCTGGCCGCCGAGTGCTTGCGCACCGGCCAGGCCGGTGAGTGCTTGCGCCACAGCCTGCGGGTCACCGAGTTTCCGCGCGGCGGTGAGGCACTGGATATGCCATGAGCGCGCGATGGCCGGCTCGCCGCGCTGCTCGGCGATGAAGCCGAGTTCGGACAGTGAGATGGTGCGGGCTACGTCTGGTTCGGAGCCGATCCGCTGGCTCGTTCGCAGCACGTTGCGTATGTGGGTCTCGGAGACGTCGAGCTTGCCCTCCCTGCGCGCTGTCTGGCCGAGGCCTAGCTCCGCGAACACCTGCCCGGGGTGGTAGCTTTGCCCGGCCGCCAGGCGCATGGCCCGTTCGAGGAGCTCGCGGGCCTGGGCCAGGTCACCGGACTGCAGCGCGTTCCTGCCCAGCCACGACAGGGCATCGGCCGCTTGCGGCCACAAGCCGAGATCTTCGGCCATGCGCAGACCGTCCCGGTGCAGGCGGGCCGCCTGTGCGCGGTCGCTGGCGGCCGCCGCCGCGGCACCGAGCCATTCGATGGCTTGCAGCTGCCCCCAGCGGTCACCGAGCTCACGGAACATCGCCAGGCTCTGCCGGGCGTCGCGCTGCGCGGCGACGAGGTCGCCTCGGATCATCGCCAGCTTGGCGCGGGTGCTCAGGGCCGCCGCGAGTCCCCACTGGTCACCGAGCGTCCGGAAGCTGGCCAGCGCCTGGCCGACCATGGCCTCGCTCGCGGATGGGTCACCGAAATCGGAGGCGATGAAGGCGTGGAACCATTCCAGCGTGGCCCCGACGGCGGGGTCGTCGATTCCGCCCGGAGGCGGGGCGGGGTGCCCGCGGCGCCGGCCGGCCAGAACCTCCAGGCCGCCCTGCCAGGCCATGGCCGTGGCCCGGGCAGCGGACGGCCCGTGGCCAAGGGCAAGGGCCGCGTCCAGCGCGCGCCGGGCTTCGGTCAGCCTGCCGCGCAGGAACCAGTACCAGGCCAGCGCGTTGACCATCCGGAGAGCGGCCGCGGCGTCGTTGTCCTGGGTCGCGGAATCGAGCGAGTTGCGCAGGTTAGCGGTCTCGGCGTCCAGGCGCCTGAGCCAGGACCGCTGGTCGTGTCCGCGAAGGCGTGATGCGGCCCGTTCGGCGAAATTTGTGTAGTAACGGCGGTGCCGCAACCGCACCTGGCCGAACTCACCGGCCTGACGGAGGCGCCGCAGGCCGTATGCGGCGACGCTCTCCAGCAAGCGGTACCGGCGGCCGTCCGGCCCGTCCGTGACCACGACCAGGGAACGGTCCACCAGCCTGGCCACCAGGCCGAGCACATCCAGGTCATCCTCGGCGCAGATCGCCTCCGCGGCAGGCAGGCTGCAGCCGTCCGCGGTTATCGCCAGCCGCCGCAGCACCAGCCGTTCCGGCTCGGTGAGCAGCTCCCAGCTCCAGTCGATGACGGCCCACAGGGTCTGCTGCCGGCGCGGGGCGTCGCGGTGCCCGGTGACCAGTAGCCGGAACCGGTCGTCGAGCCGGGCGAGCAGCTCGTGCACGCCGAGGGTCCGGACGCGGGTTGCCGCCAGCTCCAGCGCCAGCGGGATCCCGTCGAGCCGCCGGCACAGCCCCGCGACGGCCTGGGCGTTGCCCTCGTCCAGGCGGAAACCCGGCGCGGACGCGCTGGCGCGCATGACGAACAGCTGGACGGCGCTGAACTGCGCCAATACGGCCGGCTGCTGGCCGGTCGCCGGGTCGGGCAGTTCCAGCCGAGGTACGGCCCAGACGATTTCGCCGGCCAGCATGAGAGGTTCCCGGCTGGTCACCAGGATGCGCAGCTCAGGAGCGGCCTGGAGCAACTGGGCGGTCAGCTTGGCGGCCTGGTCGATCAGGTGTTCGCAGTTGTCCAGGATCAGCAGCATCCGGCTGGCGCGCAGCGCCTCGGCCAGCAGATCTGACGGGTCCATGGAGCTGTCGTCCCTGATGCCCAGGACGGCCAGGACCATGTCAGCGGGCGTACCGGCCCCGGCGCGGGTGGGCTCGGCCAGTTCCACGAGCCAGACACCATCGGGAAAGGCACCTGCCGCCTTAGTCGCCGTCTCCAGGGCCAGCCGCGTCTTGCCCACGCCGCCCGGCCCGGTGAGGGTCACCAGCCGGCGTTCATCCAGCAGCCCGCGTAGTTCGGTCACCGCCGCCGTCCGGCCCACCACGTCGGTGAGCATGGCCGGAATGTTGGTCCGGGGACGGGCCGCCAGGGTGGGCGGAGCCTGCACGCGCTGAAGACCCGGGGCCTGCTCGAGAATGGCCTGATAGAGAGAGGCCAGGCTCGGCCCGGGATCCAGGCCAAGGTCGTCGGCCAGCCGGTCGCGCAGCTCGTTGTAGCTATTCACCGCCTCGGCCTGCCGGCCGGCCCGGTAGAGGGCGAGCATATGTGCGGCGCGCAGCCGCTCCCGCAGCGGATGATGGGCCACCAGCTCGCCGAGCTCGCCGGTCAGCAGGCGGTGCTCGCCCAGCGCCAGCCGGGCCTCGGCCTGCGCTTCCAGCGCGCCCAGCCGTTGCTCGGCTAGCCGCGCGATCGCCACCTGGGCAAACATGGCGTCGGCGAAGTCCGCCAGCGGCGGGCCTCGCCACAATGCCAGCGCATCGGCAAGCAGTTCGGCCTGGTCCCGAGGATTCTCGGTCGCATCGGCCCGCTCGATCAGGGCGGCGAACCGGCACTCGTCCAGCGCGTCGCTCTCGACCCGCAGCAGATAGCCCGGCGACCGGAAAGCCACCAGCTCACCGCCGCGCGGCTCGGCGTTCTCCAGCGCCTGCCGCAACCTGCTGACCTTTGACTGCAAGGCGCCGGCGGGATGGACGGGAAGGTCATCGCCCCACAGATCGTCGATCAGCCGGTCCGCCGATACGGGTCGCCCGAGGTGGAGGAGGAGATCGGCTAGCAGGGCGCGGACCTTGGCCTCGGGAACCTCGACCAGCCTGCCGTCGTCCGTCCACACGGCCAGGGTGCCGAGCAGCCCGAAACGCACCAGGCCAGGATAAGCCGGCAGCGGGCCGACAGCCGACCGACAGCGGGCCATCGCAGGGTGGAGTCCGTGAACGTGGTGATCATCCGGCAGGCGGGGCGGCGGGAGTGGATCGGCCTGGCCGTGCTCACTCTTCCGTGCCTGCTGTACGCGATGGATCTGACCGTACTGAATCTAGCGATCCCGCATCTCAGCGCCGACCTGCGGCTCAGCAGCACCCAGCTGCTGTGGATCGTCGACATATACGGGTTCATGGCCGCTGGGGCGCTGATCACCATGGGTACCCTCGGCGACCGCATCGGCCGCCGCCGCCTGCTTCTGATCGGTGCGGCGGCGTTCGGCGTCACCTCACTGCTGGCCGCCTGGTCCACTAGCGCGGCGATGCTGATCGCCGCCCGTGCCCTGCTCGGGCTCGCCGGTGCCACCGTGGCGCCCTCGACCCTGTCGCTGATCCGCAACATGTTCGATGATCCGCGGCAGCGTACGGTCGCCATCTCGGTGTGGATCACCAGCTTCTCGGTCGGCGGCGCGATCGGGCCGCTGCTCGGCGGGATCCTGCTGGAGTGGTTCTGGTGGGGCTCGGTGTTCCTTCTGGCGGTGCCGGTGATGGCCCTGCTCCTGGTCCTCGGGCCGCTGCTGCTACCGGAGTTCCGTGATCCTCAGGCGGGACGGCTGGACCTAGTCAGCGCGGCCCTGTCGGTGGCCGCGGTGCTGGCGGTCATCTACGGGCTCAAGCAACTCACCCGCGACGGCTTCGGCTGGCCGCCTGCCGTATCCATCGTGGCCGGCCTCGCGGCCGGGATAGTATTCGTGCGCCGACAGCACCGGCTGGCCGACCCGCTGCTGGATCTGCGGCTGTTCCGTTCCGCCGCATTCACCGCGGCGCTGACCACCAACCTGCTCAGCTTCTTCGTCGGGTTCGGCACCCTGCTGTTCATCGCCCAGTACCTGCAGCTGGTGCTGGGCCTGTCGCCGCTGGCGGCAGGCTTGTGGATGCTGCCTGCCTCGGCCGGATTCGTCCTCGGGTCCATGCTGACCCCGGTGCTGGCCCGCCGGGCACGCCCCGCATTCGTCACGGCGGCCGGCCTGGCGCTGGCCGCCGTCGGCCTGGGGCTGTTCACCCAGCTGCACGGCGGCGCCGGCCTGGGAATCCTGGTCACCGGGTCGGTGGTGTTCTCGCTGGCGCTGGCCCCGGTGGACACCCTGGCCGCCGACCTGGTCGTCGGGGCCGCACCGCCAGAGCGAGCCGGGGCGGCGTCGGCGCTGTCGGAGACCGGCGCCGAGTTCGGCGGGGCGCTGGGCATTGCGATCCTGGGTGTCATCGGCACCCGTATCTACCGCGGCCAGCTGACCGGCGCCCTGCTCGCCGGGCTTCCTCCCCGAATCGCGGCGGCCGCGCGGGACACCCTCGGCGGCGCCGTGGCCGCGGCCGGGAGGCTCCCCGGCCAGCCCGGACAAGTCCTGGTCGGGGCCGCCCGCCAGGCCTTCACCCAGGGCATGCGTGTGGCCTTCGCCATCACCGCCGTCGCCGTGCTCGGTGCCGCCGTCCTCGCCGCGATCCAACTCCGCCACCTGCGCCCGGGCTCTGAGCCCGAGCTCGGGTCATCCTCACAGGAAACAGCCAACGGACACGTGCCGTGATAACCGATAGGAGACAGTCTCATGTTGCTTGACACCAAAACCGCGATCGTCTACGGCGCCGGCGGCGCGATCGGGTCCGCGGTCGCGCGCGCCTACGCCCGCGAGGGCGCCGACGTGCACCTCGTCGGCCGCACCCGGGTGACTCTCGAGGAAGTCGCCCGGCGCATCCGGCACGACGGCGGCGCCGCGCACGTCGCGCAGGTCGACGTCCTCGACCGGGCGGCGGTCGCGCAGCACGCCGACGTCGTCGCCGCCGACGGCGGCATCGACATCTGCTTCAACGCCACCTCCAACGACGACGTCCAGGGCACGCCGCTCCTGGCGATGCAGTTCGGGGAGTTCCTGCGACCGGTCACGAAAGCCGTTACCGCGCACTTCAACATCGCCGTCGCCGTGGGCCGGCATATGACCCGCCGCGGCCGCGGCGTCATCCTCGTCATGGCCGGCGGACGGGAGGCGATCCCGCGACTCGGCGGCTCCCACGTCGCCTGGGCCGCGCTCGCCGGACTCTGCCGCCAGCTCGCGGCCGAGTTCGGGCCACACGGCGTGCGGGTGAGCTGGCTGCTCTCGCCGGGCTCACCCGGATACGACGACGACCAGCCGCAGGACGGCACGGGCCCCGGCGAGGCCGACGACGCGACGGCCTCCGGCGAGACCAGGGCCGCGGGCGCGCCCGGTACTGCGGGCCTGCTGATGCGCCACCTGCCCAGCTACGACGAGGTCGCCAACATCGCCGCCTTCGCCGCGTCCGACTGGGCGCGCACCATCACCGCGAGCGAGATCAACTTCACCGGTGGCGCGGTCGTGGACTGAACCCTGGCACACCGGCAGGACTGACTTGGACGATCTAGCATCCTGGTATGACGGCGCTGGGGAATCTGGACCGGGCCAGGGTCGGTGAGCTGCACGCCCAGGAGCTGGCACGGTTCCGGCAGGCCCGGCCCCGGACGCTGGCGATGCTCGGCCGGGCCCGGGCGCATATGCCCAACGGGGTGCCGATGGCCTGGATGGCCTCGGACAACGACCAGCCGGTCTACATCGACCGCGGGCAGGGCCCCGGTTTCACCGATATCGACGGGTTCACCTACCTGGACTTCAACGCCTCGGACATGGCGATGTTCTGCGGGCACGCCCACCCGGCGATCGTGGCCGCGGTCCAGGCGCAGGTGGCGCGGTCCACGCAGTTTCTGCTGCCGGCCGTGGCGTCGGTAGAGGTGGCCGAGGAACTCGCCCGCCGCTACCCGGTTCCGCAGTGGCAGTTCACCTTGTCGGCCACCCAGGCCAACACCGAGGTCATCCGCCTGGCCCGGGCCGTCACCGGGCGCGAGGTGATCGTGCTGTTCCAGGGCCATTACCACGGCCACTTCGAGGAGGGCCTGGTGGACCTGGAAGACGGTCAGGCCAGCCCGGTGCAGCGCGGCCTGTCCAAGGGCGTCACCGGGCGGGTGCGGATCGCCCAGTTCAACGACCCGGACACGCTGCGGGCCGCGCTCGAACCCGGCGACGTCGCGCTGGTGCTGACCGAGCCCGCCATGACTAACTACGTCCACCTGCTGCTGCCCGAACCCAGCTGGCATGTGGCGCTGCGCGCGCTGACCCGCCAGTTCGGCACCCTGCTGGGCATCGACGAGACCCACACCCATGTCGTCGGCCCCGGCGGCGGGACCGCGATGTGGCACCTGGAACCCGACGCCATCACGATCGGCAAGGCGGTAGCCGGAGGGCTGCCGATGGGTGCCTACGGGGTCACCGCCGAGCTCGGCGATCAGCTGGACGCGGCGTGTAACGTCGCGACCGGCGGCACCTTGTTCGGGAACCCGCTGTCTGCAGCGGCGGCCAAGGCAGCGCTGCCCGAGGTACTCCTGCCCGGCGCCTACGCCCACACCGCCGGCCTCGGCGGCGAACTCGCCGACGGGATCGCCGACGCCATCAGCTCAGCCGGCCTGCCCTGGACGGTGATCCGGCTCGGTCCCCGCTCAGGGCAGTGGTACGGGCCCATGCCCCGCACCGGAGCCCAGGCGCACGCGATCACAGACGACCAGCTCACCCGCCTGATCCGGATCTGGCTCGCCAACCGAGGGGTATGGGAAGCACTACCCGGCGCGGGTCCCACCGTCCCGGTCCCCGCCACCCGCGCCGACGTGGCCCGCTACCTCCAGGCCTATCACGACCTGCTGGCCCAGCTACGCTAGCCGAGCCCCGCCACCCCGTTACCGGCCCGCCGCCAGCCGACCTGCACCTACCACGTCACCGGCCTGCCAGCCCGCGCGGCCGTATCGTGTCCGGATGACGGTATACGCGATAACTCAGCTCACCATTCACGATCGCGTCAGATACCAGCGGTACGTCGCCGCATTCATGCCCGTCCTCACCAAGTACGGCGGCCGGCTGCTGGCAGCCGATGAACACCCCGAGGTGACCGAAGGGCAGTGGAACGGTGACAAGGTCGTCCTCATGGCCTTCCCGGACCGGGAGACGTTCACGACCTGGCTGACGTCGCCTGAGTACCGGGAAATAGCGAGGGACCGCCTCGCCGCAGCCGACACCACCGGAATCCTCGTGCGCGGCTTGATGTCAGCTGGCTGAGACCGCAAACGCGCCCGCGGTCGCTATTACCGTGGCCAGATGCCGCAGTTAGGGCACATAGGAAGATAGCTCGCAGAGTTTCTTGGCCCGGCGCGTGCATCACCCGTCACTGCTTTCACAGCCTCACTTATCGTGGACCAGAACCCGCTGAATACGGGGGGTAAATGTCCACGATGACGTGATCATGTTCAGAAGCAGGACGGTCAGCCGACCTGAGGTTAATAACCGACGCGTCCTTACGCCGACGAACAGATCACGCGTCCGGTGGCTGCCTTCCTGCTGTGGGCTGGGCCGCGGACGTTGGGTCTTCAGTTCGTGCGGGCGGGATCGTCTGCCCGGAGCAGGCCTGCCGCGGCCGGCAGCCGTTCGCGGGAGGTGTCGACCAGCAGGGGAGCTCCCGGTTCCGGTCCGAGAGGGCCTGGTCCGTGATCGTCAGCGGGTCCGAGCGCGTGCAGGAGCACCTTCACGAATGCGTCTGGCCGGTCGGCCTGCAGATAGTGATTCGCGTCCGGGATGAAGTACAAGCGGTTGCCGCCGGGCTTGAGCATCAGGTACTGGTTCCACACGTAGCTCGCCACCCGCGGCGGCGAAACCGTGTCGTACAGGCCCCAGATCACGGTTACGGGGAACGGCGCGCTGGCGAGCGCCGTCAGCCACCCCTGTTCGTCCTTGGACCGTTCGGCCAGGTACTGGATCGTCTCGTGCAGGACCCCCATGCCGTCGTGGTGGCCGAAGGTGGCCGTCAGGGCCTCGACCTCGGGATCACCAGGCTTGCGCGGCGGGCTGAACGTGGTGGCGCCCACGGCTTCGGCCAGGACCGGGGCAGACAGCGTGGCCGCGATCTGGGGCCCGGAGTCTTTGTCGAGGATCCGTCGCTGCGCCAGGGTCAGGTTGGACAGCGGCAAGAAGATGTTGCCGTTCGACAAGACCAGGTGCTCCAGCCGCACCGCCGACCGGCCTTCAGCGCAGCGGGCGGCATGTACGAGCGCCACGCTGTCACCGCGGTCGTGCGCGACGATCACGGCCGCCTCGGCGCCGATCACCTCCGCAAGGTAGAACTCGATGAGCTCCTCATCGCGCCTGAGGCTGTAGCCCCACTCCCGCGGCTTGTCCGAGAACCCGTAGCCCGGGAAGTCCAGCGCGCAGACACGGAACCTGGCGCTCAGCTGCCCGGCCACGTCAAACCAGTCGATGCTGCTGGTGGGCCAGCCGTGGATGAGCAGCAGCACCGGAGCGCCAGGGTCGCCGAGCTCAACGTGGAAAATCTCAACCGGCACGGCGTCCTCCGCCGGCGGCCGCCAGGAGAAATGGCCACCTCGACGTCGCCAGTCCTCAGCCCGCAGCATAGTCATGATCCGCCGATCCTCCCGCGGTACCGTCCGTAAATATGCGTGCAGATGAAGTACTCATTTCGGCACGAGCCAACAGCGGCTCGACGTGAATACAGGCTAGTCCGGGTGCTGATCACTTAGCGTGAGATCGGCTGGAGGCCCGGATCTCCCGGAGTCTGCAGGAAGACTCCGGGACCTGGCAAGACGGGGCGTCGCTGCAGTTATCCACATTTCCGTAAGCCCGGTTGTCCGCACTTCATAGGAGCTGACCAGCGATTTTGCCCGTTTTGTCCACAAATTTATGCACAGCGAGTTATCCTAGCAGGTCAGAAGGCTGTGGATGCGCATGAGTCAAGGGAGGAAGCCGTGATATCGCGCGACGCGCCCCCGCTAGGTGGGCGGGAGATGACCTTGATGCGCTTCGCCTGCTAGTCAGGGCGGTCCCGGCCGGTGTTCGCAGCACGCGGCCGGGGCCTTGCGTCGGACCAAAAACCCTTAGGAGGAATCCCGACATGTTCAGTATGGCAGTTGTTGCCATGTACAAGCGCAGGTTTGCCGTGGTGGCGGCGCTGGTCGCGGCGCTGCTCGCCCCGGCCGCGGCCGGTGTGGTTACTCCGGTGGCGCACGCCTCGGTGTCCCACTCCGCCCTCACCAGCGGTTACGGCGGGAGCCGGGCGGGCAATGCGGCCCTGAACTGGGCCGAAGGGCACGCGGCAGGCTGCTGGTACTCCTACGGCGGAACCAGCTGCTCCCGGGGCTATGACTGCTCGGGCCTGGTGATGGAGGCCTTCGGCCACGGCGCCGGAATCTGGCTACCGCACTCGACCTACGCGATGCTCGGCAACCGGCACCTACACTGGATCCCGCTGTCGCAGGCCCGGCGCGGCGACCTGATGTTCTACGGCTCCGGGCACGTGGAAATGAACACGATCTGGTATCACGCGACGTTCGGGGCGCATAGCTCGGGTCAGCGCGTCGGCTGGATCCGATGGGGACCCTGGTGGCATCCCACGGCCGCGTACCGCGTCTGGTGACCCGCGGAGAGTCGGTCCGGCGCGCTTGCGGCGGCTAACCTCCGATCAGGACCGATTTCCCCAGCGGAAGGCGCGGAAGGAATGACCGACCCCGGCGCATCGCCCAAGGACGCTGCCGCCGGGAGCGGCGTGACCCTTCGCCTGCTCTGGCCGCAGTGGCAGGGGGCCGGCACCTCGAGCGTCACCGAACTCGCGTCTGAGTTCCCGTTCGGCATCGCCCGCCGGGGTTACGCCGTGGGTTCGGCGGTCCTGGCGGCCGTCCTGCCGCCGAACGAGGGTCCCACGGCGGTCGCGCCCGTCACCTTCGGCGACGAGGGCTTGGAGGAGCGCGACGGTGTCGAGGCCAAGGCGGTCATCGTCCGGCAGCTCGCGGCCGCCCTGGAGGTCATCCGTCACCACGACCCGGCGCGGATCGCCACGCTCGGCGGGGAGTGCGCGGTGAGCGTCGCGCCATTTTCCGAACTCGCCGGCCGTTACGGCAATGACCTGGCGATCGTTTGGATCGACTCGCACCCCGACATCGGCACGCCGGCCAGCCAGTACCCGGGCTTTCATGCCATGGCGGTGGCGGCGCTGACCGGTCATGGGGATCCTGACGTGCAGGAGCTGCTGCCCGCGACGGTCTCCCCGGACCGGGTCGCTCTGGTCGGGCTGCATGCATGGGCCGGGGACGACTTCCCGAACGTCGCCGCGTGGGGTATCGCCTCGTTCAGCCCGGATAACCTCCGCGAGACGACACGACCGCTGCTGGACTGGCTCGCCGCCACCGGGTGCTCGAAAGTCGCGATCCACTTCGACGTCGACACCATCGACAGCAACGAGCTCGTGCTGGGGCTCGGCGCCGAGCAGGACGGCCTGACCAGCGCGCAGGTACGCCGCATCGTCGCCGACGTCGAGGCGTCAGCCGATGTCGTCGGGTTCACGATCGCAGAGTTCTTTCCCCGGCAGGTCATGCACCTGCAGCAGATCCTGGACGGCTTCCCGCTGATCTCCCGGACCGCCTCGCAGGTGAACCGCGCCGACGGCGATGTTTGAGCAGTGCCTTCGGGTCCGGGTCCCGGAAGCGCCTCTCGGAATGGCGTGGTGACGGGTCACGGGATCAGGCCGACTTGGCGGGCCCGGGTCACCGCCTCGGTACGGTTGGCGGCACCGAGCTTGCGCAGAAGGTGGCTGACGTGTTTTTTCACCGTGTCGAGGGTGACCACGAGCTCGCGGGCGATCCGCTGGTTCGACTCCCCGGCGGCGACCAGCCGCAGCACGTCTGTTTCACGGTCGGTCAGCGGCTCGGGCAGGCCAGGCGGCACGGCGGCGGGCCGCCGGTGGAGCGGCGCGGGGGGGACCGGGCGGGCGGCGCGCAGCAGCGCGGCCAGGTACCCGGGCGGGATGCCGCGGGCGGCGGCGTGGTCTGCCTTCTGGGCCGCGACCAGCCGACCCACCAGCACGGCCATTGGCGCGCCCTCGTCGGCGAACACTCGGACATAGCCCTGCGGGCAGCCAAGAGTAAGCGCCTCGGCTAGAGCGTCTACCGCAGCGGCCTCCTCGCCGTCGGCGGCCAGCGCCAGCGCCCGCAGCGCGCTGATCTCGATGATGCTTCCGGCCCGGCCCTGGGCGGCCGCCGCGTGCAGCCGTTCCAGCAGCGCAAGCGCCAGGCCAGGGCGGCCTTGTGCGAGCAGTATCCGGGCCAGCACCAGATACTCCCGCTCCCGCGGGTAGGCCGGCTCGTCATCAGCGCCGAGGTCGTGCTCCTCCGCCCAACGGGCGGCCGCAGCGACCTTGCCCTGGGCCAGCAGCAGCCGTGCCCGCTCGGCCGGGACTGGGTTGAGCAGGCCGGTAACGGCCGGGCCTGGCGCGGCCCGCTCAGCCTCGGCCATCGCCTCCGAGGCCCCGCCAGCATCACCCTGGGCCTGCCGAATCCACGCCAGCGCCGCCAGGCCGGTGACCAGCGGCGGAGTGTAAAGGATCTGCCGGCATCGTGCGATGCCCTCGGTGACCTGACCCAAGGCAGCGTCGAGTTCGTTCCGCTGGTAGGCCACCTCCGCCAGTCCCACGTATCCGATGCCAGCGACGGGCAGGACCGGCCTGCCGGGTAGCGTGGCGATCTCCAGCGCCTGCCGGTAAGTGCCGATCGCAGCGTCAAGGCGGCCCTGGGCCCGCTGGACCTGACCAAGGAGATGGCAGCTCGGTACAGCCAGGCCAGGGTCGCCCGCCGCCCGCCACCTGGCGATGACGGAAGTGAAGGCGTGCTCGGCCTCTGCCATGGTGCCGCGCAGCCACGCTGCCAAGGCCACATGCCACCGAATCCTGGAGTCCAGCATCCACTCGCCCTCACCGATCTCGGCTCGGGCCCGGGACGCGAAGACCGCCGTGCCCTCGGCGTCGCCGCGCAGATGAGCAAGGTAGGCGCGAGCGAGCGCGATCGCCGCCGGCACGTTCGCCAGCAGGCTCGCCGCTCTGCCGACGGAAGGCTCGAAGGCCTCGTCGGTGGCATGCGCGAACGCGTGCTCGGCGGCGTCCAGCAGCGGCCCCGCAGCTTCCACCTCACCAGCCCACTGCGCTATCCAGGTCTGCACCAGCAGCAGCCGCGGACGGGACCGGACCAGCTCAGCGGGCAGCGTTTCAAGCCGCCGCTGAAGTGTTGCCTGCTCGTTGTGGAACAGCATGGCGTCTACGTGCCGCTCGATCAGCCGGGCAGCCCAGGCTGCGTCTCCGGCGGCCAGCGCATGCTGCACCGCGTCATCGGCCAGATCATGCTCATCGGACCAGGCGGCCGCGTTACGGTGCAGCACCGCAACCCGGCCCGGCTGCTCGTGTTGCAGCCGGGCGCGCAGCAGGTCGGCGAACAGGTGGTGGTAGCGCCACCACCCGCGCACCTCATCCAGCGGCACCAGGAACAGGCCCGCCCGCTCCACCTGCTGCAGCATCGCCTGGCTGCCGGTGCGGCCGGTGACCGCATCGCACAGTTCCCCGGACAGCCGGTCCAGCACCGAGGTTTCGAGCAAGAACTCGCGCACCTGCTCACCCTGCCGCTCCAGCACCTCGTCGGTCAGGTAGTCCAGCACGAAGCGGTGGCTGCCGGTGAACGCGGCGACGAACCCGGCCGCATCCGGCTGCCCGCGCAGCGACAGCCCGGCCAGCTGCAGCCCTGCCGCCCACCCTTCGGTGCGGTCCACCAAGGCCGCCACCGCCGCATCGGGCAGGCCAGGCCCGGCCGTCTCGCCCAGTAGCGCCGCCGCCTCCTGGCCGGTGAATCGCAGGTCGGCGGCGCGCAGCTCAGCCAGCTGGCTGCGGGCCCGCAGCCGGGCCAGCGGCAGCGGCGGGTCAGCGCGGCTGGCCAGCATCAGGTGCAGGCCTGGCGGCAGGTGCTCCAGCAGGAATGCCACCGAGGTGTGCACCGGCTCGGAGCTGACCTGATGGTAGTCATCCAGGACCAGCACCACCTCGTTCGCCTCGGGCTGGGTCGCGAACTCGTTTATCAGCGCCGTGACCAGCCCCTCAAACGACCGCGGAGGCTTCGGCCCGATCAGCGGGCCCATCCGCTCGGCTATCCCCGGTTGGGCCAGGTCCAGCGCGGCGACCGTGTGGCGCCAGAAGCGCGCCGCGTCGTTGTCGCCCGCGTCCAGTGACAGCCATGCCACCGGCCGCCCGTCACCGCGGGCCCAGTCGGCCAGCAGCGTCGTCTTGCCGAACCCGGCCGGAGCGCAGACCAGGACCCGGCCCCGCGCCAGGCCCGCGCTGAGCGCCTCCGCCAGCCGCGGGCGCGGCACAAATCCCGGGTGGATGCGGGGCGCGTGCAGCTTGGTGGCCAGCAGCACATCCAGCCCGGAGACGGCCACCCCAACCCGGGGCACCGCAGGCGGGCCAGCCATCGGTGACCTGCCGCTCACCGCAACCAGCAATCCTCCATCCGGCCCCCGGTCCGGCAATTATATGACTCCAAGCCCGCCACCCGGGGCGCTGTCTGATGGGATGGCGCGACTGCCCTTGTCCAGGGAAGCGCCGTGGTCGACGGCACCTTCGTGCCGGCGCCACCACGCAGGATTCCACCTGCTCGCGCACCTTCGGGTGACGCCATGCCGCCGAGGCGTCCGTAGTGTTCCGGGAAACCGCAGTTGCACTGACGGAGAGGTACCGATGGCTGCTGACAGATCGGGTGACCTGGCTTGAACTCCCTGGGATCGCCGGACTACTACGAAATCCGCGTCGAGGCTGTCTTCGACCAGCGCTGGTCGGCGTGGCTTGGCGGCCTGCAGGTCGAAAGCGAGGGCGCGCAGACGGTCATCTCCGGGCTGCTCGCTGATCAGCCCGCGCTGTACGGCCTGCTGGCCAAGATCGGCGACCTCGGGCTCTGCCTGATCTCGGTGCAGCGGCTGAGCGGCGATGAAGCCCGGAACCGGGCCCGGTGACAAGCGCCGCGATCAGCCACTCCGGAGCGGCCTACAGGGGCGGCCGCTCCGGAACGGCGCCATCCCACCGCGCGACGACAGCGGCTTGCCGCGGGTCAAGCCGGATGGGGCGTGGAAGCGTCGAATGCTCCATTCTCTCAGCGCGGAAAGGCGACCCGTTCCGCCCGCAGATCCAAGGTCACCCGCTGGGGGGTGATGCCCGGGAACCTCATCTCGCGGCACGCTGGCAGTGAGCCAGGCGCGTCACGCCGGGAGGGACCGGGCCAGCATGATGGCGCGCCTGTCGGCCTGGAACAAGCGGCAGGTGCAGCGCCTGGAGCGCCAGGCCCGCGCGGTCAAGGGCGCCGGGCACATGGCCCGCTCGGGGCCGCTCACCCTGGCCGCGGGCGGCGATGGCGTCGCAGATGAAGGGCGGAGAGCATGACAGCTGACCAGTCTCCGAAGCAGGCCGGGAAGGTGCAGGCGGCACTCACCAAGACGGTGCGGGCGGTCACCCAGCCGGGCGGGAAGGACGTCGACTGGGAAAGGGTCGGTGCGGTCGGCTCCATTGTCGGGGCAGTAGCCGTGATCCACGGCCTCAAGACCCGTTCGTGGCGTTACCTCCACACTGCCGCCGTGACATTGGCAATTGGTGCAGCGGTGGCGGGG
>Ga0306920_100002443_pt1 | contig 23533 bp, 22 predicted proteins | sample flu12Cox44000170_FD_204666 | JGI IMG/M metagenome (GOLD analysis project Ga0306920, IMG submission 204666) | Lab enrichment of tropical soil microbial communities from Luquillo Experimental Forest, Puerto Rico - flux4day.12C.oxic.44.000.170 (v2)... | ecosystem: Environmental > Terrestrial >...
CCAATCCGCCGGCCGATGCACTTTCCGAGCCCACCGGAGGCACATTCGGGCTCGCGTCGACTGCATCGCGACCCGCGCAGATGCAGGTCGCAGCGGCGAGCTCCAACACGGGTGGGATCGGCGGATTTTTCAGCAATCTGTTCGGGCCCAAGCAGCAACAAGCCCCCGACGCAAAAGCAACGCCGGCTGCTCAGTCTCCACAAGCCAAGCCGCAGACGGCGACGGCAAAACCGACCCGCACGAAACCCGAGCCACAGCCCGCAGTCACGGCAAAGCAGCAATCGCCGCAGCAGGAGACGAGCGAGGAGCCGCGGACAAAGCCAGAAAGCTCCCCTAACTTGCTCAGTGGGGCGGCTCCAACGTTAGCATCCGGCGGTTTTGAGGGTCGCTTCGGAGCTTGGCACTAGCTAGCCCTTGTCCCCGCTGCGGGGGCGCTGCACCCGGCACACACGCGCCGTCCCTTAAACCAGCCGCCCGTGACAATGCTTGTATTTCTTGCCCGATCCACATGGACAGGGCTCGTTGCGCCCGACCTTGCCCCAGCTCGTCGGGTCATTCGGCTTACGATCTGAGGCCAGCCCGGCGGCAGTGATCCCATGCCGCGCCAGCGTTTCCGCGCCGGCGCGTGCAAGCGCGAGCTCGTCCTCGCCGGTGGAAGGATCGATCTTGTGCGCCTCCATGTAGGGGAGGTTTGTCGGCTCCTCCGGCGGAGCGGTCTTGATCTCGACTCGCATGAGCTGCGCCGCCACCGCCTCGCGCAGACTTGCGCTCATCGATTCGAACAGGCTGAAGGCTTCCGACTTGTACTCGTTAAGCGGATCGCGCTGGCCATAGCCGCGCAATCCTATGACCTGGCGAAGATGATCAAGCATCACGAGATGCTCGCGCCAGAGGTGATCGAGCGTCTGCAGCAGAATCGATCTCTCCACGTAGCGCATGACATCGGCGCCCCACTGCGCAACTTTCGCCGCCATGTACTCGTCGGCGCGGCGCTCGATGCGCGAGAGCAGCTCCTCGTCAGCGATGCCTTCTTCCTTTGCCCATTCGGTGACCGGCAGCTCGAGGTTGAGGACGCGCTTGATCTCCTCCTGCAGCGCCTTGGTATCCCATTGCTCCGGGTAGGCGTTTTCCGGAACGTGCTTGGCAACGAGATCCTCGATCGCGGCATGCCGCATGTCGGCGACGACCTCGTTCACCGCCTCCTCGCGCATCCATTCGACCCGCTGCTCGAAGATCACCTTGCGCTGGTCGTTCATCACGTTGTCATACTTGAGCAAGTTCTTGCGGATATCGAAGTTGCGCGCTTCCACCTTCTGCTGCGCTTTCTCCAGGGCCTTGTTGATCCAGGAGTGAACGATGGCCTCGTTTTCCTTCAGGCCAAGCCGCTGCAACATGGTATCGAGCTTGTCGGTACCGAAGATTCGCATGAGATCGTCTTCGAGCGACAGATAGAACCGGGAGCGCCCCGGATCGCCCTGCCGACCGGAACGGCCGCGCAGCTGGTTGTCGATGCGCCGGCTCTCGTGCCGCTCGGTGCCGAGCACGAACAGCCCGCCCGCCTTTAGCGCTTTCTCCTTCAGGCGCGCCACCTGCGCGCGGATTTCCGCCGCGCGCGCATCCCGCTCGCGCTCATGGGGGTCGGCAATGTCCGCGAGCTCGTGGCGTATGCGCATGTCCGCATTGCCGCCGAGCTGGATGTCAGTGCCGCGACCAGCCATGTTGGTGGCAATGGTGATCGCGCCAGGCACCCCTGCCTGAGCAATGATATAGGCCTCCTGCTCATGGTAGCGGGCGTTGAGAATGGCAAACACCTTCGCCTTCGACGCTCCATCATCTCCGCTGTAGAGCGACGCAAAGGCATTGGGATCGGAGAAGTCGTGCTGCTCCCACCCCTCCTTGCGCAACATCTCCGCCAGCTGCTCGGACTTCTCAATCGAGACCGTTCCCACCAGCACCGGCTGGCCCTGCTCCTTGCATTGATTGATCGACGCCAGGATCGCTCGATACTTCTCGGCCGCGGTGCGGTACACCTCGTCGTCGTCGTCGAGGCGTATCATCGGCATGTTGGTGGGGACTTCGAGCACTTCGAGATTGTAGATGTCGAGGAACTCGTCTGCCTCCGTCATTGCGGTACCAGTCATTCCCGCGAGCTTCTCATACATGCGGAAATAGTTCTGGAAGGTAATGGAGGCGAGCGTCTGGTTCTCCGGCTGGATCGGCTGATGCTCCTTGGCTTCCAGCGCCTGATGCAGTCCTTCCGAATAGCGTCTGCCCGGCATCATGCGGCCGGTGAACTCGTCGATGATCATGACCTCATCGTTGCGAACGATGTAGTCCCTGTCGCGCTGGAAGAGCTTGTGCGCCCGCAGCGCTTGATTCACATGGTGAACGGTGGAGACGTTCTCCACGTCATAGAGATGATCTCCCTTGAGCAGATTGTCATTACGCAGCATCTGCTCCATCTTCTCCATCCCGGATTCCGTCAACGTGACATTGCGTTGCTTTTCGTCAAGCTCGTAATCAGCCTTCTGCAGCTTCGGGATGTAGGCGTCGATCGTGTTGTAGAAATCAGACCTATCGTCCAGCGGCCCCGAAATGATCAATGGCGTCCGCGCCTCGTCGATAAGGATCGAGTCGACTTCGTCCACGATGGCATAGATGTGCCCGCGCTGGACCATGTCCTCCAGCCGGTATTTCATGTTGTCGCGCAGATAGTCGAAGCCGAGCTCGTTATTGGTGGCGTAGGTGACATCGGCGTCATAGGCGTGCTTGCGCTCTTCGTCGCTAAGGCCGTGAACGATGACGCCCACCCGCAGGCCCAGAAAGTTGTAGATCTGGCCCATCCATTCAGCGTCGCGCCTGGCCAGATAATCGTTGACGGTGACCACATGCACGCCGCGTCCGGAGAGGGCATTGAGATAGACGGCCAAGGTTGCCACCAGCGTTTTGCCTTCACCGGTCTTCATCTCCGAGATGCGCCCCTCGTGCAGGATCATTCCGCCGATGAGCTGCACGTCGAAATGCCGCTGGCCTAAGGTTCGCTTGGCTGCCTCGCGGCAGGTCGCAAATGCGGGAACGAGGATGTCGTCAAGCGCTGTGCCATCGGCGACCTGCTGCCTGAAGGCATCAGTTCTCGCTCGCAACGCCTCGTCCGAGAGCGCTTCCAGCTCCTTCTCGAGGGCATTAATTGCCGCAACGCGAGGCAAATAGCTTTTGATGCGCCGCTCGTTGGAGGAACCAAACAGCTTGCGGGCGATAGCTGCGATCATGAGGTGAATTCCCGAGGTCCTAGCGGGCGCGTTGCCGCACCCTAGCAAAACCGCAACAAAGGCAATGCCATGGCAGAAACCGCTTGTCGACGCGGCGACATGTGCCGGGGTTGATCGGCGCCGCGGAACGCACGTAATCAGGTTGTCGTTCGGGCGGCAACGAGACGCGGACGGCGGCTCACCAGCGGACCGAGCGGATTTGTCGAGAGATAGGAGGGGGTTGGCGGCTTGTCAATCGGCGTTGCCGCGCTCACGTTCTGGTCAAAATCGGCCTATACGACGGTTGCCAAGCGGGGCTCCACAGGCAACTTTCCGGCGCGACCGACGGTTGCCACAGCAAGGACCACGTCATGCTTTCCCTCGATTTCCTGCCACGCGCAAGGCCGCGCCTGCGCTCGACAATGCTCGCCGCGACTGCGGCATCGCTGTTGCTCGCAGCCGCCCTGTCGGGATGCTCCAAGGGCTCCTCCTCCACCGAGGCCGCCTCGCCCTCCGATCCGGTGCTGGCGCGCGTCAATGGAGTGGAAATCAGGCAGAGCGACCTCGCGCTCGCCGAGGAGGACGTGGGATCCGATATCCAGGCCGCCTCACCGGAGGCCAAGCGAGAGCATCTTATCGCCTATCTGGCCGACATGATCATGGTGGCCCAGGCCGCCGATAAGAAAAAGGTCGCCGATAGTCCCGAATTCAAGCGGCGGTTGGCGTTTCTACGCACCAAGCTGCTGATGGGCTTCGAGCTGCAGGAAGAGACGAAGTCGGCGATCACCGACGAGGCCATGCATCAGACCTATGATGACGCGGTGCGCTCGGCGGCAGGTGAGGAGGAAGTACGCGCCCGGCACATTCTGGTCGAGAACGAGGACGAAGCGAAGGCCATTCTTGCCGAGCTCAAGGGTGGAAGCGATTTTGCCACCTTGGCAAAGGAAAAATCGAAGGACCCGGGCGCGGCGGAGGGCGGCGACCTCGGCTATTTCACCAAGGATCAGATGGTACCCGAGTTCGCGGAAGTCGCGTTCAAGATGTACCCCGGCCAGTTATCGAACCCGGTAAAGACGAAGTTCGGATGGCACATCATCAAGGTCGAGGACAAGCGCACGAAAAAACCGCCGCAGTTCGAGCAGGTGAAGGATCAGATCGAGGCCTTTCTTGCGCGCAAGGCCCAGGCCGAGTTCGTTGCCAAGCTACGCCAGTCCGGCAAGATCGAACGCGTCGACGCGACGAGCGAACCAAAGAAGAACTGACCATATTTGATCTCCCCGCTCGCGCCTGCGCAGTTCCCTGACATGCCGCCCGTCGCGGGCGTGCGCTTTGCAACGGCTGCCGCCGGCATCCGCTACGTCAATCGAGTCGACGTCCTGCTTGCCCTTTTTGACGAGGGAACGACCGTCGCCGGCGTATTCACGCGATCCAAGTGCCCATCCGCGCCGGTCGACTGGTGCCGAGCGCAGCTGAAGGGCGGAAGCGCTGCTGCCCTGTTGGTCAACTCCGGCAATGCCAATGCTTTCACCGGCAAGCAGGGGCGCCAGGCGACCGAGACTACCACCCGGCTCGTTGCCGACGCGGTGGCGTGCCGCAGCTCCCAGGTTTTTCTCGCCTCGACCGGCGTGATTGGCGAGCCTCTCGACGCGAGCAAATTTGGCGCGGTGATAGGGCAACTCGTGGTAAACGCGACCTCGGGCCAATGGCAGAATGCGGCCGAGGCCATCATGACCACTGACACCTTTCCGAAGGGTGCTGCGGCCATCGCGCGACTCGGCTCCACCCCGGTGACCATTTGCGGCATCGCCAAGGGCGCGGGCATGATCGCGCCCGACATGGCGACCATGCTCTGCTTCGTCTTCACCGACGCGCCGATCTCGGCGCGCGTTTTGCAAAACGTGCTCAAGCAAGGGGTGATGGACAGTTTCAATGCGGTGACGGTCGATGGCGATACATCCACCTCGGATACTCTGCTTGCGTTCGCGTCCGGTGCCGCCCGCGCGCGCGGGGCAGCGAAGATCACGAGCCCTGCCGACCCGCGGCTGCCGGCATTCCGCAAGGCCTTCGATGCGGTGCTTGGCAATCTTGCCGAGCAGGTGGCCCGCGACGGCGAGGGCGCCCGCAAGCTGATTGAGATCATCGTCGAGGGCGCAGTATCGAAGTCCTCGGCGCGAAAGATCGCGCTTTCGATTGCCAACTCGCCCCTGGTGAAGACGGCGATTGCGGGGGAGGATGCCAACTGGGGGCGCGTGGTGATGGCAGTGGGCAAAGCCGGCCAACCGGCGGACCGCGATCGCCTCTCGATCTGGTTTGGCGGCATCCGCGTTGCCCACAGGGGGGAACGCGACCCGACCTATGATGAGGCCGCAGTGTCCGCGGCGATGAAGAGACCGGAAATCCTCCTCAAGGTCGCGCTTGGCTTGGGCAATGAACGCGACCGCGTTCTCACTTGCGACCTGACCAAGGAGTATGTCGCGATTAACGGCGATTACCGCAGTTGATGGCTTAAAATGGCTTTAGGTCGCGGTAGGCGATACACTCCTCCCACGGATTTCCACGCGAACTTGAGGACTAAGCGCTAGTAGGGCAGAACGCGCAGGGTACGCGCGCTGTTTAATTTGTTGCCCTGAATCGTCCGCATGAACAGCACTGCGCGACGAACACTTGTTTGCGGTACACTGAACACGACGATTGGTGCGGGAGGAAAACATGCGGGCACTGGTCCTGGGAGTGCGGAAGGTAGTGTTGGCGGGCTTCGCAGTTTTCATCGTGGCCGCCTATACATCAGTTGCGGAGGCACAAATCTTTTCTTTTGATGATCTCATAGCCAAAGGAGAAGGGGCCGTCCGTTTTTCCCTAAGCCGCGTTGATTCTCGAATACCCTCAATTTCAGTCACAATTGATATCTATGGAAAAATCACGGAGCTGACCGTCGTCAGGGTGTCGAGGGCGGTCTCCACGCTAAAGGAAATGGGTAAGATAGCCAGTGCAGATATCCCACAGTTGGCTGACGATGAATGGTTGTTTGAAGTGAACCTTTTGAGTTCAGGCGGAAGTGTCGATGCGGCGATAGAGACTGGCAGAATATTGCGAAGCTTAGGCGCAACTGTGAAGGTTGCAGAGGGCATGATTTGCGAGAGCTCGTGCATCCTTATTCTCGCAGGGGGAACGACACGACTGATGAAAGGATACATTGGCATTCATCGCCCCTATTTCGAGACACCGACAAAACCCCTAGCCACTGCCGAGGTATCGGCTGCGATGACACGCATGCGGGACAAGCTCGTTGCGTATCTCTCCAGCATGAATGTGGACCGTGCACTAGCTGACGATATGATGAAGATCCCGCCGGAAAATATCCGCTATCTCACACCGGCAGACTTAAACAGATACGGCTTGCTCGAACGCGACCCAGTCGCCGAGGAAACTGCCGCACTTAAAGAGGCATCCAAATATGGACTTTCAAGGAGTGAGTACATGAAGCGGAAAGCAAGCATAAAGGAGGTCTGTGCGCGACCATATGATAAAAGTTACGCAGACTGCGCAGCCAAAATTTTTAGCGGTAACCCCTAAGCGACACGAGCATTGATGAGTTTGGAGACGGTTATGAATGATTACGGAATGGCAGAGATGAAACAAGTGTAGACTGGAATGGCTTGGGTGAGAAGCTCGGTCAATAGCCGGGCCAGAGGCCACGGCGACTATTGGCACTGCAAAAACAAGCAAGAAAAAGAGACTGATGCTGCCAAACAAGTGCTTACTATTGCAGGTCACAAAGTTGTCGACCTACGAGCTAGGCAACCAGGACAAGACCCGCCGGACTGCGAGGCATTCATCAACGGCCATTGGTGTGGCGTGGATGTTTCGGAATTCGTCGACCAAGCATCATTAGAAGCATCTATCAAGGGACCTGCGCAACACCGTGCTTGGACACGCGAGGATTTTTGTCTAGAAATTCAAAAGCGGATTGGCCGCGAGGATTGCTCAGCGAAGGTTAAGGGTGGCCCGTATCAAAAATATTTTCTAGTGTTGGTAGTAGACAACCTCTATTGTCTAAATCGAGAGAACCTTGCCCAGTTTCTTGCGGGGTCAACGTTCCAAGCCAGCCTCGTCACAGACGCCTACGTCGGCCTTTCCTTTCATCCAGAAATAGAAGGGAAGGGCTCGTGCCCAGTATTCAAGTTGGTCCTTGATCCGCGTTGACGCCGCGTGGCCCGGGTGCAGGCGGCCACGGCCCTTATCCGTGGGCGTCATTGTAGCACGAGATGTGCATCAATCTGACCGAAACATAGGCTAATAAGCCAATACGGGGAGACGCTCGTTTATCCTGCATGGCGAACTGCCGTAGCCTCGCACGCAAGAGAGAGTCCAATGTCAAGATCCAGCCGGCGCAAAGCGGCCTCGCATCGCCGCTCCAAGCGAGTGCGCATCGACGTTCGCGTCAGCGCCTCGGCCAAGCAACTCATTCGTCGAGCCGTAGCGGTCTCGGGGCTCACTGCCGGCGACCTCGCCTGCGCGGGCGCTGGCCGAGTGCTCGATGAACACGAGCAAATGGTGCTCATCAGCACGAATCGGGACGCTTTTCTGGAGGCCATTTCCGCCCCACAGCTACCGACGGAGAAGCTCGTGGCCGCGCTCAGGCGGCATCGTCATCTGTTCGGATGATCCGACCTGGCACTGCTCGGTCAGGGAGCTCCGCGAGGATGAATCTTGTTCTCGTTGCTGCTTGCGCACTCGTGGATGCGGATGGCCGCGTGCTCATCGCGCAGCGTCCGGCGGGCAAACGCATGGCCGGTCTATGGGAGTTTCCCGGCGGCAAGGTCGAGGCGGGCGAGACGCCAGAGCAGACCTTGACCCGCGAGCTCAAGGAGGAGCTCGCGATCGAAGTGAATGCAGCGTGCCTTGCACCGCTCGCTTTCGCCAGCCATGCCTACCCCGAGTTTCATCTTTTGATGCCGCTCTACGTCTGCCGGCGTTGGGAAGGAATGGTCCGGCCGCGCGAGGGTCAAAAAATCGCCTGGGTGCGGCCGAACCGATTACGGGCATATCCGATGCCCCCGGCCGACGAGCCGTTGATCCCACACCTGATGCAGCTCCTCTAACTGGACGCTTGACTCATCTGTCCTCGCCCGGTTGGCCTTCACCAGTTATCGTAATCTCCCGCGCGCCAAGTGCGTCCGCCAGCCGTTGTCGCGCAGATCCTGGCGCGAGCGGCTTCTGCTGACTGGAATGGGGTGCCCAGCCCGACAACCAGACGATCTCGAACGTTGCACGAATGCGCCGGTCAGGATCGGCAAAACGCTGGCCATAGAGCTCGATCATTCGTCGCAGCGTTGCGCGTTTGAGCGGATGCCGGCTGCGCTCGATGAGCGGATTGGTTGCCCCCATTGCGCGGATGTCATGCATCAGCACCATCGGTGACGAATAGCGCACGGTAATGCGATCGAGATCGGCCACCGGCAATGCGAATCCTGTGCGCTGCAAGAGGGCGCCCGCCGCGCGCACATCCACGAACGGGATGACGTGGGGCGAGATGCCTCCCTCGGTCTCGGCCTCGGCGGCAGCAAAGCATTCGCGCAGTTCCGTGAGGCTGTCTCCGCCCACCAGCGCGGCAAGCAGTAGGCCGTCTGGCCGCAAGGCGCGGCAAATTTGCACGAGCGTACCCGGCAGATCATTGACGAACTGCAGCGACAGCGCGGACACGACGAGATCGAGCGAGCCGTCGCGAAATGGGAGCGCCTCCTCATCGCCCGCGATTGCAAGGCGGAAGGCAGGAGATTGCTCGCGCCGCAACGCTGCTAACCCGGTGAAGCGGTCAGCTGCGGACCTGCCGGCCGCGACGAGGATGTCTATCTTGCCGCTGCGAGCAAGCTGCCGGCATAGGGCATCAGTCGGCGTGCCGAGATCGACGGCGCATTCAAAACGCCGCACCACCGCCGCCAGGCGATCAGCCAAGTCCTGCGCCACTCGGTCGATCAGAAAGGTCGAGGGGCCCAAGGCCTGTGCGCGCAGGTGCCGCTCGCGCAACAGGGGACGATCGAATATCAGGCGGGGCTGCGACATCGAGCTCCTCTTTCAGCACGCTTAGCATGCCAAGCCGAGCCGCGCTTTCACTCAAGCTTCCCGCTCTTTCCCCGGCGACGACACCGGTCTAGCTTGCGTGCATGCACGGGCAATGGGAGGCAGCTGGACACTCGCCGCGACCGCTGGCGCGGATGCGGGTTGTTATGCGAGCCGCACTCGATCTTGTCGCGGGGGTTGCGCTACCGCAGCTTTGCGCCGTATGCCGCGAGCCCGTCGAGGGGGCCGGCCTTTGCGCGGCCTGCTGGTCCAAGCTTTCGTTTATCGCCCCACCCTATTGTGAACGGCTCGGCATTCCGTTCGCCTACGAGACCGCGCCCGGGCTTCTTTCCATGCAAGCAATCGCTGATCCTCCGGCCTATGGGCGCGCCCGTGCAGCAGTGCGCTATGATGAGATCGCACGCACTCTCGTGCATGCGCTCAAATATGGCGACCGGCTCGATGTTGCGCCAATGCTGGGCCGCTGGATGGCCAATGCCGGCCGCGCCCTGCTTGCCGACGTCGATGCGCTCGTACCCGTGCCATTGCACTGGCGCCGGCAATGGGCACGCCGCTTTAATCAATCGGCGCTGCTCGCCGAGATCGTCGCCAAGGCAAGCAAGCGCGCTGTCGCGCACCGGGCGCTCAAGAGAATCAAGGCAACACCCCAGCAAGTTGGGCTCGATAAATCTGCTCGCGCGCAGAATGTGCAGGGAGCCTTCCACGTTTCGGCAGATGGAAAATCAGAGGTTATCGGCCGCAAGCTGATTTTGGTCGATGACGTACTGACGTCAGGCGCGACCGTTGATGCCTGCGCGCGGGCATTGCTGCGGGCCGGCGCAGCATCGGTCGATGTGCTGATATTCGCCCGAGTTGTCTCAGGGGATCGTGCACCCATATAGATGGTGCAGCGCGCAATCGGACACGAGCCGAAGCATGAACATCCCCCAGGGCGCGAAGCCCACGTCCTCCGGATTCACTGCCGGTTTGGTGCAGTTGCGCTCGGGACTGCTGCCGCGATCCAATCTTGACGCCGCGGCAAGGCTGATCACAGAGGCTCGGGACAGCGGGGCCGACTACGTGCTCACGCCCGAGATGACGAACATTTTTGAGATCAAGCGCGAGCGACTATTCGCTGCGCTGGCGCCCGAGGAGAGCGATCCGACCCTCGCTGCCTTTCGCGAGCTTGCGCGCGAGCTAGGCATTTTCTTGCATATCGGATCATTGGCGATTCGGCTTTCATCGGAAAAAGCTGCCAATCGCTCATTTCTCATCGACGGGAGTGGCGAGATTGTCGCGCGCTATGACAAGATCCACATGTTCGACGTCGACCTTGCCGGCGGCGAGAGCTACCGCGAATCGCGAACCTACCGGCCCGGCAATATTGCCGTCACCGCGGATTTGCCTTGGGGCAGGCTCGGTCTCAGCATTTGCTACGATTTGCGTTTTCCAGCCCTCTATCGAGCCCTCGCAGAGGCTGGCAGCTCGTTTCTTGCCGTTCCTTCGGCCTTCACCAGACAGACCGGGGAGGTGCATTGGCATGTGCTCAACCGCGCACGCGCCATCGAGAATGGCTCGTTTATTTTCGCGGCGGCCCAGGCCGGAAGGCACGAGAATGGCCGCGAGACGTTCGGCCATTCGCTCATTGTCGACCCGTGGGGAGAGATTATCGCGGAAGCCGGCGAGGAGCCGGGCATTATTTTGGCGACCATTGATCCCGCGCAAGTAAGCGCAGCACGTGCGAAAATTCCTTCACTCGTGCACGGGCGCCGATTCGAGCTGATCGAGCCATGCGCAACGCCGCCTCACCTGCAGGCAGTGCGAGGCTCCGCATGATCCGCTATGCGCTCGCCTGCGAACGCGGGCACAACTTCGAGAGCTGGTTTGCGAATTCCAGCGCCTTCGACAAGCAGGTCAGGCGCGGACTGGTGCTTTGCCCGGTATGCCAATCGAGCAAGGTCGAAAAGGCAATTATGGCACCGCGCCTTTCAGGAGCGGGGAAGCGTGACCTGGTGCCGGTGCCCGCGCCCTCACCCTCGCCCGCCGCTCAGGTGCCCGAGCGCGTGGCGGACACACCGGCTCCGGTTGCGATGATGTCTCCGCAGGAGCGTGAATTTCGCAAGAAGCTGAAAGAACTACGCGATCACCTGATTCAGAATGCCGATTACGTCGGACAGAAATTTCCGGAAGAAGCGCGCAAGATGCACTACGGAGAGGCCGAACGCCGCTCGATCTACGGCGAAGCTTCGCCCAACGAGGCCAAGGAGCTGCACGAAGAAGGGATCGAGTTTCACCCGCTTCCGGTCCTGCCGGACGAGCGCAACTGACGCAAGGCCATACAAGGGAATACCGCCACGCCGAGACAAAGCGGCACGCGATCCAATCCTCCCTCGAAGCTCAGTGGGCCCACAAGAGTAGCGCGACACCGATCACGACCAGCAGAATGCCGCAGGCTTCTCGCCGCGTCGATGCCTGCTTGAACACGAAATGCGAGTATCCCTGCGCGAGCAGCACCTCCACCAGCGCCAGCGTTCGCACCCTCCCCGCGCTGGCAAGCGCAAAAGCAAGGAACCAGAACTGCGAGGCGAGCGCTCCCATGAAACCAGCGAGCAATGAGGGCCGCCATGCGGCAATGATCGCGCGCAGCACCGCAGGTTGGCGAACCCAGAGGTATATTGAGAGTAGCGCCGCCTGCAGGATAAGGCCGATGACGAGCGTGAACGTTGCAGCCATTAAGTAGCTCGGTACCGCCAGGCTGAGAATCGCGCCGCGAAAGCCGACCGAAGACAGAGCGAACATGCCTCCCGCGGTAATGCCCAGCAGCGTCGCCTCGAAATCCGCAACTGCGCCGGGCCTTAGCGCCATGGTCACGACGCCGGCGGTCGCAATGAGAATCGCCGCCGCGGTTCCCGGCGTGACGGCATCGCCGAGAAACACCAGGCCGAAAAGCGCAGCTTGGACAGGCTCAGTCTTGATACACGCATACACCACCACGAACGAGCGATCGTTCATGGCGGCGAGCATGAGCGCTGTGGCGAGGATTTGCGCGAGCGCGCCGACGGTCGTCCAAAGCCAATACCCCGATGGCGGCTGTGGCAGTCCTTCGCCGAACGCGAGCAAGGCCGTAGCCAGGAAAGCGAGCGCGAAGGGAAAGCCGAACAGGAAGCGCACATGGGTCGCGCCCACGGTGCCTAGAGAAGCCGTCAGGTCGCGTTGGGTGGCATTGCGCACGGTCTGCGCCGTCGCGGCAACGAGGGTGTAGAGAGCCCAGAGCCATGACGCGTCAGCCATTGCCCGGCTTCTGAGCGGTCATCATGTAGTTCACGTCCATGTCGCTCGAAACTTGCCAGCAATCGCCGAGAATCTCATAAGTGACGCCGGTTTCATCGATGACGGTGAGGCCGTGCAGCTCGAGTGCGGTAGAGAGCTCATCCGGCGTGACGAACCTGTCCCATCTGTGGGTACCCCGCGGCAGCCAGCCCAGGACGTACTCGGCGCCGACAATGGCGAACGCAAAGCTCTTGAGCGTGCGGTTGATCGTGGCCACGACGATCATGCCGCCCGGCTTTAGCATCTCCGCACAGCGCCGTACGAACAAACTCAGATCGGTCACGTGCTCGACCACCTCCATGGCCAGCACAACCTCAAAGCGCTCGCCCTCCTCTGCAATCGAATTTACCGTCCCGACGCGGTAATCGATGCTCAAGGCCGCCTGCGCGGCATGGTGCTTGGCGGCTGCAATATTGGCGGATGAAGGATCGATGCCCACGACAGCTGCCCCCATGCGTGTCAGCGGCTCGCTTAAAATGCCCGCGCCGCAGCCCACGTCGAGAATGCGCAACCCTAATAGCGCCTCGAGGTGCCTGTCATCCCGGGCAAAATGCCGACAGGCAGCCTGCTTGATGAAGGCAAGGCGGACCGGATTGAACTTATGCAGGACCCGCATCCGACCATTTGGATCCCACCACTGGGCGGCCATGGCTGAAAACCGCGCCACCTCGCTTTCGTCGACGGTTGGATCGCGACGTGACCTGGCGTGAGGCGACGTGGGGTTGCGCGAGGTGGTGCTGCGAGACTTGGCCGTGCTGCTCATGCACGTTCTCCCATGCCGTTGCGGCTGATGAATCTCACCGCTATGTATAGCCGCCTTTTTTGCGCGGGGGCTCGCCAAAACGACCCCACGATTTTAACCCGCAACATGCCCAAGTCGGTATGTCCCGCCTGGTGATGAAATTCGGCGGTACCTCCGTCGCCGATCTCGATCGCATCCGCAACGTTGCCCGCCATGTCAAGCGCGAGGTCGATGCGGGGCACGAGGTGGCCGTGATTGTGTCGGCGATGGCCGGGGTGACGAACCAGCTTGTTGCCTGGTGCCGCGACGGGGCGCCTTTGCATGACGCGCGCGAATACGATGCGGTCGTGTCTTCGGGCGAGCAGGTAACAGCCGGCTTGCTCGCCATCGTTTTGGAGGGAATGGGCGTCAATGCGCGATCCTGGCAGGGATGGCAGTTGCCTATTTTGACTTCCAACGCCCACGCCGCGGCGCGCATCCTGGACATCAACGGCGCCGAGCTCGTCAAGCGCTTCCAGCAAAGGCAAGAGGTGGCAGTGATCGCCGGCTTCCAGGGGCTGCACGCAGACACCAGCCGCATCACCACCTTGGGTCGCGGCGGCTCCGATACTTCCGCGGTCGCCATTGCAGCCAGCATCGCCGCCGAACGCTGCGATATTTATACCGACGTTGACGGGGTCTACACGACCGACCCGCGCGTGGTACCCCGTGCACGGCGATTGGATCGCATCGCCTACGAGGAGATGCTCGAGCTAGCATCGCTCGGCGCCAAGGTCATGCAGGTGCGCTCGGTTGAGCTGGGAATGGTGCACAACGTGCGCATCTGCGTGCGCTCCAGCTTCGAGAAGCCCGAAGACATCGATCCGCGCGAGCCTCCGCGTGGAACACTCATTTGTGGCGAGGAGGAAATCGTGGAACAGCAGGTCGTCACGGGCATCGCCTTTTCAAAGGACGAGGCGCAGATCTCCATCCGGCGCGTGCAGGACAAGCCGGGCGTGGCAGCGGCGATTTTTGGTCCCCTTGCCGAGGCCAACATCAACGTCGACATGATCGTGCAGAATGTTTCCGCCGATGGCGCAACCACAGATGTCACCTTCACCGTTCCGGCCGCTGATTATGGGCGCGCAACGGACGTTCTGATCAAGGTCAAGGACCGTGTCGGTTACGAGCGCGTGGATGGAGCCAACGACGTCGCCAAGGTCTCGGTCATCGGCATCGGCATGCGCAGTCACGCCGGCGTTGCCGCCAAGGCCTTCCAAGCGCTCGCCGAGAAAGGGATCAATATTCGCGCCATTACGACATCGGAGATCAAGTTCTCGCTGCTGATCGATGCCAACTATACGGAGCTTGCGGTGCGCACGCTGCATTCGCTTTACGATTTGGACAAGCAATAACCGGACGCCGCGTGCTACGGTGGCCTCCGATTGCCTCCGTGCGCATATATGGAGCGGGAACCACCCTTGCGCGGTCTGATTCTCTGCTTGTTGTGCGCTGCCGAATGTCTCCCGCAGCTTTGACTTGCCCGCACCGCACGGCATTCGCTATACGGCCGATGTATGGCGGCCGTCGTGGGTACCTTCAACACAGCGAGCGCCTTACTCAAAGTCGAGCCGAGGCCTTAAGGCGCGTGCAGGTGACCGGTCGCGGGCACCCGTCCCGGAAATGCGCCAACCGAGACATCAGCGCGCGTCCGGAGCGCGCTCCCATGGCCCCGGTCTAATGGGCTGATCCGAGGGATCGTCATGCGTGGCGCGCTCGGCGGTCCGCGCGTGCTGCTGCGCCGGCTCCGCGAGGTGATGGCGGAGCCGGTCAGCGCGCAGGAGCGCCTGGACAAGATCGTGGTGCTGATCGCCGCCAACATGGTGGCGGAGGTGTGCTCCGTCTACGTTCTGCGCGTGGACGGGACACTCGAGCTCTACGCCACGGAAGGCCTCAACAAGGCGGCCGTGCACCAGACCGTACTTCGCGCGGACGAGGGCCTGGTGGGTTTGGTCGCAAGCGAGGCGAATCCGATCAATCTGTCGGACGCGCAAAATCACCCCGCCTTCTCCTATCGGCCCGAGACCGGCGAGGAGATCTACCATTCCTTCCTCGGCGTGCCGGTCCTGAGGGCCGGCAACACGCTCGGTGTACTCGTGGTGCAGAACCGGGCGCGGCGCACCTATACCGAGGAGGAAGAGGAGGCGCTGCAGACAACCGCAATGGTACTCGCCGAGATGATCGCCTCGGGCGAGCTCTCAGCCATTGCCATGCCGGGCGCCGAGCCTGCCGCACGCCGCCCGCTCCACCTCACGGGGCTGGTGCTGAACGAGGGCATTGCGCTCGGCCACGTCGTACTGCACGAGCCGCGCGTGGTTATCACCAACTTCATTGCCGATGATGTTCCGAAAGAGCTCCAGCGGCTCGATACTGCCGTCGAGACCATGCGGTCTGACCTTGATGTGTTGCTCGAACGTGGCGAAGTCGCCGATGGCGGCGAGCATCGCGAGGTGCTCGAAGCCTATCGCATGTTCGCCTACGACCGCGGCTGGGTGCATCGGCTGGAGGAGGCGGTAGCCACCGGCCTTACCGCAGAAGCTGCGGTCGAACGGGTGCAATCGGATACACGCGCGCGCATGCTGCGCGCGACAGACCCGTATCTGCGCGAGCGACTGCACGACCTTGACGAGCTCGCCAACCGTTTGATGCATCAATTGCTCGGCCAGGACTACGCGCCGGCGCGCGATCGGCTGCCCGAAAACGCGATTCTCGTTGCCCGCTCGATGGGACCGGCGGCACTGCTTGATTATGACCGCAAGCGCCTGCGCGGACTCGTTCTTGAGGAGGGCGGACCTAATTCGCATGTTGCGATCGTCGCCCGGGCGCTCGGCATCGCAGCTGTTGGGAAGCTTACCAATGCGACCGGGGTGGTGGATCCCGGGGACGCAATCATTGTCGACGCAACGGCCGGTGATGTGCAGGTGCGACCCACGCCCGAGATGGAGCGGGCGTACGTCGAGCGAGTACGGCTGCGTGCACGCCGGCAATCGCAGTATCTCGCGCTCCGTGACAAACCCTGCGTGACCAAGGATGGCCAGAATATCGCGTTGCTGATCAACGCCGGCCTGGCCGTGGACCTGCCGCATCTCGAGGAAACGGGAGCGTGCGGGGTCGGCCTGTTTCGCACGGAGCTGCAGTTCATGGTCGCCGCGAGCTTCCCCCGCTCGGCGGAGCAGTTTTCGCTCTATAGGGCCGTCCTTGACGCTGCCGGTGAGAAGCCAGTGACCTTCCGCACCCTCGACATCGGCGGCGACAAGGTTCTTCCCTTCATGCGGAATTTCGAGGAGGAGAATCCGGCGATGGGTTGGCGCGCCATCAGGCTGGGACTTGATCGGCCCGGCCTGCTGCGCAGCCAGATCCGCGCCTTGCTGCGGGCAGCCGGAGGACGCGATCTCCATCTCATGTTCCCGATGATTGCCGCCGTGGAGGAATTCGATGAGGCAAAGTCGCTGGTCGAGCGTGAGCTTACCCATCTGCGTCGACACGGCCATAAGCTGCCCGAGCGTGTCGAGATCGGCACCATGGTCGAGGTACCCTCATTGCTCTACCAGCTCGATGAGCTGCTCGACCGCGTAGACTTTCTTTCCATCGGCACCAATGATCTGGTCCAGTTCCTCTACGCGGCCGACCGTGGCAATGTGCGAGTAGCGGAACGTTTCGACGCCATTTCCGCCCCGGCATTGCGCGCATTGAAAGGCATCGTCGAGCGCTGCCGCGCGCGTGGCAAACCGGTAACGGTCTGCGGCGAGCTTGCCTCACAACCGCTGGGCGCACTCGCTTTGGTCGCGATCGGCTATCGCGCGTTGTCGGTTGCACCCTCCGCGGTCGGCCCGGTGAAGGCCATGCTGATAGGGCTGAATGCGACGAAAGCTGCGGCCTTCCTCGTTCCGCTCATCGACAGCCCCGCCGGCAGCGTAACGATTCGCGAGCAGCTGAGGAAATTCGCCGCCGAGGAAGGACTGCAGATTGAAAGCCGTTGACGCAATCACTGCAACCGAAGTCTCGTGATGCTTCCTGAACAGAAACTCGACGCGCTCCTGGCCCGGCACAAGGCTTTGGAGGGCGAGCTTGCAACCCAACTCACGCCTGAGACTTACGTCAGGCTCTCGCGGGAGTTTGCCGAGCTCGCGCCGGTCGTGGAAACGGTGAAGCGTTATCGTGCCGTTGTCGGCGAAATCGAAGGGCTTGACGCGCTGATTTCCGACCCCGCCATTGATGGCGAGATGCGCGCGATGGCGACTGCCGAAAAGCCGCAGCTCGAGCAACAGCGCGCCGATCTTGAGCAGGAGCTCAAGCTAGCGCTATTGCCCAAGGATGCGATGGACGAGCGCAACGTCATCCTTGAAATTCGTGCGGGCACCGGCGGCGACGAAGCAGCGCTCTTTGCCGGTGATCTCTTTCGCATGTACGAGCGGTACGCCGCGAAGCAAGGCTGGAAGGTCGAGGCCATCTCGGCAAGCGAAGGCACGATGGGCGGATACAAGGAGATCATTGCAGAAATTCGCGGGCGCGGAGCCTTCGCCAAGCTCAAGTTCGAATCCGGCGTACATCGTGTGCAACGCGTGCCCGAAACGGAAGCTTCCGGACGCATCCACACTTCGACTGCAACTGTCGCCGTGCTCCCGGAAGCCGCCGATGTCGACGTCGCCATCAATGATGCCGATCTGAAGATCGATACTTTGCGCTCCGGAGGCGCGGGCGGACAGCATGTCAATAAGACCGAGTCGGCCGTGCGCGTCACCCATCTGCCAACCGGCATCGTCGTGATGATGCAGGAAGACCGCTCGCAGCACAGGAATCGCGCCAAGGCGCTCGCGGTGCTGCGTGCGAGGCTGTACGATTTCGAACGTCAGAAACGCGACGCCGAACGGGCCGCCGAACGTCGCGGACAGGTCGGCTCAGGCGACCGCTCCGAGCGTATCCGCACGTATAATTTTCCGCAGGGGCGCGTGAGCGACCACCGGATCAATCTTACCCTCTACAAGCTGCCCCAGGTTATCGAGGGCGAGGCTTTGGCCGAGATCATCGATGCATTGCTCACCGAGCATCAGGCTGCGCTCCTGGCCGCGGAGGGCGCGTCGTCGTGAAGGTGCAAAGCATGCAGTCCATCGACACCGCGCGGCGATCATTGGCGGACGAGCTGCGCCGGCACGGCTTTGAAAGCGCTGCCCTCGACGCGCGTCTCATTGTGGGTCACGCGCTGGGGCTCGACCACAGCGCTCTCGCCGCCCAATCGCATCATGTCCTCACGGGCGCGGAAAAGGCGAGGATCCATGCCCTTGCTCAGCGCCGTCTCGCGCATGAGCCGGTCGCCCGCATTCTGGGACACAAGGAATTCTGGGGGCTGAGCCTCAAGATTGGCCGGCACACATTTCTTCCGCGGCCCGAAACAGAGACGGTGGTCGAGGCAGCGCTCGGGGCAATCGCCGCAAACCATCGAGGTTCGCGAGGACCGCGTATCGCCGATCTCGGCACGGGCTCCGGCGCTCTCCTGCTGGCGTTGCTCACCGAGCTCAACGGCGAAGCCTTGGGCATTGGCACCGATATCAGCCGCGCGGCCCTCGATTGTGCCCAGAACAACGCAATGGCGCTCCATATCTCCGCCTCATTTGTCGCCTGCGATTATGGAGCGGCGATCGGAGGGCCGATCGATGTCATAGTCTCCAATCCGCCATACATTCCGAGCCAGGAGATCACAGCGCTTGCGCCTGAGGTACAGGCCTTCGATCCCCTCCTTGCGCTCGACGGTGGCGGCGATGGGCTCGACGGCTATCGTGCCATAGCGGCGGAAGCGCTGCGGCTACTTGCTCCGGGTGGGATGCTGGTGGTGGAGCTCGGCATAGGACAGGCCACTGCGGTTGCCTTGCTTTTTGCCGCTGCGGGGCTTGTATCCGGCGCGCCTGAACACGATCTTTCTGGCGTTCCCAGAGCGCTGGTTGCAGCTCGCCGTCATGAGTGCCTTGCATTACAGGAAGCAAAAAAGCACTTGGATTGTGGGGCAAGACCGATTAAGTTCAGTTAGGGAATCGTCCCGACATGCTTGAGCGCCGATTGCGAGCCCAGAAGTAGGACAACCGTGGGCGGGGTGCGCGAAGCGAACCGGTCGCCGCATGACGGACGATTCGCCGGATCGGGACGAGATGCTTCATCGGTTCTGCGCCGGCGCGCGAGCAGCGCGTGCATGCGCATGAGAAAGAGGTGGGCAACGCCGCGTAGGTGGGGGTCGGGGTTGGCTGCTTCGCAAGGCGGAAGCTGAGCGGCGAGAGAGCCGCGTTCTTAATTCTTGTTTGAACTGCAAGGAGGCGCGTGTTGTCGCGCTCTGCGCAAGAGAGGGCATCAAGCAATCGGCACGACCGGCGGTACGGCGCCGCCTAACTGAAGGGATTGGCAGCAGGCAAACCATGAGAAACGGTCAGAACAAGCGGATGCGCGGGCGAAACAATCATCGCAAGAGCCACAATCCTATGGCTCGCGTATACGAATCGAACGGGCCGGATGTGAAAATTCGCGGAAATCCGTCGCATATAGCGGAAAAATACATTCAACTTGCGCGTGACGCGCAGGCCTCGGGCGACCCGATTGCCGCTGAGAACTACTATCAGCATGCCGAGCACTATTACCGCGTCATCGCGTCGGCGCAGGAGCAATTTCGGCAGAATAATCCTCACTTCGCGCGACCCGAGACCGATGTGCAAGGCGCACGAGACGAGAGTTTCGATGAGGGCGAGGACGAGGGGCAGGCTGCAACAGGCGCCGTGGGCGAGGCGGCTTACGGCACGCGCGAGCCACAGCCGTATCTTCCGCATGACGCGCAGGCCTTTCAGCCGCAGCAACAGTCCGACCAATCGCGCGTGCCGCAAGGCGGAACCAACAGCCAAAGCGACGTGGACCGATTGCCGTCTTTTATAACCGGCGGTCAGCAGCCCGTGCATGAAGGCCAGCAGGGTCCCGGTTATGGTCAGAACGGCCACGGCAACCGCTCCGACCGGTTCCCGCTTCATCGCCGCCGGCGGCGGCATCGCGGCCCGCGCCATGATATGTCGGGCGGTGGTGGAGGCGGTGGAGACGGCAGCGACGAGTCTTCGCGCCACGGCGAATGATTCAACTACGCGCCCCCTGGCCAGGAGGCAAGCGCCGGTTCCAGCGCCGGCACGAGCTGCCTGCGCTCACGCCTTGCCGGTATGGCACGATAGACTTGCTTCTGCGCCTCCACGATGTGAACACCGGCGAACGGCGCGGCAATGGCTGCGCCCGTGCGTTCCCACGCAGTTGCTGAACGCAAGAACCAGCCGTGCGCGACCGGTGGAACGTGCAGCGCCTCGCCCCAGCCCGTGGGCGTGAACCACGCCTCGCGCAAGAGCTGATTGATCTGCGAGCGGGAATATGGCCGGCCATGGCCGAACGGCGTGGTATCCAGGCGCGCCCACACCCCACGCCGGTTTGGCACCACCACCAACAGCCGGCCACCTGCCGCTAGCACGCGCCAGACCTCGCGCAGGAGGCTGAGCGGGTCGTGTGCCATCTCAAGCGCATGCACAAGCAACACGCGATCGATCGTCGAGTCGGGGAGCGGCATTTCGAGCTCATCGACAAGCGTAACAAGGCCCGGACGTTGGCTCGGCCATTTCATGACCCCCTGTTGGGCCGGCATGAAGGCGAGGCATCGTTCCGCCTCTTCGCGAAAAAGCCCGAGATAGGGCGTCGTGTAACCCACTCCAAGGACGATCATCCCGCGCGTATCGGCAAAGCGCTTGCGGATGCCGCGGCCGACCAAACGCCGCGCGACAATACCCAGGCGCATGGCGTAAAAATTGCGCAGATCGACGACATCAACAGACATGCCGCGGGTAGGCTTAGCATGAAGTCGCTGCTCGGTCTTCGGCGGACCGGTCGCGCCTTCCCGGCTGAGGGGTCGGGCGCCAGAAATCTGGCGGCAAGACGCAAAGCCGGGTGTCTGCTAACATGAGCAGCCATCTCAGATCCTACAATTTTGGAAATAAGCCAATGCCTGCGCAGACGTACCTGTTCCCCTGCCTTCAGGACAATTATGGTGTGCTTCTTCATGACACCGCGACCGGCGCGACAGCCTCCATCGATGCACCGGAAGCCGCTGCAGTGGAGCGCGCACTGAAGACGAAAGGCTGGCGCCTCACCGACATCCTCGTGACCCACCATCACGCCGACCACACCGGCGGGATTGCTGAGCTCAGGGCGCGCCACCGCTGTCGGGTGGTGGCCCCGCAAGGAGAGGCCGCGCGCATTCCGCTTATCGATGCGACAGTGCGCGAGGGCGGGACGGTTCGCGTCGGCTCGCTCACAGGACAGGTCTACGAGACTCCGGGACATACCGCCGGCCACATCAGCTATTTCTTTGCTCCCGAGAAGCTCGCCTTCGTCGGTGACACGCTCTTTTCGATCGGCTGCGGCCGCGTCATCGAGGGCACGCCCGAGATGATGTGGCAGTCGCTGTTGAAGCTGCGGGGGCTCCCCGATGACACTTTCGTCTTTTGCGGACACGAGTACACGCAGGCCAACATTCGTTTTGCCAAGACGATCGAGCCAAAAAACGCGCGGCTTGCCGCGCGCGAGAACGAGGTCCACGCGTTGCGCGCCGAAGGCAAAGCCACGATTCCCTCAATACTCGGCGAGGAGAAGGCAGCAAATCCGTTCTTACGCGCCGATCTGCCGGAAGTGGCGAGCTCTGTCGGGCTAGCGGGCAAGCCGGCCTGGAAAGTGTTTGCTGAAATTCGCGAACGAAAGAACAGGTCGTGATAAGGCAGCTTGCCTCTACTCGATGACGCCGTCGGCAGTGGCAAGCAGCGAGTCCGGAATTGTCACACCCAGCTCTTTTGCGGCTCTAAGGTTGATGCCCTAGAGATGCTTTCCGCTGCCGAGGTAATCCGTCTGCTGGAGCTCAGGCCACATCCCGAGGGCGGACATTTTCGTGAAACCTTCCGCGATCAGCTCACGATCGACGGAGCACGCGCCGCCTCGACTGCAATCTATTTCCTGCTCGCGCGCGGCGAGCGCTCGCGTTGGCACCGCGTCGATGTGGTGGAGATCTGGCACTACTATGCGGGCGCACCGCTCGCGCTTGAGATCGCCGCAGGCGCGGCAGTCCCGGTTAAATGCTTACTTGGTCCCGATCTCGCTGGCCGAGCACGACCACAGATTGTCGTGCCGCGCCATGCCTGGCAGTGGGCGCAAAGCCTCGGCGAGTGGACGCTGGCGGGCTGCACGGTTGCCCCAGGATTCGAGTTTTGCGGCTTTGAGACAGCACCTGAGGGCTGGGCGCCTGAATGACCGCGTATGCAGGGGATCAGATCATGTATTGCCCGCCGTTCGCGGAGATGGTCGAGCCTGTGATCAGGCCCGCTTCATCCGCAGCAAGAAATACGACGCAGCGCGCAATCTCCTCCGGCTCACCAAGCCGACCCAGTGGAATGTAGGGCAGGATATTTTTGTCCAGCACCTCCTTCGGCACGGCCTTGACCATCTCGGTGGCGATGTAGCCGGGGCAGATCGCATTCACAGTGACGCCGCTCTTGGCGCTTTCCTGTGCGAGGGCCTTGGTAAAGCCCAACTCCCCGGCCTTGGCCGCGGAATAGTTCGTCTGCCCCAGCTGTCCTTTTTGCCCGTTGATGGATGAAATGTTGATAATGCGCCCAAACTTGCGCGCTCGCATGCCCTCGATCACCTGCCGGCACATGTTGAAGAGCGAGTTGAGGTTGGTGTTGATCACCGTGGTCCATTGCTCGGGCGTCATGCGGTGGAACATCGTGTCGCGCGTAACCCCGGCATTGTTGACCAACACCTCGATCGGACCGACTTCGCCCTCGACCTTTTTGATACCGGCGGCACATGACTCGAACGAGGACACATCCCACTTGTAGACTGCAATGCCGGTAGCTGCCTTGAACTTCTGCGCGGCCTCGTCATTGCCGCCGTAATTCGCGGCGACCTTGAACCCTGCGTCCTTGAGCGCCTTCGAAATTGCTTCGCCGATTCCGCGCGTTCCCCCCGTCACCAACGCGACGCGTGACATGCTCATTCCTCCCTGTTGTCAGACGATAGTAGACAGCCGACAGACGACGGAAAAAGCTGCGGCGCGACT
>Ga0306920_100002444_pt1 | contig 23526 bp, 17 predicted proteins | sample flu12Cox44000170_FD_204666 | JGI IMG/M metagenome (GOLD analysis project Ga0306920, IMG submission 204666) | Lab enrichment of tropical soil microbial communities from Luquillo Experimental Forest, Puerto Rico - flux4day.12C.oxic.44.000.170 (v2)... | ecosystem: Environmental > Terrestrial >...
GTGCTCCCATTGAGCACGCCGCGAAGTCATTCTGGCCCAAGCCAGTCCTCGGCTCACCCCACTCGTCAACCGCTCGCCTTTCTTCCTCCGCAGAGCGGCTTAGTCCAACGGGTATATGGTCTCGAAAGTCAAGCGGATGACTGCCGTGTCCTGTCCGCGGAGAGCCACCGTCGGTGACGGTGACCGTGGCGCTGCCGGTGATGGAATCATTTTGCGTATCGGTGGCCGTTACGCTCTGATCGCCCGGCGTCACCAGTGTCACTTTAGGCGTCCCGACCAGCCACCGCAACTCCTGCTGGGTCGTAAGACTCCCTTCTCACCCACGGCAGCTGTCGGCGAAGGTGTCGATGTCGAACGTGCCGGAGCGAAGGAACCGCAAGAAGCTTAGCTGTCTGAGCCGACAGGTGTGATAGATGCTGAGGAAGATCAAGTAATTCCGAAGCCCTCGCTCCGTCGATGCCCCTCCGATGATCCTCCGGCGCGAGGCGAACTCCTTGATGGCGTGCTCGGCGTTGTTGTTGTTCCAGGGGACCCCATCGTGATCCAGGAACACAAAGAGCTTGTGCTTGTATTTGAGGATTCGTTTCTGGTATTTCCTCGCCATCTCCGATTCGTAAGTCTGCCTACCCAAGTAGTGGAAGTAGCGTGCCACCTCCTTCTTGTGCCTCTTGAGGTGATACACCTTGAGGCCAAACTTGTCAATCGTCTCGATGATCGGCTTCAGCACCGCGACTAACCGCTGAGCGAGTTGCTTTAACTCTTCGTCAAACGGACAGTGGAACAGGTCGTTGTTAACGTCTCGAACGAGATGGATAAGGCACTTCTGCTGGAGACAATTCGCGGAGTCGTACGCGGTATAGAAGTCGGAAATGAGGACGCCAGTGAAACCGTCCAACATATCCTCCAAAACGTTCCCCTCCCGAGTGGGTGTGAAAACGTAGATAGCTTCATCCAAGTTGGTGAAGGCCCATACGTAGCCTGTATTGTCCCTGACCGTTACTTTGGTCTCATCCGCGTGGATCAATGGTCCGCGTCGAAGTTTGTCCTTCATCCGGCTGTAAGTGTCCTTGTACCGATCCGCGGCCCAGAACGTGATCCGCGTCACGAATGCGTCGCTAATCCTTAAAGCAAAAAGATCGTTGAGGGTGAGGCTGACATCATGATATGACTGGCGGAGGGCAAGATGTTGGTAGATTACCCAGTTGGAGAGATTGTTACCCCACCGTGGACATGCAGTGCGGTACGCGTCGGCGAAGAAAGTCCTCTTGCAATCCCAGCATCGGTAACGTAATGAAATGTACTTAACAGTCCACCTCTTGATCCCTGACCGTGTGAACTTCAAATCAGGAATAACCTTTTGCTTGAAGCGGTGTGCCCATATGTATACCCGTGTCCCCCCGCACTCCGGGCACACCTTTGGCCTGCCGCACTCGACCGCTTTGTCTACCTTGGGTCGTCTTTTGCTCGTACGTTGCTTCCGCAGGATACTTTTTCGTACAAGCGGCGAGCTGCGGAAGTAAACCTTCTCGCGCTGGTAGTCGGAGTAAGAACACCTGTTAATGTGGTCTAGTTCCGGGCAAAAGAACCGAGTCTTCCCGAAACGAAAGCCTCCTTGCGGAATGTCTAGGACATTTGCAACCGCTGGCGCCCGGCCTTGGCCGGCGATCTCCCCGCCGCACAAGGAACAGATGAAGTCGGTGACACGCCTCAGCGCCAGGCAGTCCTCCTTGTTGTAGTGCAAAAGCTGCTGCTTCAGCGCGTCGTCGCGGGCCTTCTCCCAGTCCAGCCGCCACGCGAGGGCCTGAATACCAGACGCATTGGGGTGCGACCACCTCACGTTCAGGAATGCGGCGATGTCCTTCAACCCGTTCGAGTACGTCGGGAAATAGACGTGCGATTGGATGGCCGCGAGGACGTTGCAAGACTTGGCCCGGATACGCTCCACAGCGGCGGCTGCCTCATCGCCGGCCGCAGCCATGCAGTCGAGAAACCGTTGCTCATAGCTGCCGTAATGGTAAAGCGTGTAGTCCCCCAAGTTCTCGATGACCCGTGCGCACGTGTCCCAAACGGCCTTCTGCTGGGACACGTCGTCCGCCCAGAAAGAATACGCCGTACAAGCCCTGTCTTGGACGGCGACGAGGCCGATCAGATAGTAGAAGTCGAGGTCGGGAATTCCTTCGACATCCAGGTACACGGCGACGCCAGAACGAGGGAGTTGCGGGCTGTCAAGGACATATACTTTCTTCTCCCGAATCGCGAGCGCCTGAAGAGCTGGGTCGTGCTTGCGGGCCTTGCCCGTCTTCCACTTCCCCCTCCTGCCCGGCCGGTAGGTATGAGAGAACTGCGTAACCGTGGCGATGCCACGAGCCCGTAGTTTTTCAACCTCCTTCCCGTGCAGCACGCGCAGCAGGCTCAGGTCGTCCGCCTCTTCTGCTACCTTCCGGCAGGCGTTGCGGAACTCGCAGATGTTACAGTGCCGGTTGAGGGTGACCGGTGGAGCGCGACCTGCGCGCTGAACGGCACTGATCCGGTCTACCAACTGCCGCACGTCGTGCATCAACGGCTCAACCTTCACCCGCAGCGCTTTCCGGTCGTCGCCGTGGACGATTTTACCAGCAAACGGCTGCACTCCTTGGACGGAGGTCAGGGCGAAAGCGTTGAACGCCAAAAGTAGCTTGTCGAGCCGGCTGATCTTGTTGTTCCTGATGAACCGCACTGGCGTGTAGGCCGCAGCGCCGCGTCTTTCAGCCCCTTCGACACGCTCCAGGAGGTGGATCTCACAGCAGACGTTCTCCACAGTAGCAGTCCCGTTGACGATCCAACGTGGTCTTTCGCGCAATGTTGCCGCTAGGGAGAGTGGGTTACGGATTACTTCACAGGCAGGGGCAGACCTGAGGAATTCCTTTAATACCTGTTCCCCATAGAGTCCCTCCAGAGCAAGCTGGACCCTCTCGATGTCGGTCGGCTCGCCGGGGCTACCGGTTGTCTTGAGGTGAGCCTTGCGGGGGCAGTGCAAAAAGCTGAGGAACGTCTCGTTAGTGATCACTTTTTTCTCCTGGCGTTTCGACGTTCTGTGTGGTTCAAGTGGTTCAAGTGACAGTGTACGCAACCGGTTTTGCCGCAGAGTATTGCAGAATATATATGTCCCTTCTTCTCCCTATGACGCTGCACATGCCGAATGTTGTAGGAATGCAATTCACCTCCGGAGAACGCCAGCCGGGATAATCCCGATTCGGGGACAGAAGTGACAGCGTACGCAACTGCTCTTATCGCAGAGTATTGCAGAATATGGATGTCCCGTACTACCGCACGTGTGCCTATCCCGACAGGTAGTTTGACCCGGCGTACGTTTCCGATCACCTCCATCCCGCCTTGACCCACCAGCGCTCGCCATCTTCGACGACCCTTCGCAGGTACGCGCTCATTTGACCCGTATGATGCTGCACATGCCGGATGTTATAGATATGCAATTCACCACGCGAAAACGGCAGCTGGGAGAATCCCGACTCGCCCTGCAACGATTCGAGTGTTTCGTAGTCCGTCGAGCGCGGACCCTGTGACGCGCCGAATGAGATTTGCCTCACGCGCCACGGCCCACGCCACACGACTGCCGTAGACCGTTATTGACCCCGGACTACCATAACGGGTAATATTTAGGATTGTGATGATTTGACTTCCGTTTGATCCTACCCCCAGTGCCAGGCGGGAAATCCGCGACTTGCCTGGCAGAAACGTACCCAGCGGTTCAGCAATAATGTGGAGCGTGGGCAGTGGAGCGTGGGGCGTCATGGATTAGGTGACACTTTACACATCTTTCGTCTCTTTATACGATTGCGGCAGAAGCCATGCCCCGTCGTAGCGCTATGTGCCGACCACCAGCAATTCACGCTCGTTTTCGTATGTGCGCTAAGTGGTAATTCCACAAGCCAGCTAGCAAGTTCGCTTTGCGAAAACTGTCACCTTGTGTTCCTTGTGTTCCCGATCAAGAGATAGGTTGACGATTACGTCACTCAAGGTGCACTGCTGATCCTGGCAGTTTCACATCGGCCCGCAATTGCGGAAACCGTCCCCGCCGGTTCGCCGCCGGTTCCCCGGTGCTGGCCCCTCCCATTCCGGCGGGCTTATGAGTCCGGCCGACGGTCTCTTACCATGCGGAAGAGACAATAGGCGCCCATGCCCGCCGCCAGGTGTTTCAGGGTGTGACCGCTGACGACCTGGCCGACGGCGTAGATGCTGTGGTCCACGGGTTCCGTCTCGAGCACCTTGGCGAGCAGGTACCACGCCACCGCGGCGATCACGTTCCCCGTATGCGTGTACCGCGCCGGAAACAGGTAAAGCAGCAGAGGAATCGCCACCGTCGGATAGAACTGCACGAAGCCGTACAGGCGCAAGTCCCCCGCATGGTGTTGCTCGCCCCGGTGCCAGTCGTATACACTCGTGAAGCCGAGCCACACCAGCGGCCCCAGCAGCCAGATCCCCGCGCACACGTCGATCCGATCCGCGATCATGCCGGCGAAGAATCCCATGAAAGCAACTGTCATCGGCAACCGATCCCAGACCAGGCGATCGTTGGCCGGAGCCAGGTGATAGTAGGACGAGCCGAACGCGGTGAGAAGCACTCCCGTGAAAAGCACCAGGAACGGCCAGCGTTCGCTCGCTTCGAGAAAGGGCACGTTCGGCCGGGCGGCGTCGCGTCGGAGCAGCTCCCGCAAGCCGAGCAGGCCGACGAGCAGGAACGGTAGGTTCGAGGCCACGTTCAGCAGGTTCGGCACCCCCAGCAGCGTGCGATCGTCCGCGAACGCGTGGTAGCTCGGGTCCTGGGGAATGGGCGGCAGCAGGAAGACGAGCGCCAGGCTGGCGATGCCGAGGCCGACGATCGCAAGGACCCGGTTCTCGAACCCGGTCCGCTTCAGACCGTGGGACGGTTTATCCGATGCACTCATGGGATAGTCCCCAGCTGAAATCGTGCCCCGTGAGGCTACTGCCGCTAGGCCAAGGCGGGGCTCATGGCTCGAGTCCGAGCAACAGCCGCGACGTCAGCAGGATTGGCTCGGTCACCGTCAAGCCGGCCCTCACATCGCGGACATGGCTCGCCAGGTCCAGACCGCTGGGGAGAAAGTTGTCCACGCCGCGTTTTATCAGGCGGGCTATCTGACCGGCGTCGTTGACCATACCGACCTGAAGTTCCGGGCCGCGACGGTGGGCCGCGCGCAGGGCCTCATCCGAGAGCCAGTCTGTACGCACGCTCAGCACTTCGACCTCCAGCCTGCTGACGTCACCCAGCGCGTGGGCGACGATGGCACGCGCACCGCAACCGTGTGAAGACGGGAATCCACTCATTCACGGATCAGTCGCCCCAGAGAATCCAGTACGTCCTGCCCTCCCCCGGTCGAACGACATGAAGTCGGCGGCTAACGAAATCATCCGGCGCCAGCAGCTGACGGTACAAATCGTCGAAAAACTCTGCCGAATCCGTGAAAAAGTGGTGCAGGTTCCTTGTGCGATTGATGGGCGTGACATCGACCACGCAGATGTTCCGAAGGCCCTTCGCCTGAAGGTCGAGGAGCTCCAGCGCCTCCTCGAACTGGTACGGATCCTTGCGTTCCTCGGGCGGCACCGAAATCTCGGCAAGGCGGCCAAGCCGCCTGCTCGCGTTGATCCAATGGCTCATCAACAAGGCCCGATCGTTGGAGCTGACGTAGGCCGTTAGGTGGCGCGCCTGGGCCTTGATTCTCGCCGCGAACTTCTCGTCGAACGCCTGGGCCGAGACGTCCGGCGCGGACAGGATCACGTGATCGACCTTGGGAAGCCCATTGACGAGGTCGGGCTCGGTCTCCAGCCACGCGAACGCCCCACAAATCGTCTCGCAGCCCAGGCTGCTGCCCATCAACCAGACGTTCTCGCTCCCGGTTTCGCGCAGGACCCGGGCGAGAACGCGCCCCAGGTCCGGGGCCGCTTGATAGGCCACCTGGCGCGCGGCGAGATACCCGCTCCTTCCCGCCCCCTGGTTGCCGGGCCAATCGAACAGCAGCACGGGCGTATTGATATCGAGCGCGTAGCCCGTGTAGGCCGTCTTGAGCGCAGCCGACTGAAACCAATCCCGGTAGCCCCAAACGACGATCAGGAGCGATTTATGCGGTGATGCCTGCACGGCCGTGCGCAGGCGCGCCCAGAAGTCGTCTTGCGAAAGGGATTGCCGGTCCGCCCACTCCATGTGCTGCGCGTCGAACCAGACCCGCGGGGTGATCGGCAGGTAGGGCGAAATCCGCACGTCGAACGTCCCGAATGAGAAGTCCGTGCCGAGCCGACTGCCCTGGCCCCCAAACGTCGCCTCATCGTCCGCCGCGCGGTTGGTCACATAAAGCATCTGGAAGCGGCGCCAGTCGTCCTCCGGAGTGCTTGGCAGGCGCCCCGCAAAAGCCGAACGCGTGGGGATCGGGCCCGAACCGGTGAAATTGCGGCCGTAGTATGCGGCGATGATCGCGACCCCCGCCAGGGAAAGCACGTATACGCCCGCTAGCAGCAGACGCCGATACAGGGGCCTCATTGGCAAGCCTCCGCTCGCTTGGACTGCCCTTGGTGTCATTTGGGGAGAACTGCCGCGGCACGGCTCAACCCGACGGATGGGGCTACGCGGTACGGGCGTACCCCGAGCCCCAGCATCACCCAACCGACGCCGTGGAAGATCAGGTCGATGCCGACAAACAGGCCGATGACCCACAGGCCCGATTCGGGCCAGCCGTTCCAGATGAGGATGCCCAGGAACACATCGACCACCCCGTTCAGCAACACCCAGGACCAGGCCGGGAAACGCACGGCGAGCGAGAAGACAACCCGCAGGAAGCCACCCACGAGTAAGCTGGCCGCGAGCAGCAGCGTCAGCACGGAGGCCGCGCGGATGGGATCCTCCAGCATGAACAGGCCGGTCAGCAGGTAGAGGGCGGCGGCCAGCAGGTGCAGCGCGAAGCCGCGCAACTGGCGCACCATGATCGCGTGGACCACTTCCGAGATCCCCGCGATCAGCAATAGCCACCCGAACACCCGCACGGACAGAAAGGTGGCGATAAATTTCGAGCTAATCGCCAGGAAGCCAACGACGACCGACAATACGCCCAGGGCAACGTAAAGCCACCAGTGGCGCCCCAGGATTGGTCGCTCATCCTGCGGCGCGACGGCCAACGGTTCCGAAAAGTTAGTGCTCATGGTGTCTCGCTCCTCGTGATTGCGTTCCACAGTTTACTCTTGCAGAACCGCGCGGTTCTGCACACCGCCGCAGGCTAGCCTTTGGTGCTCTTCCCGGGTACGATTCAGACGTTCCTGCAGCCCGCGTGAGACTGGCGTCGGCCTGGTCGAGGCCCTGTTCGGCGACATCCAGAGCGACCTCTACCCTACCGAAAACGTCCCGTGCGCGAGCGCTCGCCGGCCCTTTCGCCAACCCATACGCCGATGCCTGCTACCAGGCTCAGGGGGAGCACGACCACAGCAAAGGACGATGGCGAAGCCCGCCAGGAGCCGGCTCCAGACCTGCATTGCAGCTCCCCTTGGAGGGTCAGAATCAGGTCCGTCAAGCTAATCATGTCAACGGGCGACACCACTGCAGGGCTTCGCTGCCGGCGGTTTGGATCACCGCAACCCGGCTTGCGGCGTCTTTAGAAAGAAGGAAAGAGCTTCGCCGCCTCGATCAGCATGATGATCATGGAAAACACCATGCCACCCACGCTTGACGGTTCCGATCACGGAAGAGTCCGCGGGGCACCGCTCGGGATGGACAAGCCGGCGGGCAAACCGCGTATAGTGGTAATGTACTGAATCAGCTGGGAATGGCACAGGGGTGGAGTTAGTCGCGGCGTCCTCCCGGGAGGGGTGCCCGCTTGCAACTTTGGCCCGCAACTCGGCCGCCTCCGCCTGCGGCGTCAGGATCAGGGCTCGGGCGTCAGGTGACAGGCTATCCCACAAGTCAACCGGGAGTGGCGATTCCGCGCTCATTCAGCTAGTACCTCGGGTTGACGAAGCTCCGGCCCTCGAGCGTCGCCCGATCATCGTACGCATCCCGCGTTGAGCGCTCGGGCAGGTGCACCTTTTTCCGCGGCAGTTTCTTGTAGGGGATCAGGCCGAGCAGGTGTTCTTTGGTTGCGTCTCCGACCACGAGGTCTGACGATGGACACCAGACGAACCGCTCCAAACCAGACCGCAGGGACAGACCTCCGAGTAGAATCGGTTGCTGCGCCGGTCCAGAAAGGACGGCGCACCATTCGCGAGCGAATTGTTGGCGGCCTTTTGCTCTCGATGCCGCTCTTGTCATAAAGCTCCTGGGTGGAATCGGCCTGTTCCTGCTTGGCATCCACCACCTCACCGAAGGTCTGAAGGGACCTCGAGGTTCCCCTTGATGCCGGCCATGCCCGTTTGCAGGAAGTCGATCCCGGTGAAGATCAGCCCGAAGCCCGCCAGGACCGCCCCGAGCGAGCGCGTCTTGCTTTTCTCCTACATATATAACCCCTTGCAGCAGGTATTCCAATCCCTGGAAGAGGGCACTGAAGAACAGCAGCGCCAAACCAACGGATCGATCAGCTTGTTTTCCAGGACCGAGTAACCAAGCACTTGAGCGTCGATGGTTCGGTGGCCGTGATCGGCTCAAGTAACCTGGACATTCGCTCGTTTGCCCTCAACGCCGAGGTGATGCTGATGATTTACGATTCCAACGTGGCGGGTCGGCTTGCAATCGAGCAGGAGCGCTATTACGCGAATTCCAGCCTCCTCACTCTTCCGGAATGGGAGAGGCGGTCACTCGGCCCAAAGTTTGCCCAGAATCTAGCCCGGCTGCTGAGTCCCCTCTTGTGAGCAATGAGTCCAAGCAGCGGCCGGGCGGTTATTGGCGGAATTCCGCCGGAAGTGACTTTCTCCTGGATCGTGCTGAAACCTTCTTGGGTACGCGGCAAGCTCGTTACAGAAACCTCCGAACGACTGGATCAAGCGGCAGCCGGCAGACGATGCCGGCTGCCGCAGATTTCTTTACCCCGGTCGATGGAGACGGCGGGCTCGACTCCGCCTTCAGCGCTGCCAGCAGCTCGGCCGAAAGTTGACTTTCGCGCAAAAGCTTGACGACGTTTTCCAGCTGCTTGACTGCAGCGTCGATATGGCCGAGCACCAAGTAATGATAGGCCAGCACAAATCTGGCCTCTGCGGACATCGGGTTGGCTCTTTGGTAACCCTCCAAGGCCCGGAGCTGCTCGGTATAGGTCGCGACGTCCGGATCCAGGGACTTCGTGGTATCCCAATCCCAGCCAGGACCAGCGGAGAGGGCTCGGCCGATTCCCACCGCCAATACCAGGCCGATCCACTGACTGCTCAGCAAGCGGCTCATGGATCGAGTCCGAGCAGCAGACGCGAGGCCAGCACGAGCCGTTCCGTTTCCGACAGGTTTGCCCACTCGTTGCGGACTTGAACCGCCAGATCGGGATCACTGGTGATGATGTTGTCCACGCCGCGCTTCGTCAACCGGGCCATCTGGCTGGGATCGTTGACCGTCCAGACATGAACTTCCTGGCCGCGGCGGTAGGCCGCGCGCAGCAGGTCATCGGTCAGCCAGTCCGCCCGGATGCTCAGCACTTCGACCTCCAGGCGGCTGACGTCTCCCAGGGCGTGGGCGACGATGAGCCCCGTTCGCAGACGCGGATTGTTCGTTTTCACCTCCAGGAGGGCGTCGTAGTCGAAGGACGTGACGAGGCAATCGGACTCGAACTCCTGTTCGCGGACGAGGCGGGCCACTTCTGCGGCCAGTCGCCGATCCGGCCCAAAAAACTTCAGATCGAGGTTCAGCTTGATCCGCCCCCGGGCCAGATTGATGACCTCGGCAAGCATGGGGACGGGCTCGCCGGCAAAGGCGGGGTCGAACCAGCTGCCCACGTCCAGCTTGCGGACCTCGTTGTAGGAAAGTTCGTCAAGTCGCCGCGAGACACCCGCCACGCGCTTCAGGTCCCGGTCATGCAGCAGCACGATCACGCCGTCGGCCGTCGGCTGCACATCCACCTCGGCGTAGTCGGCCCCGCTGGCGATGGCCCTGCGGAGTGAACTGAGCGTGTTTTCGGGAGCGGCACGGGCATGTCCCCGGCGCGCGGTCACTTGCACCACCGGCCGGGCCGCCGTGTACCGCGACAGGTTGGTCCAAAGGGCCAGAGGCGGCACTGCGAAGAGGGGCAGCGAAAGCCAGGCCAGACGCCAGTTCCAGGGCGAGGGCGGCTTCTCCTGGCCCGGAGCCCCCTGCCCTTCGTCCGGGCGGTAGAGGCCCAGTTGTTCGCTGCGCAGGAGGTAAAGCCGTCGCGTAACCAGACCCAGCCCGGTGACGAAGACGAAAGACAGGGTGGCGACCAACGCTCCCTGAACGAGCAGAAGCAGCAAAAGCGGGATGATCGGCCGCTCCCCGGAGGTGGCCAGAACGGCCGTGGCAAAGAGGCGGAAGACCGCCTCCGCGGCCGCCCCGAGCAGCAGCACGCCGGCCGACCAGCCGACCAGGATGAAACCGACGCGCCAAGCCACACCGCGCACGCGCGCACGGCTGGCACGCAGAGCGGCGCGGGCGGACCGATTCTCAAAGAGGAGAATGGGCAAAGCAAAGGCCCACCAGACGTAAAGCACCGCGCTGACTGCGAGTGCGGCCAGCAGGAGAAGGCCACCGATGCCCGCCGCGACCCAGAACACCAGCGGTCGGTCCTTGACGTAGAAGTAAATGTCGTGTTCCGTCAGGAGGACGTTGTACGTCAGGACTGCCAGCAGCACGAACGGGACCAGCGCCAGTGCCAGCAGCACCAGCATGACAGCGCCAAGCCGAACGACGCCCAGGGACCTTTGGAAAGTGGCGCGAAGCGTCTGGTTGAGGGGCGGGGGATTCGCGGCGCCCGCCAGGGCGGCAAGGACCATGACACCGGCTTGCTCGAACAGCAGCATGGCAACGGCACTGGTGCCGAAGAGTGCGGCGTAAAGCAGCCCGGCTGGCGTGAGCAAAAAGTCCAGGATGTCACGATTGCTCACCGCGATGTGGCCCGCCCCGGCCAGAACGGCGGCCAGGACCAAAGCGACGGCTGGGACAATTAGCCAGCCTTGGGCGAGTTTGAACAAGAATTCAAAGATAAACAATGCACGCCGGGCACGAAGAAAATCGCGCCACACAGACCGGACCAGCGCGGAGACGGTGAGAGGCTCGTTCATGTCAGAATGACCGGGGGTTGCTGGGGCCAATATTTCCACCAGGACCAGGCGTGAGACAGGAGGCTGACTTGCGACAGTGCGATCCAGAAGCAAGCCACCGAGATAAGAATCGAGGCCGGCGTGATCCAGGGGAGCGTCCGGGACTTCAACTCCTCCGTCCGCTGGCGGACCTCCGTCAGTCGGCGTACGTATTCGACAACCAACCCGCGCATCGTCTTCAGTGACTGTTCGATCCGGGTCAACTGGGTACTGGCAGCGTCCCGTTCTGGTGCCGGCTCGCCGAGGAGTCGGCTCAGCTCCCATGTCGCGGGTCCCACATCGGCGAAGCGGCTGTTGATCTCCGTCAGGCGGTCGATATCCAGGCCGGTTACAGAAAGGAACGGGAAGTTTCCCACGTCCTCCAGCACGCTGTTGACCACGACGGCGGCTTCCGCGACGGTGTGGAGTTTCTCGTGGGCGTTGCCGATCTCGGGTGCGATCCTCTGCTGGATCGTCCGCGCCAGGGCCCGCCGCAACGCACTGTTCGGCTGAGGTTCCTGGGCGAGCTTCCTTTGCTCCTCCCGGGCGCTGTCCAGGCGTTCCACCGCCCGGGCGAGGCTTTTCTGGACGTTATCGAGACCTTGGTCCGCGACGTCGAGGGCGGCTGCGATACGCTCGAAGACTCGAGTCGCCTTGGCGGTCGCCGGCTCTTTGACGATCCAAACGCCGCTGCCCCCCGCGAGACTGAGGAGCAGCCCCGCCGCACTCACCAGGAGAACGACTCCCGCCAGGATTCGTTTGCCGGATTTCATCGAACTACCTCGGTTCAGGCTGCGGGTCGTCCTTCTTACTGATTGGACCGAACGGCGCTCGTGACACACGCTGCCACCGCATTCGTTTCCGGAGGCGGCTTGGTCTTGAACCGACCTCTCGGGGAGCCGTGAAGCGGGCCGAATTGGAGCCTTCTATGCGTTGTTCCCCACCTGGGGGCCGAGCTGCACACTGCTCCGCTGGAGGCGGGGCACAACGCATAGAACGCTGGTCGAGCCAGCACCTGCACATCGCGCAGAAAATCCTGCACCTTGTTGAGGATCACAGCCGGGTCGTCCTGCTTATATCGCCAGGTATAAAGATCCGACAGGGTAATCGTGGAGATCCACAGGCGTCCGACATACTGCATGTAGCGGGCGAACAATGGTCCCGGCTGGCGCAGGTACGCAGATCAGATATCACTGTCCAGTAGAAAACTCATTCAGAAACCTCTCTGAACTTGGCTGTTTTCCGTTCCCGGAGAATCAATTCCATGTCCTCATCCAGCCCTGGAATACCGGCCAGCGCACCGGCACAGCGACGCAAACCCTCGCCCCAGGATTCTTTTGGCGGCGCCGTCGGGAGGATCTGGACGGCCACTGCAACGATTTGCCCGTCCGGCACCCCTACTTACTGGTCGAGTTCAATCGCCTTGCCGCGAACGATGCCATGCATGATCTTGTTCATTGTTTGCCTCCCCTGCGGTCTCGTAAATTCTAGCAATTCACGCTCGTTTAGTATGTGCGCTACCTGGCAATTGTACAAGCCAGCTAGCGAGAGCGCTTTGCGGACACTGTCAATTATGTCCTCCGACGGACGTGCAGCTGTCAATCAAAAGACAGAAATTCGGGGACCTTGATGGACACGAGGGGGTCAGATTAGTGGGGTGCTGGAGGTGAATAGTTAGGGGGGGTGTCCGAGTGGTTCGGAAACGATCTGTCATAAGGCGATGGCAATGGGGAGGTTGCATAGTGACATTCGTTTCCGATAAATGAACTCACTGTCTCCTGAGGACGTCGCGCGCGCGGTCACGCCCCACGCTACATGCTGATGACCACTTACGCCGTTGGTGAATTGTCTGCCTTAAACGGAGTGATGGGCGCCAAAGCCGAGCGGCCCAAGGTGCCAAGGTCACCGGCGGACATTTGGTGTGAGCCTTCACCCGTAAAAAGCACGGTCCGCCGCGAGCGATCGGCCATCGCAATTCCCGAACTCAATCAGACCTTCTACGAACCGGCTAGGGCGTCGTTCACAATGCGCCGGGCTTCATGGATAATGCTGTCCAGGTGGGCCTGGTCCTTGAAGCTCTCGGCGTAAATCTTGTAGATGTTCTCTGTCCCGGAAGGACGGGCGGCAAACCAGCCGCTGGCCGTCACAACCTTCAGACCCTCGACCGGAGCGTCGTTGCCGGGGGCGCGGGTCAGCTTGGCCGCGATTGGCTCCCCGGCCAGCTTCGACTCCTTGACGGCTTCGGGCGTCAACTTCTGCAGCCGTGCCTTCTGCGCGGGCGTCGCTGGCTCGTCAATCCGCGTGTAGCGCGGGGTGCCAAACTGTGCCGTCAGCTCCCGGTAATGTTCGCCGGGGTCCTTGCCGGTGCGGGCGGTGATCTCGGCGGCCAGGAGGTCCATGATCGGTCCGTCCTTGTCGGTCGTCCACACGGTGCCGTCGAGCCGCAGGAAGCTGGCCCCGGCACTCTCCTCGCCGCCGAAGCAGCACGAGCCGTCGAAAAGGCCTGGCGCGAACCACTTGAACCCGACCGGCACCTCGCACAGCCGGCGGCCCAGTCTTTCCACCACGCGGTCGATCATGCTGCTGCTGACCAGCGTCTTGCCGACCACGGCAGACGCAGACCATCGGGAGCGGTGCGTGAGCAGGTAGCGAATGGCCACGGCGAGGTTGTGGTTGGGGTTCATCAGCCCTGCGCTGGGCGTGACGATGCCGTGCCGGTCCGAGTCGGGGTCGTTGGCGAAAGCCACGCGGTACTGGTTCTTCAGACCGACGAGCCGGGCCATCGCGTAGGGACTGGAGCAGTCCATGCGGATCTTGCCGTCGTGATCGACCGTCATGAACGAGAAAGTCGGATCGACCTTGGGGTTCACCACCTCGATCTTCAGACCATAGATTTCGTTGATCGGCGCCCAGTAATGCACGGCCGCGCCGCCGAGCGGGTCCACACCCAGCTTGAGGCCGGCGCTGCGGATGGCGTCCATATCGATGACGTTGCGGAGGTCTTTGACGTAAGGCAGGACGAAATCTTCCTGGTGCGTGGTCCCGGCCTTGACGGCGGACGCAAACGGCACCCGCTTCACACCGCTGTTTCCGCCATGCAGCAGTTCGTTGGCCCGGTCCTGGACCCAGCCGGTCACGTCGGTATCGGCGGGGCCGCCGTTGGTCGGGTTGTACTTGAAGCCGCCATCCTCTGGCGGGTTGTGCGACGGCGTAATGACGATCCCGTCCGCGAGGTGGTCCTTGCGGCCGCGGTTGTGGGCGAGGATGGCGCGGGACACGACCGGGGTCGGGGTCACGCCGTCGTCACGCTGGATGACCGTCTCCACGCCATTGGCCGCCAGCACCTCCAGGGCAGTGCGCTGGGCGGGGCCGGACAGGGCGTGCGTATCCTTGCCCATGTAGAGGGGGCCGTCCGTGCCCCGGCGGCGACGGTAGTCGCAGATGGACTGGGTGATGGCGAGGATGTGAGCCTCCGTGAATGTGCTCTTCCAGGGGGTCCCGCGGTGTCCGCTGGTGCCAAAGGCGACCAGCTGGTTGGGGTCGCTCACGTCAGGGCGGCGGTCGTAGTAGGCCCGCTCGAGTTTCGCCAGGTCGACCAGCAGGTCTTTCGGTGCCGGCTTGCCGGCCAGAGGGGAGATTGCCATGTGACGCCTCCTTTCCGCGCGTTGGGTATTACTTGTGCATTTGGCGCTGTCGACGCTCCGCTACGACACGGGGCACGGTTCAGCGTTCCAGATGCCGGTCGCGTATTCAGCAATGGTGCGGTCGCTGGAGAATTTTCCAGAGCCGGCTACGTTCAAGATGGCCTTGCGCGCCCAGCCGTCCGGATCGGCATACAGGTCGACCAACCGTTGGTCCACGTCCAGGTAGGAATTGAGGTCCGCCAGGTGCATATAGTGATCGCCGTTCGTCAGCAGCGTATCGCGCAGGGGAGCGAAGACACCTGGTTCGTAGCGGCTAAGGTGGTCAGCGAAGATCAAGTCCAACGCCGCCCGGGTTTCCGGCTCGTGTTCGTAGTGCCAGTGCGGGTTGTACCAACTGCGGTTGTTGGCCACCTGCTCCGCCGTCAAGCCAAAGAGGAAGAAGTTTTCCTCCCCGGCTTCCTCGGCCATTTCGATGGTCGCCCCGTCGCGCGTGCCCACGGTCAGCGCCCCGTTCATCATGAACTTCATGTTGCTGGTGCCGCTGGCCTCGTAGCCGGCTGTCGAGATCTGGTTGGAGACGTCACTGGCGGGGATCAGGCGCTCGGCGAGTGACACGTCGTACTCCGGCAGGAACACGACCTTGATCCGGCCGCGCATGGCCGGGTCGCCGTCGATGGTGCCTGCCAGGTTGTTGATGAACTTGATGATGACCTTGGCGAGGTGGTATGCCGGCGCCGCCTTGCCGGCGAAGAAGAACGTCCGGGGCGACATCCGCAGTTCCGGGTTCGCCCGCAGCCGGTTGTAGAGCACCACGATCCGCAGCCCGTTGAGCAGCTGCCGCTTGTATTCGTGGATGCGTTTCACCTGGCAATCGAAGATCGTGTCCGGGTCCACCGTCTGACCGGACGTTGTCTTGAGCCAGTTGGCAAACTGCGCCTTGGCTTCGCGTTTGGCCTTGCGCACCGCGGCGCGAAAGTTGCTGTCGTTGGCGAGCGGCCTGAGCTTGGTCAGTTCAGAGAGGTCGGAGACCCAACTGTTGCCGATGGCCTCGGTGATCGTGCGGGCGAGCGCCGGGTTGGCCAGCAACAGCCAGCGGCGCTGCGTGACGCCGTTGGTCTTGTTGCTGAAGCGGCCAGGGAACATTTCGGCCAGATCCTTGACCGTGTTCGTGCGCAGCAGCTTCGAGTGGATGGCAGCCACGCCGTTGGTGCTGTGCGAGCCGACGATGGCAAGGTTGGCCATGCGGACGTGCTTGCCCGGGCCTTCCTCGATGAGGCTCATGCGCTGCACTCGGCCTTCGTCGCCAGGAAAGCGCGATCGGACCGTGTCGAGCAAGCGCCGGTTGATTTCGTAAACGATCTCCAGGTGGCGAGGGAGCAGCATCTCGAACCACGCGACGGGCCATTTTTCCAGGGCCTCGGGCAGCAGCGTGTGGTTGGTATACGCCAGGGTCCGTTGAGTGAGGTCCCAGGCCCGGTCCCAGGGCAGGTGCGCCTCGTCCACCAGGATGCGCATCAGTTCGGGGACGGCCAGCGTGGGGTGCGTGTCGTTGAGCTGGATGGCGACCTTCTCGGGGAGCGCGCCCCAGTCGGCGTTGCCCTGCCGGAAGCGCCGCACGAGGTCAGCCAGGGAACAGGCCACCAGGAAGTACTCCTGGACGAAGCGCAACCCCTGCCCCATGCTTGTCGAGTCATCTGGATAGAGAACCCGCGTGAGGGATTCGGCCGTGAGCGTCTCGGCCATGGCGCCTACGAAATCGCCGCGGCTAAACTCCTGGAAGTCGAAATAGTCTGGCGCTGCGGCAGCCCAGAGACGCAGCGTGTTGACGGTCTTGCCGCCATAACCGACTACGGGCCGGTCGAACGGGATGCCGATTAGCGTCGATGCTTTGCCCAGAATAGCGCGCAAGACTCCGCCTTTCATCTGGAACGAGCAACCGAGCTTCACCTCGACCTTTTCTTGCGGACGAGCGACTTCCCACGGGTCGGGCTGACGGAGCCAATTGTCCGGTTGTTCGCGCTGCCAGCCGTCCTGAATGGTCTGCCGAAACATGCCGTACTCGTAGCGCAGCCCGTAGCCCATGGCAGGGATTCGCATCGTGGCCATCGAGTCGAGGAAGCAGGCTGCCAGGCGTCCCAAGCCGCCGTTGCCCAGCCCTGCGTCCGGCTCTTGTTCGAGCAGGCCCAGCCAATCGAGGTTCTTCTGCTTGACCGCTTGCCTGGCATGAGGATCGAGCAGGAGATTCGTCACGTTGTTGGCCAGCGAACGGCCGATGAGGAATTCCATCGAGAGGTAGTAGACGCGCTTGGGATCCTCGCGCGCATAGGTGTGCTCCGTGAGCACCCAACGCTGCGAGAGGATGTCGCGCACAGAGCGGGCGAAGGCCTCGAAACGTTCGCGGAAGCCTGCCGCGCTAGGTTGGACGACGTTGTCGAAGAGAAGATGCCGCTCGTAGAGAGCATTGTCCGTCCCCGTGAGGTCAACCGGGCCACACCCGTATTGCTCGCGAAGCTTCGCCAGGCCGTCAGAACCCGCTGAACTGGCAGGAGCTGATTTTTCCTTTGTTCTCATTGCCGTTTCCTTTCTCGGGAGATAATGCAGTGAGCGATTCAAATCCGCATGTCCGTGTTATCACCTACGCCAATGCCACATCGTTCCCGCCAAGCACTTCGATTACTTCCTGTAACATCGTCACATCTTCCCTCGTGGCGATGACGAGAATCCGGCCGCGTGAACCGCGGCGGGCCACGTCCGTATCGGGCCGGCAGATGCCATTGGCTTGGGCGTCCAACTCCAGTCCCAGGCAGTCCAGGCCGACACAGACGGCCTCTCGGACTTGGTGGGCATGTTCGCCAACGCCTGCCGTGAACACCAGTGCATCTACACCGCCCATCGTCACCGTCAGCGCTCCAATCGCCTGTCGAACCCGGTGCGCGTAAACGGCCAGGGCCAGTTGGGCCTGCTTGTGACCGGCACGGGCGGCGTCCAGAACCTGCCGCATGTCGCCCGAGATGCCCGACACCCCCAGCAAACCCGATTCGTGATTGAGCGCCGCCTCGACCTGCTCCGCGGTCAGCCCGTGGTGTTGCTGGACATGCAGCACGATGCTCGGATCGATCGAGCCGCTGCGCGTGCCCATCATCAGACCTTCCAGAGGCGTAAATCCCATGGTCGTATCGACACAGCGACCGCCGCGCACTGCCGAGGCGGAGCAACCGTGCCCCAGATGGCAAATCACGACTCGCAAGCCCTCTGCTGGCCGGCCGAGCAGTTCGGCGGCGCGCCGGCTACAGTAGGCGTGGCTGAGCCCGTGGAAACCGAAGCGGCGTATACCCCAGTCGAGGGTCCACTTTTCCGGGATCGGATAGGTTGAAGCCTCTGGCGCAAGCGTGGCGTGGAATGCCGTGTCAAACACCGCCACTTGCGGCACGCCGGGCAACTCTGCTTCCGCAGCCGCCAGCGTGGCCAGGCTGGGCGGATTGTGCAGCGGCGCCAGGTCGGCCAGCGCAGTGATGCGCGAGCGGATTTCGGGCGTGATCCGCACGGAGGACGTGAATTGGCCCCCGTGGACCACCCGGTGCCCGACAGCCGCCAAGGTGGAACGTTTGGGCAGAGCGACCGGCTCAGCGTGCCTCAGGTCGTGCAGAACGCGCCGTACCGCTTCGCCATGGCCGCTCCAGGAAACGTCCTCGGACTGCTCCCGGCCGTCCGGGCCTGCATACTGGTAGTGCGTCACCGAACCAGCCCAGTCGGCCAGAGCATGTGCGATCACCTTGCGGTCAGCTGCTTCGATGAGCGTGCATTTCAGACTGCTGGAACCGGCGTTGAGCAACAGAATGTTCATGTCAGCAATTCCTGGTTACGGACGTTTGACGCTATTCGGTGCAATGCAGAGTCAGCCGTGACTCGCACTTGGCTGCCAAGGTTTCAGGGCCTGGGGCGGGCTGGGTGCCAGGCGGTTCAGTCCGGGAGCCGCCTGGTAGATCGCGAAACCGGCGGGCGGAAGGGTCATCTCGACGGCAAGCAGTCCGTTCCTGCGTTCCACGGTCAACGAAGGCGGAGGCGGCGAATCATGCTTCGCGGCGCACCAAAAGATCAGCTGAAACTGATCACCCTCAACTCGAAACGTTGGCGCGACCGTCGAATAGGCGGTGACAGGCTGGGCCTCGTCCGTGTTCACCGCGACCAGGACTTCCTGATCGACGAAGAGGCGCGACCAGGACACGAGCGAGCGCATACGTTCGCCCAGGCGGCGCGGCAGACCAAAGGTGACACCGTCCCCGGAGATGCGATGCAGCGCCTGCCGGCCACGCCGCAGCGGCAGCAACTTTTTGCGGAGGTCGATGAGAGCGGCCAGGGCTTGGTAAAGGTCGCCGTTCTCGTTGAAGAAGTGGCGGCCTTGCGTACACAGGCCGCCAAAGCGCCCGCCAAACATGTTTTCCCGAAGGACCAGGTCCGAGCCGTTGGGGCGCCCGCCACTGTCGAAGCCCTGCTCCGACCCGTAGTAAATGCAGGGGATGCCCATCGTGGTCAACTGCACGGCCATCACGTTGAACGCCAGATCGCAGAACCGCCCGTCGCCGCAGAAGCGCCGCTTGGCGCTGCCCTTGCGGACCTGATCGTGGTCATCGACCAAGGTCACGACCTGGTTGCGATACCAACGGTGACCGGTAGGCGCGTCCAGGATCCAGTTGCGGAATACGGAGAAATAATCCGCTGGGTCGGTGTATCCCGTGACCATGCCTTCCAGCTTGCCCGGCACGTCTTCGATTCCCAGCGCTGCATCCAGTCCGGTCTTCTCCACCACTTCCCAGGCATGCTCGCGACTGCCCGACACCTCGCCGACCAGGAGGAAGCGTTCTTTGCCGATGCTTTGAGCGAACTCGCGGATCACGTCACAGAACGTCCGCAGCGCTTCTTCGCCCATGTGCTTGGCGGCGTCGATGCGGAAACCGTCGAGATCGGCGTAGGCGACCCAGAAGCAATAGACCAGAGCCAGGCAAGCCAGGGCCGAGGAAGCCTGGCGGTACTGCCCGTCCCACTGCACCGAGAGGTCAAGGGTCTTTAGACTGAACATGTCCCCCTCGGCGTACTCCGGGTAGTAGTCCCAGCTCGTGATGTGCCCCTTGCGGAGGAACAGGTTTGGTCGCTGGAACTCCCGCGGCCAGACGGCGCCGTCCGGCCAGGCTGCCTCCAGCCGAGCACCATCGGGCCTGTCAAATGGCAGCGTCGGCGTGCCATCGCGGTCATTGAAGCCCTGGACGGCGTAGGGCTTGCCGTCCCAGCGGGGGTCGTTGTACCACCGGCCCGAGGCGGGGTCGTGCGTGGTGTAGCGGTCTGCGGCGTAGGTAAAGACGTTGCCGGTGTGGTGGGCGATGATGTCGAGGATGACGTAGATGCCTTGCTCGTGCGCGGCGTTGACAAAGTCGCGGAACTCCTCTCGTGTCCCGAAATGCGGATCCACGTCGAGGAAGTTCTGGATGGCGTAGCCATGGTAGGTCGGCTCGAACGCGACCTGGCGGAAGATGGGGCTGACCCAGAGCGCGGTGATGCCGAGGCGTCGCAAGTAGCCGAGTTTGCTTTGCAGGCCTCGGAGCGTGCCGCCCTGCCAGCCGCCGCCGGCGCGGAACCACACGTCGTAATCGACCCGCCCGGAATCCTCGGGCCGGTACAGGGGTGTCGAGCCGCTCTGCGCGGGGCGGTCCTCATCGTCGCAGTAGCCGTCTTTTTCCTTGCCGTCGGAGAAGCGGTCGAGCAGCAGGAAATACAGCACCTGGTCCTCCCAGGCGGCCGGGGACGGGGTGAACGTCCGCCGCGTCAGGGAGGCGAAATCCAATTCGAGCAGGCTTTTCTCGATGTTCTCGACCATCGAATGCTCCGGGTCGATCAGAGGAGGATCCCGAGTTCATCCAGGTTGTGCAGCAGGTCGGCGATGTTGCGGTACACCCGGAACGCGCCGGCGTGGTAGAGTTCCTCTTCCCCGTACCCGCCGGTCAAGACGCCCACGCTCAACATGCCGGCCCGCCGGGCGCCGACGTGGTCCCAGACGGCATCGCCCACGACGATGCAATCCTCCACACGAGTGCCCAGGCGCTCCCGGCTCGCCAAAAAGAGGTCCGGCTCGGGCTTGCCACGTAACCCGCCCTTTCCCTCCACCACCACCGCTTCCGGCCCAACACCAACAGCCTCCAGCGAGGCGTCGATGAGCGGGCGGTAGCTGGCCGTGGCAATGGCGTGCGGGACACCCGACTGCCGGAAGGCGCGGAACACTTCGACCGCGCCGGGCAACGGCCGCGGCCGCGGCAGGCTTTGGCGGAAGAGTTCCCCATGCCGCCGGTGAACGGTTTCCGCTTGTTCTGCCGTGAGCGTGCGACCGGCCTCGCGCTGGGCGAAGCGGATGATCAGTCCCCCGCTCGACCCGACGTGGCGGTGCAGCCGGTGACCGTCCACGGCCACCCCCGCTTCGTCCAGCGCGACCTGCCAGGCGAGCACGTGCGCATAGACGGTATCAACCAGCGTGCCGTCCAGATCGAACACCAGCGCGTGCATGGTGTTTTACTCCCGCGGTTCGCTGACGTAGTTCCACAGTCGGATGACCGGTTGGTCGCGGCGGTCGTGCTCGAAGCCGAGCACGCCCACGCTGGCGGGGCGACAGAAGAACACTCGTCCGGCGTCATGCCAGCGGGCCGCGATCATCCGGATGATGTGGCCGCTGGAGAAGGACAGAATGTCACCCGTCATGCGGTGCACCCGGGCGATGAGGCGGTCGGCGCGTGCGGCGACGTCTTCAGGAGATTCACCGTCTGGGCAGCCGTCGCGGTATAGCTCCCAGTTCGGCCGGTTTTTCAGGATGTCGCTGGTAAGCGTCCCATCGAAGCGGCCGTAAGCCCATTCGATGAGGTCGGCATCGACTTCCGCTACTGCTCCAAAGCCGGCTAACTCGCATGTCCTGGAGGCACGCTGCAAGGGACTCGTGAAAACGCGCACAAACGAGAATCCCCGCAGTCGCTCGCCGACCTGGCGCGCATGCACCTCGCCACGCTCGTTCAGCGGAATGTCGGTCCGACCCGTGTGCTGGTGGGAGTCGGTCCAGGCCGTGTCGCCGTGCCGGGTGAGATAGAGTTTCGGCAAGACGGATGACATCGATCAATTCCTTTCCTCATTGGGGATGGTACGGCAAATACCCAGCCACGCATCCACGCCGCCTTCAAAAGCCGCCGTCGCGCCTTGACTCACCTTCATCTGCTCAGGTGATAGACGCCTCATAGATTCTCTGAATGGAATCATCCAGCATGGCGTTGAACTGGGCATCGGTTTGATGGACCGACAAGCCTTCCACCAGCGCCCGTGAGAAGCTCGCCACCACCCCGTGATTCTTGCGTAACCGGGCGTCGGCTTCTTCCTGCGTGTACCCTCCCGATAGCGCAACCACCCGCACGACCTTGGAATGGCGGACGAATTCGGCATAGAAGTCATCCTGCTCGGGCAGGGTAATCTTGAGCACCACCTGCTGACCGGCCGGAAGTCCGCTGAGCTTCTCGAGGATGGCCCCCTTGAGTAACACTTCGGCCCTGGCTTTCTCCGGGCAGTGAATGTCAACTTCCGGCTCGATGATGGGCACCAAGCCCGCGTCGATAATCCGGCCGCCCACTTCAAATTGTTGTTGCACGACGTTCTTGATGCCGGCCGGGTTCGCATGCTTGATCACCGAACGCATCTTGGTGCCGAAGATGTGTTTCGTTTTTGCTTTGTCGAGCAGCGCGGCGAGTTCGGGCATGGGTTTTAGCATCTGAACTCCATCCTTTTCAGGCTGGAGTCCCTTGTCCACCTTCAGGAACGGCACGACGCGCTTTACGTTCCAAAGATAGTCCGCGGTGGGCTGCCCCTCGATCTCCCTGTCCATGGTGTCTTCGAACAGGATGGCCCCAAGAATCCGCTTGCCTGTGAAACTGGGACTGGTGATGACGCGCGTGCGCATTTGATGCACGAGCTCAAACATCTCATCGTCGTCGTTCCAGGAGTGATCTTTGATCCCGTAAAGGGCCAGCGCATGGGGTGTGCTCCCGCCGCTCTGATCCAGCGCCGCGACAAAGCCGGGCTGGTTCTTCATCTTCTGCATTTGCTCGTTAGAGCTCATTGCTCACCTCCTCCTCTTGAATAGCCTCTTCCAAGCCGTGATATCGCGCCGATCAATTCCGAACAGCACCACCGAGTCCGGCCATCCTGCCCTGCTCACAGGTAGTCTTCCCCCGTGTCGCGGACCGATGAGCTGACGGCTTCTTCGCCTCACACCCTACCCTGTCCCCCTCGGCGGGGTACTGGGTTGGTTGTGAGGCGAGGCTCGGGGGGAGCGCTTCCCGAGTCGCCGGCAACTCAATCAGACGTTGTCCCCTCCGGTGTCGGCGACCCGTGGTCCGCCCGCCTTCGCCTGCTGGCCCCACCGCCAGCCGGCGATTTCCGGCATGTCGTCGCCGTGTTTGCAGATGTAGTGCTTGTGCTCGATCAACTTGTCGCGCAGCGCCTGCTTGGCATAGGCAGCCCGGGAACCCAGTTGCGGCAGTCGGTCGATCACGTCCATCATCAGGTGGAAGCGGTCCAAATCGTTCAGGACCACCATGTCGAACGCGGTGGTGGTCGTGCCCTCCTCCTTGTAGCCGCGAAC
>Ga0306920_100002446_pt1 | contig 23518 bp, 18 predicted proteins | sample flu12Cox44000170_FD_204666 | JGI IMG/M metagenome (GOLD analysis project Ga0306920, IMG submission 204666) | Lab enrichment of tropical soil microbial communities from Luquillo Experimental Forest, Puerto Rico - flux4day.12C.oxic.44.000.170 (v2)... | ecosystem: Environmental > Terrestrial >...
GCTCGTTCGCCACAGCCAGCGTCACCATCGAATAGCGGTGAAAGTACGATGTGATGATCGCTTTCTGTTTGTGCGGCGGTATATCAGCCGGAATGAACCAGACTTCCCGCAACCTGAATCGCCGGGCGGCTGCGCGTGCCACATTGAGGTGTCCACGATGGATGGGATCAAACGTGCCGCCAAACAGTGCGATGTTCATGAATTAGCAGCTAGCAACTAGCGATTGGCTCTTGGCCTTTCCATTTACTTACCGTGCCCTCAAGTCTAGCGTCAACCTCAGCAACAAGCACGCCCGGGACGTGCCTCGGTGGTGAATAGAAATGGTTTACGTTTAATCACTAGTTGCTAGCTGCTCCACTCTCTTCGCCATCGTCCACTTCAACTCTTCGATACCTTCCCCGGTTACCGCCGAGATCGCAAACAGATCCAGCTTCTTGCGCTTGCAGTAACGCTTCAGCCTCGCCAGCTTGTCCCTGTTCGCGATATCGATTTTTGACGCCACCACGATCACCGGCTTGTCTTCGAGTCCAGCGCCGAAATTCTTCAGCTCTCGGGTGATGACCTCGTAGTCTTCGACCGGGTCCGGTCTCCCGCTCGCTTCCGACACGTCCACCAGATGCGCGAGCAGCCGAGTGCGCTCGATGTGCCGCAGGAATTGCGTACCCAGCCCCGCTCCCTCGCTTGCGCCCTCGATCAGTCCCGGAATATCCGCTACGACGAAGCTGAACTCGTCCGGTGGCTCGCCGACGACAACGACCCCAAGGTTCGGCTGCAGGGTGGTAAAGGGATAGTCCGCGATCTTTGGACGCGCCGCCGAAATGCGCGAAATCAGCGTGCTCTTGCCGGCATTGGGAAAGCCGACCAGTCCCACATCCGCCAGCAGCTTCAACTCCAGCCGCAGCACGCGCTCTTCGCCCGGGAACCCCTGCTCGTGCTCTCGCGGAGCCTGGTGCGTCGAGGTCGCAAACCGCGCATTTCCGCGACCACCGCGTCCGCCTTGCGCGATCACTACGCGTTCATCCGGCCCGGCGAAGTCGTGCACGAGCTCGCCCGTCAACTCATCGCGCACGATGGTTCCCACCGGAACCTTCAGCACGATGCTCTCGCCCTCGCGGCCCGTGCAGTTCTTGCCTTCGCCGTGCCTGCCGCGCTCGGCCTTGTACTCGGGATTGAAGCGGAAGTGCACCAGTGTGTTGTGCTTCTCGCTCGACTCCATGATGACGTCGCCGCCGCGGCCGCCGTCTCCGCCCGACGGTCCTCCGCGCGGAACAAACTTCTCCCGCCGGAAGGCGACGCAGCCGTTGCCACCGCCGCCGGCCTTCACGCGAATTTTGGCTTCGTCAACGAACACAGCAATCAGCCACTAGCCACTGGCGAAAACAACAAAGGCCTCGCGCCCGCGAGGCCCTCAAATCTGTAAGCAGCCTATTAGCAACGCGTCGCATGCTCAAGACTAATTGCTAATTGCTGGTTGCTAATTGCTCTTCTGCGGCACTACCGACACGAACCGCCCATGCTGTCCGCGGTCCTTGAACTCGATGACGCCGGTAACCTTGGCGAACAGCGTGTCGTCCTTACCGCGCCCGACGTTGACGCCCGGCTTCACTTTCGTTCCGCGCTGCCGCACGATGATGGTGCCGCCCGACACGAGCTGGCCACCAAACGCCTTCACACCAAGCCGCTGCGCGTTTGAGTCGCGGCCATTTCGCGAACTGCCTAAACCTTTTTTATGTGCCATATCAAAACCCTACCTTAAATCTCTTGTCATCCTGAGAACGGCGCGAACAACCGCCGTCCGAGTCGGAGGACCTGCCTTACCCACAGTCCGCTTCGCGATCCGCTCCAGACGACAATGCCGAACGGAGCGCTTCTCGCGCCCACTGCCAAGGGTGTAGTGCCACGGTGTCGAACCGTTTCACCGCAGCCAGCACCCACACCATCAACTGACAAACCAGCATCGCGCCTACAGCGCCTTTCCGTCCACGCTGATGCCGGTAATCTTCACGGCGGTGTAGTCCTGGCGATGTCCCTGCAGCTTTTTGTACTGCTTCTTGCGCTTGTAGTGGAACACCAGCACCTTGTCGCCGCGCCCCTGCTTCACCACCTCGCCAGTCACGAACGCCGCTGCCGGCTTCGAAATCTCGCCTTCCGTGGCGCTCACGGCCAGCACGTCATCGAACTGCACATTGTCGCCGCTCGACTTTGCCAGCCTCTCAATCTCAATCACGTCTCCGGGTGCGACGCGATACTGCTTTCCCCCGGCGCGGATGACCGCGTACATGGCCAATCTCCTAAACTTCAAACTGTTGCGCAAACGCGAACTGCCCGCTTTTGCAGGACACCCAACCTGTTTGTGCACTTGCACTTACCCAGCCCGCTGGAAGGATTCCTTCTAGGAGCCATGCGCTCTTGCGGCGGGGGTGCCCCTGATGGGACACGAATAGTACAGGCAAACCACTCAATCATATCGGATTACCTTGCATTGGTCAACGCGCTCCGCCCTCGTCGCCGCAGGGCAATATGGGGGCAACGTCACGACAACGAGTGCGAGGTTCTGACTTCGGCACTCATGCGTAACACGTGGCGAAGTTGCAGCAGCGCTGCGATCAGTGCGGAGACGGCGGCGCTCCACAACGCCAAGACAATTCTGACGACCCACACTGGGGCAACTCCGACGCGCCGCAACAGAAATGGAATGAAGTTCCAGCAGGTGATGTGGACGTAGTCCCAAGGATCGTAGGTCATGGAGTCGTTGGTGAGGCCCCAGGCGTGCATCTTGCCGAACGCGAAGGCAACGATGTTTTTGAAGCGCAGCCAGACGACGAAGGTCGGGTGGCCGAGCGTGTCCATCTGGTAGATCTCGAGCGGGAGCCAGAAGGCGAGTGAGGCGAGCTGGATTGCGGCGCTGATGGCGACGAGGGCCATGCCTGTTATCCAGACGGCGGCGCCGAGCTGCGCGCGGTATCGCAGCAGCAGCGGGACGGAGATGAAGGCGACGAATTGGGCAGCGGTGGAGACGTAGCGGTCTCCCCAGGCGAAGTCGCCGCTCCAGACGGTGTAGCGAGCATAGAAGCAGATGTAGGCGAAGAGCAAGAAAACCGTCGCGATGAGATAGGCACGGACATCGGGTCGGAAGCGCTTCCAGGCGAGCGCGATGACGATAATGGTCAGAAGCAGGAGCGGGTCGAAAAGAAAGATGGATTTTTCGAGAGTGAAGAGCGCGCCGAAGAAACCGACGTGGAAGGGCGTCTCCCACGGGTATTTGGCGGGGAGGGTGGGGTCGAGCATTTTGCGCTCGATGGTGAACTGGCGAACGTAGGTGCTGAAGATCGATCCGAAGCGATACCACTGATACCAGCGGTCGAGGGCGATGAAGACGAGGTAGATCGGCGCGGCCGTCTTCGCGTACGTCAGAAAGCGTTGCCACAGAATGCGACCGCGTAATGCCGCGCTCCCAAAATTGCCAGAGGAACGCAATTGTGGGACACCCGAGGAAAGCGATTGTAGGCTACGAGACGGTATCGGTTCGAACCAGGAGACAAGAAGAAGGAAGATGTCTCCGGCGATGAGGTCGAGGCCGGTGGTGAGGCGCGTGAGCAGGTTTAGGCCGAAGGCGGCCGAGCCGATGAGGAGCGCGCGCTGGCTGCTGGTGCGGAGCCATTGGTACTGGTAGCGGAATCCGGCGAGCGTGAGGAGAAAGATGTAGTTGTTCTCCATCATGTTTTGCGTGTAGTGCAGGTGCGTGGTGCAAAACAGCAACGCGAGCACGCCGGCGGCAGACTGATTGACGGTGAATCCGAGCTCGCCGAGAAAACGGAAGCAGACGATGGCGGTGACAATGCTGAGGAAGGTGTTGACGGTGTATACGACGAAGATGTTGCGCACGGTCGGATCCGTGTCGCGGTAGCTGTCGAAGATGGGCAGGTCTTCGACGTAGGTGCCGATGATCTCCACGGGAAGCATGAGCAGCGGCTGGCCTACTCCATACCAGTCGTAGAGTTTGCCGCCGCGGCCATGGATGCCGAATTCGGGGTACTCGTTGGGGAGAACGGCGGGCTCGTCCGTCCACCAGGAATGTGCAGTCTGGAGGCGATGCATGGTGTCGGCGGTTCCGAGTTCACCGGATTGCACGACGATGGCGAGAAGCGCGGCGACGAGACAGAGAAGGAAGAGGGGATCGCGGAGCCGGCGGGTCATGATAGGTCGAAACCATAGTAGCGCGTAGCCGAGAAGGGTGGGTACCGGCTAGGCCCTCGCTTCTCTCTTAGCTGCGATGTCCTTCATTGTTCTTTTATGCTTTGGTCGTTATCAAGGCGGCGAATCCGAAGATATCTTCGCATCCGCAACGACGAGCGCGGAGAAAATGCGTTGTGAGAGGACTCCGCTTGCGCCTGCGCCTGAGTTCGCGAGGTAGGGATCCCTCGACTCCGGCGGCAACATCGACCGCCTCCGCTCAGGATGACACGAGATTTTCCGCCAGCGCCGTTAAAGGTAGTCGAACAGCGTCATAAAGCCGAAGTCCATGTGCAATTGCTGATGGCAGTGGAAGAGAGTGAGGCCGGGGTTGTCGGCTACGAAGGAGACTTCGACCTCCTGATAGCCACCCAACATGACGACATCTTTGAGGATTCCGGCGGTCGGTTGACCTGCGAGCTTGTTCAGTTCGAAGCTGTGGCGGTGAAGGTGGATGGGATGAATGTCGTCGCTAGCATTGCGCATGCGAATGCGATAGCGCTTGCCCTGCTTCAGGTGAAACGTCGCTGGAGCCATTTGGTCGGTCATCGGATATGCGACGCCGTTGATGGCCCAGCGATTGAAGCCTTCTTCAGCTGCGTTGTCCTTTACGAAGAGCATGTCGAAGGTTTCGTCGGGCTCGGTCAGCCCGCTTAATTTGCCAAAACGGGCGTAATTCCACTTGAAGGGCGGCGGTCGAAGCCACTGCGCTTTGCCTTTCTGCCCTGCGTATTCCACCACAATTCCCATGCCGTGGTGGCGGTCGTCGTCAGCCGTGTCGCCCAAAATCCAGACCCCGGGATGGTTCATCTCGACGATGGCGGAGATGCGCTCGGCGGTACCGAACCAAAGAACAGGCACGCTTCGAGGATTGGGCACGGGGTTGCCGTCGAGGGCAACGACGTGGAAGGTGTGTCCGGGCAGCGCGAGGCTACGAATCTCGGTGGCGCTGCCGTTGAGCAGGTGAAAGAGCACGCGCTCTCCTTGTTTCACGCGCACCGGCTCGCCATGGCCCAGCATGCGCCCGTTGATCGTGAATGAGCCGTAGCCGACTTCGTAGCCATGCGGCATGCCTTTCGCGAGCGAAGCCTTCATCGCTGACTCGCCCTGCTTTTTCAACTGCGGATCTTCCGCGGCCGGCGAGAGGAAGTTAAGGTCCATGTCGCCACCGCGGCTGAAGGTGGGTTCGAATTCCTTGAGCGTGAGGAAAACTTCGCGGTCATAACGGCCGGGATTTTCTTTGGGCTCGATGTACACGGGGCCGACTTGTCCGCTGTACTGGCCCGAATAGAGATCGGCTCCGGCGCGATTGTGGGTGTGGTAGAAGCGCAGACCGGATGGGTTGGGCCTGAAGGTGATGCGGCGCTGGCCGTGCGCGGGAATCCAGGGCGTGCCTTCTTCGGCGGCGCCATCGACATCGGTGGAGACCTTCTGGCCGTGCCAGTGGAGCTGCTCGGGCGTGTCGCTGTCGTTGATGATGTCGATGGTGACAGGCTGGCCTTCTTTGAAACGCAGCAACGGGCCGGGGAACTGTCCGTTGTAGGTGGTGGTCGAGATGATGTGGTTGGGCGCGATCTCGATGGGGTTGGCTTGAATGCGGATGGTGTAGTCGGCCCGCAGGGCATCTTGCGAGTGAGTAACGCGTGTGAGGAGTGCGGCCCCGGCAGCGAGGGCCGTGGTCTTCAGGAAGGAGCGGCGGGAGTGGGTCATGTCGTTCACAACCCAGTGGATAGTGGTTAGTGGATCGTGGATAGAAAAAATTCCGTCACGAGATTGCGTAGCGAACGGCTCCCACCAAGCCGGCGGCAGCGATGAGCCAGGCGGAGTTGAGGTGCCGAAAACGGAACAGCACCAGCGCGCTCAGGACGGCGAGAACGACGGTGATCCAGTCGACGAGGGCCGAGCGCGCCAGTTGCCAGGTGACAAGGGTCATCAGTGCGAGAGACGCAACGTTGATGCCATCGAGCGCGGCGCCGGCGATGCCCGAGGCGCGGATCTTTGGAATCAGCGGCGCGCTGAGCGCGACCAAAACGAACGCTGGAAGAAAGATTCCGATGGTGGCAATGATGGCGCCGGGCGTCCCGCGCAAAAGATAGCCAAGGAAAGTTGCGGTGGTGAAGACTGGCCCAGGTGTCACCTGTCCGACGGCGACGGCATCGAGCAGTTGTGGTTGCGTGAGCCAGGCGTGGTGCTCGACCAGGTCGGCATGCAGAAACACGAGCAGCACGTATCCACTGCCGAAGACGATCGAGCCGATTTTGACGAAGATGAGGAAGATGGGCAGCAGGCCGGGCGATGCTGGGAGCCCCGCAGCGGCAGCACCAGGCATGGACGAGGTGGCTTCGAGAAACGTGATGAGCGCTGTGCGCACGCGCGTGGGAGCAAGCGACACAACCATACCAAGGAATCCGCCAACAATCAGGATTAGCAAGGGACTAACGCCGACGACCGCGAGAAACAATGTCACAAGACCGACGATCGCCAGCCATACGCTTTTGACGGCGGTGCGTCCCAGCTTCCACAGTGCTTCGAGGATGATCGCTATGACAACCGGCTTGACTCCGTGGAGAAGGCCCGAGACTGCGGGCAACGAGCCGTAGCGAACGTACGCCCACGCCAAAATCCCAGCCATGATCGCAGCGGGCAGGATGAAGCATGTGCCCGCAATCAACAACCCAGGCCAGCCGCCCTGCTTGCGGCCGATGTAAATCACCAGCTCGGTTGAGGTCGGACCGGGGATGAGGTTGCTGGCGCCAAGATGGTCGAGAAATTCGGCGTGGCTGATCCAGCCCCGACGTTCGACGACCTCCTGCTGCAGCATGGCGATGTGAGCGGCGGGACCGCCGAAGGCCGTAGTGCCGAGCTTCAGGAAGAGCCGGGCGAGCTCCCACAATGAGGTACGTTGATCGGTCGCGCTGAGCGCGCTTTCAGGCAAGTTGGCTATCCCTGCGGTCGAAGCGTGGGTCCAGCGAGAGCCTGCCCGCACCTGTGATCAGAAGGAAAGTGAGCCCGGGCAGCATGCAGTAGTCAGTGCGGGCTTCGTGCATCATCGCCCAAAAGCCGGACTTGGCAAGCATGGGAATTTTGGTCGTCAGGATGGCGACGCTGATGTCAATGATGAGTGGAATTATGGCCAGTCGGGTCAGCAATCCGACGATCAGACGCGTTCCGCAGACAATCTCGACGACGCCCACAAAGGGGGCAAAGAACACCGGAAAAGGGATGCCGATTTTCTCGAAGCGTCCGACGCCGAGCGCCGCGGGGTAGAGAAATTTCTGGATGCCTTCGGAAAGGAAGACCCATCCGACGCGCAAGCGGACCAGCAGAACCGCGGGTGCATGCGAGGCGAAGAACCGGTGACGGGGGAGCATGACAACCCTCCTTCGTGGTCGCCCGATTCTACCGCGCAGGTAGGTGCGGCATAATAAAGCTCGCAAACTATGGCAAACGAAAATATCTATCACGGAATAACAGTTCGCGGATTGCCCCTGCGGCTGGAGCTCGAGTGGCCGTTTCATCGCTCGGAGGGCGGAAGCGACTGGCACGTCGTGCACGGGCGTTTGTGGCTCGCCGACGGCGGCGATCTGCACGCCGATATCGCCCTCAACTTGTCGGAGAGCATCAATGAAGTACTGCCGTCACGTGACGGTGAGCTGGCGTTTTGGGTGGCCGTGAACACTGCACGCAAGGCGCTGGACGACAAGCAACTGCAATTGCTGAAGTCGGGCAAGCGGCAACCGGTTCCGGTGTCGAGCCGTTGCTACAACCTGCGGCGCGGCCAGTTCACCTTCTGCCATGTAAAGACGGAGGAGCTCGAAGAGTTTGTCGCCCGGAAGATTTTCTGGGCAGGTGGACCAGAGCGCAAGCCGGTGCTGATTGGTGATCCGTGCGATGCACTCTATCTCGATGCTGCCGACGAGCAGATGAAAGACAAGCTGATGGTTGCCGCGAAAAAGCTGGCGGAGCAGGGACTGGCCGAGATGGCGGGTGATTCGGCGCGCGCCACCGAGGCGCTCACCGCGCATCCGGAAGAATTTCGTGCGGCCAAAGAGAAGGCGCTCGACGAGCTGCACAGCAAGCATGCCTTCGAACGCGCATAGCTAAGCTAGTCAACCGATCTGCGGCACTGTTCTCGCGGCGCCGGCTCGTCTCCCGAAAGGACCGATCATGGCCGAAGCAATCGTTACGTACCGGGGCACGGTGTATCCCTGGCATTGCGATCACATGGGCCACATGAACGTCATGTGGTACGTAGGCAAGTTTGACGAAGCGACCTGGCAGCTCATCGCATTGCTGGGCTTGCCGCCAGAGCGCCTCCGGCAAGAGGGGATCGTAATGGCTGCAGTTGAGCAGCGCATCGAATACAAACGTGAACTGCGCGCGGGTGACTTGCTCACCATTCGATCGTCGGTTCAGGAGGTCGGCGACAAAACCGTTGTGATGGTCCATGAGATGACGAACCAGAGTACCGGCGAGCTGGCAGCCCGCACCGTGATTACAGGGATCTGCGTAGATGCATCCACGCGGCGGGCGCGATCGCTGCCTGCCGATATACCCGAACGTTCCGCCGAGATTCGCTCTGGCAAGAGCGAGAGCGAGGAATGAGCGAGGGTTGCGGGAGCCAGCGCCCCGGGTTGCGATTCATGCGATCGTACTAGCTGTCCATTCTGTGGAATGGCGGTAGCTACGAGTACGCGCAGGTCAGCCAGTCAAGCTTTGGACCGGCGATACCCGAGCCGGCCACACTCGCCTTGTTTGGCGGAGGACTGGCGGCTGCAAGCGCGGCTGGTCGCCGCCGTCTGTGGGGATAGATAAGTTGCCGGGCCTGGCGGTGAGGGCGCGGCAACTTCGCTGATTTGGTTCCGGCTGGAGCCAAGCCGGCTCCGGTTTTTTTCCGCTAAAAGGCAGGCATTTTGCCCCAATCCTGTTGGGAATCTAATTCGTGAACTAGCGGGTAGGCGGGAGCGTATCTCCCTCGTCATGCTCAAGGCATCAAACTGGCTCATCGTCATCGGCGGATGCTTCTTCATTCTCGTGCTCGCCGTCTCAGCTTTCTGGCAAGCCGACATCCGCTGGCTGCACTTCTTTCAGGCATGGATGTATGTGGCCACGATCGCACTGGCCTTCTGCAGAAATCGTTGGGGATACTTTATCGGAATCTCGGCCGCCGGTTTATGGGACTACGCGAATCTGGTGGCCACTACCTTCTTCTCCAACGGACTTGAGCAACTTTCGCTGTGGATCGATACCGGACACCTTGCCCGCCCCGACCTTCTCATCGCGGTGCCGGCATGGTTCTCGAATTTGTTCATCGTGGTGGGCTGCTTGTGGGGGTATCTCCTGCTGCCGAAGAAATCGTTCGGCGACTTAGGCAAATTCGTAGTGACATTTGCGCTCACCACGGGATTCTTCGCGCTGGACATGGCCATTTTCCGGCCGCGCTATCTGGGTCTTTTCCCCCGGATGTTGCGCCCGCGCTGGCCCTTCTGAGGGCTTCGTCGGGCGCAGATCGATTGGCAATATCGCTCATCTGGCAGGCGAAAGGTGTAAGATTCCGGTATTCTGGGGTTTTAGCGCCCGCGCAGGTCGCTCCCTCCGGGGGGTGAGCTGCGACGCCAATTACATCCGGATCACCACGGCGAAGGTTTCGCCGACCCAAGGAGGAGGACGTTATGAAGAATCATCGGTTACTCATTCTCGCGATCACAGGATTGATCGTATTGCTGGGTACAGGCCAGGCGATGGCGCAGGCTTCGTCGTCCTCGTCGTCGAGTGATACGACTACTTCAACCACGAAGAAGGCCGCCAAGAAGACGAAGGACACGACGGAGAAGGCGGCAGACGCGACCGCCGACACGACCAAGAAAGCTGCCAAGAAGACTAAAGAAGGCGCGGAGAAAGCCACCGACGCGACGGTTGATACCTCGAAGAAAGCTGCAACCGCTACGGCTGACACCACAAAGAAGGCGACTAAGAAAACCAAAGAAGGCGCAGAAAAGGCTACTGACGCCACCGTAGACACCAGCAAGAAAGCCGCGTCCGCTACGGCTGACACTACAAAGAAAGCCGCCGATGCAACCGCTGACACCACGAAGAAGACAGCCAAGAAGGTAACGGGCGATAGCAGCAAGTCGGCCGATACCTCATCCAAAGCCGCGGCTACGACTTCGTCTGCGGCGAGCACGCCCGCTCCAGCGACCACAACAACTACGACCACGGCGGCCAAGCCCGCCGCCAGCAAGACAGCGACGACGACCACAGCTTCTGCAGGACCGCCTCCACAGCCGGGAATGGTGTGGGTCAACACCGATAGCGGCGTGTATCACAAAGAAGGCAGCCGCTGGTACGGGAAGACCAAGCAGGGTAAGTACATGACCGAAGCCGATGCGCAGAAGGCCGGGTACAAGCCGGCCAAGAGCGCCAGCGACTAGAAAGCGGCAATCTGACCTTGTGGGAGCTCCCCGTTTTGCGGGGAGCTTTTGTTTTGGGAAGGAGTAATGCCGTGGTTACGAGCGTGTCGTGAAACCCTTACCACGGAAGTGCCGGAAAGCTGCGTTAGGCGCGGGTTTACCCGCGCCGCTTGTAAAAGATTTGTCAATGACGTATTGACACCACACTCCGGGCGTAGCACGATTCCTGCTGCTCGTCGGCGCACCCTCAACCGATCAACCACTCACTTACCTGTCTCTGACTGCGCCGCTTCACAATCCTCCACTTCGTGGTAGCCCAAAACACATGTTTCGAGGAGGAATGAGATGCGTTTCCCGTTCGCCAAGACCTTTTGCCTACTCACACTACTCATCGTTTCACTGGTGGTACCTAGCTTTGCTGCCCAACCCGCCTCAGGCGACAACTCGCAGAAAAACTACAACGAATGGACAGTCAAGCAGCTTGAAGACGCGATGGCCAGTGGCAACCTCACATCAGAGAAACTGACAAAGTATTACATTCAGCGGATTCTCGACCTCGACCAGAGTGGCCCTGGCGTGAACGCTGTCATCGAGTTGAATCCGGATGCACTCGACATCGCGAAGCAGATGGACAAGCTCCGCAAGAAAGGAACCATCTTAGGTCCGATGCACGGGATTCCGGTGCTAGTGAAGGACAATGTTGATACCGGCGACAAGATGCAAACCAGTGCCGGATCGTTCGCGCTGGTAGGAACGCCGGCGTTGCAGGATTCTACGGTTGCCGCCAACCTCCGCGCGGGCGGTGCGGTGATTCTTGGTAAGACCAACCTCTCCGAATGGGCCAACTTCCGCTCCTTCGAGTCCATCAGTGGATGGTCCGGCCGTGGTGGGCAGACCAACAATCCTTATGGCATTGCTCGCAATCCCTGCGGATCGAGCTCCGGATCAGCCGCCGCTGCCTCGTCGAACTTCGCTGCCGTCTCGTTTGGGACTGAGACCGATGGCAGCATCGTTTGCCCCGGCAATGCGAGTGGCGTGGTGGCACTCAAGCCGACGGTAGGGTTAACCAGCCGCGCCGGCATCGTGCCGATCTCGCACACGCAGGACACGTTCGGCCCACATGGTCGTCATGTGATCGATGTGGCGATTGCGCTCGGCGTCGTGCAGAGCCGCACCTTCGACGGGCGCGATCCGGCGACAGGGGGCGTGCCTCTGGGGTGGCAAGGGACGGGGAAGACGCGACCGAACATCCCAACCAACTATACGCAGTTTCTGGATCCGAATGGCCTGAAAGGGGCAAGGCTGGGTTTGACTCGCCTGGGACTGAGCGGATTCACAAACGTTACTACGCCTCCTGAGGTAGAAGCAGTGTTCGAGGCAGCCTTTGCGGCGTTGACTGCCGCGGGAGCTACTGTCATTGACTTGGATGCCGAGGGCTTCACCGGGTTCGGCGCCGGATTCGGACTCGGCGAGTCACTGGTGCTCGACTTTGACTTCAGAAACGATGTGCAGGCATACTTCGCGACTCGTGTGGGAGTGCCGGTGGCGAAGGGCACTCTGCAGGACGCGATCAACTTTAACAACGCTCATGCCGACGTGGAGATGCCGTACTTCAATCAGGATCTCTGGCTGCAGTGCGAATCTTTGGCTCCCGGACCTGACGATCCGCAGCCGGTGTTCATGGGCATGACCTACAACCAGGCACTGAAGGCCGATCATTTATATGGAGTGGACGGCATCGATGCCGCGCTGAGCCATTTCCACCTGGACGCGGTGGTAAGCGCCACCGACAACCCGGCATGGGCCACGGACCTGATCTATGGCGACCACTTCATCTACGGCACATCGAGCTTCGCCGCTGCCCCAGGCTACCCGATCATTCAGGTGCCTGCAGGCGAGGTATTCAGCACACTCCCGAGCGGCGCGCCACTCCCGGGCGGCGGCGCACCCATGGGTATCAGCTTCTTCGGGACGGCTTTTAGCGAGCCTACGCTGATCAAGCTCGCCTCCGGATTTGAAGCGGCTACCCAGGCGCGGGCCCACAACCTGCCCACCTTCGCACAAACCGTGCCTAACTACAATATTCAGGGCACGACGTTGAGTGGAAAGGACAACATTACGGTACCGGCGGCGAGCAGCTCGAAGGCACCGGCGTCGAACCAGACGACGACTGTACCTGCAAAGCCAAAGCCGCTGCATCATTTGTGAGACAGGTGAACTTGCGGAGCGTCCGGGCCGTTGGCTCGGACGCTTTTTTATTGCGTCGAGGAAGCTGGTTGCGCCTGTCGCCTGGCTTGGATCTCGATATACACGTTGATGAGCGAGACCGCCGCGGGCGTGACGCCCGGAATGCGGCTGGCCTGCCCCAGCGTGCGTGGCCGCACGCGTGAAAGCTTCTCGTTCATCTCGCGCGAGAGGCCGGAAACCTTGCCATAGTCGAACCAGTCCGGAATCGCGCGCTGCTCGGCCTTCTTCAGCCGCTCGATCGATTTCGTCTGCTGGTCGAGATACCCGGCGTACTTGATTTCGGTCTCTACGGATTTCAGTTCGTTCCGCACAGCGGTGGATAGTAGACAGTGGGTAGTGGATCGTGCCTCACCGTCGTCTTTTCTATCCACGATCCACTGACCACTCTCCACTTGTTCGCGGACGAAGAAATTCGGTATGAGGACCTCTAGCAGCGCCGCGAGTTGCTCAATCAGCATCTCCGGACGCCTGAGGACCTGCGACAATGTCAGACCTGTGCATTCACCTACCAGCAGGTCAACCACAGCGCGAGCCCCGGCATCCTCTCCTGTGCGGCGAACCAGGTCAGCATTCACGCGCGTGCTCTCCAAAAGCTTGCGCATCTGCTGCATGCGTTCCTGCTTGGCCAGATAGTCGGCCCAGGCTGCATCCTTGATCAGTCCAACGCGCCGCCCATGTGGCGTGAGGCGGCGATCGGCATTATCGATGCGCAGGTGCAACCGGAACTCGGCCCGCGACGTGAACATGCGATACGGCTCGTTCGTTCCCTTGCTGATGAGGTCGTCGATGAGGATGGCTGTGTAGGCCTCGGTGCGGTCGAGAATCAGTGGCGGCTCACCCTTCACCTTGAGGGCGGCGTTGATGCCCGCCATGATGCCCTGGCATGCGGCCTCTTCGTAGCCGCTGGTGCCGTTGATCTGTCCGGCGAGATAAAGTCCGGCAATCTTCTTCGTCTCAAGCGTACGCTCCAGCTCGGTAGGGTCGATGGAGTCGTATTCGATGGCGTAGCCGGGTCGCAGCATGTCGGCATTTTCAAGGCCCGGGATCGACTTGATGACCGCGAGCTGCACCTCGATCGGCATCGACGTCGACAGGCCGTTGACGTAGATCTCATGGGTGTTCAGGCCTTCAGGCTCAAGAAAGAGCTGATGCGTTTCCTTGTCGGGAAACTTGGCGATCTTGTCCTCAATCGACGGGCAATAGCGCGGGCCGATGGACTGGATCTGTCCGCTGTACATGGGCGAGCGCAGCAGATTTTCCCGCAAGATGCGATGCGTCTCGGCGGTGGTGAAGGCGATGTAGCACGGCACTTGCTTGTCGTGATGTGCGACCTTCTTTGTGCGGAAGCTGAAGGGCGTAGGGTCGTCGTCGCCTGGCTGTACCGCAAACTTCGACCAGTCGATGGAACGCCCGTCCAGACGCGGAGGTGTGCCAGTCTTCAGCCGGCAACCGCGAAGGCCGAGCTGCTTGAGCGCTTCCCCCAACAAGACCGCGGGCGGTTCGCCGCTGCGTCCTGCGGGATATTGCTGGTCGCCGCAATGGATGAGGCCGTTCAGAAACGTTCCCGTGGTGATGACAACGACCTTGGCGGCAACGGTACGGCCATCGCGCAGCTTGATGCCGCGAACAACGCGGCCTCCACCGGAATCTTCAGATGTCATCCTGAGCGAGGTCGCCCGTGGCGACCGAGTCGAAGGATCCCTTTGGTCGGCAGAAGCCTCGCTGGTTTCCGAAACTGACAACTGACCACTGGCAACTGACAACTCCTCCACCACCAGCTCCGCCACCTCCGCCTGCTTGATCTGCAGATTCGGTTCCGACTCTAGCACCTCGCGCATCTTCAGGCGGTACTGCTGCTTATCGCACTGGGCGCGCGGCGACCAGACAGCCGGCCCGCGTGAGGTGTTAAGTAGACGAAACTGGATTCCCACCGCGTCGGTGACCTCGCCCATGATGCCGCCGAGCGCATCGACTTCGCGCACGAGGTGGCCCTTGGCGATGCCGCCGACGGCGGGGTTGCACGACATCTGGGCGATGAGATCGACATTCAGCGTGAACAGCGCGGTGTTCAAGCCCATGCGTGCGGCAGCCATGGCGGCTTCGCAGCCGGCATGACCAGCGCCGACGACGACCACATCGTAGTGTTCGGTAAACGACAACAAACAGATAGTCCCAGCTACACCGCAAGGGCGGGTATTTCCTCTATTTTAGCGGGAAACCCCATGGCCTCGCTGTAACCCAAACATCGCGTCTCCGCGCTATAGTGAACCGAACGCGTAGGAGGCGGGGATGTCGGGTCGGTTCACGGTTACAAGCCTTGTAGCATTCGTTTTCTTAGTTCCGTTTGCAGTGGCCGCCGCACAGACTCAGCCGACGGCAGTCCAGAGTGCAAGCGCGACGCCACAGTTTCATGGGACCTACGAAGAGCTGAAGCCGCAACAAAAGCAACTCATCGACGAGTGGTATGCCGATTACAACAAGCTGACCGGAGACCACGCCGATCCCAAAGAGTACAACCAGTTTTCGCTCTCGACGCGCACCACGTACGAAGCCGTCACACACGCGCTGATGAATACAACCCTGACCGACAAGTCAGGTAAGCCAATGGGCACGGCACTCGACCTGGTGGAGAGCATTGAGACCATCAACGGCAAGGTTCTGCGCGCCCGCGGCGATCTGCAGTTCCGCATGTATGTGGTGCTCAAGCCCGACGCACTACAGAAGTTGAAGGACTCTAGCGAGTTCTTTCGCGACCGCGACAACACTATCTATCACCGTGGGTATCCGCTGAACTACCGGCAGGACGGCGTGCCCTCGATTCAGTTCTCCATGGCCAAGGACGGCCGCCACGCCGACATCGATGTCGATTACCGGTCGTCGTCGTTTCCGGCAGGACTGTTCAACGGGCATCTGACGGCCGCGAATTCCGATGTGCGGGCGGGTAACAATACACAAATCCACTTGCAGCGCTGGCAGGGTCTGGCGGATTGGTGGCGCACAATCTTCGGGCTAGGGGCCGAGGTCGACGATCCAACGGCCAATTTGTTGCCGGGGGATGTCCCTCCAACACCAGGCAAGGGAGGTGGCAAGCTGGAAGACGCAGTGCAGGACTTCCTGCAATCGTGGCTGGTCGACCAGAAGCCCGAGTTCTCCGCCGCCTATTTCTCAACCCGCTCGTTTGCCTGCCTCGAGGAGTACGCACCGGATACCGGCAGGATTGTGAACGCGGGAAATGCACCGTATGTGGCAGCGAAAGATCTGACCGTCATAAGCCGTGCTATCGGCAAAGTGGTGAACGTTCAGGACGCGGTCGAGCCCGCAATTCTCCATGACAAGGAAATCAAGCCGGTCAAGCAACCGTATGCTACGGAGTTTTCGCTCTACGAGTTGAGCAATGCCGCGGCCGCGGACTTCGAGTGTGATCCGGAGAAGGCGTTCGACGAGTTCGATCAGGCACGCGTGTCGGGCAAGACCAAGAAGTCCAGCGGCAGTTTTGCCTCGGTGTTTCGGCTGAAGGCTCCGCAGAAAAAGAGCGACACAATCACGCTGATCTGGGCAAAAGAGGGCAAGTACTGGAAGATCGTGGCCTGGGAAGTTGAGCCTGAAGAGGCGAAGCCGGGAGTGACACCCGACATCCGTCGTCGGACTGCGGTGGCAAGGGCGGCGCAGCCTGCGAAAACGAAGATGAAGGCCGATCCGGCAGTCGAGCAGGCCTCGCATGAATTCCTTCATATGTGGCTCGTGGATGACAACTACGATGGCGCTGCGAAATATGTTTCTCCGCGCAGCGACGCGTGCGTGGATCTTTACATGGCGGAGGGACAAAAGCCGCCGGCGACACGCGACGACTATTCCCAGAGCATTCGAATGGCGCTGAGCACTGTGGGCAGGGATATCGGCAAAGTACAGCACCTGCACGATGCGTTGGAACCGGTAAAGCCCGAGCACGAAGAGTTGAAGGTCGTCGAGCACGCGGGCGAACGTGCATACACGCTGGCAGCCGTTCCCGATTCACTCGCGAGTTCGTTTGTGTGCGAGAAGCGGTCCACCAAACATCCCTATAGGGGGGATGATCCGGCGCAAAAAGTCTACGGCAATTACTACGCGATGTTATTTACGTTTCGCACGGCTGGAGACCATCCGGCAGCCCTGACCCTGCTGTGGGCAAAAGACGGCGGGCAGTGGAAGATCATCTCCTATGAGGTGGTGACACCATAGGAGCTGGGTAGTGGCTGGTGAATAGTGGATAGAAAAGCCAAAAGGGATCCTGCTAAGCGGGACAGATGAACACGGATTTTCTTAGGTCATTAGAGCAACCGCAAGCCCCGCGTGCGATCGGATAGGTAGTAACATCATTCGGATCACCCCTGATTCCTGCGTTGTGTCACTGAATTCTGTGATGCATTAGAGCAGGCAATTCCGACAGCGTGTCCGGCAAGGAACACCGCTTTTTCGTTCCGGACAATCGAGCCTTACTTCCAGCCAGGCTTTTACATGCCAAATCCTTCGCTTTCTTGGCGTTGCTGCTGGCGTTGATACGGGTCGCAACGTGCGTTCAGCCTAGTTATCGGTGTCTTCGGCTTCAGCCGCAAGCGAGTTTGAACCCGCTCGATACAGAGGAGTCGTCATGCGATTACTGGATGACTTACGCAGTTCACTTCGGATGGTGCGACGAGCGCCTGGGTTCGTAACGATCGCCGTGCTGACGCTAGGCGTGGGCATCGGCGCGAACACGATCATCTTCAGCGTCGCGCGGGCGGTCTTCCTGAATGCCATGAAGTATCCCAATGGCGATCGGCTGACGTTTGTGTCGCGCGGGTATCCCGGGTTTCCGCAGGGTGGGGGGAATTTCACCTATCCCGCATATCGCGACATGGTGCAGCAGAATACCTCGTTCGACACGCTGGCGGCGTTTCAGGAATTCGGCGCGCTGGCGCTGACCGACGGCACCGAGCCGGTGCGGGTCAACATCAACTACATCACGCCATCGTACTTTGACCTGCTGGGAACGAAGATGCGAGTGGGGCGCAAGTTCCGCGGTGAAGAAGACCGCTGGGGCGACGCCGATCCGGTCGTTGTACTGAGCTATGGATTCTGGCAGCGCGAGTTCGGAGGCGCCTCCGACATTGTGGGACGCACTATCCACCTGAGCCAGCAGCCGCTAATGGTGGTTGGCGTGACGGAAGAGAGCTTTCACGACGCGCCGGGCGAGATCGATGGCGGTGAAGCGATCGATGCGTGGATTCCGCTTGGGCTGTCGTACCGGCTAACAGGGTATTCCGACTTGAGCAATCGCAATGCGGCGCTCCTGTGGGGCATTGGCCACCTGAAACCGGGCGTCACCATTGCGCAGGCGCAGGGCGACTTCGAAAGCATCAACAAACGGCTGGCGCAGGAGTATCCCGGCACCGATGGCGGTTTTACGCTGGTGGTGAATTCGCTAAAGGACCGTCTGCTGGGCCAGTTCTACAACCCGGTGTGGCTGCTGCTGGGTGGGTCGATGTTCATTCTGCTGATCGGCTGCGCAAATGTTGCCAATCTCTTACTGGCGCGGCTGGTGGCGAGGCAACGCGAGTTGGCAGTGCGTGGCGCGCTTGGAGCCAGCAGCCGACGGCTGGCCCAGCAGATGCTGGCGGAGAATTGCATGCTCGGGGTGATGGCGACCGCGCTGGGCGTGGCGATTGCAATGGCCGGCATTCAGGGCTTACGCATATGGGGGCACACGTACTTGCCATCGGTGATCCACATGCGCCTTGACCGATGGGTTCTCGTGGGATCGCTGCTAGCCTCAGCGTTCACGCTTCTTTTGTTCGGTCTCGGGCCGGCCTTGGTGGGGTCCCGTGTCGATCTGCGTGACGCGCTGAGTCAGAGCGGACGCCAGGGAGTGAGCCTAGGGCGGCGCCGAGCAGCGAAGATGCTGATCGTGTGCGAGGTAGGGCTGGCTCTGGTGTTACTTGTGGGCGCCGGATTGCTTCTCAAGAGTTTCCACCGACTGACCACCATCGATCTGGGCTTTAACACAAAGGACCTACTCACACTGCGGATCGATCTCAACGCAGACCGGTACACGCCGGAGGTCCGCACACAGTTTGCAACCGAGTTGAGCGAGAAGTTACAGGCTCTGCCCGGGGTTAAGTCGGCGACGATCTGGGGACCGGGTATGCCGGGGCGGGCTACCTGGGTGGTGAACGCGATTCCCGAAGGACGGCAGCCGGACGATCCCCGAAGCATCGTGATGTCGAGTCGGCATAGCGTAAACCCCGGGGCGCTGGCGAACATGGGAATTCCGCTGCTGCGCGGGCGCGACGTCACGTGGCACGACGACCTGAATGCACCTCTGGTCGCGATCGTAAGTGAGAGCTCGGCAAGAATGATGTGGCCGGGAGAGGATCCACTTGGAAAGCGATTCCTGCCGATTGGGAACGACCAGAAGTTCGTGACCGTGATCGGGGTTGCCGCGGATGCGCGTCTGCGGCAGCGGCTGGAGATGTCGGATGCGGCGATCGGGATACCTCCCGGAGGACTGGGGCCACAGCTCGACGTGTATCTGCCGTATGCACAACGCGCCAACCGCGCGATGGTGGTGGCGATTAGGGTGCACGGCGATGCCGGGGCCATCACGAACGCGATCCAAGGGGTGGTACTGGGCATGGAGCCCACCCTGCCGGTGTATGACGTTGCACTGCTGGACGATCGGCTGGCTGCGCAAGATGGAGCCAGCCGCGCGCTGACGGCTGTGACGGGCGGCTACGCGTTACTGGCGCTGTTCCTGGCATCGCTGGGATTGTTCGGCGTGCTGGCGCATGCGGTGAGCCGCCGAAGCCAGGAGATGGGAATTCGTATGGCGCTGGGCGCCACGCGCCGAGAACTGCTGCTGATGGTGATGCGCGAAGGCGCGACGCTGACGCTTGCGGGCCTGATCTTCGGATTGGTGGGCGCAATGCTACTGACCCGGGTGATGTCCAGCTTGCTGTTTGGCGTGAGTGCAACCGATCCTTTTGTCTATGTCGGAATTTCGGCCTTGCTGCTGGCGGTAGCACTGGCGGCGTGCTACTTGCCAGCAAGACGTTCGACGAAGGTCGATCCGATGGTGGCGCTGCGGTGTGAGTGAGTGTGATCCCGCTGAGGGTTTCGCGCGCTCGGGATGACCAGAACTAACAGACTTGCGGCGACGCGGCTCTTTACCGCTTTGTGCGCATGGACTCTTCGATGTCCGCAATGCGCTCGCAGATAGCGTTGAGTTTTTCCGCAATGCCCTGCACTTCCACGCGGGCGTGGCGGTTCACTTCAAAGTCCATTTCGCTGCGAATGCGGTCTTTCTTGTCCTGACGGTTCTGACTCATCATGATAACGGGTGCCTGGATGGCGGCTAGCATCGAGAGGAACAAGTTAAGCAGGATGAAGGGATAGGGGTCCCACGCGCGGCCGTGCAGCATGACGTTGATCGCCGCGTAGATAATCATGAAGAGAACGAAGATGGTGATGAACGTCCACGATCCGCCAAAGGCAGCGACGCCATCGGCAATGCGCTCACCGAAGGTCTCCTGCTCTTCGATGACTTCTTCCGGAGGACGCATGGAGCGGCTGCGAGCAAGCTGGTGAGCGTCGTGGAGCTGGCGCCCGAGGAACGCGAGCAGATCAATGACGGCGTGGGGCTTCTGCTGAAAAAGCGTCAGCAGGTCGTCGCGGTCGAATTCGATGCAGGTGGTGTCGCCAGTGGCCACAGCCTCGGCCTGATGCGGGGTTTGCTCGAGCATGGAGGCCAAACCGAAGTATTCTCCCTGGCAGGGCTGATGCAGGACAACTTCTTGGTGGTCTTTGTCGATGGTGGCGACGCGAGCACCGCCGGTGACTACGATATAAGCGGAACGGGCGGCATCGCCGATCTTGAAGATGCGTTGGCGCGCCGGAAACTGCTTGACTTCAACCTGCGAAGCGAGAACGCCGAGCTCGTCGTCGTCGAGGTTGGAAAACAGAGGCACATCACGCAGGACTGCCGGATCGCACGCCATAGAAACCTCCTCGCCTAGAACCTAGAAATGCCAGAAGTGTAAGCGAGAACGACGCACGGTTGCAGATGAAATGTTTCGCCTGGGGCTACTTCGGCTTGAGCCAGTGGTACTCCACAATGACCGCGATGCCGTTGAGGCCGGGATTGTTGGCACCGAGATAGGCGTTGGAAAGGTGGGAATAGTCGAGCCCCGCCGTGAGCATCTGGTTGCCGTGAGCGAAAACCGTGAGACCGAGTCCGCTATTGATCGTGAAGTTGATGTTGAGTGTGTTTCCGGGAGGGATGTTGCTTCTGCTGAGCACTCCTCCGAGTACCAGTTCTCCATAGGGGTAAAGGCGCGGCTTGCCAAGGAAGTTCCAGCGAAATCCGATAGGAGCGACGCCTGCTCCATAGACCGTGGTAGGCTTGGTCAGAAAGATAGCCGGAAGCCAATCTAGCGTGTACTCGAGCGTACCGCGAAGTCGCCCGCGCCCGAAGGGATCCGTCAACACCAGACCAAAGCGAACCGCCGAGGTTGAGAGCAGGTCGGTTCCGCCGTTCATCACAATTTCACTAAAGCGAACACTGACCTCACTAGCGTCTTTGTGGAAGAGAGCGTAGTCGGCAGGGGATTGCGCGAACGCCATGATGCCCCAAATGAAAGTAACGAAGAGCGACACGCCGGCTAAGAGGATCCGCGGGCACGAGGTCTGTACTTCGCTGGGCTGCTCGCGCCGGCAGTACTCGAACATCCTCTAAAGATGCTGGTTGAGCCCGCCGGGGAACAAACATCGTGCTTAAGTCTGTTGACGTAGCAAGGGTGTCCTAAATTCCTCAGAAAGCTCTTGCGTCAGGGCACGACTTCACCCGCCGCGGCGGGCGGAAAAGCTCGTTTTGGCGACGGTCTTGTTCCAGTGCATGATTTCAGTCTGCGGTATCACGTCCACATATGCCCGGGCTTTTGGCCCCTGATTAAATCTCTCGGGGAGCGAGACGAACTTTTTCCTCAGCCGTTAGTGTTAGTCGTGCCGATAAGCCTTTGTCAATGGGGAATCGTGAATTATCGGTTAAGTAGCGGCCCGACCTCAGGATGACACCGCGACAGTTGCAACAGCCAGAGCCGCGGGAGATTGCGGGGCTGCGGCAAGTTTCCCTGCGAGGAGCGCCTCAAAGAACCGGTCCACGGCATTCAGTATCTCCCCTTCATTGTGCGACTCGTAGATCGCCTTACGAAGCTGGGCTCCGTGGGCGACGCCGTGGGTGAACCAGGAAGCGAACTGCTTCATCTTGCCGGGCGCCCCGACCATCTTCTCCTCGTGCAGCATGGTGAAGTAGGTGCGGATCATTTCGTAGCGATCGGCTTCGCTGGACGTGTCGTATCGGCCGGTCGCGGTGTACTGCTCGATCTGGCGGAAGATCCACGGATTCGACGCAGCGGTGCGGCCGATCATGACCGCGTCGCAACCAGTCTCGGCGACCATCGCGGCGGCGTCTTCGGGAGAGCGGATGTCGCCGTTGCCAATGACGGGAATCTTCACAGCGTTCTTGAGGGCGGCAATCCATTCCCAGCGTGCCTGGCCGGAGTAGCCCTGCTCGCGAGTGCGGGCGTGGAGGGCGACGGCAGCAAGCCCGCAGGCTTCGGCCATTTTGGCGAGCTCGATGTGGACGACTTCCTTGTCGTTCCACCCGGCGCGGAACTTGACGGTGAACGGAATCGTAACCGCCGCGCGCACCGACTCGAAGATCGACCGGATGAGCGGCAGATTGCGCAGCAGGCCGGAGCCTCCGTTGCAGCTGACGACTTTTTTCGCCGGGCAGCCGAGGTTGAGATCGACCAGGTCAAAACCCATATCCTGAACGACCCGGGCGGCGTCGGCCAAGGTGTTTGGGTCGCTGCCGAAGAGCTGCGCCGAGATGGGGTGCTCGTTGCCGTAGAAGGTGAGATAGCGCTGGGCCTTCTTGTCGCGATGGCGGGTGAGACCGTCGGCGGAGGTGAACTCGGTCATCATGAGGCCGCATCCGCCGAGATTGCGGATAAAGCGACGAAAGACGGTGTCGGTGATGCCGGCCATGGGCGCGAGGACGCTGGCTGGGCGGATTTCGACACTGCCGAGCGTCACGGACGCCGGAACGCGGGCGCCGGGAGGCGCGGTGCGCTGGGCCGGATTGTCGAAAAACTTGGGCACGTAAGCATTTTATCGGGTTCGAAAGGCCAATCTCACCACAAAGACGCGGACTGTTATCACGATTTGGCGGTCGCCGGGAGTCGTAATTGTGACTGGTCCGATGTTATTCACTGTTGATGTCTCTCTGTCGCCTCTTCCGTCCAAGTGCTTTCTCCTTCTTTTGCAAATCGTTCAGGTACCCGTCCAAGCTGGCAAATTTCTGCTCCCAGAAGCGGCGAAAGGGCTCGATCCAGTCGGCAATATCCCTAAGCGGGACGGCCACAAGTGTGCGCGGACGCCTCTGTGCATCGCGCTTGCGAATAACAAGTCCCGCGCGTTCGAGGACACAGAGGTGCTTGGAGATTGTCGGCTGACGTAAGTCGAACGGCTTCATGAGCTCGGAAACATCCGCGTCCCCGGAAGCCAGGCGAGCAAGGATTGCCCGCCGCGTGGGGTCCGCAAGCGCTGCAAAG
>Ga0306920_100002447_pt1 | contig 23512 bp, 20 predicted proteins | sample flu12Cox44000170_FD_204666 | JGI IMG/M metagenome (GOLD analysis project Ga0306920, IMG submission 204666) | Lab enrichment of tropical soil microbial communities from Luquillo Experimental Forest, Puerto Rico - flux4day.12C.oxic.44.000.170 (v2)... | ecosystem: Environmental > Terrestrial >...
CGTCCATCGTCGCCTCGGTGCCCGAGTTGGCGAACCGCCACAGCGGCAGCCCGAACCGGCGGGTCAGCTCCTCGGCGACGCCGATCGCGGCCGGCGTCGGCTGCGCGAAGTGCGTGCCGAGCGTGACCTGGCCGCGTACCGCCTCCACGATCGCGGGGTGACCGTGTCCGGCCAGCGCCGCGCCGTACCCGCCGTGCAGGTCGACGTACTCGTTGCCGTCCACGTCGTAGATCTTCGATCCCTTGCCGTGGCTGAGCCAGACCGGCTGCGGCCGGGTGATCTGCCAGCTGGAGGTGACGCCTCCGGCGAGCGCGAGACCGGCCCGCTGGGCCAGCCGATGTGACTCCCGCTGGCGCTCGCAGAAGATCTCCTCCTGCGCGGCGATGAGCTCGCCGAGGTCGGCGGGGGGCTGGGTGGCCGGGGCCGGGCCGGCCGGCTGCCGGGCCGCGGGGACGGCGGCGGGCCTGGCGGGGATGTCGGTGTCGGGGGGGCTTGACGATGGCATAGGGACGGCCGGGTCGGCCATTGCGTGCTCCTCACGCGATTGACTGAATGTTCAGTCTAGAGTGGGCGCTGGTGCCGGGCAAGGCCACCTGCGGCTAAGGCGGTCAGGAGCGGGCCAGGGCGGCCGCCGCGGCCCGCCAGCCGAGCAGGAACAGCCCGAGGAAGGCCAGCGCGACGCCGATGAACGCCGGGGCGGTGCCCTGGCCGGCCAGCACCCGCAGCAGCATGCCGAGCCCGGCGGCGCCGAGCCACGCGCCCAGGCCGGCCGGGACGATGGCGGCCGGCCGCCGCCAGGCGCGGGCGGCCAGCAGGCCGAGCGCGAGCCCGGCCAGGAACGGCCACGCGGTGCTGGCCAGGCCGGCCAGGGATTCGCCGTCGTGGTGGCTGGCCCGGCCGATCGCGACGAACGCCAGCACGCAGGCGACGTCGAGGCCCACCGCGACCGCCGGGCGCACCCGCGGCGCCGGCCGGGCGCGGAAGGCCGGCGCGCGGGACGGGGCCGGGCCGGGCGGGCGCATGCGGCCAGCGTAGCCGGGGCCGCGGCTATGCTGCGGGGCCATGCGCCGCCTGCTGATCGTGCACCACACCGCGTCTCCGGCGATGCAGGAGATGTTCGAGGCCGTCACGGCCGGGGCGGGCCACGAGGACATCGAGGGCGTCGAGGTCGTGATCAGGCCCGCGCTGACCGCGGCCGCGGCCGACGTGCTGGCCGCCGACGGTTACCTGCTGGGCACGCCCGCCAACATCGGCTACATGTCCGGCGCGCTGAAGCACTTCTTCGACGGCATCTACTACCCGTGCCTGGAGGCGACGCAGCGCCGGCCGTACGCGCTGTACGTGCACGGCGCCAGCGACACCGGCGGCGCGGTCCGCGCCGTCGAGGCCATCGCGACCGGCCTGGCGTGGCGCCGCGCCCGCCCGCCGGTGTGCGTGATCGGCCCGCCGGACCGGGCCGCGCTGGAGGCCTGCTGGGAACTCGGCGCCACGGTCGCCGCGGAACTCGCCGGGTGACCGTCCGTCCGCGAGACGAGAACACGTTACAGTTTTGTGGAGTACCGGTCCGGGCCTGGGAGGTAGTTGAGCGGTGGGAGCGGGAGGATTCTGGGAGCGCGCGGCGCAGAGCCCTGAGTGGATCGCGGTGATCGAGCCGGACGGCACCGAGCACCGGGCCGGTGACCTGCTGGCCCGGGTGAACCAGATCACCCACGGGCTGCGGGCACTGGGCCTGCGGCCGGGCGACGCCATCGCCTCGGTGCTGCCCAACGGGGCCGCCGCGCTGGAGGTGTACCTGGCCGCGTTGCAGGCCGGCTGGTACCTCACGCCGATCAACTGGCACTTCACCGTGCCGGAGATCGCTTATCTCATGCGGGACTGCGAGGCCAAGGCGGTGTTCGTGCACGAGCGGTTCGCCGCCGTCGGCGCGGCCGCCGCCGACGAGGCGGGCATCGGCGCCGGCGCGCGGTTCGGCTACGGCGACGTGCCCGGGTTCGCCCCGGTGGCCGCGCTGCGCGACGGGCAGCCCGAGGCGAGGCCCGCGGACCGCACGGCGGGCGCCACCATGCACTACACGTCGGGGACCACGGGCCGGCCGAAGGGGGTGCGCCGCGCGCTGACCGGCCTGGACCCGGATGAGATGGCGGAACTGGGCACCGGGCTGCTGCAGTTCTTCGGGATCACCACCGGGCCGCCCAACGTGCACCTGGTCTCCTCGCCGAACTACCACACGGCGGTCACCGTGTTCGGCGGCAGCGCGCTGCACATGGGGCACACCCTGGTCTGCATGGATGCCTGGGATTCGGAGCAGGCGCTGGCGCTGGTGGACCGCTACCGGGTGAGCAACTCCCACATGGTGCCCACGCACTTCAAGCGGATGCTGTCACTGCCCGAGGAAACCAAGCACAAGTACGACCTGTCCTCGATGAAGTGGCTGATCCACGCGGCGGCGCCGTGCCCGATCGGGATCAAGCAGGCCATGCTGGACTGGTGGGGGCCGTGCGTGTACGAGTACTACGCGGCCACCGAGGGCGGCGGGACGATCGCCACCCCCGACGACTGGAAGGCCCGGCCCGGCACCGTCGGCACGGCCTGGCCGATCAGCGAGATCATGATCGCCGGCGAGGACGGCCGCCCCTGCCCGCCCGGCACGCCCGGCACCATCTACATGAAGATGGGGATATCCGAGTTCGCCTACAAGGATGACCCGGAGAAGACCGCGGCCAGCCGGCTGCGGGACTTCTTCACGGTCGGCGACATCGGCTACCTCGACGACGGCGGCTACCTGTTCCTGTGCGACCGCAAGTCCGACATGATCATCTCCGGCGGTGCGAACATCTACCCGGCCGAGGTCGAGGCCGAGATCATCATGCATCCCAAGGTGGCCGACGTGGCGGTGTTCGGGATCCCGGACGATGACTGGGGCGAGCAGGTCAAGGCCGTGGTGCAGCCCGCCGCGGGCGTGACGGGCGATGAGCAGCTCGCGGCCGAGATCCTGGCCTCGCTGGAGGGCAGGCTGGCCCGGATGAAGTGGCCCAGGAGCATCGACTTCACCAACGAGCTGCCCCGCGATCCCAGCGGCAAGCTGCTCAAGCGGCGGCTGCGCGCCCCGTACTGGGAAGAACGCGGCACCACGATCTGATATCCCTAACGGACGCCCGCCGCCCGGCTGGGCTCGCAGCCGACAGTGTCCGCGGCTGGTCGCTATCACGACCACTGAGGGACACTTTTACTCGCCCGCGGGGTCAGGCCGCGGGGGGCTGTCCGTCGGCGGCCAGGGCGAGCACGTCAATCAGCCGGGCCGTGGCCGGCGGGTCCGGCGGGTCGCCATAGGTCATCGCGAACACGTGCCGGCGGGCGCCGGGCAGGGGAATAGCGCGGATGCCGGGGTGACGCACCGCGCGCAGGCACAGGCCGGGCAGCGTGGTGACGCCGAGGCCCGCCGCGACCAGGGCCTGCACGGCCACGTAGTCGTCGGTGGTGAACGCGATGTTCGGGGTGAAGCCGGCGAGCGCGCACTGCCGGATCAGGTAGCCGCGGCAGCGCTCGCAGCCGGCGATCCACCGCCGCTGCGCGTAGGCAGCCAGGTCCGGCGGGCCTGGCGGCGGCGCCGAGGCGGCGGCCGGGACGGGATCCGCCGGGGTCACCAGGTGCACCGGCTCGTCGAGCAGCAGCGTGCCGCGCGCCCCCTCATCGTCCGCGCCCGGCGGCCGCGGGTCGGTGTCCTGCTGGTAGTGCCGGAACACCAGCGCCACGTCCACGTCGCCTGTCCGGAGCATGTGGAGCGCCTCCGCCGGCTCGGCCTGAGCCAGCTTGAGATCCATCCCCGGGCTTTCCGCCTCCAGCCGCGCCGCGGCGGCCGGCACGATGGTGCCCAGCGCGGACGGGAAGGCCGCCAGCCGCACCCGCCCCTCGCGCAGCCCGACGTGGGCCGCGAGCTCGTTCTCGGCCGCGTCCAGCCGGCCGATGATCTCCTCGGCCCGCTCGGCCAGCAGCCGGCCCGCGTCGGTGAGCCGGACCCCCCGGCCCGCCCGCTGCAGCAGCCGCGCCCCGGTCTCGGCCTCCAGGCGGGCGATGTGGTGGCTGATCGAGGGCTGGGCGTAGTTCAGCGCGCGCGCTGCGGCGGTCACCGAGCCGTGCCTGGCCACCGCGACGAGCACGCGGAGCCTGGTCACGTCCAGCATGCGCCGAGAGTATAGATCACCTCGATCATTCGGCTAGTAGCCCCGAGCCAGACTTATCTGACCAGCTAGCAAGGGGGGTAACGGCCCTGGTCATCGGCTCGCTCGGTGCCGGCGCCGAGGCGGAACCGCCGCCCAGAGGGCCTGTGGACGGTCGGTGGCTCCGGCGATGCTGCGGCTTGATTAGCCGGCGTCCGGGCCGCCGCGGCCCTCGAGCAGCGGGGACTGCGGGGCGTGGGCGGACTGCCGGCGGCGCCACGCGATGCCGGACAGCGCCTCGAGCACGACCCGGTTGGCCAGGAACGCGGTGACCTCCGCGTGGTCGTACGGCGGCGCGACCTCTACCACGTCGATGCCGGCCAGCGGCACCTCCATCGCGATCCTGCGGACCGCGTCGAGCAGCTGGCGGCTGCTCAGGCCGCCCGGCTCGGGCGTCCCGGTGCCCGGCGCCAGGCCGGGATCGACCACGTCGACGTCCACGGACAGGAACACGCCGTCACAGTCGTCGGTGGCGATGCGCATCGCCTCGGACAGGCAGTCATCCAGGCCGCGGGATACCACCTCGGTCATCTCGAAGCTGCGCATCCGCTGACCGGCCATCCAGTCCAGGGTCTCCGGCTCCGGCCAGTAGCCGCGCAGCCCGACCTGCAGGAACCGGTCACCGCGGACCGCGCCCGACTCGATCAGCCGGCGCATCGGCGTGCCGTGGCCGTACAGCGATCCGAACTGCGTGTTGCCGGTGTCGGCGTGCGCATCGAAGTGGATCATCGAGACGCGGCCCCAGCCGACGTGACGCGCCACGCCGGTCGCGTCGGGCAGCGCGACCGTGTGATCACCGCCGAGGATCACCGGGATCGTGCCGCCGCGGCAGGCCGCGTGTACCGCCTCCTCCAGGCGGCGCAGCGACAGCTCGGTGTCGCCCGACGGCATCTCCACGTCGCCCGCATCGGCCACCCGGAGGTCGGCCAGCGGGTCGACGCGCAGGGCCAGGTGGGGGCGCGAGCCATCGTGCGGCAGGTAGTCGGTGAACCTGATGGCCTGCGGGCCGAACCTGGCCCCGGGCCGGTGGGATGTCCCTCCGTCGAACGGCGCACCGATGATCATGATGTCGGTGCCGGCCCACCCGGCCGGGTCCGCCAGGTCGGCCCTGGGCACGCCCAGGAACGTGGCATCGGGTCCGTACATCCCGCCCAGTCGCGCCATGTCATCCTCCCGGGGAATCTTCTCATCCTGCCCGCGACGGCCGGCGCGGTGAGCCCGTTTCATCCTCCCCGCGGGCGCCGGGCGGGTGGCCGGAGGATGAAAGGTTCACTCTGAGCGGGGGATCAGCTGATGAATGATCGAGGGTAGCGTCGGCTCATGCCACGCAGGGCGGCCACGTCGCCGACAGCGCGATCGCCCAGGCCTCCCGGGCGGGGGCTTGGCGCCGGGGGGCTGCTGGTGCCGCTGGCTGCGCTCGCTGCGACCACGATGCTCGCCCAGGGGGACCAGTCCTCGCTGGCCCAGGCGGTCAGCGGCATCCAGCGTCAGTTCGGCGTGTCGGACCAGTTCTTGGGGCTGATCCCGTTCTGCATGGCGATCTGCGGCGCGATCGGCGCGATACCGATCGGCGTGATCGCCGACCGGCACCGGCGGACCTGGCTGCTCGCCGCGGTGTGCGCCATCTGGGCCGCCGCCATGGGCGCGGGAGGGCTGGCGATCGGGGTCGGCGTGCTGTTCGCCACCCGGATGCTGGCCGGCGCGGCCGAGGGCACGCCGCCGGCGGCGATCTCCCTGCTGTCCGACTACTTCCCGGTGCGCCGGCGGGCGGAGGCCATGGGCATCTACCAGGCCGGCGCGATCGCCGGGGCCTTCATCGGCCTGGTGGGCGGCGGGATCGCCGTGCAGCTCGGCGGCTGGCCGTGGGCGTTCTGGATCTGGGTGCCGGCCGGCGTCGGCGTCGCGGCTTGGTACCTGTTCCTGTACGAGCCGCCCCGCGGCCACCAGGACGCGGCGTTCGAGGCGACGGTCGGGACCGTCACCCACACCGCGGCCGGCCCGGACGCCGGGGGCACGGTCGGCATCGAGGGGCCGGAGGCGGCCGACCTGGCGGCCGAGGGACTCATCTCGCTGCCGGCGCCGCGCCACCAGGAGGCGTCGTCGGGCGCGTCCGCGGGCCAGCTCGGGGCGCTGAACGCGCTGCTGCGGATACCGACGATGTGGCTCGGCACCCTGTTCCTCACGGTGTCGCAACTGCTGCTGAACGGCCTGTCGTTCTGGGGCGTGGAGTACTTCAAGCGGGTGCACCACCTCGGCCCCGCGGCGGCGGGCGGGTTCGCCACCGTGCTCGGCGCGGGCTCCGCGGTGGGCATCCTGGCGGGCGGCGTCCTGGCCGACCGGCTGCTGCGCCACGGTCACGTCAACGCCCGCGTGTACGTGGCCGCGTTCGGCGCGATCGGCGCCACCCTGGTCCTCGTGCCCGCCTTCGCGAGCACCAACCTGCTGGTCAGCGCGCCGCTGTTGTTCGTCGGCGGCGTCCTTCTGACCGTTCCCATCGCTCCGGCCGAGGCGCTGTGCACCGACGTGGTGATCCCGGAACTGCGGGGGAGGGGAGCCATGGTGCGGCAGGTGGTGCGGACCGCGTCCTGGGCGGGGCCGTACCTGATCGGCGTGATCTCCGACCAGATTGCGCCGAACACCGCGCTCGGCCTGCGCTGGGCGATCGTCGTGGCCTGCCCGTTCTACGCGCTCGGCGGCCTGATCATGCTGGGCGCCGCCCGGTACTACCCGGCAGACATTGCCTACGTGATCGCGCACACCCGGCGCCGGCCCGCCGAGCCCGCCGCCGGGGCCGGCTCCGAGGCCGGCGGAGCGTAGTGCGCCCCGGAATGCCCGGTCCTGAAGATCGGTTGCACCGGACGGAGTGGAAGCGCAACGGGAGCGGACCGTACCCGCCGGGCGCGGCATGCCAGCGGAGGGATTCCTGCGGCATCGCGGGCTCATCGCGCTGGCCGTCGGCGGCGCCGTCGGGCAGGCCTGCCTGCTCACCGTCCTGGCGCCCGCGGCCCGGCCGCTGGCCCCGCAGGTCACCGCGATCCCGCCGCTGGCCGTCTTCCACGATCTGCGCTGGCTATTCGGCTACAACCGGTCGTGGGGCGGCTTCGCGCTGACCTACGCCGGGCTCGTGCTGGCGCGGGCCGTGGTGAGCACGGCACTGATCCGGTTCGCCTGGCCGCGCCGGCTGCCCCCGCCCGCCTGGGGAGCCACGTTCGGCTACTGCATCATCTTCACCGTAACGGCCAGCGTGCTCCTGTCGCCGGTCGTCACGCTGCTGTTCGGCGTGTCGCTGCTCCCGTTCTCCTGGCCGTACCTGGCCGCGCTCCCGGCCATGCTGTCGATCGCGATCCCGCTGTCGCACGGCGGCCTGATCGGCTCCTGGTGGCGGACGCTGCCGTCGCCCCGGGCCGTGGGCTGGCTGCTGGCCAGCTTCCTCGTGCTGTCGGGCGCGGCCGCCGCGATCGGCAGCCTGCCTGCGGCCGCCGGGGTGGCGGTGGCCGGGCTGGCCGGCCTGGCCAACGCGCGCGCGTGGTACGGACTGGCCGCCGCCGTGACCCGGGAAGGGGCCGCGAGCCACCTGCCCTGGGTCCGCGCCTGGGCGGTCGTGTGGCAGCACCTCCCGCGGTGGCCCGCGCCCGTGTCGCCACTGGCGGCCGCCACCGCGCTGGCGCTCATCATCGGCCTGACCCGGCTGCTTTTCGTCCTGGACGGCAGCATCCCGCTGCCCGGCGGCCCGGCGGCCATCCCGACCGGAACGGCGGCCTGGGCCGCGGTCGCGGGGAAGCCGGGCAGCCACGAGTCGGCTGGGCTCACCAGCGCGGTGCTGGTCATCCCCGGGTTCGGGTCATCCTGCTGCTATCCGTCGGCCAACCGGGCGCTGATCGGACCGCCGACGCTGGTGCGGCCGTTCTCCTACGCCGGACTCGACCGCCGGGGCAGGCCGCTCCCGTACGGGCTCGACGCCACGGACCTGCCGCTCCCGGTGCTGGGTGACATGATCGCCCAGCAGGTCGCGCAGTTGCACAAGGAGACCGGGCGGCCCGTCGACATCGTCGCCGAGAGCGAGGGCACGCTCGGCGTCTACGCGATGCTGGCCCAGCACCCGGGCCTGCCGGTGAGGTCGGTCGTGCTGCTCAGCCCGATCGTCGACCCCGGCCAGGACGATCAGGCGAGCCAGGCCATCGCCGCCGATCCGGTGTCCGGCGAGGCGCTGAACGCGCTGGCCAGCATGGCCGGCGCGCTGACCCCGTTCGGCGAGGCCGGAGGCCAGGAGCTGATCGACTCGGTCCGCAGCGACGGCGCCGCCTTCGCCGCGGCCGCCGCCCGCAACGGGCAGCAGATCCGCTGGCTCGCGGTGATCCCGCTCGCCGACGCGGTCACCCTCCCGGTGTGCGACCTGCCGGACAATGTCATCGTGGTGCCCGCCCTGCACGGCAGCTTGCTCGGCGAGCCTTCGGTAGACCGGATGACGCACCGCTTCCTCAGCAACGAGCAGGTGGCCGGCCCGCAGGGGATGCGGGACACCGCCGAGGTCATCGCGGCCGCCGCCTCGGCCTGGCGGATGCCGTCGATGGCCCCGCCACCGCACTGCAGCGGCTAAGCTCGGCCCGGCCTGGCCGCGAGTAGTGCTGGCTTCCCGGCCTGACCTGGTGCTGGCATTCCGCCCCGCACCGGCTCGCACCCTTCTGCCACCGCGCGCACCAGCGAATAATCATGATCAAGAGGTGAAACATGAAGCTGGGAACCCGCCACGGGGGTGGCGGACCATGAACCGGAGGGCCGCGTTCTGGTGCGCGTGCGGCATCTGGACACTCACGGTCGCGGCGACCGCCACCGCCCTGACCTACGACGCTGTCCGCCCGCTGCCGGCTAGTCAGATCAACCAGCAGGGGGGCGCGGCGAATGGCGTCGTCGCGATCGCGTTCATCGGAGGTTTCGCCACCGTCGGGGCGCTGCTCGTGTGGAAACGCCCCGGCAATCCCATCGGATGGCTCCTGTCCGCGACGGGCTTGTCGTACGCGATCGCAGGCTTCGAGATCTTCCTCTCGCGTTTCTCTGCCGCGCTGACCTTGGCCAACTGGTCGGGCTGGCTCTGGCTGTTCGGACTCGGCCTGAACGTGTTCGTCCTGTTGCTGTTCCCCACCGGGCACCTGCCCTCGCCCCGCTGGCGGCCGGTGGCCTGGGCGGCCGCGGTCGGCCTGGCCGCCTGGGTCCTGGGCAACGCCTTCGCTCCCAAGATCATCACCGACAACACCCCCGCACCCAACCCCATCGGCGTCCCGGCGCCAGCCGGGAACATCTTCCTGATCTTGGCTATGGGTGGCCTGGCGCTGATCGTCGGCACCGGCCTGGCCGCCGTCGTCTCGCTGCTGTTCCGGTACCGGCGGGCCGGGACGGTCGAGCGCGAGCAACTGAAGTGGCTGGTGTACGCGGGCGCGCTGATTGTCCTGGCCGTGCTGGCCCAGCCTGTCATCAGCCACTTCCTAGGTTCGAGCGAGGCGTCCAGCAACCTGCAGAACGTCCTGAGCAGCGGGGCGGTCGCCCTGATCCCGTGGGCCATCGGCATCGCCGTCTTCCGCTACCGCCTCTACGACATCGATGTCGTGATCAACAAGACCCTGGTCTACGGGTCGCTGGCGGTATTCATCACCGCGGTGTACGTGGCGATCGTGGTCGGGATCGGCTCGCTGATCGCCCAGCACGGCGCGCGAGCCGGCTTCTGGCTGTCGATCGCGGCCACGGCCGTGGTGGCGGTGGCGTTCCAGCCGGTCCGGTCGCGGGTCCAGCACCTGGCCAACCGGCTGGTCTACGGCCGGCGGGCCACCCCGTACGAGGTGCTCGCGCAGTTCGCCGAGCGAACGGCCGGAACCTACGCCACCGAGGAGCTATTGCCGCGCATGGCCCGGATCCTGGCCGAGGGCACCGCGGCCCGGCGGGCGGACGTGTGGCTGCAGGCGGGCGGGGTGTTCCGGGACGACGCCACCTGGCCGCCCGGCGAGGCGCCGTTCCCCGAGACCCGCCCGGGCCCGGAGGGCCGGCTGGCGGTCCCCGGCGCCGATCGGGTCCTGCTGGTGCGGTACCAGGGCGAGGTGCTGGGCGCGCTGTCGGTGGGCAAGCGCCCGGGCGAATCCCTCACCCCGGCGGAGGGCAAGCTGCTGGCCGACCTCGCGGCCCAGGCCGGGCTGGTGCTCAGGAACGTGGGCCTTTGGGAGCAGCTGACGGCCCGGCTGGAGGAGATCAGGGCGTCCCGGCAGCGCCTGGTCGCGGCCCAGGACGAAGAACGGCGCCGGATCGAGCGCAACATTCACGACGGGGCCCAGCAGCAGCTCGTGGCGCTGACCATCAAGCTGAACCTCACCGAGGGCCTGATCGGCACAGACCCCGAAGGCGAGCGCGAGCTGCTGGCCGAGCTGCGCCAGGACGCCGCCTGTGCCGTGGAGGACCTGCGGGACTTGGCCCGGGGCATCTACCCGCCGCTGCTGGCCGGCGAGGGCCTGACCGCCGCGCTGCGGGCCCAGGCGGCCAAGTCACCGGTCCCGACATCGGTGCAGGCCGACGGCGTCGCACGGTACCCGCAGGACGTGGAGGCCGCGGTCTACTTCTGCGTCCTCGAGGCACTGCAGAACGTGGCCAAGTACGCGGGGGCCAGCTCGGCCCGCGTCCGGCTGACCGCGTCCGGGGATGAACTGCGGTTCGAGGTGGCCGACGACGGAGCGGGCTTCGATTCGGGCACGAAGGCCTTCGGCACCGGCCTGCAGGGCATGGCGGACCGGCTGAGTGCGCACGACGGCATCCTCGACGTCCGGACCTCGCCGGGGGCAGGCACGGTGGTGACCGGGCGGCTCCGGGTCCGGGTGCCCGAGGCGGTGGGATGACCCGTCCCTGGACCCGGCCGCTGGCCTGGGCGATGCTCGCTGCGACCGTGGCCGCGCTGGCCGTCAGCGCCGGCTACGGCGTGGCCGCGGGCAACCTGATGGACGCGTTCGCGTTCGCGCCGGTGCTACTGGCCTTCGCCGGCGTCGGAACCATCGTGGCCAGCCACCGGCCGGCCAACCCCATTGGATGGCTCTTCCTGGCCGAGGGGCTGGGGTTCGCGATAGGCCTGGCCACCGACTCATACGCGCAGTACGCCACCCACGCAGGGGCGGCCACCCCTGCGACGGCCTGGGCGGACTGGCTCGGCGCGGTCACGGGAGAGCTCGGGCTGTTGTTTCCCCTGGCCCTGCTGTTGTTCCCGGACGGCACGCTGCCGTCCCGGCGGTGGCGGCCTGTGGCCTGGCTCATGGTCGCGATCGAAGCGATCCTGGTGGTCACCGCCGTCACATCATCGGCGGCCCTGCGGGCCCAGAGCTCCGCCGTGTCGCTGTCGCCGGTGCGGCTGATACCCGATGGCCTGGCCGATCCGGTGCTCAACGCCGCGCAGACGGCGCTTGTCCCGCTGTCCGTGGTGGCAGCCGCCGGATGCCTGGTGCGGTACCGGCGATCCCCGGGTGCCGTGCGGGAGCAGATCAAGTGGATCGCCTACGCGGGCCTGGTCACCGCGGTCGGCCTGGTCGTCTTCGGCGTGGCGTTCGGCAATCCCCTGGGCGCCTTCCTGATCCTCGGCCCGCTGATCCCGGTGGCCGCGGGGATCGCGATCTTCCGGTACCGGCTCTACGACATCGACGTGGTCATCAGTAAGACCATCGTCTACGGTTCGCTAGCGGCGTTCATTACCGCGGCCTACGTCGTCATCGTGGCCGGGATCGGGTCGCTGGCCGGATCGGGGTCGCGGCCCAACCCCGGGCTGTCCATCCTGGCCACCGCGGTGGTGGCGGTCGCGTTCCAGCCGCTCCGGGAGAGGTTGCAGCGGATCGCGAACCGGGTCGTGTACGGGAAGCGAGCCACGCCGTACGAGGCGCTGAGCGACTTCGCCGGGCAGGTCGGCGGAACTTATGCCACCGACGACGTCCTGCCCCGCATGGCCCGGATCCTGGCCGAGGCGACCGGCGCCGCCCGGGCGGACGTGTGGCTGCGCAGCGGTCCGCAGCTGCGGGCCGGCGCGTCCTGGCCCCCGGATGCCCCGCGTCCCGCGCCAGTCGCGCTGCCCGACGGCGGCCGGGGCCTCGATGGCGGCGACCCGGCCGCGGGCGCCGGCCGCCGCACGCTGGTCCGGCACCAGGGCGAGGTGCTGGGCGCGCTGTCGGTGTCCAAGCGACCGGGGGAGCAGCTCACCCCCGCCGAGGACAAGCTGATCGGCGACCTCGCCGCGCAAGTCGGCCTGATCCTGCGCAACGTGGGCCTCACCGAGCAGCTCACCGAGCGGCTGGCCGAGCTGCGGGCCTCGCGGCGGCGGATCGTGACCGCCCAGGACGACCAGCGGCGGCGGATCGAACGCGACCTGCACGACGGCGCCCAGGCCCAGCTGCTGGCCATCGCCTCCGGGCTGACCCTGGCCGAGACCCTGGCCGGGCGGGACGAGGAGCGGGAACGAGCCCTGGTCACGCAGCTGCAGGCCAGCACCCGCCAGACCCTGGAGAGCCTGCGCGGCCTGGCCCGCGGCATCTACCCGCCGCTGCTGGCCGACCAGGGGCTGGCGCGCGCCGTCGGCGCCCACGCCGGCAAGGCGCCACTGCCGGTGATCGTCGACGCCGACGGGGTCGGCCGCTACCCGGCGGACGTCGAGACCGCCGTGTACTTCTGCTGCGTCGAAGCCGTGCAGAACGCGGCCCGGTACGCGCCGCGGGCCACGGTCCGCATCCGGCTGCGCGGGTCAGCCGAGCACGTCTCGTTCCGGGTTGAGGACGACGGCCCCGGCTTCGACCGGTCCCGCGCGCAGGCCGGGGCCGGCGGGCTGCAGCACATGGCCGACCGGCTGGCCGCGCTCGGCGGGTCGCTCGAGGTCGACGCCCGCCCGGCGACCGGCACCACCGTCACCGGGCAGATCCCGGTCGAGCCGGCCGTGGCATCCTGCGGTGAACAATCCCCGACACCCGGAGTGCATCCCGATTGGATACCAGCGGCCTGACCGGCGAGGATGACCGTCGGATCGCCCTGCCCGGCACCCTGAACCTGCGCGACCTCGGCGGGTATCCCGCGGCCGGCGGCGGGGCCGTGCGGTGGCAGACCCTGCTGCGCTCGGATGCGCTGCACCGGCTGGACGACGCCGGCCGGGCCGCGCTGGCCGGGCTCGGCCTGCGCACCGTGATCGACCTGCGCACCGACGAGGAGGTCAAGGCGGCCCCCAGCGCGCTGGATGGTACCGGCGCGCAAAGCTTCCACATCCCGATGTTCAGCGACGAGGCCATCGGCCGGCTGCCGCCCGAACTGGCCGCGGTCTACCGGTACATGATCGACGACTGCGGCGCGGCGATCGCCGAGGCGGTCGAGCGGCTGTGCGCCCGCGGCGCGCTGCCCGGGCTGGTCCACTGCACCGCGGGCAAGGACCGGACCGGGCTGGTCGTGGCGCTCGTCCTGGAGGTCGTCGGCGTGCCCGACGAGGTGATCGCCGCCGATTACGCGATGAGCGCGGCCTACCTCGACCCCGAGGCGGCCCGAGCTATCCGCCGCATCCGGGCCGTGAGCGGCGTCGGCCGCTGGCTCGACCTCGGCGCGCTCGGCGCCTCGCCCCAGGTGATCGCCGTGGCACTGGCCCGCGTCCGCGCCCAGGCCGGCAGCGTGGCCAGCTACCTGATGCGGCACGGCCTGACCCGGTCCGACCTGGACCGCCTGCGCACCGCCTTGGTGTCGCCCGCCCGGCGCGGCTAGTGGTTGCAGGTGACGGTGGGCTCGTGGCGGACCGGGAAGTTCACTGAGTTCGCGATGAAGCACTTGGCGTGGGCCGCCTGGTGCAGGCTCGCAGCCTTCTCGATCATGTCCGCGGACGCCACCGTGACCCGCGGCCGCAGCACGACCTCGGTGAAGTAGCCGCCGCCGTCCGCGGTCTCCGCCATGACGCCGTGCGCCTGGTCGGCATAGGCGATGACGACGACCCCCGCGGTGGCGCACAGGTGCAGGTACCACAGCATGTGGCACTGGGCCAGGGCCGCGGTGAGCTCGAGTTCCGGGTTCCAGCGGCCCGGATCGCCGCGGAACGCCGGGTCGGAACTCGCGGCGATCGGCGGGAGACCGCCGGACGCGACGTCGTGGTCCCGGGCGTAGGCCCGGTAATCGCTGGTGCCGGTGCCGCGGTTGCCCGTCCAGGTCACCGAGACGTCGTAGCTGTGCGTGCGGGACACGGGACCTCCTTCCGTTGCGGACTCGCCCGGCGCTGACCTGATCGGGCCCCGGCCCGGCCTGGGTCAGGGGCCGCCGGGTCACGCTCCAGCGCGATCGCCGGGCACGTAGTTGCTGATCTCGATGAGATTGCCGTCGGGATCGCGGATGTAGACGCTCTGGATCGGCCCCATCGCGCCGGTGCGCATGACCGGCCCTTCCTCGATGACCACGGCCTGGGCGGTGAGGTCGGCGCAGATCCCGGTGAGCGGATCGGCGGCGATCAGGCAGAGGTCCGCGCTGCCCGGGGTCGGCCGCGCGGCCTTCGGCTCGAACTCCCGGCCCGCCTGGTGCAGGTTGATCTTGGAACTGCCGAAGGCCAGCGCCCACCGGCCTTCGCCGAACGTCACCGGCTGCATCCCCAGCACCTTCTCGTAGAACATCACCGTCCGGCCGATGTCAGTCACCGTCAGCACCAGGTGATCAAGCCGGTCAATCCGCATCGGGGCCTCCTTCGCCCCCGCCAGCACCACGCTATCCGCTGGCGCGGTGACGGGCCGGCCCGATCGCGGCACCAGCCGCCGCGGCGCCGATCGGCTAGGAGGCACCCGGGGAGACGTCCGGACGGAAACGCGACCTGCGCCGGCCCGTGCCCCGGGCTGAGCGCGGGCCGGCGCAGGAATCCGGGGCACCGGCCGCCGCGGCCCCGGGCGGCCCGGGCGAGGGGGGGATTCGCCCGGGCCGCCCGGCGGAGCGGACGCCAACCGCGGTGCGCCCCTTCCAGGGTGGGGCCGGCGGCCAGATATTCGCTCATCGTCCGCTAGCGGGGTTCACGTACCTGCCGCGCTGCCCGCATCCCGGATGACAGCCGCGACCGTCGCGCCGCGTCCGGTTCCCCGGCCAGCCGCTCGGCGCCCATCCGCCTGGCCAGCAGCTCACGGGCGTCGGCGTCGGTGAGCACGTCCAAGGTCAGGGGCTGGGCCCCGTCGGACGCGACCAGCCCGGTCAGCTGGCTGCGGCTGGTGATCACCACGGCGCAGCGCCCGCTGCCGGGCAGCAGCGGGCGTACCTGGGCGGCGTCATGGGCGTTGTCCAGCACGACCAGGACCCGGCGGCCGGACAGCAAGCTCCGGTACAGGCCGGCCAGTGACTCCTGGCTGGCCGGCAGCTGCGCGGCCGGGATGGCGAAGGCATCCAGGAACCCGCGCAGTGCCTCGGCCGGGCTCACCGGGCCGGCGGCCGGGCCGAAGCCGCGCAGGTTGACGTAGAGCTGGCCATCGGGGAACCGGTCGGCGACCTGGTGAGCCCACTGCACCGCCAGCGTGGTCTTCCCGACCCCGGCGGTGCCGCCGATGAGCGAGATCACCACCGCCCCCGCATCCTGCCGGACCTGGTCGAGGAGGCCAGACAGGGCCTCCAGCTCGCCGACCCGGCCGACGAAATGCGACGCGGCCGCGGGAAGCTGCCGGGGCACGACCGGGCTGGCCTGCGGTTCGCCCGGCTCGCCCGGCGCCCCGTCATCCGGGGCGGCGGGGAGGCCGGGGTCCTGGCCGGCGCCGGGCTCGGCCGTCGCGGCGGGGATGTGCTGGCGCAGCACCCGGGCCTGGGCCGCGGCGAGCTCGGCACTTGGCCGGACGCCGAGCTGGTCGTCAAGCCGGCGCCGGACGCCGTCGAAGACCTCCAGCGCGGCGGCCTGCTGGCCGCTTCCGGCCAGGGCGATCATCAGGCGCGCGTGGGCCCGCTCGTGCAGCGGCTCGCGCCCCGCCAGCGCGCGCAACGGCGCCAGCACCCGGCTGTACCAGCCTTGACCGGACGCCGCGTCGGCGTACTCCTCCACCGCGGCCGCCCACTGCCGGGCGAGGCCGGCCACCGCGGGATGCCCCCGCAGCGCGTCGATATCGGCCAGCGGCTCACCCTGCCACAGGTCCAGCGCCTGCTCGTAGAACGTGCACGCCGCGGCGGACTGCCCGGCCCGGGCCGCGCTCCGCGCTTGCGCGCACAGCTGCCCGAATGCGATCAGGTCCAGCTCCTCGCCGGTGACCCGCAACCGGTAGCCTGAGCCGGCCGCGGGCAGCAGGCTGTCACCGCCGCCAGGGGCGCCGGGCGGATCGAGCAGGCGGCGCAGCCTGCTCACGTACGACTGGATCATGCTGACCGCGGTGGCGGGCGGATCGCCCTCCCACAGCGCCTCGCAGATAGCCTCCCGCCGGACCAGCGAATTGGGCTGCGCCGCCAGGAGGCCGAGCACGGCCCGCTGCCGCGCCGGGCCCAGCACCACGGCGGTGCCGTCCCGCCAGGCGGTCAGGGAGCCCAGCACCCGCAGCCGTACGCGGCCGGCCGCCTCGCTCCCGCCGCCGGCCGCAGCCGGCGGCGCGGTCACGCCCTGGTCCGCGGCCGCCTCGCCATCTGGCCCTCCCGGCAGGCCCGGCGGCGGGCCGCCCGCGGTTAACCCCACCCCCAGCGCCGCGGAGATCCGTTCGACCGACCGCCGCCGCGGCTGCCCGGTCCGGCCCTGCTCCAGATCACGCACGACCCCCACGCTGACCCCCGCCGCCGTGGCCAGCTGCCGCTGGGTCAGCCCCGCGGCCCGCCGCCTGTCCCGGACCAGCTCGGCCAGCCGCGCCCACGGAAGACCGTTGCCGGTCCCCGGCAGACTGCCGTCCCCGCACATCCTGATCACCTGCCCGCGGTCGCCCGATTACCGCAATTCATCACAATAAGCGCCGGGCAGGCTCACGCTCGGTCAAATGGTGGTTCAGCGGAAGTCCCCCCGGAGCCGGGCACGACGGGAGAGCCCGGCGATGATCCCGGATCCCGCGCCTGGCGCGCGGGTGCCAGCACGCCGTCCGTGCACCATGATGATCGCATGATGAGGTGGCTGGCCGGGGCCCGTGTCGCCGGCGTGGTGGTCTAGGTGGCGATCGACGCTGTGGCTGCTGCTGATCGGGCTGCGGCTGGGCCGGGGACCGGCCCTCGAGCCCGCGGCTGACCTGGCCAGGTAACGCCGCGGGGGCGGGCGGCCACTCACTGGTGTAACAGCCACCGAAGGGCGCGGGAGGTGCCGTTGATGGATACCGGGGCCGGGCCGCCGGTACGGTCCATCGGAACCGACCCTGCCGCGTTTACCGAGTTCTACCGGGCGCATGTGGATGAGGTGACCCGGTTCGTGACCCGCCGGGTCGCGGACCCGCACCTGGCCGCCGACCTGACCGCCGAGGTTTTCCTCGCGGCGATCGAGGCCGCGGCGAAGTACCGGGGCTCCTCCGGCGGGCCCCGGACCTGGCTGTACGGGATCGCGCGCCACGTGATCGCCGCCGAGTTCCGCCGGTCGGCGCGCGAACGGCGGGCCGAGGGCCTGATCGCGGGCCGCCGGCTGCTGGAGGCCGACGATGTCGACCGCCTGGCGGAGAAGATCGACGCGTCCCGGCGGGTCCGGGAGCTGCACCGGGAGCTGCAGGCCCTGCCGGAGGGCGAGCGGGCCGTATTGGAACTGGTGGCGGTGGACGGGCTCACCGTGGCCGAGGCGGCCGCCGCGCTCGGCATCCGCCCGGTGACCGCCCGGGTGCGGCTGCTCCGGGCGCGCCGCGCCCTGCGACCGGAGCCGTTTCAGATGGTCATCGAAACCGAGGTCCTCTCATGAACGCAGGTGAGGCAGGCCGCCCGCTGGGCGGGTTCGAGACCCGGCTGGAGGCGGAGCTGGTCAGGGTGGTCACCGAGCGCGCCGCGGCCCGGCCCGGGCTGGCCACCGTGACGTGGCGGCGCCAGCCGGGGCCGGTGGAACGAGCCGCCGCGCGGCTGCTGCGGTCGCCCGGGCTGGCCCGGGCGCTGGTGACCACGCCGTCGCTACTGCTGCCGTGGCTGATCGCCAGCGCCGCGGTGCTCGCCGCGGGGGCCGCCGCGACGCTGGGCACCCGGCAGCCATGGGTCGGGCTGCTCGCGCCGGTCGTGGCGGCGGCCGGCATCGCCTACGCCTACGGTCCCGGCATCGACCCGGCCTGGGAGCTGTCGCGGAGCCTGGCGGTCAGCGACCGGCTGGTGCTGCTGGTCCGGGCTCTGGCGGTGTTCGCGCTGGACGCCGCGCTCGGGCTGGCCGCGTCGGCGGCGTCGGGCGCCGCGGTGGGGATCACGTTCGGCTGGCTGGTGCCGATGACCGCGCTGTGCGCGCTGGCGCTGGCGGTCGCGACCGTGTCCCGGTCGGCGAACGCAGGCGTGGCCGCCTGCGTGGCCGGCTGGGCGCTCATCGTCCTGTCCGAGCAGGCCTCGACCGGCCGGTTCGACGCCGCGGTGAGCAACTCGGCCCTGCTGCTGCCTTACCTGGCGGTCACGGTCATCTGCGTCGCGGTCGCCCTGTACGCGACCCGGATCCCGAGAGAGGTGTCATGAACGTTGAGGTCGCCGGGGTGACCCGGCGGTTCGGCCGGACCCAGGCGGTGGCCGGGGTGGATCTCGAAGCCGGGCCCGGGGTGCTGGGGCTGCTGGGGCCGAACGGGGCGGGCAAGACCTCGCTGCTGCGGATGCTGGCCACGGTGATCCCGCCCAGCTCCGGCCGCCTGCGGCTGCTGGGGCGCGACCCGCGCGGGTACGCCCGGCGCAGGGAGATCCGGCGGCGGCTGGGATACCTGCCCCAGAACCTCGGGTACTACCCCGGGTTCACGGTCTCGGAGTTCGTCGAGTACTTCGCGCTGCTCAAGGAGATGGCCCCGGCCCAGGTCCCGGCCGCCGTGGCCGCCGCGATCGAGCGCACCGGGCTGGCGGACCAGGCCCGGGCCAAGCTGCGGACCCTGTCCGGCGGGATGCTGCGCCGGGCCGGAATCGCCCAGGCCATCGTCAACGACCCCGACCTGCTGCTGCTGGACGAGCCGACCGCGGGGCTGGACCCCGAGCAACGGGTCGCGTTCCGCGCCCTGCTGCGCGATCTGGGCCAGCGGGCCACCGTGATCGTGTCCACCCACCTGGTGGAGGACGTCGGCGCCGCCTGTGTCCAGGTGGCGCTCATGGACGCCGGCCGGATCGTGTTTCACGGCACCCCGGGCGAGCTGACCGCACGGGCCGACGGCACCGACGCGGCGGGCGACGCTCCGCTGGAGCGCGGCTACAGCGCGGTCCTGGCCGCCGCCCGGGCCGGTGCCGGAGCCCGGTCATGACCGCCGCCACCGCCCCGCCGGCGACCCCGAGAGCCTGGCGTGTTCCGCGGCCGGCCCGGCCGGCCCGGCTGCTGCGCATCGAACTGCGCCGCAGCCCGGTGCTGTGGATGCTGCCGCTGCTCGCCGTGCTGTTCTGGCTCAGCGCCTACCGCACGGCCATGAGCAACCCGCCGTTCTGGACCATCCGCGCCGCGCCGCTCCAGGCGAACGCCATGCTCGCGTTCGCTCCGCTGCTGGCGGGCGTGTGCGCCTGGGCCGGGTCGCGGGACGGGCGCCGCGGCCTGGTCGACCTGGTAGGCGTGACCGCGGTGCCGCGGTGGGCGGCCCAGCTCGCCCCGTGGGCGGCCGCCACGATCTGGGCGGAGGCGCTGTACCTGGCCGGGGTGGCGGTGGTGTACGGGGTCACCGCGCACCAGGGCGCGTGGGGCGGCCCGCTGTGGTGGCCGGTAGCGGTCGGCGTCGCGATGATCGCGGCGTCCTGCGCCCTCGGGTTCGCCGCCGGGTTGCTGCTGGCCAGCCGGTTCACCGCGCCGCTGGCCGCGCTGGTGGTGTTCCTGGCCCTGGCCGGCGGGGCGTTCGCGATCCAGGACAACGTGAGGTACGCGCAGATCTGGCCGCTGAGCGTGCAGGGCCCGTTCCCGGCCGGCTCCTACGGGATCTTTTATCCGTACCTGCCCGACCTGGCCATCGCCCAGGTGATGTTCCTGGCCGGGCTCACGGCCGCGGCGCTGGGCGCGATCGGCCTGCCGGCCGCCGCGGGCGGCCGCTGGCTGCGCGGCGCGGCCGCGGCGGTCACCGTGGCTGGGCTCGCGACGGCCGGGACCGCGGTCGGGCTGGCCGGCACCGCCCGGGTGACGGCGCACGGGATCGTCATCCCCGCGCTGCACGACGCGGCCAGCGACCGTCCCGTCCGGTACACCCCGGTGTGCAGCCGTTCGGGGATCCCGGTCTGCCTGCAGCCGGCTTACCGGGCGTACCTGCCGGAGGTGACCGCCGCGCTCGGCCCGGTGCTCAGCCAGCTGGCCGGCCTGCCCGGGGCGCCGGTGCGGGTCACCCAGGTCGCCGTGACCAGCGTGCAGTCGGAGCGGGAGAACGGCATCGGTTTCGGCGGGCCGGTCATCAGCGGCCGCCCGCCCGTGCTGTACCTGCCGCTCTCCGGGATGTCCCTGCCCGGCGAGGGGAACGTATCCGCCGCCCAGTTCACCTCGGACCTGCGCCAGCTGTCCGGGCCGCAGATCGTGAACGACCTCGTCGGCCTGCCGTCCGGCGCGGCCGTCGGCACGGGCGTGACCAGCATCGACGCCGTGATGGGCGCGAGGCACGCCGCGCAGGTCGCCGTGGCCAGAGCGCTGGACCAGATCATGGACCTGACCCAGATCAGCGCCGGGTCGGCGGCCAGGAGCGGGGCGGGAAGCGTGCCTCCCCTGGCCCGCCAGGAGGCGGCCGCGAGCCGCCGGTTCTCGGCGCTGCCGGCCGCCGTCCGGCACGCCTGGCTGGTCACTCACCTGACCGCGCTGCGGGCCGGCCGGATCACCCTCAGCGAGATCCCGTGACCGCGGCCGAGGTCGGCCAGCCCGCGCTGGAGCCGGCCAGGAGAGGCGCGGCCGGGCCGAGCCGGGCGGGCCTGCGCCTGGTGCGCCTGCACGCGGCCAGCCGCCACGTGCTGACCTGCCTGGTGGTGCTGGCGGCCTGCGCGATCGCCCTGCGGACCGCGCTGCACTGGCTGCCCCGCAGCGGGGTGTACGCCCGGCAGATCCCGCTGACCATCGAGGCCGGGGCCGCCGCGGTGATCGGCGTCACCACCCGCAGCCCGTTCGGCGAGCCGGAACGCGCCACCGGCCGCTGGCTACCGTGGCTGCGGCTGGCCGCCAGCGTGGCCCTGACCGGGATCGCCGTGGGGACGCTGGCGGCCGGGGCCGCGGCGGCGCACCTGGCCGGCGGCGCCGCCGGCCTGGCGCGAGACCTGGCCGGGTTCACCGGCATCGCCCTGCTGACCGCGGCGGTGCTGGGCGGCGGCCTGGCCTGGGTCGGCCCGATAGCCTACCTGGCGGTCACGCTGCCCGCGCTGGCCGGCAACTGGACCACGCCGTGGATCTGGCCGGCCCGGCCGCCGCACGACCGCGGCGCGGCGATCTGCGCCGCGCTGGTCTTCGCCGCCGGGGTCGCCGTCATCACGGTGCGCGGCGCCCGCGACCGGTCCCGCGAATAGCCGGATCGGATCACGATCGGGCGGGCCTGGTCCCGATGACGACCGTGGCGCTGAGTTCCTCCGACCTCGCCACCCGCGGGACCAGCCCGGACCCGGCCAGGGCCGCGGCGGCTGCGGGTGCCTGGCGCTCGCTGGTCTCGGACAGCAGGTGGCCGCCGGGCGCCAGCCAGCGCGGGGCCGCGGCGGCCACCCGGCGCAGGACATCGAGCCCGTCCGGGCCGCCGTCGAGCGCCGCCCGCGGCTCGTGCAGCCGGGCCTCCGCGGGCAGCAGCGAGATCTCCCCGGTCGGTATATAGGGCACGTTGGCGGCCAGCAGGCCGACGCGCCCTTGCAGCGCGACGGGCAGCGGCTCGTAGAGGTCGCCCTGGTACACCCGCCCGCCGGCGGCGGCCAGGTTGCGGCGGGCGCAGGCCACGGCGGCCGGGTCGATGTCGGCCGCGTGCAGCTCGACCGGGCCCAGGGCCGCGGCCAGCGCAGCGCCGACCGCTCCCGAGCCGCAGCACAGGTCGACGACGACCGGCCGCGGGCCGGCCGGGGCGCCGGCTGGGACGGCGGGGCCGGCCGCGGGGCGGGCCAGGGCGATGGCCTGGCGCACCAGGAACTCGGTGCGGCGGCGGGGCACGAAGACCCCCGGGGTCACCGCTATCCGCAGCCCGCAGAAATCCGCCCAGCCGATCACCTGCTCGAGCGGCAGGCCGGCCGCCCGCCGGTCCACCATGTCCGTGAGCTCGGCGGGCGTCCGCGCCGCGGAGATCAGCAGCCGCGCCTCGTCCTCGGCAAACACGCAGCCCGCGGCCCGCAGCCGGGTGACGACGGCGGAAAGGGCAGGTGGAGGCGATGCGGCTGACATGGGAGACGGCCACGCTACCAGAGCCGTCCGCTTGACAGGGCAGTCGGGCAGACTAAAGTACTAGTTACCTAGATGTATGCAGGAAGGTCATAGTGATCGAGAGGCCGCGGTGATCGAGTTCCACCTGGACGCCCGCTCGGGCGTCGCGCCGTACCTGCAGCTGGTCCATCAGGTGCGGCAGGCCCTGCGGCTGGGCCTGCTCGCCGAGGGCGACCAGTTGCCGACGGTCAAGGACGTGGTCGGGCGGCTGGCGATCAATCCCAACACGGTGCTCAAGGCCTACCGGGAACTCGAATACGAGGGCCTGGTGGCGGCCCGGCCCGGGATCGGGACGTTCGTGACCCGGACACTCGGCGACGGCTCGCTGGCCGCGCTCCGGCCGTTGCGCCAGGAACTGCAACGCTGGCTGGCCAAGGCCCGGCGGGTCGGGCTGGACGACGAGAGCATCGAGGCCCTGTTCCTCAACACGTTTCGGTCCGCCGCCGAGCAGGGGGAGGACATAGCTTGACTACTGTCTTGCAGACCCGGGGGCTGGGCAAGCGGTACCGGCGGCGCTGGGCGCTGTCCGACTGCACCCTGGAGATCCCGGCCGGGCGGATAGCCGGGCTGGTGGGCCCCAACGGGGCCGGGAAGACCACGCTGCTGCACCTGGCCACAGGCCTGCTGCGGCCCACGACGGGCACGATCGAGGTGCTCGGCGGCCCGCCGCCCGCCAGGCCGGCCCAGCTGGCCCGGGTCGGGTTCGTGGCCCAGGACACGCCCACCTACGCCCATCTGACCGTCGCCGACCACCTGCGCCTGGGCGCTCACCTCAACCCCGGCTGGGACGCCGCGACGGCCCGCGACCGGATCGAGCGCCTGGGCCTGGACCCGGGCCAGCGGGCCGGGAAGCTGTCCGGCG
>Ga0306920_100002449_pt1 | contig 23489 bp, 21 predicted proteins | sample flu12Cox44000170_FD_204666 | JGI IMG/M metagenome (GOLD analysis project Ga0306920, IMG submission 204666) | Lab enrichment of tropical soil microbial communities from Luquillo Experimental Forest, Puerto Rico - flux4day.12C.oxic.44.000.170 (v2)... | ecosystem: Environmental > Terrestrial >...
GAGGGTCGCCTCGGCGACGTCCGTTCCGAGTCGGCGAAGGCGATGGAATACCTGCAGAAGCTGGCGAAGCGCAATCCCGCAATCGCGGATGAGATCGCGGAGCTGGAGCGGGTCGTGGCGCAGGCCGAGGCGCCCATGGTGGCGCTGGAGCAGAAGGCCTTTCACTTCGCGTATTCGCGCGCGCAGCGGGGCCGGGATGCGCAGGGGAGGGCGATCAAGAAGAGCTAGGGGCGCCGCGGGCGCGCCGGCTCGGCGCGAACGTCACCGAGGCTTGCTCGCCGGGGACACGGACGAGCTGAACGAAGAGAGCCGGGAACCCGCGGGTTCCCGGCTCGGACGTGAGCCGCGCTGCGCGATCGCCGGCAGCGCAGAGCGCCGCGTTCAGTTCGCGGTCGTCATCACCACCGCGGCGAGCGCCGGATCGAAGCCGGCATCCCGGCTGGCGAAATGCTCGGTCGCGCTGGCGGGCATCTTCTCGAGCTTGAGCTTGATGCTCTTGGTCGAGCTGCCGCGCTTCACCGTGTAGGTCACGGAGCTGCCGACCGTGCAGTCGGCCTTGGAAGCGCAGGTCGCGCGGGCCTCGCTGTTGCTTAGATCGTAGCCGTTGACGGCGAGGACCACGTCGCCGGACTTGAGGCCGGCCTTGGCGGCGGGGCTGCCCTTCGCCACCTCGGCGACCGACACGGTGCCGGACGCGGAGCGCTCCAGCCACGCGCCGGCCCAGGCGGCCGACTTGGCGGACGCGCACGAACCATGGGCGTCAGCGGTGGTGGCGCTGGCGTGGCCCGAGCAATCCCCGCCGCCCGCGAAGGCCGGGACGGCCAGCGCGAGGGCGAGGGCCGCGATGGATGAAGCAGCGAGCATCTTTCTCATGTTCCCCTCCGGATCGAGATGGTATCGAACGCTGCGACCGCCGAGCCCACGGCTCGCGTCCCGTAGCATCGGCTACCCATCCATACTCGTCCAGCGCTCGATGACGAGCGGGTAATTCGGCCCCGCCAGCGCGACCGGGACTCCTGCCGGTTCAGATCCATGTCCAAGCGTTGTTTCGGGCCCGTCAAGGCGACCGTCCCGTCGCGCGGGCAGGCCGCCGACTTACGGGGGGCAACCCTAGAGTCGGTCGCCGCGTAGGACATCGAGGCGCGGCCGCGTCCGCCACCTGGTCCCGGGGACCCGGCCGCATTTCCCGGGGGGGCGCGACGCAAATGACTCGCAGAGCGAACGCCAGCATCGCGGGCGTGACGTTTCTCGCCTACATCGCCTTCGGCATCGCCAACATGATCCTGTTCGGCCGGACGACCCGCGGAGAGGGGGTCGGGGCGGAGCTGGCGTCGATCGGGCGCCACCTGTCCGATGCGCGGATCGCCGTATTGCTCGATCTGCTCTGCTGCTGCTGCGCGCTGGTCCTGGCCGTGACGCTCTACGCGATCACGCGCGACCAGGACCCCGACCTGGCGATGCTCGGCATGACCTGCCGGGTCGGCGAGGGCCTGCTCGGGGCCGCCGGCATTCCGCGCACGCTCGCCCTGATCTGGCTCGCCACCGCCACCGGAGCAGACGCACCGGACCCCGCTGCTGCGCACGCGCTCGGCGCGTACCTCCTGAGGGGGGGCGCGGCTCTCAGCGCGACCTTCTTCGCGGTCGGCAGCACGCTTTTCGCCTGGCTGTTTCTGCGCGGGCGAATGATCCCGATCCTGCTGGCCTGGTTGGGGGTCCTTGCTTCGTTGCTGCTGGTGGTCTGCCTTCCCCTGCAGCTCGCCGGCTTGCTCCCGCGCCCGATCGCGACGTTCATGTGGCTGCCGATGCTGGCCTTCGAGGTGCCGCTCGCCCTGTGGCTGCTGATCAAGGGCGCCGCGATGCCGGCGGCGGCCCGCTGACGGTTCCGCGGGTCACCGCTTCGAGCTCGGCGCGGTCGTCGTCGCCGAGATCCGGGCTGAAGTGGAGCAGCGGCGCCAGCACGTCGTTCCCCTCGAAGTAGTCCTTGCGGCAATCGAGGTGAACGAAGCCGCTGGGCATGAAGCGGCCCTCTTCGAAGAACACGAGCCGGATACGCCAGCTCCCGCGCTCGATGCGTTGCTTGCAGCTCCGGCACTTCGCCTGGCTGCTCGGCGCGCGCTCGGCGCCGTCGATGCGCGGCAGCCGCCGGTGCGCCGAGCTGCCGCCCGCGGCGCGCTCCAGCGCCGCGACGTCGGTGCCGGCTGGTGGCGCCTCTGCGAGCGCTTGCAGCACCGCCTCGGGCCGCTTGTAGGCCGCGCACAGCGGATGGAACCACAGCGTCATCTCGCCCTCGGCGAAGGGATTCGGCAGCCGCTCGCCGAAGCGCAGCTCACCTTTCGCGATCGCGCGCCCGCAGCCGCGGCACTTGGCGCGCCCGGTCGGCGCGGGCTCGAAGACGTGAGGCATGGCGGCAAAGGGTACGCGAAATGGCCGGCCGACGATAACTTGCAACCACCTGACAGCGCGGCGGGAGATTGTCCTCAACGCGGGGCCGGCCGTGGAGAGATCATGTGAATCCCATGAGATGTCCCCCGATCGCCGGCGCCGCTGCGACCCTGCTCGTGGCGCTCGCGCTTGCGCCCGATGCGCGGGCCTCGCACCAGCCCGGGTCGCTCTCCGCGCGCGACTCCGCCTTCCACATGCTGCAGCGCTTCGCATACGGACCGCTCCCCGGCCAGGTGGAGGCGGTGGCGCGCCAGGGCACACTCGCATGGTTCGAGGCGCAGCTCGCGCTCGGCCCGTTCGCCGACTCGGGCCTCGCTGCCCGCGAGGCGCGCTATCAGGCTCTTACGCTCGGACAGGAGGGATGGGCGCGGCGCTTCGTGGCGATGCAGCAGGCCAACCGCGCGCGGCAGCTGGCGGCCAACGTCGCGGCGCCCGCGATGGCGCCCGGAGCGGCGCCGGCGATGACACCGGGCGCGGCGCCGGCGATGACACCGGGCGCGGCGCCGGCTCCCGATTCGATGGCGGGGCGCGGACCCGCCGCGTCCCCGGTGCTCGCGACGGGACGGGGCGCGCAGCCGCCGCCACCCGCCGAGGAGCTCGAGATCCGGCGCCTGCTCGATCAGGTGCGCGGCCTCACGACGATGCGCGCCGTGACCGCGGACGACCAGGTGCACGAGGTGATGGCGGACTTCTGGTTCAACCACTTCAACGTCTTCCTCGACAAGGGCGCCGACCGCATCCTGCTGCCGACCTATGTCGAGGAGGTGATCCGCCCGCGGGCGCTCGGCCGCTTCGAGGATCTGCTGGTGGCGACCGCACGGAGCCCGGCGATGCTCTTCTACCTCGACAACGTCGAGAGCGTGGCGCCGCCCGAGGGGGCGGCGCCTCCATCGGGGGCCGCGAACCCCCGGCGCCGCGGGATCAACGAGAACTACGCGCGCGAGCTGCTCGAGCTCCACACGCTGGGCGTGGACGGCGGCTACACCCAGCGCGACGTGATCGAGGTGGCGCGCATCCTCACCGGCTGGGGAATGATGCCGCCGGAACAGGGCGGGGGCTTCGTGTTCCGCCCGCGCCTGCACGACTCCGGCGAGAAGACCGTGCTCGGCGTCCACTTCCCGGCCGGCCACGGCGAGGACGAAGGCGTGCGGCTGCTCGAAATGCTGGCGCGGCATCCGGCCACCGTTCGCCACGTGTGCACCCAGCTGTGCGCGCGCTTCGTGCGCGATGATCCGCCCGCCGGCTGCGTGGATGCCGCGATCGCGGCGTGGCAGCGCAGCGACGGCGACCTACGCGAGGTGCTGCGCGCGATCGTCCGCTCGCCCGAGTTCTGGGCCGCGCGCGGCGTGAAGTTCAAGACACCGCTCGAGTTCGTGGTCAGCGCGGCGCGCGCGGTGCGGGCCGACCCGGACACCACGCCGGGGCTCGCGAACGCCGTGGCGCGGCTGGGCCAGCCGCTCTACCGCCAGCCGTCGCCGGCCGGCTATCCCGAGCGGCAGGAGGAGTGGGTGAACAGCGGCGCGCTGCTCGACCGCATGAACTTCGCGGTCGCGCTCGCGGCCGGCCGGCAGCCGGGCGCGCTCGTCGATCTGGACGCGGTCGTGCCGCTTTCGGCCGACCGCAAGACCCTGGTCCACGAGGTGGACGAGCGCGTGCTGAGCGGCGCGATGAGCGCCAACACCCGCCGCGTGATCCTGCGCGAGATCGGCGATCTCCCCGACCCCGCACGGGCGCGCACGCTCGCGGTGGGCCTGGCGCTCGGCGGTCCCGAGTTCCAGAAACAGTAGCGGCCGGCCGCGGCCTGGAGGAATCATGAGGATCACGCGTCGCGCGGTGCTCAAGGCCGGCGGGCTCGCCATGGTGAGCCTGGGGCTCGATCCGCTGTTCCTGGCGCGCGCGGTGTTCGCGCACGAGAAGCACGGCCGGGCCCGCGCCGGGCGCGTGTTCGTGTGCCTGTTCCAGCGCGGCGCGGTGGACGGCTTGAGCATGATCGTGCCGCATGCCGATCCGATCTATTACCGCGAGCGCCCGACGATCGCGATCCCGGCCGGGAGCGTCGTGGACCTCGACGGCACCTTCGGGCTCCATCCCGCGCTCGCGCCGCTCAAGCCGCTGTGGGACACGGGAGCGCTGGCGCCGATCCACGCCATCGGCTCGCCGGACTCCACCCGCAGCCACTTCGACGCCCAGGACTACATGGAGAGCGGCACGCCCGGAGTCAAGGCCACGCCCGACGGCTGGCTTAACCGCTACTGCCGGCACCGCCGCGAGCACCAGGCGACGCCATTCCGCGCCGTGTCGTTCGGCCCCGAGCTGCCGCGCATCCTGTCGGGCCCGGCGCCCAGCCTTGCGATCGGCGACCTGCGCGCCTTCGGCCTGCGCCCACCGGCCGGCCCCGCGCACGACAAGATCACGCGCGCGTTCGAGGACCTGTACCGGGTGGCGCCCACCAAACTGCTGGCCTCGTCGGCGGCCGAGGGCTTCGAGGCGGCGCGGACGCTCGAGCGCATCGATCCCGCGCGTTACCAGCCGGCCAACGGCGCCGTCTATCCCGATGGCCGCCTCGGGCAGTCGCTGCTCCAGATCGCGCAGCTCATCAAGGCCGGGGTGGGGCTCGAGATCGCGTTCGCCGATGTTGGCGGCTGGGACACCCACGTCAACCAGGGCTCGGCGCAGGGGCAGCTCGCCGCGCGCCTCGGCGAGTTCGCCCGGGCGCTCGCCGCGTTCGCGCAGGACCTCGGCGACCGGATGAGCGACGTGGTGCTCGTCACCTGCTCGGAGTTCGGGCGCACCATCTCCGAGAACGGCAGCGCCGGCACCGACCACGGCCACGCCACCGCGATGATGGTGCTGGGCGGGCCGGTCAACGGCGGCCGGGTGCTGGGACGATGGCCCGGCCTCGACCCCGCGGCCCGGTTCGAGGGCCGCGACGTCGCGGTGACGACCGACTTCCGCGACCTGTTCGCCGAGGTGCTGGCCCGTCACCTCGGCGCGACCGCACTCGACGCCGTGTTCCCGGGCTACGCGCCCGCGCCGCAGCGCTTCGTGGGCGCGATCCGCACGTAGTCGCGCGTTACGGCAGCGACACCGTCGGCGTGGTGTGGTCGACGTAGACCAGCGCGTCGTAATACTGCCCCACGGCGATCGTGTCCGGGACCGCGTAGAACACGATGTTGCGCATCGGCAGCGGCTGCGCGAGCCACGCTGAAGCGCTCGGGTCAGCCGCGGCGCTCCGCAGATCCAGGATGAAGCGCGGGATGCCGGTCGAGTGGCACGCCCACTCCAGGCTTCCCGGCGAGGACGATTTCGCGACCTTGGCGCCCGGAGGTTCTCCCTGGGCAACCGGGTTGTAGCTGCCCTCGTGGAAGGCGAAGCCGAAGACGATGAACTCGCGGCCGTACCGCGTGGCGAGACGCTCGCCCAGGGAGGAGTGCCGCGCCAAGCGCAGATTCTGCTCCCAGAGGAACATCCTGGAGCCGGGCGGCGCCTGGTCGAGAGTCCGGGCGATGTTCTCGGCCATCAGGTCCTCGCGCCTCCCCGGCGGGCTGGAACGCACGTCGGAATCCTGGGCAATCGCGCGCGCGTTCACGATTGCCAGGTCGACGTCGGCGGGCGCGGAGGTGGAGGCGGGCCGAGCTCTCCCGTCCTCCAGATGCTTTAGCACGCGCGCCGCGGCGGCCGCGGCTTCGGGCCAGGTCGCGGTGACCGGTGGCGCGTCCGGGCCGACCCTGCGAATGCGCAAGCTGCGCTTGCCCGCGAGAACGGTGGTCGAGTCCAGCTCGATCGCGTAGGGGCTTCCCTTCAGCCCGCTGATGTCGAATCCCGCCGGCCGCTCGCCGCGTTCCATGCTCAAGTCCAGGTCATCTGTTCCGGTGAATGGCTTACCGTCGATGTCGGCGGCCAGCGAGTCGAACCACGCGGTGCCGCCCCCGCTCAGCCCGCAGCCGATGATCATTCTCGTTGCGCCCGCGGGGATGTCGGCGGTGAGGGTGTAGCGGGTCCACGGCGTGGTGCCGGTGATCGGATGTTCCCCCAGGTCCTCGAGGATCCTGTGCCCGCCGCCATCGGCGCGACACCAGAACCCCGCGGTACCATCGTGTACGTTCTCGGTGCGGATCGAGATGCTGAAGCGGATCTTGTGGCCGGCCGCCACCGACACGGGGAACGACGCCGGGGCCGTCCCGCGCTGGTTCTCCTGCCGCGGGGCCCCCGCCACGAGCCGGTAGGCATGCGTGACCGAATCCAGGTAGGCGGGCTCGGCGTGTGCGACGAAGCGGGTGACGACCGCCGCCGCCGAGTCGGTGGGGCTCCGCATGTCGATGCCGACGAACTGCAGGCGCCCGCGGCCCGACTGGTTGAACTCCCGCATCCACTCGACGAAGTCCAGGAACTCCTGCACGTTCCTGCGCCGCGAGATCCCAGCGAACAATGCCTTCGGGTCGCCCCGCCCGGTGAGGACGTACTGATTCAACCGGTAGGCGTCGGGCATGTTCTCCTCGATCGCGAAAACCGTGAAGCCCATGTGGGTGGCGAGGTACTTGACCATGCGGCGCTTGATCTGGAAGAACTCGTGCGTGCCGCTCGACACCTCGCCCAGCGCCACGATGCGGGCATCGCCGACGATGGCGCGCAGTGGCTCGAGGTCGCGATCGTCGCCACCCGGCTCGCAGGTCGCGCAGGGCCGGGCATTCATGCGCAGCCACTCGACGGGAGCGTGGTCGCCTGAAGGCGGGGCGGCGCCGCAGAGCATGACAGAGCCAAGGACCAGCGGGATGATGCTTCGCCACAACCGGAACCGTGCGGGGCGCATGGCGCCACCTCCGACGACGGGGGTGGAAAACCAGTTCCAAGGACGACGGCATCCATTAGTATTCCCCGAAAGCAGCAGGATCTCCAGTTTCCTCTCTTGCCAACACGCGGAGGTCCCGATGAGGGCTTTCCCCGTCTTCAGCGGGCGCCGGGCAGCGGTCGCCCTGACCGGCCTGGGGCTCGCGCTCGGCTCGCTGGCGGCCCGGGGTCAGGCGCTCCAGCAGGGCATGTGGGTGACGGATGGAACCGTCAACGCGGTCGCGTTGAGCGACACCGTGGAGTACATCGGCGGCACGTTCTCCCGGGTCGGGCCTCCGATCGGCGGCGCGGCCTTGATCGATCCCACGAGCGGCGCCGTGCTTCAGCCGTGGCCGCAGGTGGTCGGAACGGTGAACGCCGTCCTCTCCGATGGCGGCGGGGGCTGGTACATCGGCGGCCAGTTCACGCACGTGCAGGGCCAGCCGCGGGTCAGCCTCGCCCACCTCGACGGTTCGGGCAACCTGACCTCGTGGGCGCCGACTCCGGCGGGGGGAACTCAGCCCATCCCGATCGTGCTCGCCCTCGCCCGGAATGGCAGCACGGTCTACATCGGGGGCAACTTCACGTCGATGAACAGCGTCACACGGAACGACGCCGCGGCGGTGGATGCGGGCACCGGCGCGTTCGCGGCGTGGGACCCGGAGGCCGACGGCAACGTCGATGCGCTGGCAATCCTCGGCGGCACGGTGTACGCGGGCGGGCTGTTCGCCCACATCGGCGGGCAGCCGCGCTCCGGCATCGCGGCGCTGGATGCCACGAGCGGCGTGGCGACGGGCTGGAACCCGGGCCTGACCGGACGTGGCGTCTACACCCTGGCGTTGACCCAGCGGATCGCCGCCCCGTTCACGATCACGGTGTGGGCCGGCGGCGGCTTCACGTTCATCGGCGGACAGACCCGCAACAACATCGCGGCCATCGATGGCGGCACCGGCAGCGCGATGAGCTGGGATCCGAACTCGAATGGTGAGGTGTATGCGCTCGCCCTGCGGGTCAATTTCGTGACCGGAAACGCGACCACGATCTACGCGGCTGGCGCATTCACGCACATTGGCGGGCAGGTCCGCGACGACATCGCGGCGCTCGATGCGACGGGTGCCGCCACGAGCTGGGATCCGCACGCCGACAACGCGGTCCGCTCACTGGCGCTGGGCGGCTCGGTGTACGCCGGCGGCGACTTCGCGCACATCGGCGGTCAGAATCGCAACGACCTCGCGGCACTCGACCCCACGACCAGCGCGGCCACGAGCTGGGATCCCGACCCCGATCACTCCGTCTCGGCGCTGGGTTGGGACGGGAGCCGAGTGCTCGCGGGCGGCCAGTTCAACTCCCTCGGCGGCGTCGCGCGCAGCGACATCGCCGCGCTGCGCCGCAGCGACGGGACGGCCACGGCCTGGAACCCGAATGCCAACGGAACCCTCACAGCGCTCACTTTGCATGGCGGCGCGGTCTATGCCGGCGGTTTCTTCAGCAGCGTCGGCAGCGTGCCGCACGCGAACCTTGCGGCGATCGACGTCGTCTCGGGCGCGCCCACGGGCTGGACCCCGAGCACGGATGGGACGGTCGAGGCGCTCGCGATCCACGGCGACACGGTGTACGTCGGCGGAAGCTTCGCGAACGTCAACGGCCAGCCGCGCACCAACCTGGGCGCGATCAACGCCCTGACCGGGGCCGCCACGAGCTGGGACCCGGGCACGATCGGAGCCTGCCAGGGATGCATCGCGGACGTGCGCGCGCTGGCCGTGTCGGCGCTCCCGTCGCCCCCGTACACGATCACGGTGTGGGCCGGCGGGGCGTTCCAGTTCATCGGCTACGTGCCCAACACCGTATTCCGCGCCTTTCTCGCCGCGATCGACGGCACGACCGGCGTCCCGACGACCTGGGATCCCAGCGCCGACGGTTTCGTCCAGACGCTCGCGCTGCGTTTCGGCTCGCCGCCCGGGACCGTGAGCGACATTTATGCCGGGGGCTCCTTCAGCTTCCTGGGCGCGGGGGAGCGGCACCACATTGGCGAGATCGACCCGGCCGGCGCCGTGACGGGCTGGGCTCCGGATGCCGACGGCGAGGTGGACGCGATCGCGCTCAGCGGCAGCGCCGTCTACGCCGGCGGGAAGTTCGCCAACATTGGCGGGCAGCCGCGCGTCGGCCTCGCCCAGCTCGATCCCGCGACCGGCGCCGCCACGGCGTGGAATGCCGGCCTGGAGCCGATGCCCATCAATCTCCTCGAGGTGCCGGCCCTGGCGGTCGGCAATGGCCTCCTCTATGCGGGCGGAGAGTTCATCGGCGCGCTCGGTCTGCCGCACGCAAGCCTCGCCGCCGTCTCCGAGGGCCTGGCACCCGCCGCCGTCGAGCCGCCGCCCGCGGCGGCCCCGATCGCACTCAGCGCCGCGCCCAATCCGTTCCGGGACCGCGTGAGCCTGCGCTTCTCGCTGCCCGCATCGCAACCGGCGGAGGTCACGGTCTATGACCTCTCGGGACGCAGGATTCGCACGCTGCAGCGCGGCCTGCTCGATCAGGGCGCGCACGATCTCCAGTGGGACGGCCGCACCGACGCGGGGCGCGCCGTGGACGCGGGCGTCTACTTCGCCCGCGTGCGGGCCGCCACCCTTGACGTGACCCGGCGGGTGCTGCGAATCAGGTGAGCCCGCTTCTCAGTCTCTTGAGGTAGGCTGCGATCCAATGGGCGCTTTCTTCGGTGCGATTCCTGCCGTTCTGACGGCGCCACTCTTCGCGGTAGCCCTCGGCCAGCGGCCGCCTGCCCCGGCACCGCTCGCGGTTACCCACGTGTCGATCATCGACACCCAGGGAGGTCCCACCCTGAGGGACCGGACGGTCGTGATCCGCAACGGCCGCATCGACCGCATCGATTCCGCGACGGCCTCTCCACCCCGGGATGCCCGTGTGCTGGAGGGCCGGGGCAAGTTCCTGATCCCGGGCCTCTGGGACATGCATGTTCACCTGAGCTACGTCCAGGCGGGCGCCCTGCCCGTGCTCCTCGCCAACGGCGTGACGGGGGTTCGGGACATGGGGAGCGACCTCGGCGAGATCGACGGATGGCGGGCCGAGATCGCCGCCGGATTGCGGGCGGGTCCGCGCATCGTCCGCGCCGGCCCGATGCTGAACGGCCAGAGCTTCAACCCCTACCAGCTCGTGACGGGAGGCCCGGACCAGGCGCGCGGCATCGTCCGCACGCTGAAGCAGGTCGGTGTCGACTTCATCAAAGTGCACCGCCGTGTCCCGCGAGACGACTATTTCGCGATCGTCGACGAGGCTCGAAAGCAGGGGCTCAGGGTCGCCGGGCACATCCCGATGACCGTGACGCCGGTGGAAGCCTGCGACGCGGGCCAGCTCATCGAGCACGAGGAGACGCTGTTCGAGGGCACCTTCTCGACCGGTCTCTCCCCGGCGGCGCTGCCGGACTCGGTCCATCGATTCCTGGCCAGCGCAGCGGCAGAGACGCTCGTCGCACACTTCGTCCGCAACCAGACCTCGCTGACCTCGACGCTGATCACGTGGCAGTATGCGGTCCGGTTCTCGAAGGACACCACCCGATCCGACCCGCGCATGAAGTACGTCCGGAGATCCATGAGGGAGTCCCTGCGGAAGCGCTCGCGGATCCCGGCGGAAGATCTTCCGGCCCAGGAGCGTCTCAACGCTGACTACGGGGATCTGCTGTTGCGGCTGAATCGCGCGGGTGTGACGCTGCTGGCAGGCACCGACATTCCGGGGGGACTCTTCCCAGGCTTCAGCCTCCACGATGAGCTGGCGGCGCTGGTGGGGGCGGGACTGACTCCGATCCAGGCGCTTCGCGCCGCGACCTCGAACCCGGCCAGAGTTCTCGGAACGGAGACCGAGTTCGGCACCGTCGCCAAGGGCAGGATCGCCGACCTGGTGCTGCTCGATGCCAACCCGCTCGACGACATCCGGAACACTCGCCGCATCGCCGCGGTCGTCTTCGGTGGGAAGCTCTATCGGCGCGCGGCTCTCGACTCACTGCTCCGAATGGGAGCTGAGCAAGCCGACAGGAATTGAGCCCGACGCGGAATCGGGGGCGCACAGCGCCTCAGGCCACACCGCTCCGGGCTGTCGACCGTCAGCCAATCAGGGTTCGGCGTAGATCACCGCCCCTGCGTGCTCCTTCATGATCTGCGCATCTTCGGCCTTGGTCAGGGGCGTGACCTTCTGGCCCTCTGGAACCGACTCGGCACGCATGAAATCCTCGAAGCCGGGGGCAGAGAACACGAAGACGCAGCCGATGGGGTCGTTCCCGATATTGGTCACCGATATCCAGGTGTTCGCGGGGATGAAGACCGTGGCGCCACCATGAACCTCCCTCGTCCTATCGCCCAAGTTCACCCGAGCACGACCGCCCTGCAGCAGGAGAATCTCATCTGCGCCCGGGTGCCTGTGGCGATCGATTGACGCCCCGGGCGGCAGGTCCTCGGTCCCGAAAACCAGGTGGGATGAGCCGCCGTTGCGCCGGTCGACTTTCAGGATGAATGGGCCGGGCTGGGCATCCCAGCCTTTAGCCCCCTCGATGGGCCTCCAGACGCGTCGTTCACCCTCGTTCTTCTCGAGGATCAGAGGAGCGCTTCTGCTGGTCGATCCGTTCGATGTGGCGGAGGCCGCTTTCGAGGCGACACCGCCCAGTACCGCGCAAATGGCCACAGCCTTAAGAGCCGTTCTCATGGGACACTCCTTTGGTAAAGACGCTCTCCCGGTTCGAGGAGACGTATTATCGCCGGAGTGGCCGAAAAGGGGAGGAAGCGGTCCGCAGGCCCAGGCCAGGCTCGTCGACTGTCAGCGACTCCGCGATCCGCGTCGAATCCAAGACCGGGCAAACGGACTCAGCGGGACTTGAACGCCGGCCCCACCCGGATCGTCGGCTCGGACCGGAATCCCTGCACGCCCGGCGCGGGCTGTCCATCAACCTCTACTCGAACCTACCGGCCGGTTAGAGTGAGCGTGCCGACAACGGCGCCGAGCGCGAGGCCGATTGCACCGATGAACATCGAGCCGACGACGATGTTGCCGGACCTCCCGATCATGTCCGGCTCCAGCGTTGCCCCCCACGCCGCCCCCGCGCCGGCCCCGACCGCCAGTCCGATCCCCGCTCCCGCGAGCGTTTGCCCACGGGGACCCGTACTCACTTCGAGCTGGTCGAGGTTCCGGCGTGGGATCGTCAGGTCGGCGCTACCCTGGTCCGGGTCGATGGTGATGCTGTCCGAGGTGACGCCCACAATGACTCCGGTCAGCCGGAAACCGCCGGCCGATGGCGCCGGCACGAACGCGGACTCCCTTGGACAGCGTCGGAGTCTCCGCGGCCAGGGACAGGTGAGGGAAGAGGGCGACGGACAGGAGTGCGAGGATCGCGTAGCGGAGGTTCCTGCAGGAGGCGCGTGCTCCGGTCGCGGTCCCATGGCCGTGGAGCGAGGGCAGCGCGCATGCATGAGTTATCGGCAGGGCAGGCGGGGGGGCTTGCGCGACGAGCGCAGGGCAGGACCTGATGGACTACCACTACTCGCCGCACGCGCCGTCCAGTGGCCGCCGGGTCACCCCGCGTCGACTGGGCGCGCGACTCGATCGAGCATGCGCTGCACGGCGTCGAGCTCATCCGAGTTCACGGTGTGCCCGAGCCCCGGATAGATCCTCATGTCAACCGCGCCCCCGATGCGCTCGAGCTCACGCGCGGATTCCCGCACCCGCTCGAGAGGGATGTGGGGGTCCACGTCGCTGCAGCCGAGCAGCACCGGTGTGCCCTCGAGCGACGCCGTGAAGCCCCAGCTTCGTCCCGGGGGGCCGATCAGCCCGGCCGACAGTCCCACCACGCCGCCGTAGCGCCGGGCCGTGCGACCGGCGAACTCGAGTGCGAGGCACCCCCCCTGCGAGAAGCCGAGCAGGATCTGGTGCTCGGGCTGGATCCCCTTTCCTGCAAGCGCCTCGACGATCGCCCCGACCAACGCGAGCGCGGACGAGAGGTGCGGTTCGTTCGCAGCGAGCGGCGCCATGAACGGGTATCGGTACCAGGTCATCCCCGCCGCCTGCGGGGCGACGAACGCGGTCGTGGGCGCCTCTAGCTCATCCGCGAATGCGAGCATGTCCCGGGCCGATCCGCCGCGCCCGTGGCACATGACGACCGCGGTGCGCGCCGCACCCATCGGGCTCCCGGCCGTCACGATCTCGGCCCCGCCATGTGGGCCAGGGACGGGGCTCGAGAGCGCGAGGCTCACGCGACCGGTCGCGGATCGGACAAGCGCAGTCGCGGGAGTCGTTCCTCGATGTAAGCCCGTCGCGGCTCGAGCCACTCCGGAAGCATGAGCCCGGTCCCGAGCGCTTCGGGGCGCTCGTCGAGCGCGAAGCCGGGGGGATCGGTGGCGATCTCGAACAGCACGCCGCCGGGCTCGCGGAAGTAGATCGACCGGAAGTAGCGTCGGTCCATCACCGGCGTGACGTTCATTCCGGCCCCGGCGAGCCGCGCGCGCCATTTCGCCTGGTCCGCGTCGGAGGCGGCGCGGAAGGCGACGTGGTGGATGGTCCCTGCCGCGATCCGGCCGCGGCGGAGCCCGGGGGCGCAGACCACGTCGACGAACGCGCCCGGCTCGCCGCCCGGCGCTTCGTAGCGGAAGCGCTCGCGCGCCGCGTCGCGGCGCTCGAGCCCCATCGCGTCGACCAGCAGGGCGGAGGTACGGTCGTAACCTTCGACCGTGAGCGTCACGCCCTGGAAGCCGCGGATTGCGAGGGCTTCCGGCACCGGGCCCTCGCGCCACGCGGCGTGCGCCGCAGCGCCCGGCGTCTCAACCAGCTCGAGCGCGAGGCCATCCGGATCGCGCAGCCCCAGCACGCGCTGGCCCAGGCGCTCCTCGATCGCATCGAACTCGACCGCGCGCTCCGCGAGCCGCTCGATCCATCCGTCGAGCGCACCGGACGGCACGGCGAACGCGACTGCGGTGGCTTGGCCGACGCCGCGCGTTCCGCGCGGCGCGCCCGGCCAGGGGAAGAACGTAAGGATGGTGCCCGGCCGCCCCAGCGCGTCGCCGTAGTAGAGGTGATAGGTGGTGGGGTCGTCGAAGTTGACCGTGCGCTTGACGAGCCGGAGACCCAGGACGCCGGCGTAGAAGTCCGCGTTGGGCTGAGGATCCCTGCAGATCGCGGTGACGTGGTGAATGCCGCTGGTTCTCATCGGAGAGTCCTCGCGCCCGCGTAAAGCCCGCCATGGAGCGGCCGCGTCAGCCCGGCATCACGGCCCAGGTGAGCATGGCCACGGGGATCGCGGTCATCACCCGCCACCCGCGCGGGCTGCGGAATCGAAGCGGTCATGACGGCGCGCCGCGCCCCATCGGAACCTCGCGGCGCCGGAACCGCCGCCCGTCGAGAGCGTAAGCGTCCGAACCGAACAATGCCAGCGCGGTGATTCCGGCGCCCGCTCCCTCTTCAACGTATGCGCCCGTCGGGGGCGCGGCGGACGACACGGTTCACCCGCTCACCGGCCTGACGCTTCTCCGGGCTCCGGGTCCTCGATCCGCCTGGCACCACTCCGCGGCGACGGCCCGCGGGGCTCGCTCTCACTCGCAGGTGATGCGGACCTGAGCCTTGTCGCCGCGAGGCGAGACGATGTCGATGTTCATCTCGCCGAACTCGCGCACCAGTCGGTCGATCGTGTCGGCGTCGATCTTGGAGAGATCCACGTCCACGCCACGCTCGCGCAGACGTGCCTGCAGGTGCGCTCCGGTGAGCCCCGGAATCATGGCCCCGAGACGCATGCCGTTGCGGACCAGCGCCACCGGCACGCGAATCGTGACCTCGCGGTCGCGGCCGCCCACCAAGCCGGTCCACATCCAGGTTCGACGCGCATGCTCCACGCCGTCGCCGGGCCAGCTCCCGGTCCTGGTGATGGTGATGCGCAGGTACTTGGGGGAGGGCGCTGTGCTGGTCGCGGCTTCCTTCTCTCCGGCAGCGGCCCCGGCGGCCGCGGAACCCGTGGACGCCGACCCGATCGCTGACAGCAGCCGGTCCGCTTCGTCCACCGTGATCTTGCCCTGGGTCAGCAGGTCCAGCACGCGACGGGATTCTTCGCTCATGACGACTCCTTCTGGCGGCGCAGTTGATTGAGAACTTCCTCCACGCTCAACTCGCCGCGCTCGAGGCGGGTGAGCAGCTCGCTCGCAGACGGGGGCGTGGGCTCCGGCGCGACCTCGACGAACGGCAGCAGCGCACCGACGCGATTTAGGCGGTTCTTGATCGTCGGGTAGCTCACGCCGAAGAGCTGCTCCATCTGCTTGATGGATCCGTGGCAGCACACGAAGGCGGCGACGAACGTCTGGTCCTCGCTCGACAAGCGGGCGAGCGGCGGAAGCTCGAACGGGCCCTCGACCACGACGTCCTGCTCGACCAGCCGGGCACGCATGATCTCGACCGCGCTCCCCGCACCGAGCCTGATTAGCACCTGCCAGTCCTTAGCAATGTGAAGAATTATCGGCTCATCGATTAAATAAATCAAGTCATGGATTGATTTTATTAATACGAGGCGCAAACGCCTTTCAGTGGCGCACAACCGCAACTCTGGCAATGGCTTGGGCGGTCGGGAAATGCTCGCTCGCCGGAGACTCTCAAGGGCCCGGTCAGCAAGGGGTCGGTGGGCTATGGTCGGTGGCGGCACGGGGTGGCGCGCGGCTGCCGCGGGCGGCAACACGGTGAACCGCGGTTCATTGCGCCCCGCCGAGAGCATGCCCGTGACTCTCTACCCCGCAGCCCATTGAGGCGACCATCGACATGAACGCCATTAGTCTTCTCCCGGTGCTTGACGACGCGGAGCGCGCCGCGGCACGCAGGGGGGAACTCGAAATTCCCCTGGAACGATCGCTCGCTCTAGCGCGTGAAACGCTCGAGATCACCAGCGCGGGCGGTTACCAGACCTCGTCGGGGCGCTTCGTGTCGATCGCAGACGCAGTCCGGAACGCGTGTCGTCTGAAGGAGAGCCTGTCGCCGGACACGCCGCTGCCTGTCGCTCCGCCACTCAGATCCGACGGGATGCGCATCCAGGTCACCAATGAGACCACGACCGGAGCAGCCCGCCGGCTGCTGAGCCGGCATCGAACCGTTGTTCTCAATTTCGCCAACGGCCTCGTGCCCGGGGGTGGTTTTGTCGCCGGCGCTGGCGCGCAGGAGGAGTCTCTCTGCCGAGCAAGTGCCCTGTTCGAGGTCCTTCGCGATGATTCGATGTACGAGCTGCACCGAAGTCAGGCCGAACCAGAGTCGAGCGATCACGCGATCCTGACGCCTGACGTGCCGTTCTTCCGGGACGAAACCTGGAAGCTCTTGGACGAGCCCTATCTGCTCTCGGTGCTGACCTGCGCGGCCCCATTCGCACTCTCGGTGGGCCGATCGCGAGCCGCTGAACTTCTGCGAGGTCGGATCAAGCGGGTCCTCGCAATCATGGCCGCGTACGGTTACGAGGGCATCATCCTCGGCGCTTGGGGCTGCGGCGCCTTCGGCTGCGATCCGCGCACGACGGCCGCCGATTTTCGTGAAGCTCTGAGTGGGCCCTTCCGCGGCGCATTTCGAGATGTCGTCTTTGCGATCAGCGACTGGTCCCCGACGCGGCGATCCCTCGGTCCGTTCCGAGACGCGTTTGCGCGACAGGGACTCGGGTTGGGAAACGACTGACCATGGAGCCTGCGGATCGCTTCGCAGGGTGCATGGCCGGACTGGCCGTCGGTGACGCGGTGGGAACCGCGGTGGAGTTCAAGGCTCGCGGCACGTTCCCGCAACTCACGGACATGGTTGGGGGAGGGGCATTCAAACTCGCGCCAGGGCAGTGGACCGACGACACTTCGATGGCACTCTGCCTTGGAGCTAGCCTCCTCGAGCGCGGAGGGTTCGATCCCAACGACCAGATGACGCGGTACCTGCGTTGGGTACAGCAGGGCTATCTCAGCTCCACTGGCGGATTCGTTGATATGGGACTCACGGTCGCGGCGGCCCTCGTGCAATACGAGTCAACGGGCGACCCATTCAGCGGGCCCACGGAGGACGAGACCGCGGGTAACGGGTGCATCATGCGGCTGGCGCCGGTACCGCTCTTCTACCACCCAGACCGGGAGGCAGTCTGGCACTATGCCGCCGAGAGTGCACGGACCACTCATGGTGCAGCCGAATGCCTGGATGCCTGCCGGCTGATGGGGGACATCCTCCACCGCGCCCTCTTGGGCCAGACGAAGGACAAGGTGCTGTTCGGCGAGCCGCTTCGACAGCTGGCGAGTCCGCGACTCCAGGCCATCGCGCGGGGATCCTACAGGTCCAAGACCGAGTCCGAGATTGTCGGCTCGGGGTACGTCGTCAACTCGCTGGAGGCGGCGCTGTGGTGCTTCCTCAACGAGGACGGCTTTGATTCGCTGGTCCTTCGTGCAGCCAATCTCGGGGATGACGCGGATACCACGGCCGCGGTCGCAGGGCAGTTGGCGGGAGCATTCTACGGTGCCAGCGGAATCCGGCCATCTTGGATCGAGAAGCTGACGATGCGCGATGAGATCCTGAGTCAGGGAGTCCGGCTCGGCGCTGCGATACCCGACAAACAGGGACGGCTCCCCTAGTGCTGGCACTCACGCCCGTCGGATCCGGACCATTTGGCGGCTGGAATCTCCCCCTCGCCTGCGCTATAACTCTTCGCCCTTCAACTCCTTCGAGGCGGCATAGCCAAGTGGTAAGGCGAGGGTCTGCAAAACCCTTATTCCCCGGTTCGAATCCGGGTGCCGCCTCCAAATCCACCGCGTCGAGGACCACCACGGGCATTCCCCGACCCATGCGCGAGCCGCAAGCCCCGCCGAAGCGATCCGCTTACCCCGTGCTCGTCCTCGTCCTCGTCGGCGCGCTCGGCGCCGGCCCCAGCGACGCGCCGATCCTCAAGCTCTACGCCAGCGGCATGCCGGCGGGGTGCACGGACCTCGAGTTCGCCCCGGACGGCCGGCTGTTCGTGACCGGCGGCGTCGACGGGAAGGGCACGCTCTATAAAGTGCCGGCGGGAGGAGGCGCAGGCGTCGTCCTGGTCGACAGCGGCCTCTTCGCTCCCTGGGGCCTGCGCTTCGGGCCGGACGGCGACCTCTACGTCGCCGACCGCGGCGATCCCGCTCGAGCGAACTCCGGCCGCATCGTCACCATCCCCGCGCCCGGGCAGGTCAAGCTATTCAAGGGCGGGCTCGACGCGCCGACCAGCATCATCTTCGACCGCGACGGCAACCTCTACGTGGCGCTCTCGCGCCGGGCCACGGTGGTGAAGATCACGCACGCCGGCGAGTTGTCCACGTACGCCAAGGGGCTCGGCACTGGAGCTTACGAGCCGATCGGGCAGCTCCAGCTCGACAAGGCCGGCGATCTCTACGCGGCCGCGGGGCCCAACATCTGGAAAGTGGCCCCTGGCGGCGGCACGGTCATCAAGGTGATCGACGGCGGGCTCGGCCAGGCCACGGGGTTCGTCGGCTGGACGGGCGACAACTTCGTCGTCTCCACGAACGGCCTGCACGAGCTTCGTATCGTCTCGCCCGTGGCAGGCGTGCGCGTGCTCACCAACGCCGCGCTCCCGGACCCGTGCACCGTGGGCGCGATGCCCGCGGCGGCGAGCATGTTCCTGCCCATGGGCATGCGAATGTTCAAGGGTTCTGCCTATGTCGCCGATCAGGGCTGCAGGAACATCCGCAGCTTCGAGATGCCCAGCTCGTCGAGCCCGAACTCCCCGTGGGGAAAGGTGGAGACGCACTACAAATGACCGCCACGCACTCGATCCGCACCGCCATGCTCGCCGGTTTGATCCTGCTCGCTGTCACGGTGATCGCTTCGCCCGCGTCGCCCGCCACGCGATCCAAGCCGGGCACGGGCCCTACGAAGCGTGTCCTGGTCCCGACGCCGCCGCGCGAGGCGGACTACGTCATCAAGGACTTCAAGTTCCGCTCGGGCGAGACGCTCCCCGAGTTGAAGATCCACTACCTGACGCTCGGACATCCGGTGCGCGACAGCGTGGGCACGATCCAGAACGCCGTGCTCGTGCTCCATGGCACGGGCGGCACCGGCCGGCAGTTCCTCTCGCCGCAGTTCGCGAACGTGCTCTACCCGGCCGGCGGGCTCCTCGACACCACCCGGCTCTACATCATCCTCCCCGACGGCATCGGCCACGGGAACTCGAGCAAGCCGAGCGACGGGCGCAAGATGAAGTTCCCGCACTACGACTACGATGACATGGTCGAGGCCCAGTATCGGCTGGTCACGCAGTACTTCGGCATCAAGCAGCTGCGGCTCGTCATGGGCACGTCGATGGGCGGCATGCACACGTGGGTGTGGGGCGAGACGCACCCGGAGGCGATGCGCGCTCTGATGCCGCTCGGGTGCAACCCCGTGGAGGTCGCGGGCCGGAATCGCCTCTGGCGCTACATGATCCTCGACGCCATCCGCAGCGATCCGGCATGGCACGACGGCGACTACGTGAACCAGCCCTCGAGCGGGCTCCGCACGGCCGCGGACCTGCTGATCATCGCCGGCACCGCGCCGGCGCTGATGCAGCGCGAGATGCCGAAGCGCGACACGGTGGAGCGCTACCTCGATCGCGCCCTGCCCGCGCGCATCGCGCAGCTCGACGCCAACGACCTGCTCTACCAGGTGGACGCGTCGCGCAACTACAACCCGGAGCCGAACCTCGAGAAGATTACGGCGCCGCTCGTGTGGGTGAACTCGGCGGACGACTTCATCAACCCGCCGGAGCTGGGGTTGGGCGATAAGCTCATCACGCGCGTCAAGCGCGGCAGGTTCGTGCTGATCCCGGCGAGCGACCAGACGCACGGCCACGGCACGCACACGTGGGCGGAGTTCTGGAAGAACGAGCTGGCGACGCTGCTCCACGACAGCGAAGCGAACTGAGGCCGGAGCCACCGTGACGCGGGGACCACGTTGAGACGGCTGCCACTCGGCGCGCGCGTGGTGATCGGCGTCGCCCTGGGCGCGGCGCTCGGCGTGGCGTTCGGCACGAGGCCGTGGTGGTTCGGCCACGGGAACGAGGACCTGGGCGCGCTCGGGCTGCTCGTCATCCGCTTGCTCAAGGCCCTCGCGACGCCGCTCATCCTGATCGCGGTGCTCGACTCGTTCCTCACCACGTCCTTAAGCGGCCGCACGTTCGCCCGCTTCGTCACCATCTGCCTCGTCAACATCGCGGTGGCGATGACGATCGGGCTCACGATCCTGAACGTGTTCCACCCCGGGCTGGCCTGGCGCGGGCACCTGGACGAGCTGACCGGGCATGCGGTCGCGACCCCGCCCACCGCGCCACCGGCGGGCGCCACGCTCGATCTCCTGAAGAACATCGCCGGCTACGTGCCGGAGAGCGTGGTGGAGCCGCTGGCGAAGAACAACATCATCTCGCTCGTGCTGCTCGCCATCCTCTGCGGCGCGGCGCTGCGGCTGTTGAAGGACCGCGGCTCGCTGGGGATCGCCTACATCCAGCCGATCGTGACGACGCTGTTCGAGCTCCTGACCACGATGCTCCTGTGGGTGGCCGAGGCGGTGCCGTTCGCGGTGCTCGGCATCGTGGCACAGGTCGTCGGCCGCGCCGGGCTCGACGTGTTCCGGTCGCTGTGGCTCTTCCTCGTCGTCATCCTCGCGGGACTCCTCATCCACTCGCTCGTCTACTACCCGCTCGCGGCTTGGTTCGTGGGCCGCAAGTCGCCGCGCGAATACCTGGGGAAGGGCTCCGACGCGGTCCTGACCGGGCTCTCCACGAACTCGAGCCTCGCCACCGTTCCGGTGACGCTCCGCTGCCTGCGCGACCTGAACGTGGGCGCGGCCTCGGCACGCGTGTCCGCCTGCATCGGCACCAACCTGAACAACGACGGCATCATCCTCTACGAGGCCATGGCCACGGTGTTCCTGTGCCAGGCGTTCGGCTACAACCTGTCGATCGCGCATCAGCTGACGATCGTGCTGGCGTCCGTGATGGCGGGCGTGGGGATCGCGGGCGTGCCCGAGGCGGGGCTGATCGTGCTGCCGCTGGTCTTGAGCGCCGCGGGGCTGCCGGAGGCCGCGGTGGCTGCGGCCATCCCGCTGATCGTGCCGGTGGACTGGATCATCGCCCGCGTGCGCTCGGGCGTGAACGTGCTCGCCGACATGCTGGTGGCGATCATGCTCGACCGCTTCGAGCGCCGCGAGCCGTCCGAGGCCGTCGCCGCGACCGAGCCGGTCGCGGAGGGTTGAGCGCCGTGCCGGCGGCTCGCGCCGGGCCGTTCGCGGCCGCGGATCCCTCGCTCGCCGAGCTGCGCGCGGCGCACGCTCGGGCCGCGCACCACGCCATCCGCACGCCGCTCGTGCGCCTGCCGGCGCTCTCGGGCGAGCGCGAGATATGGCTCAAGCTCGAGTGCCTCCAGCCCATCGGCTCGTTCAAGATCCGCGGCGCCGCGAACGCCATGGCACTCGCCTGGCCGGAGGCGCTGCGCGCGGGAGTCTCCACGGCGAGTGCGGGCAACATGGCTCAGGGCGTGGCCTGGGTGGCGCGCTCCCTCGGCGTGCCATGCACCGTCGTGGCGCCCGACCACGCGCCGGCCGCCAAGCTGGAAGCGCTCGCGCGGCTGGGCGCGCGCGTCATCCCCGTGCCGTTCGCGCGCTGGTGGCAGGTGATGGAGGAGCGGAGCTACCCGGGGCTCGATGGCCTGTTCGTCCATCCGGTGGCTGACGAGGCGGTGATCGCGGGCAACGCCGGGATCGGGCTCGAGGTGTTGGAAGAGCTTCCCGAGCCCGCCGCCGTGCTCGTGCCCTACGGCGGCGGCGGGCTCTCCTCCGGCATCGCGCTGGCGTTGCGTGCGGCAGGGTCGAGTGCGCCGGTGTTCGGCTGCGAGGTCGAGACCGCGGCGCCGCTCGCGGCCGCGCTCGCGGCGGGCGAGCCGCGCGCGATCGAGTACACGCCGAGCTTCGTGGACGGGATCGGCGGCCGCGGCGTGCTCGCCGAGATGTGGCCGCTCGTCCGCCGGATGCTCGCGGGCGCGTGCGTGAGCCCGCTCGAGGCCGTGGCCGGCGCGATGCGCACGCTCGCGGGCCGGGCCCACGTGGTGGCCGAGGGGGCCGGCGCGGCGTCGCTCGCGGCGGCGCTGGGCGGCCGCGTCACGCGTGCGGACGGTGCGGCGGGCGAGCTGCCGCAGGGCCCGCTCGTGTGCGTCATCTCCGGCGGGAACATCGACCCGACGAAGCTCGGAGCGATCTTGGAAGGCCGCATGCCATAGGGCGCGCGCCCTACGGCTTCGGCCCCTTCGCCAGGAACTCCAGCACGCGTGGATTGACGAGGTCGGGCCGCTCGATCATCGCGCCGTGCGAGGCGCCCGGCACGATCCACTTCTCGGCGTTCGGGATCGTGGCGGCGATCATCGCCGTGTGCTCGGGGAGGATCAGGTCGTGCTCGCCGGCGCACACCAGCACGCGCGCGCGGATGCCGGCCAGCTGCTCGTGCGTGAACGCCGGCAGCGTGCGCCACATCTCGAGGATCTTGTTCATCGCCTCGCGGTAATGGGCGGGCTGCGGGTTCATCTCCGTCCACACGGCGCGCGTCCCGACGCCGAAGCTGTCCGCGGTCGCGCGCTGGTTCCAGTCGCGGTCCTCCTTCGGCAGGCCGTCGACGTTGGCGTTGGCGCCGAACGTGACCAGGTGGACGACGCGGTCGGGGTGGTGGATGGCCATGTCCAGGCCGATGTTGCCGCCGTCGCTCCAGCCCATGATGTCCACGCGCCTTATGTGGAGCGAATCGAGCAGCCCCACCATGTCCTCGGCCATGGCGTGGTACGTGAGCGGCCCGGGCCGGTCGGTGGTGCGGCCCTGGGCGCAGCAGTCGGGCACGATCAGCCGGTGGCTGGGCGCGAACGCCGGCCGCTGCTTGTCGAACTGCTGGCCGTTGCCGGTGCCGCCGTGGAGCAGCAGGAGCGGCGGGCCGTGGCCCTCGGTCTCGTAGTACATGGTGATGCCGCGGAGCGCGATGTGGTGGGCCGTCGCGGTGCTGGCCGAAGCCACGCCGCCCGCGAGCACGGTCTGGGCCACGAGCAGGCACGCGAGCACGGCGCGCGAACGTTCGGAGGCACGTGTCGAAAGTTCCATGTCGTGCAACATAGCAGGCGCGCGACCTCGTGACCGGGATGCGGGCTGCACACGATCGTGCCGATAGGAAATACGCGGCGCGTCTGCGCGGAGCC
>Ga0306920_100002450_pt1 | contig 23475 bp, 24 predicted proteins | sample flu12Cox44000170_FD_204666 | JGI IMG/M metagenome (GOLD analysis project Ga0306920, IMG submission 204666) | Lab enrichment of tropical soil microbial communities from Luquillo Experimental Forest, Puerto Rico - flux4day.12C.oxic.44.000.170 (v2)... | ecosystem: Environmental > Terrestrial >...
CCTGGATTTGATCACCGCGCGGTCGGCGGGCGACAGCTCGTCATGCTCGGGCAGTGGCGCGCAGACCGTGATGAAAGGCGCGGTCTCGGTCAGCCCGTTCACCTGGGTGATCACCCAGCCGAACTCGCCCTCCAGCCGCTCGATGGTGGCGGCGGCGGGCGGTGCGCCCGCGGTCACCACCCGCACCCCGGCCGGGACCTTGCCACGGACCTCGGCGGGTGCGTTGGCCAGCGAGATCAGCACGGTGGGGGCGGCGCACAGCGACCCTACCCGCTCGTCCCGGATGAGCCCGAACACCGCACCGGGATCGACCTTGCGCAGGCAGACGTGCACCCCGGCGGCGGCGGTCACGGTCCAGGTGTAGGTCCAGCCGTTGGCGTGGAACATCGGCAGCGTCCACAGGTACCGCTCGCCCACCCCGAGCGGCAGGTGGATCAGGGTGCCGATGGTGTTGATCGCCGCGTTCCGGTGGGTGATCATGACCCCCTTCGGGCGGGCGGTGGTGCCGCTGGTGTAGTTGATCGTCAGCAGATCCCCCTCGCCGGCCTCCGGCCGGTCAACGTCCGGCGCGGCGTTCGCGATAGCCGTTTCGTAATCCACCCAGCCGTCCCGGGGCCCGCCCTCGAATGCCACGAAGTGCCGCACGCCGGGCAGCTGGTCCCGGACCGCGTCCAGCACGTCCAGATAGTCGGAGTGGGCACAGACCACCGATGACCCACTGTGGTTGATGATGTAGACGAAGTCGTCCGCGGAAAGCCGGTAGTTGATCGGCACCAGCACCGCGCCGATCTGCGGTACCGCGTAGAAGGACTCCAGCTGCGCGTGCGTGTTCGGGGCGATGGTCGCCACCCGGTCACCGGCCGCCACACCCAGTCCCTGCAGGGCAGCGGACCACCGGTCGCAGCGGCCGAAGAACTGCTCGTAGGTCAGCCGCAGGTCACCGTCGATCACCGCGGTCCGGTGACCATGCAGCCGGCGGGTACGGCGGGCGAACTCCAGCGGGGTCAGCGGCACTTCCATGGCGGTCCTCTGCTCGGCACAACGCGGGCTCCTGCGAAAACGCTAGTACGTCCGGCGGCAAAGTCATGGGCCAGTGGTCCCGGCTCTGGTCAGCGGCCCAGGACGGCGGCCAGGATCCGGTTCTCGCCGTGCTGCCAGATGATCCCGATCTCGGTGAACCCGGCCGCGGTCAGCGCGGCGACGTGCTCGGCCAGCAGGATCGATTCCGACCCGTGGTGATCCTCGCTCAGCCGCCGCCGCTCGCGCTCTTCGGCCGGGCCGGCCAGCGCCGGGTCCGCCGTCGCCGCCTGCCACCAGGCCTTCCAGTCCTCCGGCTGGCCGTCGCGGCCGGCCCGGTCCTCGATCCGCTGGGCCAGCGCCCGGTCCAGCCGGGCGAGGGTGGGCGCCACCGCCGGGTCCCCGGCGAAGTGATCGCCGTCGAGCAGCAGGCCACCCGGGCGCAGCACGGTGGCGACTTCGGCGTACATCGCGCGCAGCGCGGGCGGTGTCAGCCAGTGCAGCGCGGTGGTGGACACCGCGGCGTCGGCGAGCCGGGGCAGGCCCAGCTGGCCGGCCCAGCCAGCTGACCGCAGATCGAGGTCGGTGAAGCGGAGCCCGGCCCGCCCGGAGTAGGCTGCCCGGCCCAGCGCCAGCAGCAGCGGATCGGCGTCGATGGCGAGTACTGTCGCGGCGGGCATCCGGTCCAGCAGCCGGACGGCCAGCGATCCGGGACCGGAGCCAAGGTCGAGCACGAGTGGATCGGGCCGGCCCGCTTCCTCCTCCACCGCGTCTATCAGCGCGGTGAACCGTTCCTCCCGGTCGGGCATGTACCCGCTCTGCTGCGCATCCCAGCGGCCGATCCAGCGGATCGCGATGGCATGATCGGGGTCCGGCACGGCCACCTCCAGCTTCCGGGGCTGTGGCTGGGCTTACCCGCTCAGCCCGCCCGCCCACCCGGTCAGCCGAAGAAGACCTCGGCCTCGGCGTAGCGCTCCGGCGGGACCAGTTTCAGCTCACTGGTCGCCTTGGCCAGCGGGACCCGCACGATCTCGGTCCCGCGCAGCGCCACCATCATGCCGAACGCCCCGTCGTGCACGGCGTCGATGGCGTGCACCCCGAACCGGGTGGCCAGCACCCGGTCAAAGGCGGTCGGTGTGCCGCCACGCTGGATGTGGCCCAGCACGGTGGCCCGGGCCTCCTTGCCGGTCCGCTTCTCGATCTCGGCCGCCAGCAGCTGCCCGATGCCGCCCAGCCGGACGTGGCCGAAGGCGTCCAGCCGCTGGTCGGCCACGGCAAGGTCCTCTTCCTGCGGGGTGGCCCCCTCAGCCACCACGATCAGCGGCGCGTACCGGGTCTGGAACCGGTGCTCCACATACGCGCACACCTTCTCGATGCTGAACGGCTTCTCCGGGATCAGGATCACGTTCGCGCCGCCCGCCATCCCGGCGTGCAGCGCGATCCAGCCCGCATGGCGGCCCATGACCTCCACGATCAGCGCCCGGTGGTGGCTCTCGGCGGTGGTGTGCAGACGGTCGATGGCCTCCATCGCGATGTTGACCGCGGTGTCGAAACCGAAGGTGTAGTCGGTGGCGCCCAGGTCGTTGTCGATGGTCTTGGGCACCCCGACCATCGCCACCCCCTCGGCATGCAGCCGGGCGGCAACCCCGAGCGTGTCCTCGCCACCGATCGCGACCAGCGTGTCCACCCCGAGCCCGGCCAGGTTGTCCTTGATCCGCTCTATCCCCGACCTGCCACCGTCCATCGCCGCCGCGGCCAGCGGATTCGTCCGCGAGGAGCCGAGGATCGTACCGCCCCGGGGCAAGATGCCGCGGACCGCCTGCACGTCGAGCGGGGTCGTATCCCCTTCCAGCGGGCCCCGCCAGCCGTCACGGAAGCCGACGAACTCATATCCCCACTCCGGCACTCCCCGCCGCACCAGGGCCCTGATGACCGCGTTCAGGCCGGGGCAGTCGCCGCCCCCGGTCAGCACCCCAACTCGCATACAGGCAACATTAGTGGCCATGGGCGTCCTTGCCATCGACGCGGGCACGACCGGGGTGACCGCACTGCTGCTAACGCCGGACGGATCGGTGTCCGGGCGTGGCCACGCCGAGTTCAGCCAGCACTATCCCGAGCCCGGCTGGGTTGAGCACCAGCCGGAAGACATCTGGCAGGCGACGCTGGCCGCCACCCGGCAAGCGCTCGCGGCGGCCGGCGCGGCCGGCCCTGGCGGGCCAGCGGGCGGCCAGGCCGTGGGATGCCTGGGTATCACCAACCAGCGGGAGACGGCCGTCATCTGGGACCGGGCCACCCTGGCCGCCCCCCGGCGGGCGATCGTCTGGCAGGACCGGCGCACCGCCCGGATCTGTGACGCGCTGCGGACGGCAGGGCACGAGCCACGGGTCAGCGAGCTGACCGGGCTCCGGCTCGACCCCTATTTCACCGGCACCAAGCTGACCTGGCTGGCCGAGCACGAGCCGGCCATCTGGCAGGGGCTGGCGGACGGCTCACTGGCGGCGGGCACGGTGGACTCCTACCTGATCGCCCGGCTGACCGGCGGCCGGCGGCACGTGACCGACGCCTCCAACGCATCCCGCACGCTGCTGTTCGACATCACCGCCGGGGCGTGGTCGGCCGAGCTGTGCGGGCTGCTCCGGGTGCCGGCCCGGGCGCTGCCCGAGGTGGTGCCCTCGACCGGGGTGGTGGGGCACACCGACCCGGCCGCGTTTCTCGGCCTGTCGGTGCCGATCGCCGGCATCGCCGGGGACCAGCAGGCGGCGCTGTTCGGGCAGGGCTGCTTCGCGCCGGGAGACGCCAAATGCACCTACGGCACCGGTTCGTTCGTGCTCACCAACACCGGCGGCACAGTGGCCCGGCCTGGCGGCGGCCTGCTGTCCACGGTGGCCTGGATGGGCGGCTCGGGCGCGCTCACCTACGCGGTCGAAGGCTCGGTGTTCGTGACCGGCGCGGCGGTGCAGTGGCTCCGGGACGGGCTCGGCGTGATCAGCACCGCCGCGGAGACCGAGGCGCTGGCCACCGCGGTCCCGGACTCCGGCGGGGTGGTCTTCGTGCCCGCGCTGACCGGCCTGGGCGCGCCGGACTGGGATCCGGATGCGCGCGGGCTGATCGCCGGCATCACCCGCGGCACCACCCGCGCCCACCTGGCCCGGGCCACCCTGGAGGCAATCGCGTTCGAGGTCCGGGACGTGTTCGACCTGATGGTCACCGGCGACTGGCGGGAGCGGTCGGTGCTGAAGGCCGACGGCGGCGCGGCCGCCAACGACCTGCTCATGCAGCTGCAAGCGGATCAGCTGCAGGTACCGGTGGTGCGGCCGGTGGTGGCCGAGACAACCGCGGTGGGGGCGGGATACCTGGCCGGGCTGGCCACCGGGGTGTGGTCAGGCACGGCTGAGCTGGCCGCCAGCTGGCAGCTCGACCGGCGGTTCGAGCCGGGCCCGCGGGATGAGGCCGGCTACGCGCGCTGGCGCCTCGCCGTCGGCCGGGCCAAGGGCTGGGCGACCGGGCCGCCCCGGCTATCCCCCTAGCTCACGGCCCGGAGGCCGTCCTGACGGCGTCGATCTCCTGCTTCCCACGGGTTCGCGACCGGCTCTTGGCCCGCTGCGCGTACTCGTCGACGTACTCCTGGCCGGACAGTTCCATCAGCGCGTACATGATCTCGTCGGTGACGGCCCGCAGGACCAGCCGGTCCGATTCCAGGCCCGCGTAGCGGGAGAAGTCCAGTGGCTTACCGAACTTGACACCGGGCCGGATCCGGAAACTGGGCACGTGCCGCCCGGGTGGCATCAGCTCGAACGTCCCCAACATCGCGGTCGGGATCACCGGTGCACCGGACTCCAGGGCCAGCCGGGCCACCCCGGTCTTGCCCCGGTACAGCCGCCCGTCCGGGGTCCTGGTGCCTTCCGGGTAGATACCGAGCAGCCTGCCCTCGGCCAGCACCCGCAGCCCCGTGGTGAGCGCCCGCTCGCTGGCCTCACCGCCGGAACGGTCCACCGGGATCTGCCCCACCCCGCTAAAGAACGCCCGGCTGATCAGCCCCTTCAGGCCGCGGCCGGTGAAATATTCGGACTTGGCCAGGAACGTCACCTTGCGCGGCAGCGGCAGCGGCCCGAAGAAGTGGTCGGAGAACGACAGGTGGTTGCTGGCCAGGATGGCGGGCCCTTCCCTGGGCACGTTCTCGGTGCCCTCCGCCCACGGCCGGAATATGATCGCCAGCAGCGGGCCCAGGATCGCCTTGACCACCCAGTAGAACACGCTCACATCGTCCCACGTGACGGCGGCAGCAGCACGCCCCGGCGCAGAACCGGCTCCGCTCGCGCCAAGGGTGCACAGGGCCGGGCTGGCGTGCGACGATGCCAGCAGGGCGGGAGCACGCGGGGAAAGGACAGCGAGCATGCCAGTGCTGCCGGGCGCGGAGCCCTTCTTCCACTCCGGCGGGACCACCGGGGTGCTGCTGTGCCACGGCTTCACCGGCAGCCCGGCCACCCTCCGGCCGTGGGCCGAATACCTGGCCGCCGCCGGGCTGACGGTGTCGCTGCCGCGGCTGCCCGGGCACGGCACCACCTGGCAGGAGATGAGCCGAACCCGGTGGGAGGACTGGTACGCGGAGATCGAGCGTGCCTTCGCCGAACTGCAGGGTCACACCAGCGAGATCTTCGCGATGGGCATCTCGATGGGTGCCTGCCTGGCGCTGCGGCTGGCCGCGCAGCACGGCCCGGAGGTGGCCGGCCTGGTGCTGGTGAACCCGTCGGTCACCGCTGACACCAAGCTCTTCCTGCTGGCGCCCGCGCTCAAGCTGGTGGTGCCGTCGCTGAAGGGCATCGGCAGCGATATCAAGAAGGAAGGCGCCACCGAGATCTCCTATGACCGGGTGCCGGTCCGGGCCCTGGCCAGCCTGCCCCAGCTGTGGAAGCTCACCCAGCAGCGGCTCGGCGACGTGCGCCAGCCGGTGCTGGCCTATCACAGCACCACCGACCACGTGGTGGGGCCGGCCAGCATGCGGGTGCTGCAGGCGGCGCTGCCCGCCGGGCAGCTGACTGTCAGAGAGTGCGGGAATAGTTATCACGTGGCGACGCTCGACAACGATGCGGACGAAATTTTCGCGGGCAGCCTGGAGTTCATCCGTGCGCACAGCCGCGCGGGCAGCCCGCCCGGGCTGATCGCCGCGCCGGACGCGGGTGAGGGGGTGACCGGGAGCGATGGCGGATAAGGCCGCGGACGACGAGGCCGCGTGGCGCGACCTGGTCGACCAGTACCGCTCCGCGGCGGCGGCCGGGGGCGCGGTGCCGTGGCCGGTCCGGGAGGACCTGCCCGCTGGGCGGTCCGCCGCGGCCGGTGGCCCCGGCGAGGACACCGATCCCGACCTCGCCCAGGTGGAGCCGCCTGGCTGGGATGACCCGGTGCCAGGAGTCATCCCGGCCCCACCCCGGTTCCGGGTGATCCGCCCCGCCCAGCCGCCGCAGCCCGCGCCGGCCGCCGACGATGAGCAATTTGTGCCGCCCGTGCCGCCGCCGCTGCCCCGGCTGGACCCGATCAGCAAGGGCGCCTGGGCGGCACTGTTCGGCGGGCCCGGTTACCTGCTGCTCGCCGTCATGCTCGGCTGGCAGGTCCCAGGCTGGGCCGCGTTCTGTGCGGTGGGGGCCTTCGTCGGTGGCTTCGCGGCGCTGGTGGTGCGCATGAATGACCGGACGGAGGACGACGGCCCCGACGACGGGGCGGTGGTGTAGCGCCGGTCAGCGGGCGGTCGCTGGCCGGCGGTCAGTGGCCAGCGGTCAGTAGCCAGCGGCCAGGGCAGAGCCGTCGGCCAGCCCGGGGCCGGCCCCACGTGCCAGGTCGGCCGCGCCTACCAGGCCGGCGTCTGCGCCCAGTTCGGCCAGCCTGATCGGCGCCTGCTCCCGGTAGGACCGGCCGGTCAGCCGCTGGCTGAACGCGGTCCGGGCCGGGCCGACCAGCAGTTCCCCGGCATCGGACACGCCACCGCCGATGACGAAGCAGGCCGGGTCGAGGATGTCGGCCAGATCGGCGAGCCCCTGGCCCAGCCAGCCGCCGACGGTCTGGAAACACCCGATCGCGGCCGGGTCACCTTCCCGCGCCGCCCTGGTGACCTGGGCGCCAGTGATGCCCTCCGGGTTTCCCCCGGCCAGCCGCAGCAGCCATGCCGCGGCCGCAGGCGACCGGCGGGCCTGCTCGCGGGCTTCGGCCACCAGCGCCTTGCCGCTGGCGTACTGCTCCCAGCAGCCGCGGTTGCCGCAGCCGCACGGTCGGCCGTCGGGCACCACCCGGACATGCCCCGGCTCGCCGGCCATCCCCCACCGGCCCCGGTAGAGCTTGCCGTCCAGCACGATCCCGGCCCCGATCCCGGTGCCGACCGCGACGAAGATGACGTTCTCGTGACCGCGGGCGGCGCCGAACCTGACTTCTGCCCAGGCGCTGGCGTTCGCGTCGTTCTCGACCACCACTGGCAGCCCGACCAGGCCCTCGATCCGCTGCCGGAGCGGCTCGTCGCGCCAGGCGAGGTTCGGCGCAAACCGGATCGTCGCCCGGCTCTCATCTACGAAACCTGCCGCTCCCAGGCCGACCGCGGTGACCTGGTGCCGCCCGCGCAGGTCCGTGACCGCCTCGGCGATGACCTGCTCGGTCTGCCCGGGGCTGGCCGAGGGGGTGGGCCGCCGCACACTTTCGATGATCTTCCCGTACTCGTCGACCACGCCAGCGGCAACCTTGGTTCCCCCGACATCAACCCCGATCGTCAGGCTCATCCGGCGGTCCTCCCGCAGGCTCCGCCGGCCCGGGCTCAGCAGCCGGCCCGCCTGCGGACTCTGCCAGCCCGGCCTCGTCCGGTGGCCCGTCGGCGGGCTCCGCCGGCCCGGGCTCGTCCGCCGGCCCGCCTGCGGACTCTGCCAGCCCGGCCTCGTCCGGCGCGTCCTGCAGCCGGACGTCCTGCACGGTCACATCCTGGACGGTAACGTCCTGCCCGCTGACATCGGCCCGGACGGTAACATCCGCCCATACCGTGGCCTCCGGTGCCGCCGCATCCTGGCCGTCGGCACTGGCCGCCCGGCTGGCCGCCAGTGCCGCGTCCACCGACGACATGATCTCCTGGAGCAGCCCGGTCAGGGCACCGCCCGCCGCGGCCACGTGTGCGCCGGCGGCCGGCCCGGACTCCCGCAGCGCGCGGGCGGCCCGGCACAGCGGGCACCACGCACACTCCGGTGCGTCCATCGGCGGCGGCTTGGTGGCCCGCTCCCACACGTCGCCCGTCTCGTCAGCTCGCCCGAGCACGGAGCGGAGCTGGCTGCTCACCTCACGGGTCACACTGCGGGCGCCGGAGCGGATCAGCCAGCGCTGGAAGTCACCGATCGGATCCGGGCTTGGCTGGTCTGTCACGTCGTGCCTCCTGTTCCGGCCTCTACCCGGCCCTTCAGTCCTTTCAGCGCCGTGTCCACGATGGACTTCTCCGCCCGGCGCTTCATCATCCCCAGCATCGGGATCCTGACATCGACCGTCAGCTCATAGGTGACAGTGGTGCCGTCACCGGTGCCGGCCAGCAGATAGCCGCCGCTCATCGCGGTGATCACCGTCCCGGCCTCGGCCAGTTCCCACCGGACCACGGTGTCGCCGTCCCAGTCGTAGGCGAGCACATAGCTGTCCTTGATCACCCCGGCGTCGAGCTGGAACCGCACCCGGGTACCCCGGCCGGCCCCGTCCCGGCTGATGACCTCGGTGGACCGGACCGCCGATGCCCACTGCGGGTAGGCGGCGAAGTCGGCGATGACGGCCATGACCGATGCCAGCGGTGCCGCCACGGTGATGCTGGCACTCGTCCGGTCAGCCATGCTCGGAGCGTACCGCTACCACTCCAGTACATACGGCTTCCCGGTGGCGCGGAAGTGGCCGACGTTGACGCACTCGGACCGGCCGATCCGGGCCCGGCGGGCCAGCGGCTGATGGACGTGGCCGAACAGCACGTGCCGGGGCTGGGTGCGGCGGATATGGCTGGCCAGCGCCTCGCTGCCGCGTTCCAGCCGGCGGGCGACCGTGTCATACAGCAGCTGCGGCACGGCCGGCGGGATATGGCTGCACAGCACATCCACCTCCCCCACCGCCGCCACCTTGGCCGCATAGGCGTCGTCGTCGAGCTCATTCGGCGTCCGGTAGGGCGAGTGCAGGCCACCGCCGACGAACCCGAATGTCCAGCCCCCGAGCTCGGCCCGCTCGCCATCGAGCACCCGGTGGCCCGGCCGCAGCTGGCCCGGCCACAGCTGCGGGATGTCCACGTTCCCGTAGGTGAGATACGCGGGCTCGGGCATGGCCGCGAACAGCTCCGCATACTGGCGGGTGGCAGCACCGCGGATGTGCGCGGCCGGGTCGCCGCCGAGCTGCCGCCATAGCCCGGCGGTCAGTGCGCGGGCGTCGTCGAACCGCCTCGCGGTCCGCAGCGCGATGAACCGGCTGGTGGCATCGGCACCGAACAGTTCCGGGAAGATGCCCTGCCCATGGTCGGCGTAGTCGATGAACAGCAGCAGATCCCCCAGGCAGATCAAGGCGTCCGCCCCGGTGCTCGCGGCGCGCAGCGGGCCAGCCGCGCCGTGCACGTCACTGACCACATGGACCCGCATGCACGACACATTAAGGCGGCGGGCGGGCATGACCCGGCCCGGCACCGGGAACGGCTCAGATGGCGGTCCCGCCGCTGCCAGCCCCGCGGCCGTAAGCTACCCAGGCACAGGGCTGGCCGCCCAGGCTGACCGTGATCCGGTCCCGCCGGTCCCCGGTGCGGGCAAGGAGGCATGCATGCGCGAGTACAGCACCCCGGCCGTCGCCGAGATCCCGGCCGCTGCCCGGCTGACTGACACCGTGTTCGCCCGTGCCGAGGACAGCCCGGGCAGCGTGGTCATCCGGCGCCGGGCAGCCCAGCCGGACCCGGGGCAGCCCGGCTGGCGGGACGTCACCGCCGCGGCGTTCCGCGACGACGTCGCCGCGCACGCCAAGGGCCTCATCGCGGCCGGCATCGGCGCGGGTGACCGGGTAGCGCTCTTGTCCCGCACCCGCTACGAGTGGACCGTCGCGGACTACGCCATCTGGGCGGCCGGGGCAGTCACCGTGCCGGTGTACGAGACCTCATCCGCTGAGCAGGTGGAGTGGATCCTGGCCGACTCCGGCGCCCGCGCGATCGTGGTGGAGACCCCGGCGCACCTGGCCGGGATCGCCGACGTGCTGAGCGGACGGCCCGCTGTCAGCCACGTCTGGCTGATCGACCCCGGCCCGGAAGAGGCAACCGGCGCCGGGCCGTTTGCAGCGCTCGCCGCGGCCGGTGCGGCCGTGACCGACGCCGAGCTCGGCCAGCGCCGGATGTCGGTGGGCGCGGCGGACATGGCCACCATCATCTACACCTCGGGCACGACCGGCCGCCCCAAGGGATGCGTGATCACGCACGCCAACCTGCTGGCTGCCGCGCGCAACGCGATCAACGGGTCGCTGGCACCGATATTCCGCGAGCCGGGTGCATCGACCCTGCTGTTCCTGCCGCTGGCCCACTCGTTCGCCCGGATCATCGAGGTCGGGGTCATGGAGGCGGGGGTGGTGCTTGGGCACACGGCAGACATCCGCCACCTGCTGCCCGACCTGGCCCGCTTCCAGCCCACCTTCCTGCTCGCCGTGCCGCGCGTGTTTGAGAAGGTCTACAACGGCGCGGAACAGCAGGCCGCGGCCAGCAAGGTGCGCAACGCGATCTTCCAGGCTTCGGCGCGGACCGCGGTCGCCTGGAGCCGTGCCGCCGGCCCGGGTGCCGATCCGGGCCGCGCGGACGCGCTGCTGAGGGTGCGGCACGCACTGTTCGACCGGCTGGTCTACGCCCGGCTCCGGGCCGCGATCGGCGGCCGCGCCAGGTATGCCGTGTCCGGCGGTGCCCCGCTCGGCGAGCGGCTCGGGCACTTCTTCCGCGGCGCGGGCATCACCATCGTCGAGGGGTACGGCCTGACCGAGACCACCGCGCCAGCGACGGTCAACCCCCCGGACCGCAACAAGATCGGCACCGTCGGCCCGCCGCTGCCGGGCATGTCGGTACGGATCGATGAGGACGGGGAGATCCTCATCGCCGGGCCGAACGTCTTCGCCGGGTACCTGAACAACCAGGCGGCGACCGACGACGTGCTGACCCCCGAGCACTGGCTGCGCAGCGGCGACCTCGGCGAACTGGACGACGACGGCTACCTGCGGGTGACCGGGCGCAAGAAGGAGCTGATCGTCACCGCCGGCGGGAAGAACGTCTCACCGGCCGTGCTGGAGGACCGGATCCGCGCCCACCCGCTGGTCAGCCAGTGCCTGGTGGTCGGCGACGGCCGCCCCTACGTCGCCTGCCTGATCACGCTAGACCCCGAGGCGGTCGGGCCGTGGCTGGCCCGGCGCGGTCGCCCGGCCGGGACCCCGCTGTCCGAGCTGGCCACCGATCCCGAGCTGCTGGCCGAGCTGCAAGCCGTCGTGGACGAGGCCAACAAGGCGGTGTCCCGGGCCGAGTCGGTGCGCCGGTTCCGGGTGCTGGCCACCGACTTCACCGAGCCGGGCGGGCACCTGACGCCATCGCTGAAGATTCGCCGTCACGTGGTGCTGAAGGAGTTCGCGGGCGAGATCGACGCGCTGTACACCTGAGCGGGCCGGGTGAGCCGGCCGCCAGGCCGGGTCAGCCGGCCAGGATCCGCTGCAGCCGCTGGCTGACCAGATCCCACCGCCACTCCTGATCCACCCAGGCCATGCCCTTCTCCCCCATCGCCCTGGCCACGGCCGGGTCGGTGAGCAGTTCCACCAGCGCGGCCACCAGGCCGGCCGGGCGGCGCCCGGGCACGACATAGCCCGTCTCCCCGGGCCGGATGGCGTCCGGCGCGTTGCCGGAATCCCCCCCGATCACCGGCAGGCCGGCCGCGGACGCCTCCAGGTAGACAATGCCCAGCCCCTCCACGTCCAGCCCCTGCCGGCGGGTGCGGCAGGGCATCGCGAACACATCGCCCGCGTCGTAGTAGGCGGGCAGCTCCGGCCAGGGCACCGGCCCGGCGAAGACCACCGAGCCGGCCACCCCGGTGCGGGCGGCCAGCCGTGCCAGCGCCGCCCGGTAGCGGCCACCCCCCACGATCAGCAGCAGCGCGTCCGGGACCGCGGCCAGTACCTCCGGCCAGGCCCTGATGAGCGTGTCCTGCCCCTTGCGCGGCACCAGCCGCGACACGCAGACCGTCACCGGGCGGCCACCCAGGCCAAGCCGCTCACGGACGGCAGCGCCGCCCGCCCCCGGCCGGAAGGCGCTGGTGTCCACCCCCGGCGTGAGCCGGGTCATCCGGGCGGCCGCGGCCGGTGACAGCGCCCTGGCCAGCCGGACCCGGGTGTACTCGCCGAGATAGGTGACGGCGTCGGTGCTGTCACCGATGCGCCGCAGCAGGCTCCGGGCGCCGGGCAGCACCGCCCAGCCCGCCTCATGCCCGTGGGTGATGGCCACCAGCCGCCGTGCCCCGGCCCTTCGCAGCGCGGGCGCCAGCAGGCCGAGCGGCGCCGCCGCGCCGAACAGCACCGTGTCGCAGCCGTCCCGGTGGAGCAGCCGGGCCGCCCGGCGGGCCACCGACGGCACCGGCAGCATCAGCGAGCTGGGATGGCGCTCGACCGGGAAGGGCTGGGCCGCGTCGAACTCGGCGGCGCCCGGCCAGGCGGGCGCATACACGGTGACGCTGCCCGCGGGCAGCCCGGCCGCCAGCGCGTGCACGAACGACTGGATCCCGCCGGCCCGCGGCGGGAAGTCGTTCGTCACGACCAGAACCTTGGGCATCGCGCTCCCGGTGCGGCCCGGCGACGGGTGACGGAGTGAGTGTAATGTCCGGTCTCCGCCGCCCGGCCTGCCCGGCGGGTACGGTCAGGGCAGGACCGCGCCGTCCAGGTTGGACGCGTACCAGGACGAGCTGAGCGCGACCTTCTCCACGTTCATGCCCGGTTGCGGCGCATCGATGAGCATCCCGCCCCCCACGTAGATGCCCACGTGGCTGTCCCCGGCGAACTCCAGGATGTCCCCCGGCTGGAGGTTGGATGTCGACACCGACGGCAGGCCGGCCTGCCCATAGCTGGTGCGCGGAATCGATACCCCCGCTGCCGCCCAGGACGACATGGTCAGCCCCGAGCAGTCGTACCCGGCGCCGCACGGGCCGGTGCCGCCAAAGACGTACGGGCAGCCCAGCTGCGCATAGGCGAACGCGACCGCCTTGCCGGCCTGGGTGTTGGTCGGGCCGCTGTAGTTGCCGCCGGTGGCGCCGCCGCCGATCAGCGTCTTCCGCTGCGGCGCGGTGAGGGTGGCCAGGATCGACTGCTGCTGGGCCAGCAGCTTGCTTTCGGTTGCCTTCTGCTCGCTCAGCTGCCGCTTGTCGGCCGCGATGGCGGCCTCGATCCGCCGACTGTACTGCCTGGCCTCGGTCAGCTGGCGTGCGTCCGTGACGAACTGCTGGACCTGCTCATACCGGTTGGTGGCCAGGTGGATCAGGAACGCGGACTGGGACAGCACGGTCTGCGGGTCGTTGGAGGCCAGCACGGCCGCGGTGGAGGTCATGTTGCCGTTCTCATAGGCGAACGAGGCGATCTGGCCGATCTGGGCGCGCATGGCCTGGAACTGGACCTGGTCGCGGCCGATCTCCTTGTTCACCAGCGCCAGCCGCTGCCGGGCGGCGGCCAGATTCTGGCTGGCCACGTCGTACTGCTGGTTGAGCACGTTCAGCCGGTTGGTCAGCTTGTTGACCTTCGCCTGGACCGAGCTGACGCTGGGCTGGGGTGCCGCACTGGCCGCCCCCGCCGACGTCAGCAGCCCGGCGGTGGTGAAGATCGCGGCCACCAGGCAGGCACCGCGGCGGATCAGGGGGGAACGGACGACTGGATGCGTACCCACCTGGTGACACGCTCCTTTTCCCGCGTCGCTCGCCGGTTGAGCTTGCGAGGCCCGGCGGTACCGCGCCTCGCGGCCGGGCAGGGTCATGGCCTCGGCCGACACGCCGGCGGAGCCGCCTGTGGCAGGCCCTCCGGCTGGGTCTCCGGCTCCCTGGCCACCCAATCCTGCTGGCCAGGGCCTCAGCGGTGGCTGACCACCGCCGCCCATCGGACGGCTGGAAAGTGATGCAGCCGGGGCTGACACTAGGGGAAATCAGCTGGTGAATTCAACCGCTTCGCACACTCTGGCCTCACGTTTCTTCATCACCAGTCGCAGCCGTCCTACCAGTGACACCCCCGGCGGCGTCACGAAGCCCGGGCGGCCGGCGCCCGCAACCGCAGCGGCGGCACCATCCGGGCGTCCGCGAGCACCCGCAGTGCCCGTTCCTCCTCAGCGCCGATCCGGGCCGGGCCGGGCGGGCCGAGCAGGGCCATGACCACGCAGTCGGGGCAGGCGATATCCCTCATCACGCACCGGTCGCACTCGATCAGCATGATCTCTCCTCAGCGTCTCCAGCCCCAGCCGCGCCCACGCTAGAACCTCCCACCGACAATCCCGCCGCCACTGTGCCGGACGGAGGGTCACACCGGCGCGCCTGGGCAGGACTGTCGGTGGCCCGGCCTACGGTTGAGCGGTGATCACCTGGGACACCTCGGCCCGGCCGGTGCTGGCTCCGGACCGGAACCAGCCGCTCGACGCGATCGACTTTGTCGTCGTCGACGTGGAGACGACCGGCTGGACCCCGGGAAAGGCGCAGATCACCGAGATCGGCGCGGTCCGGGTCAGCGGCGGCAAGCTGACCGGCCAGTTCACCTCACTGGTGAACCCGGGCGGCCCGATTCCGGGGCGGGTTACCGAGCTGACCGGCATCACCGATGAGATGGTCGCGGCCGCCCCGCCGCTGGACCGGGTGCTGCCCGCCTTCCTGGCGTTCGCCAGCGGTGGTGTGCTCACCGCCCATAACGCCCCCTTCGACATCGGCTTCCTCACCGCCGCCTGCCGGGCCTGCGGCCTGCCCTGGCCACGGCCGCCGGTGGTGGACACGGTGGACCTGGCCCGGCGTGTGCTCGGCGCGGACGAGGTGCCTAACTGCAAGCTGGCCACCCTGGCGGAGTACTTCGGGGCGCGCACCACGCCGAGCCACCGGGCCCTGGCGGACGCGATGGCCACCGCCGATGTGCTGACGGCGCTGCTGCCCCGGCTCGACGCCGCGGGCATCAGCACGCTCGGTGAGATCCGGCTGCGGCGGGTCCCGGGAATCTGGCCGCGGTGGCTGGCGCTGCCCGGCCGCTGGCTCCGGCGCTGGCCGGGGCGGCCGCCAGGCCGGCCGTGGGCGGTACGCTACCGGCCATGGCTGGGCACCGGCACCCGGGGAGGCAGACGTGGTCACCGCGATCGTCCTGGTGAAAGCGGACGTGGCGCGCATTCCGGAGACGGCCGCGGCGATCGCGCAGATCCCGCAGGTCAGTGAGGTGTATTCGGTCACCGGCGAGTTCGACCTGGTGGCCATGGTCCGGGTACGCGCGCACGACGAACTGGCCGATGTCATTCCCGGCAACCTGAACCGGGTCGACGGGGTGACTCACACCGAAACGCACATCGCGTTCCGCACCTACTCGCGGCACGACCTGGAAGCCGCCTTCGCCCTGGGTTTCCCCGAGACCGCCTGACCGGCCAGCTACGAGGCGAGCCGCTGGCTGGTGCCGGTCCACCGGTCCAGCAGGTCGGCGGCCGCGCCGGAGTCAAGGGCGGCCGCAGCCCGGGCGCAGCCATCGGCCAGCGCGGTGCCGAGGCCGTCGGCGCCGGGCACGCCACCGGCGGCGGCGAGCGCCGCCGCGGCGTTGAGTATCACCGTGTCCCGGACCGGTCCCTGCGCGCCGCCCAGCACCGACCGGACCACGCCGGCGTTGTGCGCCGCGTCACCGCCGCGCAGGTCGCCGGGCCGGGAGCGGGCCAGCCCCAGGCCGGCCGGATCCAGCCGGGCCTGGCTCACCGCACCGTTGTGCGCCACCCACACCGTCGAGGCGGCGGCCGTGGTCAGCTCGTCCAGCCCGTCGTCACCGTGGAACACCAGCGCCGAGCAGCCCCGGCCGGCCAGCACCCCGGCCAGCACCGGGCCCATCCGCGGGTCGGCCACCCCGACCGCCTGTGCGCCGGGCCGGGCCGGGTTGGCCACCGGGCCCAGAAAATTGAAGACGGTTGGCACGCCAAGCTCACGCCGGGGCACGGACGCGTACCGCAGCGCCGGGTGGTACAGCGCGGCGAACAGGAACGCTATCCCGACCTCGTCCACCAGCGCGGCGCTGGACTCCGGTGGCAGGTCGATCACGACGCCGAGGGCTTCCAGCACGTCCGCCGCTCCGCAGGCGGAGGTGGCCGCCCGGTTGCCGTGCTTGGCGACCCGGGCCCCGGCCGCGGCGGCGACGATCGCGCCCATGGTGGAGATGTTGACCGTGTGGGCCCGGTCGCCGCCGGTGCCGACCAGGTCCACCAGCGGCCCGGCCACGCTGATCGGGGTCGCCCGGTCCAGCATGGCCTGGGCCAGCCCGCTGACCTCGGCGACCGTCTCGCCCTTCATCCGCAGCGCTACGCCGAACCCGGCGATCTGGGCCGGTGTCGCCGCACCCTCCATGATCTCGCCCATCGCCCAGCCCGCCTCCGCGGCGGTCAGTGCCCGCCCGCTGATGAGCGCGCCGAGCAGGGCTGGCCAGGAGGGTGCGTCCACCGGGTGGCCAGGCATCGCCGGGTCAGGCCTGCGCGACGGCGCCGCGCTGGCGCATCAGCCCGGCCAGCGCGCTGGCCAGCGCGCGTGGCTCGATCGGGTGGCTGACCACCGCATCGGCCCCGGACCAGGTCGCCAGCCAGCCGTCGTCGGCGCGGCCAATGATCAGCAGCACCGGCGGGCAGTTGTGGATTTCGTCCTTGGCCTGCCGGCAGACTCCCATGCCGCCGGCCGGCTGGGCCTCGCCATCGAGCACCATGACGTCCACCCCGCCCGCGTCCAGCAGCCGGAACAGCGCGGGCTCGGTGGCCACATCGACCAGTTCGGCATCCGGCACGTCCAGTGCCGGACGGCGGCCGATGGCCAGCCGGACCCGCGCGCGGGTGTCCGCGTCGTGGCTGTAGATGACGACTTTCATGGTGAGGATGGTACCGACCCGGGCCGGCTGCGCAGTCCGGCCGCCCCGAGACGGGGGGTCGCATGACGGACCCCTACGTGATGTCGTAATAATGGCCCTCGTGGCGTCCGTATCCACCACCCAGACGCCGGTGCCCCGGTCGCCGGCCAGCCGGCCAAACCTGGTCAGCGTCGGCACCATTGTCTGGCTGTCCTCTGAGCTCATGTTCTTCGCGGCGCTGTTCGCGATGTACTTCACTATCCGTGCGGTGGACAAGAGCCAGGGCCAGCCGTGGCCGGGTGCCCACCTGAACATGGCGCTGGCGGTCACCAACACCACGGTGCTGCTGCTGTCCAGCGTGACCTGCCAGATGGGCGTGTTCGCGGTGGAGCGGGGCGAGATCCGGCGGTCCGGGCGGATCTGGCAGGTCAGCAAATGGGGCCTGCGCGAGTGGTATGTGCTCACCTTTTTCATGGGCCTGTACTTCGTGCTCGGCCAGGGATACGAGTACCTCAGCCTCATCCACGACGGGCTGACGCTCCAGTCCAGTGGCTACGGTTCGGTGTTCTTCATCCCCACCGGGTTCCACGGGCTGCACGTGACCGGTGGCCTGATCGCGTTCCTGTTCCTGCTGGGACGCACCTACGCGGCGCGGACCTTCACCCAGGAGCAGCAGGTCAGCGCGATCGTCGTGTCCTACTACTGGCATTTCGTGGACGTGGTGTGGATCGGCCTGTTCACGACCATCTACCTCATCCGCTAACCACCACGGAGCAGACCACCCGGAGCACGCCATCCCCTGACCTGAGAAACCGAGGCAGCACGTGAGCTGGATCAAGGCGCGGCGAAGGCACCCGGCCGCCGGGTATGCCGTCGTCCTGGCCGGGCTCGTCGTCATCGGCCTGGGGTACGCGGCCATCGCCGGGACCGGCGGCCCGGCCTACGCGGCCCCGCGCGGCGGCCCATCCGCGCTGGACATCGCCGAGGGCGCCGCGCTGTTCTCCCATACCTGCTCGTCCTGCCACGGCTTCAACGCGCAGGGCACCTCGGCGGGCCCGAGCCTGATCGGGGTCGGCGCGGCAGCGGTCGACTTCCAGGTGAGCACCGGCCGGATGCCCGGCAAGGACTTCGGCCCGGAGAATCCCCGCAAGCCGGTGGTCTTCACCACCGCCCAGATCCACCAGCTGGCGGACTACATCGCCTCGCTCGGTGGCGGGCCGGCCATTCCATCCGCAGCGCAGGTCAGCCCGGTTGGCGCCAATCTGGCCCTGGGCCAGAGCCTGTTCACCACTGATTGCGCGCAGTGCCACAACTTCGCCGGCGCGGGCGGTGCGCTCACCAACGGGAAGTACGGGCCGTCACTGAACCGGTCCACCCCGACCCAGATGTACGAGGCGATGCTGACCGGCCCGGAGGCCATGCCCGTGTTCAGCGACACCACCCTCAGCCCCGCGCTGAAGCGGGACATCATCGGCTATGTCACGGCGGTCCGCGCCGAGCCCAACCCGGGCGGCTTCAGCCTGGGCCGGATCGGCCCGGTGACCGAGGGGCTGGTGGCCTTCCTGGGCGGGATCGCGATCCTGGTGTTCGCGGCCATGTGGATCACGATGAGGCGGCGGGAAGTATGAGCGAGACCAACGGCAGCCACCGGGACGAGCCGCCGGATGAGCCCGGGCCGGAGGAGCCGCGCGGGCCGTACCGGGTGATCGGCACACCGCCGCCCGCCCAGGCCCGCACCCTGCTCGGCGAGGCCGAGCACATTAGCACTGAGCCGGTCGTGCGGGAGCTGCCCGCCGGGCCGGACGACCCGAAGAAGGCCACGGGCGCCGAGCGCATCGTGGCGGCGCTGTTCCTGCTCTCGCTGCTGGCCAGCATCGCCTTCATCGCCGCGTACGTGGCGCTGCCGGTGCACTCGCTGGATGCCGTCTTCCGGTCCAACCTGGCGCTGGGCCTGACCATGGCGATCGCCTTCGGCGCGGTGGCGGTGGGCGCGGTCATCTGGGTCAAGGTGATCATGCCGCATGTGGAGCTGGTGGAGCCGCGCAAGCCACTCGCCTCGACCCCCGAAGCCCGCGCGGCGTTCACCCAGACGTTCACCGAAGGCGCCGAGGCCAGCGGGTTCGTCAAGCGGCCGATGCTGCGCCGGACCCTGATCGCTGCCTCGGCCGGGCTGGCCATCGCGCCGCTCGTGCTGCTGCGGGATATGGGCCCGCTGCCCGGCACCAGCTTGCGGCACACGGTCTGGCGCAAGGGCCTGCGGCTGCTCGTCTACGGGCCGAACACCCCGATCCGGCCGGCCGACTTTGCCATCCCGGGCCAGATGATCACCGTTGTCCCGGACGGGTACCAGGACAACCAGGACGCGCTGGCCAAGGCGGCCACCATCATCATCAAGTTCGGCCCCGGGCAGCTGGTCCCGGACACGCCGCGGACCTACGGCACCAAGATGAACTGGACGGTGGACAATATCGTCGCCTACTCCAAGATCTGCACCCACGTGGGCTGCCCGGTGGCGCTGTACGAGGAGACGACACACCGCATCCTGTGCCCGTGCCACCAGTCGACCTTCGACGCCACCCGCGGGGCCGCGGTGACCTTCGGCCCGGCCGCCCGCCCGCTGCCGCAGCTGCCGCTCGGCGTGGACGCCGAGGGTTACCTGGTCGCGACCCACGACTACTATGAACCCGTCGGCCCGAGTTTCTGGGAGCGGGGATGACCTTCACCGAAAAGGCCGTGGAGGGCACAGGCCGCTTTCTCGATGACCGCCTGCGCGGGGCGGTGTCGGTGCGCGGGTTCCTGCGGAAGATCTTCCCCGACCACTGGTCGTTCCTGCTCGGCGAGATCGCCCTCTACTCGTTCATCATCCTGCTGCTCACCGGCACGTTCCTGACCCTGTTCTTCCAGCCGAGCATGACCGAGATCGTCTACCACGGCTCGTACCTGCCGCTGCGTGGCGTGCGGATGAGCGAGGCGTACGCGTCCACGCTGAACATCAGCTTCGACGTACGCGGCGGCCTGCTGATGCGGCAGGTCCACCACTGGGCGGCGCTGCTGTTCATGGCCGCGCTCATGGTCCACATGCTGCGGGTGTTTTTCACCGGCGCCTACCGCAAGCCCCGCGAGTTCAACTGGCTGATCGGCATCGTGCTGTTCACCCTCGGCATGCTGGAGGGCCTGTTCGGCTACTCGCTGCCGGACGACCTGCTGTCCGGCACCGGGCTGCGGATCACTGAGGGCGTCATCCAGTCCATCCCGGTGATCGGCACGTACTTCGCGTATTTCCTGTTCGGCGGGGCGTTCCCGGGGCACATCATCATCCCCCGGCTGTATGTGATCCACGTGCTGCTGATCCCGGGCCTGCTGCTGGCCCTGATCTCCGCCCACCTGTTCTTCATGTTCCACCAGAAGCACACCCAGATGCCGGGGAAGGGGCGTACCAACGCGAACGTGGTCGGGGCCCCGATGTACCCGTACTTCATGGCCAAGACCGGCGCGTTCTTCTTCTTCATCTTCGCCGTGCTCGCCCTGCTGTCGACGTTCGCGCAGATCAACCCGATCTGGCTGTTCGGCCCCTACAACCCCTCCGGGATCACCGCCGGATCGCAGCCCGACTTTTACATGGGCGCGCTGGAAGGTGCGCTGCGCATCATGTGGCCCTGGGAGTGGAACATCGCCGGGCACACCCTCGCGTTCAACGTGTTCATCCCGGCGCTGGTACCGCTCGGCATCATCTTCACCGGGGCCGCGCTGTGGCCGTTCCTTGAGCGCTGGGCCATCGGGGACTACAGCGAGCACCACGTCAACGACCGGCCGCGGAACGCGCCGACCCGGACCGCGATCGGCATGGCCGCGATCACGTTCTACGGGGTGCTGTGGCTGGAAGGCGCCAATGACGTCATCGCCGCCCAGCTCCAGATCCCGCTCTACACGCTCACCTGGATCGCCCGGTTCGCGGTGATTCTCGGCCCGGTCATCGCCTACTGGGTGACCAAGCGGATCTGCCTCGGCCTGCAGCGCAAGGACGCCCATCTGCTGGCCCACGGGGTGGAAACCGGCATCATCCGGCAGCTGCCCAGCGGCGAGTTCGTCGAGCTGACCCGGCCGGTGCCGGAGCAGGACAGGGCGGCGCTGGAATACAACCGGGTGAACGCGCCCGAACTGCCCCGCGCCACGCCTGACGGCGCTGACGCGGTCCCGGCCCCGGAGACCAGGAGCATGCTGGGCCGGGTCCGGGGCACCCTGAACCGGGTCATCACCGAAGGCATCCCGGTGGCGGCCGACGGCCATGGTAACGGGCACGGGAACGGCCATGGCGCGCCCGCCGCGGTCCCCGGCGGCGCGCACCCCGCCCTGGAGCAGGACGCTGCGGATGGCGCCGACGGCGAAGGCCACCCGCCCAGCCATTGATTCCGAACGGCGGTGCCAGCTACCGCCGCCACCCGGGCCGGGCCGCTAACGTGTGCCCGCGCTACTCCGCCACGCTGGGAGCAGCACAGCCCCGGCCGCATTGTCGGTGATGCATGCCGTCTCGAAGAACTTGATCTGCGGGTCCATGCCGTAGCGTTCGCGGATGCCGTCCCGCCAGGGCCCGGTGTAGAAGGCCTCGGCCGCGGCGCGTGTCTCCCACAGGTAGACGCCTCCGGCCCAGCCGTCCTCGGCGTAGATGAACTGCTTGCGGATCAGTCCCGGGACGTCGCGGAAGCCGGGTGCGATAGCGCGGAAGTGCGCCGCGCAGGCGGCCGGGCCGATCTGCGGTGGCAGCTTGTACTGGACAATCGCAGTAATCATCGGGTGCGTCCCTCGGCCATGCGGCGCCGCCTCAGTGTGAGTAGACCCCGCGGTAATACTCGAACACGAAGCCAATCGCCGAGAGGGCCACGGACAGCATCCCGATCAGGAACAGCCACCAGCCGATTGCTGCCCCCAGCGCCGCCAGCGCGCAGGCCATCCCGGTGATCAGCGGCCACCAGCTGTGCGGGCTGAAGAACCCGAGCTCCCCGGTGCCCTCGGCGATCTCGCCCTGCGGGTTGTCCTCTGGCCGGCGCGGTAGCCGGCGCCCGGTGAACAGGATGTAGAACCCGGCCAGGAACGCCAGCCCGACCGAGAACGCGAGCGCGGTGGTGCCGGTCGGGTCGTGGGAGAAATACCAGTAGATGACGTCCACCACTGCGAAGAACACCGCGCAGCCGAGAAACAGGTAACCCTCGACCTTCATGACACGCCCCCGGACTCGGAGATGGAGTCATGGCGCGGCGGCCGGCCCGATCTGATGTGCGGATAGTGCAGGTCGAACGCGGGCCGTTCGGACCGGATGCGCGGGATCGAGGTGAAGTTGTGCCGTGGCGGCGGGCAGGACGTCGCCCACTCCAGCGAGTTGGCATAGCCCCACGGGTCGTCGGCGGTGACGCGCTCGCCGTGCCGGGCCGTCTTGTAGACGTTGTAGATGAAGAACAGGGTTGATGCACCGAGAATCCAGGAGCCGATGCTGGAGATCTGGTTGAGGGTAGTGACCTCGTGCGGCAGGAATGGGTAGTTGGCGATCCGCCGCGGCATGCCCAGCACGCCGGCCCAGTGCTGGACCAGGAACGTCATGTGGAAGCCGATGAACAGCGTCCAGAAGTGCCAGACGCCGAGCCGGTTGTCCAGCATCTTCCCGGTGAATTTGGGCCACCAGAAGTAGAACCCGCCGAACATGCAGAACACCACCGTGCCGAACAGCACGTAGTGGAAATGGGCGACCACGAAATAGGAGTCGCTGACGTGGAAGTCCAGCGGTGGTGACGCCAGGATGATGCCGGTCAGGCCGCCGAACAGGAACGTCACCAGGAAGCCGAGGATGAACAGCATCGGCGGCTCGAAGGTGAGCTGGCCCCGCCAGATGGTGCCGACCCAGTTGAAGAACTTCACTCCGGTTGGCACCGCGATCAGGAACGTCATGAACGAGAAGAACGGCAGCAGCACCGCACCGGTGGTGAACATGTGGTGCGCCCAGACGGTCATCGACAGCCCGGCGATGGCGATGGTCGCGGCGACCAGGCCCTTGTAGCCGAAGCACGGCTTGCGGCTGAACACCGGCAGGATCTCGGTGGCAATGCCGAAGAACGGGATCGCCACGATATAGACCTCGGGATGGCCGAAGAACCAGAACAGGTGCTGCCACATGACGGCGCCGCCGTTGGCCGAGCTGAATACCTGCGCGCCCAGCTTCCGGTCGATCTCCAGCACCAGCAGGGCGGCGGCCAGCACCGGGAAGGCCAGCAGCACCAGCATGGACGTGAGCAGGATGTTCCAGGTGAAAATCGGCATCCGGAACATGGTCATGCCCGGCGCGCGCATGCAGATGATGGTGGTGACGAAGTTGACCCCGCCCAGGATGGTGCCGAACCCGGACAG
>Ga0306920_100002451_pt1 | contig 23473 bp, 23 predicted proteins | sample flu12Cox44000170_FD_204666 | JGI IMG/M metagenome (GOLD analysis project Ga0306920, IMG submission 204666) | Lab enrichment of tropical soil microbial communities from Luquillo Experimental Forest, Puerto Rico - flux4day.12C.oxic.44.000.170 (v2)... | ecosystem: Environmental > Terrestrial >...
TCGGCAAAGCTGAAAGGAGGCTTTACACGATTACCGAAACACACGCTGGACAGCGGATTACGCTTTCGAGGTTGGGCAAGGATTTCTGTTTCCCGTCTCTCCAATCGTCACCCCGGCGCAGGCCGGGGTCCAGGCTTCCGCGGCACGAACGGATGAAGGTTTGTATAACATTGCCATCGCTGGAAAAGTTAGAGAAGCGGAGGAGTGGGTCCCGGCCTTCGCCGGGACGACGACAGAGGACCTGTGTCTCTATTTGAGTACTTGGCGAGCCCGTGCGCTTTTCCGCCGTAGGTCTGTGCCGGCGATTAATACCCCAAGGTGACGTCCACCTCTTGCAGCAGCCGGCCGCCGGCTTCGAGGCTGCGGATGTTGGCAGCAATCTCGGTGGCGAGCTGACCGACGGTCGGCCGCCGCGCGACATGCGGCATGACGGTGACCTTGGGATGCAGCCAGAGCGGGCTTTGCGGCGGCAGCGGCTCGGGCGACAGCGCATCCAATGCGGCGTAGGCGAGCTGCCCCGAATCGAGCGCCGCGATCAGGTCCTGCTCCACCACGTGTCTGCCGCGCCCGACATTTACGAGCATCCCGCCCTTCGGCATCATCGCGAAGGAGCGGGCGCAGAAGATGCCTTCGGTTTCCCGTGTCAGCGGCAACAGGCAGACCGCGATGTCGGTCTGGTTGAGGAACGGCTCGAGCTGGCCGGGGCCGTGGAAAATCGGAATTTCGGCCTCCTCCCGCCAGTTGCGAACCCAAGCCGAAACCGGAAAGCCGAGCGATTTCAACACCAGCGCCGGCGCCTTCGCCATCAGGCCGAAGCCGAGAAAGCCGATCCGCCTTTCCTCGGGGCGGACGATCCTCGTCCGGCGCCACTCGCGCCTCGCCTGCGCCGCCTGATAGCCCGGCATGTCGCGATGCAGGCGAAGCACGTGCATAACGACATATTCGGTCATCATCGGGTCGCCGCCGGGCGGCTCGACCTTGCCGAGCCGCGCCTTGGGCAGCTTCGGATGGTTGACGAAAGATTCCACGCCGGCCGAGCGGCTGAACATCGCTTTCAAATTCGGAAGTGACGGAAGAGCGTCGAAATCCGGGTGCATGAATGCGAGATATTCGATGTCCGCCAATTCTCCGGCATCCGGCCAAAACCGAACTTCCAAAGCGGGAAGCTGTTCCGCAAACGTGTCGTGCCACGCCTTTGCATTGCCGATGCGGTCGTGCAGATCGACGATGAGCAGCGCCATACCCTCTCCTCAGAGCTTGTGAAGGAATTGGTCCGCAGACCATCTGTCCGCCTCCCCGGCGGAAGGCGGGGCCCATTGCTCCGTCGCACGGACGTTTCCGCCTACCCGTACACCCGGCGATAGAGGTCGATGATCTCGTCGGCCGTCGGCACGCGCGGGTTGTTCGACGGTGAACCCGATGCCAGCGCCTGGCTCGCCATGACCGGAAGCAGCTCGTCGTAGCGCCGGGTATCGATGCCCCAGGCGCGCGGGCTCGGTACCTTCAGATCCTCGTTGAGCCGGCGCAGCTCGTCGAGCAGCCGCGCGACCGCACTCTGGCTTCCTTCGCCCTCCTCCGCGACGCCCATCGCGCGGGCGCAATCGGCATATCGTTCCAGCGCCGCCGGCACCGAGAAGGCGGTGATCTCGGGCAGCAGCATCGCATTCGACAAGCCGTGCGGTACGTGGAAAAAGGCCCCGATCGGCCGGCTCATACCGTGCACGAGGCACACGCTCGCATTCGAGAACGCCATCCCCGCCGTCGTCGCGCCGAGCATCATCGCCTCGCGGGCCGCCCGATTGTCCGGCTCGGCGCAAGCGGTGCGAATGTGGCGCGCGATCAGCCCCATCGCGTTCTTGGCTAGACCATCGGTGAAAGGGTTGGCGCGGCGGCTGACATAAGCCTCGATCGCGTGGGTTAAGCTGTCGAGCCCGGTATCGGCGGTCAGCCGCAACGGCATCGACAGCGTCAGCTCGTAATCGACGATTGCCGCGACCGGACAGCAGGCGAGCCCGGCGATCAACATCTTTTCGTCGGTCTCGGTGTCAGTGATCACCGTAAAGCGCGTCACTTCGGATCCGGTGCCGGCGGTCGTCGGGACCGCCACGATCGGCGGACCCCGTTTCGGGATGTCGGCCGGGACCTTGTAGTCGCGCATGCGCCCGCCATTGGCGAACAGCACCGACATTCCCTTGGCGGTGTCGATCGAGCTGCCGCCGCCTATCGCTACGAGGCTGTCGTAGCCGTCCTCGGCGAGCCGGCCGGCGCCGGCTTCGACAACCGCCGTCGTCGGGTCGGCGACGGTCTCGGAAAACACGCTCCAGCTAATGCCGGCGCGATCGAGAATCCCGGTCGCCCGCTCCAGATGGCCCGATTTCACAAGAAAGGGATCGGTCACGAGCAGCGGCCTGGCGAGTTCGAGGCGGCGCAGGACGCCCGGAAGCTCGGCGAGCGCGCCGCCGCCGATATGCATCAGCCGCGGCGTCGTGATCATCGCCACCATGGCAGCCCCTCAACCCGGCTTGCGCATGCGAAAGCGCAACACCCCGCCGGGCTCCTCGCTCATTTCGAGCAGCTGGCAGCCGGTGGTCTGACAAAAATGCTCGAAGTCTTTGATAGCGCCCGGATCGGTCGCGAGCACCTCGAGCACCGCACCCGGGGCGAGCGGCTTCAGCGCCCGCCGCGCCTTCAATACCGGCAACGGACACAACAAACCGGTCGCGTCGAGCGTGGCGTCGACCGTGATGTTTCCGGCTTGCGTCATTCTCGGTACCCCAAATGGCGGCGTTGCTGGCAACCTAGCAAATCCGCGGGAGTACCGACAACCGCCCGCGCTCTGGCAGTACCGTACGGTAGGTTGAGCCGAAGGAGCCTGGGCAAGAATGCCCCTCGCCGTCTTCCTACTCGTCACCCCGGCGAACGGCCGGGGTCCAGGTGTCCGCTGCACACGCAGATGACATTGCGATTGTTTGAAAATTCCGAGGGACGGAGGAATGGGTCCCGGCCTTCGCCGGGACGACGATGGGAAATTTGCCGATTTTTCCTATCTGATCCAGATTCTCGCTTTGAAAGCGAAACCCACTGATATGTCCCGGCGAGAACGCGGACCTCACGGTTCTGCTGCCTCGAACTTTTCGAGCGACTGCAGTGTCTTACCAGCGATTATTGGCCGTGCGGTGAGAACGGTGGACCCCGGCTTTTCCCGGGGAAGCTGAGTGGATTGGTTGACCAAAGGTTCTTGCCAGCTTCTGCGCTCAACCCACTTTACGCCGCCGGACCGAACGATTACCTCGGCGATGCGGCGTCTTCTGGACCAGGAGGCTCAGTCAGGCGCGCTTTTCAGCGCTTTGTTGGGGCGATTTGGGCGCCGGGTTTCCCACTGCCGCCGGACACTCATCGCGCTTTATTGCGCAGGTTGGCCCAGGCAGTGGCCGGGAACCCACTTGCCGTTCGCGTAATCGTCAGGAACCCACGGCACTCCCGCCGGACACGCGTACTGCTGAGCTGTGCTCGGCGCGCACCCCGCCATCGGGGCAATCGCTGCGACGCCCATCATAAGGCCGGCAAACATCATCGCGAGAGAACGCACGTCCATTTCCCTTCCTCCTGCGGATGCATCCATTACCCGGCGGCTCGCGTCGAGCGGCGAATGATGGAGATGCCCACGTAACATTATAGGCTGGGTCACCGTCACCACGTTGCCAGGGCAACGCGGCCGAACATGCGAAGCAGCTCTCCCCGGTCAGGCTGATTGCGCCGGCCCTCGATGTCGAACCCGACGCCGAGCTCGGCCGTGAGCTCGATCGGTGATCCCGGCGCTCTTGCTTAACACACGGGCCCCGTCCGGGCTGACGAACATCGTCACCCCGAGTGCGCGTACTTTGCCGGACGACCGCGCGGATAAGCTCCTTTACGCCGTCGAAAGCCGTTTCCTCCGTCGCCCAACCGCAGGGGCACCGTCTATCAGAATGGTCGATGCCAGGTCAGGCCAAAGCCTCCAAAGCCGCCTTGCTAAAAGGGTTAGCATCCCACCTGAACCAACAATGTTGCCAAGTGCCGCATCGGGCGCGGCTTCAAGAGCGTAATAAGAAAAGGAGGGCGCATCTGTCGCAATAATCGCCTTTACCTCGATTGGGTCGGGTGCCTGCTTCGTATCTGTATTGAGCTCAAATATGTACACCCATGCGGGCACATGAGATGGTCTTCGCTGTCCCGGCTTGAAGAGGTCATAGGTCCCGTCTTTCTGGGGCTCCAATCTCGGATCTGCAAGATGACGCTTCCAGCTGTCCCATACGGATTGCGGGAGCGCGAGTGCGCAACCTGCTGACCGCTCGCTCTTCCCGAGTTGAAACTTGAACATGATTTGGTAAAACGTCCTCTTAAATACATTAGCTATATTCGGTCCTTCCATCCGATCCGATAACAAATGCTGATTTTCGTTTAGCGTAGAGGCAAAGTTAGCCGGAAACATTCTCAGCGTGTCTTTCAAGTTTCTAACGGCATGGCCGTAGGAACCGTGGAAATCCATCGTCTGGATTTCCAGCACTCCAAAGCGTCCCACATTAGGCAAGTCGCCTTTGAGGTCAACCTCGACAATGTGACGTCAAACGAGAACTCAGGCGATCGTGTCGTAGCTGGAATCGACAATTCCCCGCCGAGCTTTTCGTCGAAATATATAAATACTCGACGCCCGTTGCGTAGCTCGTCCAAAACCTGAGCCTGAGTTTCGCCTGCCACTAGCCGAATAGCCGGAACCACGAACATCGTAGCCGGATCTAACTCACCGAACAGCCTCGCTATGGCCGAATTTAAGAGCCGAGGGTCTAGGGCGCGGTAGGGGCAGACGAGCCAATCGCGGCGTACTCCGCCAGCCGTGGTGCTCACGGTGCATACGCCCCGTGACCTCTCGGGTTTGATACAAACGTTGGGCGAGCCCTTCGCGGCGCTCAGAAACGGGCATGTCTCGGACTGTTGTTCACGAAGGCTCGCGGGATCCGCTCGGGCGGTTGGAAAGACACGATACCCGAACCACTCACTTACGAAATTACCTTTGCCAGCGCGGTCGACAATGGGGTCGGAAATAGCCGCCATTACGCCGGGATCTTGTAGCGGGATTTGATCGGATGACCAGCTTGGAGGCCCCCTCGTAGAGCGCGCCGGATTTGCGCGCCAACGGCCTTAGCCAAGAGCGGCGGGACCGCGTTTCCTACCTGATCATATTGGTCCGTGTAAGGTCCCTTAAAAACAAACCAGTCCGGGAAAGATTGAATTCGAGCCGCCTCACGAATTGAAATTGTGCGGGGCTGATCGGGATGAATGTACTCGCCGGACTTGGGATCGCGAAATCGAGTGATGATCGATCGAGCTGTCCCGTCCCAAGTCATTCGCCTAAATCTCCGCGTATGATCCTTCCGCAGCGCTCTCCGCATTCCCGTCGGCAACAGCTCTTGCGGAAGGTTCCGCCAATCATCCCCAGGCCGAAGCAAATGAATCCGCCGCAAATTCATATCCGAAAGGCGGGGCGCGTAGTGGTTGTGCAGGACAGCGCCAGCGTGCATCCGCATCGCCTGCTGAAAGCCTGTCATTGGAGGGCGATCGTAGCGAGTCGCCACCGCGCCGCTGCTTACGGGAGGAAGATCACCTATTGCATGCCAAACCGTTAAAAAGCCCTCACTCTCCTCGGCGGTTATGGTCCGATTCGGAACGAGATCCCCGACGCCAGCTCGGCCATGGGTGGGCAATGGGAAGCAATTTACCGCCTCTTCGGGGCTGAGACCATCTGGCCAGGATGGAGGACGGGGACGGCAGTCGACTGGAATACCTGCACGAGAGACCGTGTTCGAAATTCGTTGCTGACTCATCGCAGGAGGAAGGCGGATCCGAACTCTCGGTCCCCGCAAGAAAGGGTTGGGTCCGATCCTTTTCCTCCCCGGAGAGCCCGTTTTCGTGTGGGAGTTCGCACTCGATGAGAGGAGGTCGGCTTCCGGACTAGGCTGAGCGGAAAGACCGGCGCTCGTGCTTGTCTTTCTCGATGACAATAAACCTAATAAAGCTGGATCCGAGAGGGAGCATAGGATGACCGCTGCGAGCGAATTGGCCGAGTTCTTGACCGAGACTTCGATGACCAATCTTCCACCCCAAGCGATCGAGCATGCAGCGATGCTCATCGCCAGTACACTGGCAAGCGCGGCAATGGGTTCGGGGCTCGCATCCTCTGCCATAATTCGCTCTCTCGCACGCGAGCGCGGCGGGATCTCCGAAGCCTCGCTGTGGTTCGATACAGGCCCCAAATTACCCGCAGCCGATGCGGCTCAAGTTAATGCCGTGATGAGCGATGCCGCTGCCTCGGATGACAGCGACCTGCGAAACATCGTCCATGCCGGCACGACCTTGGTAGCCACCACACTCGCTATCGCCGAACGGACTGGCGCTGGCGGTGATCAGATCTTGACCGCGATCGTGCTCGGCTATGAAGCCGCGGGTCGCATCGGGGAAGCGATCACGCCGGGCTTTCGGGCGCGCGGATTTCACGGCTGCCTCGTTGCGATTTTTGGGGCTGCGGTTGCCGCGGGGCGGTTGCTACAGCTGGATCCGGCTCACCTGGCCCAGGCCATAGCCTTGTCGGCGACCTCGATCGGCGGGCTGATGGCCGCGGCCAATACCAGTGTCGCTCGTGAATATCACGCCGGGCTCGCTGCACTGCTGGGCATTCAAGCCGCGCTCGCAGCGCAGAGAGGATATCAAGCTGAAGAGCGCATCCTCGAGGCCCGCAGAGGTTTCTTTGAGGTCTATGGCGGGACAGACGGCGCCGCGGGCCATGCGGTCGTCATTCAGCAGCTCGGTCAATCTTGGGACATCATCACCGACATGGCGATCAAGCTGGTGCCGGGCGGACATCCCTACCACGCCCTCGCCGAGGCTGCCGCGAATGCCGCGAAAGAGGTTAACGTCGGGCCGGAAGCGATCGAAAGTATCACCGTATCTCGTCCCGGCTTCACAGCGCTGACCGGGCCATTGCACCCGACCGATCTGATCGGCATGGCGCACAGCCCGGCCTACTTCCTCGCTGCCGGAGCGGCGGATCGGGAGTTCTCATGGATCCACGCGACCGCCGAGAAGATCAGGGATCCGGTGGTCCATCAGCTGATCGACAAGGTCCGGGTGGGGGCACCACCAAGCGACAATGTCTCGCGCTACCGGCAAGGCGCTACCGTGACGATACGAACAAAAGACGGCCGCACCAGCACGAGCACCGTATTTGCGCCAAAGGGAGGGGGGGCTGGTGGGATCGCTTGGGACGATGTCGACGCCAAGTACCGCACGCTATTGCTACATGCGGAGGTTCCCGAACCGCAAATTGAGATGAGCCTTGCAACCATCCATAACTTTCGTGATGTCAGCCATGTTTCGAAACTGGTCGATCTACTACGGGTGTAGCATCGCGGGTTTGTCCCAGAGCCGTTGAACGGTCTGTTTGTACCGCTACCTGGACTGCAATCAAGACCTTCACCCAGTGGGGGACTCTGACGCTTGCCGTTAGGGAAGAGGGTCATCTCGTTCAGATATTCCGCGGCACTGACGCCTTCTCGCTTGCCTCAGCGATCTCGCGGCCTCGTCGCGAGCTGTACGCGCGTGGTTTACCGACCCCTGTTTTCATCGTACGATTTTGCGAGCCCGACCAGCCCCGGGAGAGCCGACGACGGGCTAAAACTCAGCGGTGCGTCCTCAAGCCCCGCGACCGGCGCGGTTCACGGTATTGCTGAATGCGGGTTGCACGTAAACCGGGAAGCCCGTGGCTCTCGAATGCTCGCTGCCATGAGAGGAACTCCTCCTCGGTGAGTTGATAGCGCCGCAGGGCTTCCTCCATTGCGATTTTGCCGGCGCGCACCGCAGCGATGACGGCGGCTTTTCGACGGACCACCCATCGTCGTGTATTTGGGGGAGGTAAATCGTCCAATAACGGTACTCGCGGTGGCGATTGCTCGACGATGCTATTCACAAGCTACTGCTGCGAATCCGAATGCCCACAAAAGGATTGGCCCAGTTGCGCTCTTCGGCTGCGGCGATTGGAGCCCGGCGCAATGTGTAGTTTTTTTGCGGTGCTGCTCTTTCCATAGGTCGCGTCCAATGTGCAGCTCGAGTGCAGAACCTTCGGCTGATTATTGCTCAAATTGAGGCATATTTCAATTTGATGAACGTAAGCATTGGTGATTGATTTTTTATGGTCAAATAGGCGTTAGCGCCGGCAACCCGATACGCACCGACGAGTTTGGTGCGCAGCGACCATTTCCCCACAGGATAATCCCCGAAATTCGCTATCCATCGGAGCAGGGAATTTTCAGTCATGATGAGCCTCGGTCGGCTCGACCGTCCCGATCTCGGATCGGCACGGCATAACCAGCACCGCGACAACACTGACGAAGAATTTCTGCGGATCACCGAGCGCAACGTCGCGGCGCCTTGGCTGCCCTTCTTGCCGCGGCAGCGTCCATGCCGATCCCGTCGATGCGATGCTTTACGTACGTCGCGTAGGAGGGCTTTCTCATTTCCCGTCGCTGACGATGTCGACGCCGGCCGCTACCTGCCGCGCGACGACGCTGCGGCGTTCGAAGCCCAATCCGGCGGTGCTGTGGCCGAGGTCGACACGCCGTCCCTCTTCCTTGGCCAGGATCAGGTCGAGCAACGATCTCGCGCGGGGCAGGCTGCCGACACGGGTAGTGGGAATTCGCTCAGTGCTCAATTTCATGGACGTCTTCCTCACACCCTCAGGCCCCTTAAGCTAATGTGGCCGCTGGAAAGGAGGGGTGGTGTACTACCTACGGTTAGGCAAGGTTGAGCTTCTTCCCGATACGGTCAAGCCGAGTGTCGATTTGGTCAAATCGGGACCAAAAAGATCGCCAGTGTGAAGTAGCTCACACATCCCCTCACCCTCAGCAAATTACGTATGACGCCACTCCGAGCCTGGCTCGGATGCGTCCGCGCCGTGGAAAGAGCATGCTAAGCGGCGACTTATGTAAAAGGAGCACGCCGAGGGTCGAAGTCGACCAGCGTGCGCGCGACACCCGCCTCGGGCTCGAGCGGATCGAACGTCTGCTTGTGCAGCGTGCCGGACCGATGATGGCGGCTGGAGCGAAACCTTCTCGGTTCTGGCATATACGGCGAAAGGCCGCCGCATAACTCGAATTTCGCGTTCCGGAGCATTCGCGGTCTGAATTCGCCTAAAGAGGTCTGCTACAATTCCCAGTTTGCAGAAGTTCCTTTAGCCGAGTGCAATGGGTGCGGCCTAAACCGGTCATCGAGAACGCGCGAAGGTCCAGCGCGGGATGCTGCCCAAGATCTGGACGGGCGACCCCGACCGCGTCTCGGAAGGGGAGCAAGACCGCAGCGGCTTAGAAATTCTCGCCACACCCCAGCGGAATAAAAGGGTCTTCGAAGTGATCGTTGATTCACAGGCCGAATCCAGCGCACGATCGGAATGGGTATCACGACCGAGGGGCAGATCATGAGAGTTGAGGTAATCCTTGCCGCGGCGGTTGGGCTCTGCTTGATGACGGCAGGTCCGGTCCTTGCCGACGGCGGCGGAAGCGACAGATCGTCGAACACGCCGACCTGTGGCAACGGTGAGGTGTGGGACACCAGGTCTAAAAAATGCGTGAAGGCGGAGAACGGGGTACTGCCGGACCAAGAGCTAACCGACTACGCTTTCGCCCTGGCGAAGACCGGACGCTACAGCGAAGCGCTTGCCGTGCTCGACTTGCTGAGCGACCCGAATACGCCGGTGGCCCTCAATTACCGGGGCTATGCGACGCGCAAACTGGGCCGCATTGACGAGGGGATCAGCTACTATCTGAAATCGATCGCTCGCGATCCGCGCTATGCGCAGGTCCGCGAATACCTCGGCGAAGCGTATCTGGTCAAAGGTGATACGGCAGGCGCCAACGCCCAGCTGCAGGCGATCAGGCAGATCTGCGGGACCGTTTGCGAGGAGTATGAACACCTCGCGGTGGCTATTGCCGACCCTACCAATCTCTAGGACCTCCACCCGCGCCAAGCGGTTCCCTGGGATCAGGCCTGACCTCGATTACGGTCGCCTCGCGTATTCGGCATGTTTCGGCTCAAGGATTTGCCTATAGAGGCGGGCTTGACTGGCTAGTGGAGGCGCGCGGTGAGTGGAACAACCAGAGGGCCGCGCCCAAGCCGGCGTGGGCTGGTCCAGGCGGTGGCCGGCCTCGCCGCCGCAGCTGCAGGCTTACCGAAAGGCGGTGTCGCTGAAGCCCGTGTCGAACCGGAGTGCACCAGCCCGGCCGGAGATCACCGAGAGAACCTAATCGAGCCGTTCTGGGGCACGCGCCAAGGCGGGATTACGACACCCCCGCAACGTCATACCTACACGGCCGCACTCGACCTCGTCTCGACCAAACGCAATGACCTGGTCAGAATGCTTCACATCTGGACATCGGCCTCGGCGGCGATGAGCGCTGGCCAGACCGCGCAGCCGGGTGTCGCGCCAGCAGTATCGGATAGCGGCGAGGTGATAGGCCTACCCCCGGCGCGGCTGACACTGACTTTTGGGTTCGGCGCTGGACTATTCATGAAAGATGGGAAGGATCGCTATGGCCTGGCGGCACACCGGCCGCGGGCGCTGGTCGACCTGCCCAGCTTCAATGGCGACCAATTGATCGAAACGCGCACCGGCGGCGATCTATCGGTACAGGCTTGCGCCGACCAGCCGCAGGTCGCCTTCCATGCCGTCCGGCAGCTGGTACGGCTCGCTTATGGTGTGACTCGATTGCGCTGGGCGCAGACCGGGTTCATCCCCGGCATTGGCCCGAACGAGACGCCGCGCAACCTGATGGGGTTCAAGGACGGGACGAGCAATCCGTCGATGAACGATGCCGCGGCGATGGAGCAGTTTGTCTGGGTCGGCGACGAAGGCCCAGACTGGTTGCGCGGTGGCAGCTATGTCGTCTTTCGCCGTATTCGGATAGCGCTCGAGCACTGGGACCGAATGCCGCTAGATTTTCAGGAGCGGACCTTTGGCCGCCATAAAGTGTCCGGGGCCCCACTGGGTCGGCGCAACGAGTTCGACCCGCTCGACCTGGATGCAGCCGGTGAGGACGGCGACCCTGTCATTCCCGAAAGTGCCCATGTCCGTCTCGCAGCTCCGGTGAGCAATGATGGCGCGCAAATCTTCCGGCGTCCTTACTCATACAATGATGGCGCTGATTTCACCATCGAGCGCTGGCCGCCTTGGCGCCAGGGTGTCGCGTATGACGCCGGGCTTTTTTTCGTGTGCTACCAGCGCGATCCCCGCACCGGCTTTATCAAGATTTTCAGCAAGCTGGCTAAGTACGACATGCTCAACCAGTTCGTGACCCATACCGGCGGCGGCCTCTTTGCCTGCCCCGGCGGAGTTGCACCGGGCGAGTTCGTTGGCCAACGCCTGATCGAGACCACTTAGCCGCAATGCCCCGACAGGGGCCGCCTCGTCAGCCGCGAGAACCGCATGGTCTTTCCTCAGTCCGGCTTTAGCGCGCGCGGCTGTCGTCCGATACACTGCTCCGGCGGCCGGCAGCTATCTCTGCCCGGCCTTCAGAGCTAGTACATCAACGAGGAAGCGGTCGCGCCAGGCTGCCAACTCGGCGATGCCGCGCCCGGCCGTTTCGGCGGCAATGCCGTTGGCGAGACGCTTTTGTAACTCGGGAGACAACGCCGGATTTCCCAAAGTCTGCCACCAGCTCGCCATCGGCGCGGCGAATTGCTCGAAGAAGTGACCGATGCCGCCGGCCCCGCCGGCGAGGTGAAAGGTCAGATGCGGCCCCATCAGGGCCCAACGCAGCCCCGGCCCGGCGCTGATTGCCGTATCGATATCGGCAACGCTCGCCACCCCCTCGGCGAGCAGATGGAGCGCCTCCCGCCACAACGCCGCCTGCAGCCGATTGGCGACATGTCCGGGGACCTCGCGCTGGATGTGTATCGGCTCTTTGCCGATCGCGGTGTAGAAGGCGAGCGCCCGTTCAATTGCCTCGGGACCGGTCTTTTCGCCGCCAACTACCTCGACCAACGGCACCAGATGCGGCGGATTGAAGGGGTGGCCTATGACGCAGCGTTCGGGGTGCCGGCAATCGGTCTGCAGTCGGCTCATCAACAGCCCCGACGAGCTCGACGCAATGACGACCTCCGGATCGAGGACGGCGTCGAGCCTGGCCAGCAAGGCGCGCTTCAGTTCCTCGCGCTCGGGTGCGCTTTCCTGGACGAACTCGGCCCCGGCGAGGGCCGCTTCCGACTCGGTGTGGAAACTCAGCGCCGCCCAGGGCGGCTCGGCCGGTAGTAGAGACAGACGAGCAAGGCTCGGCCAAGCGGCGGCGACAAATTCACGCAGAAATGTTTCCGCTCCGGGCGCCGGGTCGCTGGCCGCCACCGTCAGCCCCCGGGCCAGGAACACTGCGGTCCAGCTGGCGCCGATCGTGCCCGTGCCGATTGCCGCAACGCGGCGAATGTTGCCACCTGACATGTCTGTCTCCTCCCATTCGCCACTGCGAAAAGCCAAGCGCCATTCGCTTGTGCACTGCAGATTCCAGCGTGATCCTGCTTGGGCAGACCGAGTACTAGCAGGCCTTGGTGTGGCGCCAGAAAACTCCCGAGAAATGGTCAGTCTGCGAGCAGTCCTTTGCGGCGGCTCCAATCCAATACCGCAGTGATGCATTGGTGCAGCTGAGAAGGCTGATTCTGATAATAGTGGGACGCGCCGTCGATCCTGATATACTCCTTGTCAGGTGTCGCGAGGGCCGCGCGGATAGTCGGATTGTGCGAGGCGGGCACAGCATCATCGGCTTGGTTCTCCACCTGCAATACCGGCGTGCGACGGATGCGCGCCGCGTTCTTCGGCCCCTTCGCGTTCGACATATCGTAGCTCCACTGCGACAGCCAGGAGCGCAGCGACGAATAGCGCGCGAGGCCGGTGGGCGAGGTGTTCGCGGTACGCGGATCTCCGAGATAGCACCAGCCGGGCCGCCGCCCGTTCGGGTCCACACGTGGATCGAGCCACCGCACGTCGCACATCGTCCGGTGGACAACAAAGCAGCGCTCGACCTCGCTCGTCCCTCGCCGCCGCAGCGTGTCGAGCCACTCCCGGCACCACGCCGTGATCTTGCGGTTGCGCGCAATCTGAGCCGCCCGAAAGCGCGTGACGAACTCGTCCGTATAGGGCGGCTGATGGGGGCAGGCACCCTCGTAGATGTCAAATTCCAACTCGCGACGGTCGGGGTCGACTTCGTCGGTCACGGACGGATCGAGCCATTCGGTCAATGTCTCGGCGCGCGACAGATGCGCGGCAATGAAGAGGACGCCGTCGGCTGGTTCGAGACCGGCGCGCGTCAGGTCCACCGTATCGCCCGCCGGCGTAGCGGTGACCGACGGCGCCTCGGCTTCCGCCTGATAGAACAGCGAAAGCGAACCGCCACCCGACCAGCCGACGAGGACGACCTTCTCGTAGCCGCGATTCCGAGCGTCCTTGACCCACGCGCCCATGTCGATGGCGACCTTCTCGATGATCAGCCCGCTATCGTTCTTCGGATAGCGGCTGGCCGCGCACAGGACATGCAGCCCCGCGCCAACAAGCGCCCCCGGCATCGGCAGCAAATGCAAGGTGCTTGAGGGGTGCATGAAAAGATAGAGCGTCTTTGACGGCCGCTCGCGCGGGATCAGGTACTGACCTTCGAGCCATACTTTTCCCGAAGCGCCGGCAAATCCGTAAGTCTCGGTGAATCCGGCCGTTTCGGGGAAGCTGAGGATGGCGGGGACACGGGTCCAGCTTGCGGAAGGGTTTGTCATATGCGGTCCAAAACGGGGGGGCGACCTCGAACAGGAGCGAGCTATCTCGTCCTCGTCAAGCTCGGCCTAAAGCCGTCGCACAAGTCAATTAGCAATAACCCGGCGACGCGGTGGGTGGATGCCGCGTCGTGCCGTGACAACACTCGGCGATCAGCTCTTCGACCAGCTGCGGCCCCAGCGTCGAGTACCAGGTCCGTTTGTTGTGGGAGCGTCAGGCAAAATACAATGTTTCCCGCATTGCCGGGTGACGCGAGGACCGAGATGAAGGGAGCCAGCGTATGGCGGCGGAATACAGTATGTGTCTTGGAACGGCTGGCTGGGGCGTGTGGCACAGTCCAGATGCCGGAAAGAATGAAGGCGTGATGACGGCGCAGAGCGCACGAACGCGAATTTCGCTCCGGTCTCTGAACGGTCAACGAAGCAGTTGACGGCTGTTGCGCCGGCTCAGATGACGCCGTCTTGTTTGAGGGCGGCGATCTCGGCACCCGACAATCCGAGCCAGCCGCCGTAGATCTCGCGGTTGTGCTGTCCGAGCTTCGGGCTGGGCACGGTGTCGACTGCGTCGGCGCCGTGAATGCGCAACGGCGTCGTCGGAACGACGATGCGGCCGATCTCGTCGTGCTCGATCCATTCGAGCATGCCGCGTTCGTGCATGTGCCGGTCCTGCATGACCTCGTTGACATCGCGCACCGGCGCCAGCGGGATGCGGTACTGTTTGGCGATCGCGAACGCCTCCATCTTGCCGATTGAGCGCGTCCAAGCCGCGACCAGCGCATCTGTCGCCTCGCGATTGGCGACGCGCGCCGCGTTATCGGCAAAGCGCGGGTCGTCGCGCAGTTCCTCGCGCCCCATTGCCTTGAGCAGATTGTGCCAATGCTCCTCGACCGCGATGTTCATCGCGACATAGCCGTCATTGGTCGGGTATACGTTCAACGGCACGCGGCCGTGACTGGCGTTGCCGGTCCGCGGCGGCGCCTCGCCGGTCTCGAAATAGGCGTGCAGTTGCGAGGTCAGGGTCGCGTAGGCCGCCTCCTGCATCGCCACCTCGACGAGGCGGCCTCGGCCGGTGCGCTCGCGCTCGAATAGCGCAGTCAGGGTGGCGGCATAGAGATGGATGCCAGAAATAAAATCGACAACCGCCGGGCCCGCTTTGACTGGCGGCCCTTCGGCAAAGCCGGTTGCCGCGATCAGTCCCGATACCGCCTGGATGGTCAGATCCATCGCGAGATTGGCGCGGTCGGGCCCCGTCAGGCCGTAGCCCGAGCCCGACGCGTAGACAAGGCGCGGGTTGACCTTGTTCAGCACCTCCCAGCCAACGCCGAGCCGGTCCATGACCCCGGGCGCAAAATTCTCCAGCAATACGTCGCCGCGCTCGACCATCCGGAATAACAGCGCACGGCCGCGCTCATCTTTCAGGTTCAATGTGATCGCGCGCTTATTGGAATTCAGCATTGCGATCGGAAAAGTCGTGCTCTTGCCGGGCGGCGCCCGCCGCCGCAACGGCTCGCCCTGGGGCGGCTCGATCTTGATCACGTCGGCCCCGGCCTTGGCCATCAGCAGGGTCGCGTAAGGCCCCTGATAGACCTGGCCGAAATCGAGCACGATGATGCCGGCGAGCGGCCTGTTGGCGTGTGTCATTTGGGGGAGCTTGCTTGTGTCGCCGCGCGGGTGTCAACGTCGCCTAATAGCTGCGAGCCGACGCGGGCTTCCGGATAGTGCTGACAATGGCGTACTATCAATCAAGGTGGCGCTTGCAACAATAATCCACAACCGCCCTCATCGGCGAGCAAACTCAATTTTGAACGCTCAGTTTACTGGAGTTTGATCGCACCAAGTCGTATTTGCATTCGAGAGTGAGAGCAAAAAATGATTGGAGCACCGCTAAGCCAGGACACTCTGACCCTCTACGGCAGCTTCACTTCCAGCTCCAGTTATAAGCCGATGCTGTATTTGGCGCTGGCCGGATTGCCGTTTTCTTTCCGTACCGTGAACCTGAAGATCGGCGTGCAAAATACCCCCGAATACCTGGCGATCAACCGGTGGGGGGTCGTGCCGTCACTGCGGCACCGCGGACTGACCATCCTGCAGTCGAACGTCATCCTCGATTACCTGGCGCGCACGACCGGTCGTTTCGAGGGCCGGACCGAGCAAGAGCGTTGGCAGGCGCGGGAGTGGCTGTCATGGGAGGCCGACCATATCACCGCGGTGGCGCGGGTGCGCCACTCGGCCCGGTTCCGCAAGATGCACGATGAGGTGATCGCCGAGTTCCGGCCGCGTGCCGAGGTGGCGCTGTCGTTTGTCGATAAAACGGTGAAGGAACGGCCCTTTCTCGTCGGCGACAAGTTCACGATCGCCGATATCGGTTGCTGGGGCCGCATGGTGTTTATGGCCGAGGGCGGGTTCGAGATCGACCGTTGGCCGCATCTGGAGGCCTGGGCTGCCCGGATCAAGGCAATGCCCGGTTTCGCGCTGCCCTATAATCTGATCCCCAGCAAGGACCGAGAGTTCCCGGCAGCGCCGCACTATTCGCCACCATAGCTCGCACTTGCCTCCCCGCACGTGCAACCGGCCGAACGCCCGCCTGCGACCGGTGCCGTTCCTACTCCGGGAAGGGTTGCGGGGTGCCCGCCGGCAGCGGCACCTGAAAGATGTTCAGCGCGTTTCCGACCGCCGTGTAATAGCCGACGATCGTGCCGAGTTCGACGACCCCTTGCTCACCGAACCGCGCAACCGCCTCGGCAAAGGTGGCGTCGGAGAGCCGCTTGGTATCGATCAGCTCAGTAACAACGCGATGGACGAGGATCTGGTCGGCACTCGTGAAGCTGGGCGTGGCGCCGGTGCGGATGGCCTCGATCGCCGCGGCCGGCACTCCGGCCTCGACCGCGAGCGGCGCATGCGCGTGCCACTCGTAGCTCGCGCGCAGGTGACGCGCGGTCAGGCAAATCGCGAGCTCCGACAAGGCCGGCGCCAGCGAGCTACCCCAGCGCAGATGTTCGCCGAGCCGCTGCAGATGACGACATACCTCCGGCGCACGAATCAAGATCTGGAACGGACCGCCAAAGCGGCCGCGCCTGCCGGCAACGATCTCGTCGTGTACATCCTTTTGGGCCGAAGTCATCTCGGCCGAGTTGATCTCTCGGTAACGGGTCATCGAAGGCTCCCGGAGCGGCCGTCTGCGCCACAGTTCTGACGGCCAGGCATTGTTCGGCAAGACCCCGGTGTGTCAAACAAAATCACGGTCGAACGTCACGCTCGGCAACGGCTCGACGGCGATGCATGGCCACTTCGATGCCGTCAGGCGGCCATTGCTATTGCTGCAGCCGATGCATCACGAAATCTGGGTGCCTTCGGCTGCCACAGCTCTTTGGACAGCGGGGCGTGTCAACATGCGTCTGCGGTGTTCCATGACGCGCGGCACCTTGGTAGTGTCGACCCCGTCGCCTTCAATCCAGGAAGCGATCGTGAACAGATAGGGATCGCAGATCGTATACCGCTCACCCATGACCCATGGACCCTTCAGAAGCTTGCGCTCGATCAGCTCGAAGCATTCCGTCACGTTTGACGGCACTTTGCGCTTCATAGCCTCGATCGCTGCAGCGTCATCTGCCCACCTTGTGCCCCGCATCCGGTGGGCGTGCGCGACATGCACGGTCGAACAGAGATAACTGTTGAACTCCTGAACCTGTGCCAGGGCGAATGGATCGGCGAGGGGGGCGAGTTCAGCGGTCGGGAAATGCTGCGCCACAAAGCACAGCAACGCTGGAGTTTCCGTTAGCGTGCCGCTTTCGGTCACCAGCGCGGGAACGCGTCCTTTCGGGTTTACCGCGAGGTATTCGGCGGTTCGCTGACGTTGAGAACCGAAATCGACCAGCACTGCTTCATAGGGCGCGCCGGCCTCTTCGAGCGCGATATGCGTCGCGAGAGCACAGGTGCCGGGAGCATAATAGAGCCTGAACATTACCTTCGCCTTTTTTGACCAAGATTTCCGTGCGGCGCTATCAGGTCCCCACCGCACCTGCGGATCTTACTGCCCGCGCAGCTTGTACCAAGGGTGCGGATTGCCCGGCACTTTGACCCGCAGAGTGTACACCGAGGTCTGAGCGCAACAGAACAACGTCCGCAGGTCGGGACCGCCAAAAGCGAAATTGACAGCTTGCTCCGGCGATTTGACGACGCCGATACGCTTGCCGTCCGGTGCCATCACCCAGATCCCGCCGGGGCCCCGGTGCAATAGACCCGGCCGATGCTGTCGACCTTGAGTCCCACTCTCATCTCCAAAGAATCCCGGCTGTATCGGTGATAGATCAGGGAGGATTTCATTATTATTAATTGTCTTGGCGAGTTTGACTGCCTCGCGAGATCGCCCGAGCTGCCGCCTGCATCAAGGCGTCATTTGCCAATTGACAAATTGTGAAATATACGATATTCTATAAAAATGAAAGGCCACGACATCGCGGAGCAGATACGCATAGGTTCGCTGCCGCGCGAAGCGAACGGCGGCGAGATTGGCACCCTGTAATTTTCCTGCAGAAGCAGGCGTTAAGGAGAACGCCCAGCAATCTTATTCTACCGTTACGCTCTTTTGCGAGGTTGCGGGGCGGGCTAGCGGCTAGGTGCGTTTGCTACATAATTCCGCGGAGATCGACAAAATGCCAATAGCCGTCCGGATGCCACAGCGGGCCCTCGGTGAAAATGAAGCCGGTGGCGAGGCGCTCGGGCTCAGCGGTTTCGAGCACATCGGGCAAGTAATTGGGGGTCGGCATGGGTAATCTCCTGAACTGAGGTTTTCAGCGTCACGGTGGCTATGCGCAAGCCGCGATCACCGTCGCGACGACGCTCCCGAGACATCGCGTGACAGATACGCGCCGGCATGGCGCATCGCGACAGATCGTTACGCTGGAACGGCAATCGGGTGATACTAGCGCGTTCCTCAAACCCACAGATCGCTCCATCGGCATGAATGCTTCCCGCTCCCGGTCCCTGATATCGCTCTACTTCACCGGACCTTTCAGCATGGGTTATGTCGATTTCTATACCTTCCTGATCCCGCTTTACGGCCTTTCGCTCGGGTTCGACGCCTCCCAGATCGGTATCCTCGTCGGCGCCCGGTCGGTCGTCGCGATGTTCCTCGCGATCCATATCGGCGTTTTGATGGACCGATTCGGCACGCGCAAAGTCACACTGTTCTTTGTCTGGACGGGGATGGCTTTGGCGCCCCTCTTTCCGCTGGTGCCGTGGTTCTGGCCCTTGTTGCTGCTGCAACTGATCAACGGCGCCGCCGTCTCCTTCGCGTGGTCAGGTGCGCAAACGCTGATCGCCCAGCTCACCGACGGCGACGCGCGATATCTCGGCCGGTTCACCTTCTTCGCGCGGCTCGGCTCGACCACGGCGCCGATCCTTGCCGGCGCCGTCTGGGATTTCGGCGGCGCCTGGCCCGCCTACCTCGTTGGCACCGCATGGGGCGGCGTGCTGACCATCGCGCTGCTGCGCGCACCGGAGGCGGAATTCTTTGCGCCGCCGCGACGCGAGGGAACGGGCCAAGCGAGATTCCGCGCCCGCGATGCCTGGCCGCGAGTATCGGACTACGTCGGCTCGATCATGCTGATCGCGATTCCAGCGATTGCGCTGTCGATGGCGATCATGGCGATGCGAAACACGACCTACAGCATCCAGACATCAGTCTACGTCGTGTATCTGGAGCAAGTGGGACTCGTCGGCACTACCATCGGGATCCTGTTCGCTGCCGCCGAGATTGCGAGCGGGTTCGGCGCCCTCTTCGCCGGGCGGGCGATGCGTCTGGGCGATGCACAGCGCACGATGCTCAGCGGCACCGCGTTGTCGATCCTCCTGATCGCAATGACACCGCTTTTGGGCGGCCTCTTCGTGCTTCTACTGTTGTCCCAGCTCATCCGCGGCTGGTTGGAAGGGGTGATCCAGCCGCTCGTCCTGTCGGTGCAGGCGCGGGCAGTAGGCCGCCATCAGCAGGGCGCGGTCGTAGGCCTGCGTCAAACCGGCCAGCGACTGACCTCGATCGCGATCCCGCCGATCATGGGCGGCATTGCCGATCGCTGGGGCGTGAGCGAGAGCTTCTTTATTCTCGGCGTACTCATGTTGCTGCTGTGCGTCCCGCTCGCGCTCATCGTCCGCCGCGTCGGGCGGCTTCGATCCGTAGGCGAGCGAGCGGTCGGCGGCGCGACCGATTGAAAGCCCTCCTCGGGATCACGCCCGGCTCGCCAAACGCTAAAATGGCCGTCGATCCAGAGGCGCGTGGGGTTGCTCCAACCCATCGACCGGTATGTTTCTGCCGTTGATCCAATGGGCGCGCGGCGACGCCAGAAACGCGATGACGTCGGCCACCTCCTCGGCGGTACCCAGACGGCCCATCGGAAAGCCGTGGCGAACATAGTCATCAAAATATTCCTGGATCGCGAGGCGGTAGCGATCCCAGCCATTGCCCGCGACGAGAATTGAGCCGGGCGATACCGTATTCACCCGGATGCCGTAGGGTACAAATTCCAGTGCCCAACGCTCGGTATCGAAAATCAGCGCCGCCTTTGCCGCGCCGTACTGCCCGGACATTGCAAGTTGCGGCGACCAACCGGAAATCGATGCCACATTGATGACTGCAGCACCGGTGCGGCCCTTCATATGCGGAAGCGCCAACCGCATCATCCGCACGGTCTGAATCAGGTTCCGGTCTATAGCATTGCGCCAATCGTCATCCGTGCTATCGGCGACGCGTGCTCCGCCGCCGCCACCGCCGACGTTGTTGATCAGGACATCAAGCCCGCCAAAGGCCGCGACGGCGGCCTGGACCAGCCCTGCCGCTTCATCGGGCTTGCTGACATCGGCTGCGCGAGCGGCCACGTCCGCGGTGATCGCGCGTAATGCCGCTTCCCCTTCGGCCAGCGGCCCAGCCGAGCGCGCCGAGAGCATCAACCGGCAGCCTTCGGCGGCAAACGATTTGGCGGTCGCAAGACCAATACCGCGGCTCGAGCCGGTAATCAGTACGACCTTGCCTGCCAGCTTCAGATCCATTGGGTCGGTTCCCTAATGCGCGACGCGCTTTGATGGTGTCACCGTTCATTGAGGCCAATCGGGCAAACGCTACCAAATCGAGAACACCGAGCCCGGCGTGCTTATGCCTGGTCCTTCCGTTCGGCGATCCAGGACTTCACGTGGTCGTAGTAGTTCGCGAGATAGTATTCGGCGATGTCGTCGGCGGTGGTGGCCCACACGCCGTCATGCCCGAGGATATAGCGCAGCGCCTCGTCGAGATGCTTCGCAGCACTCGGACGGCCGATATTGTGCGGGTGCAGCGACAGGCACATGACGCGCCCGTTCTCGGCGCCCTCGCGGTAGAGTGTGTCGAACTGGTCCTTGATCATCTGCTCGAAGTAATCCGCCTCGCGGTTCCAGGCGAGCATCCCGGCGTCGTTGGTCTGGCCGGTATAGGGAACGTAGATAAACTTCTGGCCCCCGCGCACATTAATCGGCCAGGGCTGATCGTCAATGATCCATGACGTGTGGTAGAGGCAGCCGGCCTCAGCCATCAAATCGTCTGTTCTGACCGTATACCCCGCACCGCCGCCAAGCCGTCCCTTGAGACGCTTGCCGGTCATCTCCTTCAGGTGCGTGATGAAGTCTTGCCAGTACGCCCGCTCCTGCTCTTCGGTGTAGTCGTAGATCGGGCGACTGTTGTAGAGCCCATGCGCCATGTAATCCCAATCGGCGGCAATCATCGCGTCTTTCACTTCCGGAAAATGATCCAGCAGCTCGAGATTGAGACAGCAGCAGGCGCGAACCTTATGCTTGTTCAGCACGTCGAGCATGCGCCAGAAGCCGACGCGATTGCCGTAGTCCATGCGCGCGTAGAACGGAATATCCGGCTGTGTCGGCCGGCTTTCTGGCAAATACTCGAAGAACTCCATGTTCGGCGCGACCCAGAATGCGAGACGCGCATTGTTCGGCCATCTGACGAGCGGCCGTTCAGTGATGGGCGCATAGTCGAAGCGCCCGGGTGCGAGAGCCATGCTGTCCTCTCTCTCCGCCTGAGGCGGCTAATCCGAAAACAGATCCTGCGGTGCCTATCCCGCGTGCGTCTTGAACCAGTCGATGATCTCGGCGCCGGTCGCCTTCCATACACCCGCACTGGCGCTGATGTGGCCCAGCACTTCGTCGAGATGTCGGATGCGCCAGGGCTGGCCCATGATCCACGGATGCAGATGGAGCATCATCAGGCGTCCGGTGGTGGCGCCGTCGACATAAAGACCATCGAACCATTCGCGCCACAGCAACTTGACCTCATTGATCGTGCGGCGGCCGTGCAGGTGGATGTAGTTGTCGTCCAGATAAGCATGGACGCCGAGCGAGTAGAGCTCCCCGGTCTTGGGGGTCATCCTGTAAGGCTGCTCGTCGTTGCCCCAGTCGCAGACGTAGCGGATGCCTTCCGCCACCAGGAGGTTGGGCGTGTTGGGCGTCTCCTGGAAGTCGGGGCCGGACCAGCCGATCGGCCGCTTGCCCGTAGCCTTTTCAACTGCCTCGATCGAGTCGCGGATGTACGCCCGTTCCTCGTCCTCGGGCATGCCGATATGGATGATGCGCCGCCGCGAGAGGCCATGCGCGATGAACTCGGCTTCGCGCTTCAAGCCCTCTTTGACTAGGTAGGGGTAGTGGTCGGCAACGGCTTTGTCAAGCGCCAAGGTAGGCTTGATGCCGTACTTGTCGAGCACGGCAAGGATGCGAAAGACGCCGACGCGGTTGCCATACTCGTGGTTGCCGTAACCGCCGATGTCGGGAAAGCTCGGCTGGTTACCGGTCCATATCCCCTCCGGGCCGCCCATCGGGCTCACCGCCAGCGGGGTGCCTTCCGGCACCTCCCAATCCCAGTGCTCGAGGTTGACAATGACCGCAAGCGCGACGCGGGCGTTATCGGGCCATTTGAGAACCGGGCGGGTAACGATCGGCGACCAAGAATAGAACTCCTGGTCCATGCCATAGGCGCGCTTTGCGGGCATCGCTCACTCCGATTGCCCCGACGGTTAACGCCGTCGGATTGGTAGGTTTCGGACTCTGCGGCAGAATGGCTTTTCGCGGAAGAGGATCGTCAACCGAACTATAAACGGTTCCCTACACAACGCGAGGTGCGCCCGATGCGGATCCGGTTCGACGGCAAGACGGTTGTAGTGAGCGGCGCCGGGCATGGGTTCGGCCGGTGCATCGCCGAGACCTTTGCGCAACTGGGCGCCAGCGTGTTCGGCTGCGATCTATCCGCCGCGGAACTTGCGGAAACCGCCAAGGCTGGGGTCGACACAGAGGTGCTGGACCTGACCGACCGCGCCGCGGCCGCGGCATGGATCGCGCAGATCGAGCGGACAACCGGCGGCGCGGTCGATGTCCTGGTCAACAATGCGGGCGGCGTCGCGCACCAGGAGATGCACTCCATCGAGGAGGTGCCGGACGCCGATTGGGACCATATTTTCGCGGTCAACATCGGTGCCACCTTCACGTTGAGCCGAGCAGTGGCGGCAGGCATGAAGCGAGCCGGTAGCGGTCGAATAATCAACATCAGCTCGGGCGCTGCTCTCGGCCCATCCCTTACCCGCATCCAGGCCTATTGCTCGGCAAAACACGCGGTCGT
>Ga0306920_100002452_pt1 | contig 23458 bp, 22 predicted proteins | sample flu12Cox44000170_FD_204666 | JGI IMG/M metagenome (GOLD analysis project Ga0306920, IMG submission 204666) | Lab enrichment of tropical soil microbial communities from Luquillo Experimental Forest, Puerto Rico - flux4day.12C.oxic.44.000.170 (v2)... | ecosystem: Environmental > Terrestrial >...
ACGGCATTCGATTTAATCGAACCATTCCTCCATAAGATCGATCTATTGCTGATCATGACAGTACACCCCGGTTTCGGCGGCCAATCATTTCGAGCTGATCAAATGCACAAAGTTAAGCGCGCCAGATCGCTGAATCGCGAGCTCAACATTGAAGTGGATGGCGGCATCAACGCGGACACAGCCAAGCTATCAATCGAAAACGGCGCAGACGTACTCGTCGCCGGCACGGCAATTTTTCACTCAAAAGACTATGCCAGGGCGATTCGCCAATTGCATGGCGAATCAAGGCCGTCAACGCGCCCCGGCTAACGCGGCAGCTACCACCGGTTCAGCTTCTACGGTAGTTTCAGCCATCACTTCGTCAGTTTGGGTGACGCGCACAACTTCTTCGATAGTTGTTTTGCCTTGAGCGACGCGTCGCCAGCCATCCTGCCGCAAAGTCTCCATGCCTTCGGCGACGGCGCACTGCTTGAGCTCGCCGCCGTCGCGCTTTTGCATGACCAGCTTCCTCATAGGCTCCGTGATGAGACAAATTTCATAAATCGCCGCACGACCCTGATAGCCGGTCTGGCGGCACTGATCACAACCCGCGCCACGCCGGAAGCTGGTACCGAGTTCTTTTAATGGAACACCGATCCCGGCAAGATAGTCGCGCGGATAATCAACCATTTCGATACAGTCGGGACAAATCAAGCGCACCAGCCGTTGCGCGATAAATGCCTTCACGACCGAGGCGAGCAGGAAGGGTTCGACGTCCATATCGAGCAAACGCGTGATGCCGCCTACGGCATCGTTCGTGTGAAGGGTGCTGAAAACAAGGTGGCCAGTCATCGCCGCGCGAATCGCAATGTCCGCCGTTTCAATGTCGCGGATCTCACCGACCATGACCACATTCGGATCCTGTCGCAAAATGTGACGCAGTCCTTTGGCGAAGGTCAGGTCGATCTCCGGTTTCACATCGATTTGCGAGACACCGGCAATTCGATATTCGACCGGTTCCTCGATGGTAATAATTCGGCGCTGAACCGAATTGATGCTGCTGAGAAAGCAATAAAGCGAAGTCGATTTGCCGCAGCCGGTCGGCCCGGTCAGAAGAATAATCCCGTTCGGTTGCGCCAGGAGGTGGCGAATGATCTTTTCCTGTCTCTCGCTCAAATCGAGTCGCTCGAAATTGAACTGCTGCTCGCCGCGGCTCAGCAGACGCAGACTGATTGACTCGCCATTGACCGTTGGAATTGTCGAGACGCGCACGTCGATCTCCTGATTGTTGGCCAGCAAATTCATTCGCCCATCCTGAGGCAACCGGCGCTCCGCGATGTCCATGTGCGACATTACCTTCAAGCGCGAAATGATGGCCGATTGCAAGACGCGCAACTGCGGTGGCACGGCGACTTCGTGCAAGATTCCGTCGATTCGGTAACGAATCCGCAGATCGTTTTCCAGAGGCTCGACGTGAATGTCGGTCGCACGTTCGAAAATCGCTTCGCGAATGATCTGGTTTACGAATTTCACCACGGACGCCTCGGGATCATCGGCATTTATCTCAATCGCGCTCTCAGCATCCTCCAGCACGTCCAGGGAGCCTCTGGTCTTCAGAATCTCGTCGAAAGTTTCCGCGCCGATGCCATAGAGGGTTTTCATCGCACGCAAAAGCTGCGCGCGCGGCACCAGCACCCATTCGGCCGGCTTTTTCAAAAGCTGCGCTGCGAGCTGGCGGCCAATGGAATTGAAAAGATCATAAGTCGCCAAGACGACCGAATTTTCCTTCACCTCAATGGGCAGAATGTGATGTTGAAACACAAAACGACTCGGCAGGATCGATAACGTCTCGCGGTCGATCTTTTTCGCGTCGATGGAGATGACCGGGACACGGAAGAAATTCCCGATCGCGCTGAGAAAGCGGTTTTCGTCCACCTTGCCGGAATCGAGCACCTGAGCCACCCACGAACCGCCGTTCAGGTTTGTGGCCAACTGCGCCGCTTCTTCGTTCGAAGGCACGCCGCTTTCTAGCAACAGATTAATCAGGGATTGGCTGGGAGTTGAGTTCATCCAGGAAAACTCAGGGCATGTGTAATGCGCGCCGCACCGGATCCGTCAGCGTTCCGGTGACGCGCATGGAATAATTCTTTTGCAGCCGCGCGATGGAATCGGCAACCTCTGCGGTAAACACGCCGTCAACAGGGCCGCAGTAATAACCCAGCCGGCGCAGCGCCGTTTGCATCGAGCCGACATAAGCCGGATCCAAAATGAGTTGTTCGGGAGCCTTGAAGTAGTATATCCAACGCCATTGATATCTCGGCGCGAAATCCGTGGAATTCACATGGGGCCCCTGATGGACGAGCCCAAATTCGCTTCGTTGAGCCAATGGATCGGTCGGACGAAAAAATTCGTGAGATAAAATGTCGTACTCGTCGGCGCGCGCGATGGTGGCGCCGAGGCCAAGAATTATTGCAAAAGCCATTCGTTTCATAAAAATCGGAGCTAATTTATATCTTTCGCGGCGGGAATATCAGGCGCCGGCAAGTTTATCTGCTTGCCACTTTCTACCTTCGGGCAATCCTGACACTCGCCCTGATCGAGTTCAGGACCGAAATGCGTGGTGTCCTCCCATTTTTGACGCAGTCGATAAGAATCCAGTTTGATCAGGCTCACCTGCGGACACATAAGAATGACTAACTCCTGGCGCTCTTTGCCACTCGATGTGCTACGGAACGCCGCGCCGATCAGGGGGATACGCGAAAGATAAGGAAAGCCATCGTACTGCTTCTGCTTCTGCTCCTGGATCAATCCGCCCAGGATGATGGTCGATCCATTGGCGGCGGAGACATTCGTGCGAATATACTTGGTGTCGATTGTCGGGACCGAATTGCCGCTGATGAGTACGTTTCCGTTTGGCACAAGGCTGTCGATCTTCTGTAAAATATCGAGCGACACTTGCTTCTCAGAATTAATGAGCGGCACGACTTCCAGCTGAAGCACGACCTTTTTGTATTCAATGCTCGACTGGATAGAGGCAACGCTGGTTACGTTGGTGGCATTGGTCAGAGTGCTTGTCGGCACGGGAACCTCCTGGCCGGAAGCAATGATCGCTTTCTTATTGTTGCTGGTGAAAACCGTCGGCCGCGACAGTACTTTGAAACGATTGGTGGACTCAAGCAGATGCACTATGGCAGCGAAAGCGTTGCCCGCTGCCACGTAAATGTTGGTTCCGGCGCCCACATTCTGAATAATATTGGCGAAGTTGATCAGGTTCGAGGGATCGAGAATGTTGCCAGGCGAGACGGAGGGATTGGGCACCGGAACTCCGGGATCGTGTGAAAGGTTAGGACCACCAGTAAATAAGTTGTTATTGCGCTGGGTACCAATGAACCTGTTACGGTATTTTGCGAACCAATCAACGCCGAATTCCTCGTTATTGCTGAGTGTCAACTGGCCAATGACCGTGCTCAACGCCACCTGCGGCGCTATGACGTCCATCTCGTCGAGGATCTTTTGTACCTTCACGACGACCTCGCGATTGCCAAGAACGATAATCGAGTTCGCACGCTGATCGGCGATAAGCTTTGAGTTTCCGATCGTGACTGCTTTAGGCGCAGTGTCCACCGGCTGGGTGGAAAGCTCTTCGGAAATGTTGAGTGTACCGCCGCCAGCAGTGCCTGTCTCGCTGCCGGTCATTCCGGTCAAGGAACTTGTCCCGCCCGGGTAATTCGACCGGGGCTGTTGTTGTCGTCCCTGCGACGGTGAAGCACCTGGAATCGCTGGGCCCCCGCCCGCGCCAGGCGCGCCCGCGCCCTCTGTCCCCGGTTCGGTCAACGCCTGCACGAGCACTGGGAGCACGTCACCGGCGGAAACGTATTTCAAATACCGTGTGACTGGTTTCGCAAATTCAACGTTTGCATCAAATTCGTGGATCAATTGACGGATGAACGGCATGTTGATCGGCCGCGTTACAACATGAATGCGGTTGGTGCGCACGTCGGGGGTCAGTTTAATTTTACCCACGACTATTGCTTCTTCGGACAACAAAGTGCCGCCAGCCGCCTCGATTGGCATCGGCTGCGGCGGTGCGCCGGGCACCTTCACCGAGCGAACACCCGGCTGACCCGGCGTTTCACTGCTCTTCTCGAAAATGTCCTTGAGCATTTCGCATACTTTGCTGGCATCGGCGCGCTCAAGCTTGATGAACTCACTCACCACTTCCGCCGGCGCCACGTCCACCTGGTCAATCACGCCAGCTAGCTGCCGAATGATGTCGGCGTTCTGTGTCACCAGGAGGCTGGACGATTTCGGCAGAGCCAGAATGTTGATCGTGCCTGAACTCCCCTGGAAATACGCCATCAAAACCTGTTGAAGCTCCTGCGGATCCGCATACTGCAGCTTGAACAAAAAACTGACCACCGGGTTCCCTGGTGGAATGTCCGCGATGTCGGAAATAATCGGTACCGGGGCCTTACGAGGATTCTGACCGGCCCCGACAACCTGGACAATATCGCGCCCGGCCGGAACGAGCGAAATCCCGTTGAGCGCCATGCTCATCTCGATGATCTTGATTGCCTCCTCGCGCGACACGTCCTTAGCGATGAAGATGTTCACCTTGCCCTGCACAAAATTGTCCATCACCAGTTTCTTGCCGGTGAGTTGTTCGTACAGATGCAAAACATCGACTACATCGCTGTTCGGGAACTGGAGCCGAACCGTCGCCGGCGAGTTCGGGGGAACAGGGGCATCTGCCGGTGGCGGATTCGGTGCTTTAACAGCTGGCGGCTGCTCGGGACGCTGCGGCTCGCTTTGAGCTAAAACTGCGCTCACGCTGGCAAGCGCGAGCATCGCGATACAGAAAAGCCGGTGCACAGTCCTACCTGGGTGGATGGGCGACCGTAATAGATTTATGAGGCCCGTCAACGTATTTCCCTCGGTTGATACCATCCTTTAATGCTGGCGCTGGATGAGGCAGGGCTGGTAGCTTATCAAGGATTACCGATGCTGCAAGCGATTCGCCGTTCAAGTCCCGGGCGCAGACGCGCCGTCACGATCGTTTTTTTTACCCTGACGACGGCGATCGTCTGCGCCGAACCGACGCAGACCCAAGACGCGATTGCTCAGATCCGGTCCGTCCTCCGCGCGCAGCAAGACGCATGGAACCGAGGCGATATCGACGGATTTATGAATGGCTATGCGCGATCAGCATCGATCGTGTTCGTTGCGCAAGACACAATTAGACGCGGCTGGGAAACCGTGCGCGAGCGTTACAAAGAAAAATATTCCGATCGCGCGAAGATGGGCGCGCTGACCTTTTCGGATCTCGAGATTACGCTGCTGTCAACTGATGCGGCCGTGGTGCTTGGCCGCTGGAGCTTGAAGCGCGCAGATGACCAGCCGCATGGACGTTTCACGCTCATCTTTAAACGCCTGCCGGAAGGCTGGGGTATTGTGCACGATCATACATCTGCGGCTCCGCCGCCAAAGTGATTCATTGAAAAAGTTACAACGCTAAAACGGTTCCGCTTTTTAACTTTGTAACTTTTTAACTTTTTAACCTCATGAGCAACTTCTCATGAATGTTATCGAACCCGCCGTTACTGAAAACCACGACGACGTCTTTCGGTCGCAGCATTGGAACAATTCGATCTACGATCGCGTCTGCGTTCTGTTCATGAAACGCAGGCCGACCAGCCTCGGCAATTGCTGCAACGACCCGCTCTGGTTTTAATCGTTCATTTTCCGGGATCTGTTCCAGCCTCGCCACCTGGGAGATGAAAACGCCATCGGCCAATTTTAGCGCCTCAGGAAGTTCCTGTTGAAAGACCGCGCGCCGGGTCGTATTCGAACGCGGTTCGAAGACAGCCCAGAACCGGTGCCCGCGATAGCGATGCCGCAGCGCCTGCAACGTTTGCGCGATCGCAGTCGGATGGTGCCCGAAGTCGTCAATCACCTTTACGCCTCGCGCTTCGCCGCGAAGCTCCAGTCGCCGCGCAATCCCGGCAAAACTCTTGAACGCGCTGTCGATTTTCGTCTTTGGCACATCATAAAACCGCGCGGCCATCGCTGCCATCGCAGCGTTGTGGACATTGAATTCGCCAAAGAGCGGAATTTCGAAAGTGTCTTCCCCGAGCTTGAACCTGGAGCCTTCAGCCGAGGACGCGACGTCCCGGATTCGCTGCGCGCAATTCTTCGAGAAGCCGACCTCGATCATCTGCGCCAGGCAATCTTTGGCCACTTCCACGCAATTGGCATCGTCGCCATTCAAGATCACCATTCCATTTTGAGGAACGATATTGAGTAAGCGCCGGAAGCTGAGCTTGATTTCGTCGAGATTTTTAAAGATGTCCGCGTGATCGAACTCGATGTTGTTTACAATCACCAGCTCCGGCAGGTAATGAATGAACTTGGAGCGCTTATCGAAAAACGCAGTGTCATACTCGTCGCCTTCAATCACGAAATATTTCGAATCGTTCAGACGCGCGCCCTGACCGAAATTTTTCGGCAGCCCGGCAATGAGATAACCGGGTTTGTGTCCCGCCTTCTCCATGATCCACGCGAGCAGAGCCGTCGTGGTTGTCTTACCGTGCGTGCCGGTAACGACGAGATTGTGGCGGCCGCGCAAAAAATAATTTTTCAGCACTTCCGGCAACGAGAGATAAAACAGTTTTCTGTTGAGCACCGCTTCCACTTCCGGGTTGCCGCGCTTCATGGCGTTGCCGATCACCACCAGATCTGCATCGGCCGGGATATTCTCAGCGCGATAGCCTGCCTTGAGCGCGATGCCCTTCTCCTGGAGAAACGTTGACATCGGCGGATAAACGTTTTCGTCCGAACCGGTGACTTTGAAGCCGCGCTCTTGCAACGCCGCCGCCACCGACGCCATGGCCGTCCCGCAAATTCCTAGGAAATGAAATTTATTCGGCGCTTCCTTCACCCGCATTCTTTAAGCCGACGCGATAGAAAAGGAAACTGCGGATATTCACCAGTGACTAAACTTTCTTTCGGTTTGGCGAAGCGCGAGCGCCGCGCGACCGGGCGTTAACAGTGCCAACTCCAGTTCCACCATTTGCGGCTTGGCGTAGGCGGATCACTAATCACTCATCACTTTTCACTAATCACTCGCGCGAACTACAAGCAGAGCAACTAAGCCGCGCGGGCGATCGCGCGCCCCGGCCGGGTTTTGACTCATCATGACGACCGGCGCCTGAATAGCGGCGAGGCAAGAAAGAACCAAGTTGAGCAGAATGAATGGGTAGGGATCGAATCCGCGATTTAGAAGAAAAACGACGTTCACTAGAATCCAGCCGATAAGCACTGCCATAAAGGTTATGATGAATTTCCAACTTCCGCCGAACTCGGCAATGCGGTCGGAGAGTCGGTCGCCGAAAGTGAGTTTGCGCTCGAATTGTTTGCTGATGTCGCTCGACAGAATTTCGTGGTGCTGCAAACTCTCGATCACTTCGTGGTCGAGCGCGGAAAGTTCGCCGATCTCGTCTTGCAAACTCTTTGATGTAGTCCTTGCGGAATTTGCCCAGGTCATCGAAGCAGATGAACGCTTTGTTGTCCAAGTCGGGAAATTTCTTCCTGACGAATTCGAAAAGCGACGGCGAATCAATTCCGCGACCATTCCGCCGTGCGGCGACTTCGGCTTTTTGCAAATCTCACAGATCAGTGGTGCGGTTGTGGTTTTGCCCATGGAAATTTCGCGGCTGAATTAAATTAATTCGGGAAGGCTTGTCGATTGCATCTTGAATCGATGATCGTCAGTCCTAAGCTCCCGCAATGGAAGAAGCGGAAGTGCCTCTTGAGCATTTGCACGAACACGTAAAGGAAAGCGCGGAACACGGCGGCGCTCGCTGGATTTCATGGGCGGCGTTGAGCACAGCTATCCTTGCGGTGCTGGCCGCGATTGCGGGGCTCCTTTCGGGAAAACACGCAAACGAAGCGATGATGAACCAAATCGAGGCGTCCGATCAATGGAACTACTACCAGGCGAAGAGCATTAAAGCATCAGTGCTCGACGCAAAGATGTCGCTGGCGGGCACGCCTAACGAATCGGATCAATCAAAGCGTGATCGTTATGAAAAAGAGCAGGAAGAAATCAAATCGGAAGCCGAACGCAAGGAAGCCGCGGCGAAATCGAATTTTCACAAGCACGAAATCTTCGCGGGCGGAGTCACCATGTTCCAAATCGCGATCGCCATCGCCGCAATCTCCGCGCTTACAAAAATACGCCCGTTTTGGATCGTGAGCTTGCTCTTCGGAGGCGCTGGCTGTGTTTTTCTCGTCCTCGCCGCGATTACTCGATGAGGCGAGCTCGCGAAGTCCAGCCCTTTAGCGACCCGTCGAAGTCCGCGGCTTCGAGTCGGCAATTTACCGAGGCTGGCAAATCTGGACCGCTTTGGCACGAAGCTTTCGGAGTGCGGGGCGCTCTCGCACCGCTTTGCTTTGCGCAGCGGGCTAAAAAGCGACGCTGGGACGCGTGCGCACTCCTAAAGCTACCGCGAAATGGGATCACGCGTTTTGATCTTGCCAAGCGCAGATCGTAAACGATCGAGAAAAGGCACCTGCGCAGCCTTCAATTTGCGCCTGGCTACTTCGTCGGAGAAAAAGCACGCTTGATCGACTTCTGGAAATTTTTGGTACTTACCAGAGCGCGGCGGCCATTCCAATTCGAACAGGTTTGATTTGCACTCGAAGGATTTCGGCAAATCTCCTTCAAGCGCCCAGGCGTGCACAATCTTGCCGCCTTTCTGTTTGATCCAGCCGAGTTCGATCCACAACTGAACATTTTCGGGACGAAATCCTACTTCCTCTTCGAACTCAATTTGCGCGCGCGTCAGTAAATCTTCTCCGGAAGCTGCTTCCCCTTTTGGAATGGTCCACACGCCGTCATCCCTGCGTGCGAAGAACGGGCCGCCGGGATGGGCCAGCAGAACTTCGATTTCATTGTTCCTCCGCCTGAACATGAGCAAACCCGCACTGATACGACTTCGCGACGGCATGGAGCTTTCAGCCACAATTTATTTTACGTCGCTTGGTCGTGTCGCGACAGGCGCGACCTCTTTTTTGCGGCCCCATAGGTGAAATGTGTAAGTGAAGACGATATAGCCGAAAATGCGTCGCGGATCGTCGTTGCTGAAATAGATCGCCGGGTTGAACTGGAAATCGCGTGTCACGTTGCAGGTGAAACCGATCGTTGATGAATTTTCAGAGCCGCTCTGGAAATCGACTTGCACACGCCACGTCTGGTTGAAGTCGTAGGCGTAGCCTAGGATTGCTTCGTTTTTGTAGCCCGCATGAATGGCGCCGACGATCACCTTGTGATGCTCGGTGTAATAGCCAGCTTCAATATACGGTTGAGGATCCACGCCCAGGTGAGGCGACCAATTTATGAATCCAGCGGAAAGAAGATAAGGCTCCTTTGTTAATAGTCCGATCTCTGTCCCCAAGATCCACTCGTCCGGTCGGAATCCCCGAAACACCGCTACCTCAGCCCATTTCGTCAGGCCGAGCTCGGATTGCAATTCATACGGATTCGCAATGCGTTTGTCTTGAATTTGCAGACTCAGGGAGAGATCGCCTTCCCGTTGCAAATCCGGCGTCACGATTTGACTTAAACCTTTTGTCGTAGCCATCGCGGAAGGAGTGTTCGCGAGGCTGGTCATCACCATCATGATGGCCGCCACGAAACTGATTTGGTCATGTCTGAACGGGCCGGGCTGTTTTCGATTCTTCGCCACGATGCCGCGAGTAAAACGGTTACTTTGGAATTTGTCGATTCCGTGTTGAACGCGCGCGGAGCGATTTTAAGCTTGTGACCAATGCGAGTGCTCGCCATTGACGCTTCTCTCCGTCACACCGGCGTTGCAATTGTCGATGCAAATAATGGCAAACCGCGTTCGCTCTATTTCGGGACGATTCACAACGCGAGCTCGATGCGTTCCTCGTCGTGTCTGGTCGCGATCCGCGATGGGCTCGTTGAGCTCATCCGAGCGCACGAACCGGATTGTTGCGCGTTGGAATCGGTCATCTACGTGCAAAGTTATAAGACCGCGATCGTGCTTGGCGCCGCACGCGGCGCGGCGATTCTGGCTGCGACAGAAAACGGACTGCCAGTTTTTGAGTATTCACCAAGACGAATCAAACAATCCACCGTCGGGCACGGTGCAGCCGGAAAAAATCAGGTCGCGTTCATGGTGCGCGCGCTTCTCGGTTTACCAGAGACGCCGGCTGCCGACGCAGCGGATGCGCTGGCGATCGCTCTCACGCATCTGCGCGCACAGGAAGCCGCGCGGCTGGGAATTGGTGGAGGAATGCAAATATGAATGCCGCAAATGCTAGGGTCGCCGCGCTGCGATCGCCGCGGCGACACGCCGCGGTGCAGCATCCCTACCTCAATGTGCGTTGCCTCGGCCGAGTTGAATTCGCGCACGCGCTGGTGTTGCAGGAAGAAATCGTCGCCCAGAAATGGAACGACTCCTCGAAGCAAGACCAATTGCTCTTGCTCGAGCATGAACCCGTTTACACCATCGGCCGCACTCCTGATCAATCCAGTTTGTCCGCCACAAGGTCCCGACCAAGTCGGGATGGCGAACCCGGCAACGCGCATCTGCCGCATCCACTTTTCGCAATCAATCGTGGCGGGCAAGCAACGTATCATGGGCCGGGCCAACTGATGGGCTATCCGATTATCGATCTTCGCCGGTGCGGCCAGGATTTGCATAAATACTTGCGCTGGCTCGAGCAGTTGCTCATTGAAGTGCTGGCCAAACACGGCATTGCCGCGACGCGACGCGAATCGCTCACGGGAGTTTGGGTAGAAAACCGCAAGATCGCTTCCATTGGCGTCGGCGTTCGCCATTGGATCACCATGCATGGATTTGCGCTGAATGTGTGCGGCGATCTTTCACCGTTTAATCACATCGTTCCGTGCGGCATTAACAATGTCGCGATGACTTCGATGGAAAAGGAAACCGGCGACGCGTTTTCGGTTTCGGGGGTTCAGACGGCAGTCGAGAAAGTCGCGTTGGAACAGATTCCTAATTTGCGCGCTGCCCAGAAAGTGCGACCGGCGAATGTTTAACAAAGCAGAATGATTCCGCTAGAAGACAACGTGGGCGATATCGTCGGAAAAGCACAACGTGGCTTGCGGATTTCCGATACTGAACTGGCTGAAAAAGCGCGCGTGAGTTCGCAAAAAATTCGGGCGCTGCGCGCGGGAGAGTTTGATGAGCTGGTGCTTTTAAGCGTTGCCGGAGTTCTTGGTCTTGCTGCGCGACCGCTTTGTGACCTCGCCAAGGGCGAGTGGCATCCCCAAAAAATTGATGAACGCGAAGGCGTCGCGCAATTCAATACGCACTATCACGATATGGCCGTCAACGCGTTTCTCGTCTGGGATCCGCCGAGTCGTGCCGCCGCAGTTTTTGATACTGGCGCCGACTGCAGCGAGATGATCCGCTTTACGAATGCCCATAAACTAAACGTGCAACTCATTCTCCTTACGCACGCGCACTCTGACCACGTGGCAGACCTGCCGCGCCTCCGTGAGGAAACCGGCGCGGATGTTTTTACTCCGGCACGCGAACCCGTTCCTGGCGCGGAGCCGATCAAGGAAGGAAAACGCTTTCGAGTTGGAAACCTCCAAATCAATACACGACTGACCTGGGGTCATTCCCAAGGCGGAATGACATACGTTGTGATGGGTCTTGACCGTCCGATCGCGGTCGTGGGCGACTCGCTTTTCGCCGGTTCAATGGGCGGCGGAAATGTTTCCTATCAAGACGCGTTGCGAAATAACCTCGAGAAAATCCTGACCTTGCCGGATCAAACTATCATTTGCCCAGGACACGGCCCGATGACGACGGTGGGAGAGGAGAAGCAACACAATCCGTTCTTTGCAGGGAAAGTTTGACGTATGAACATCGGTTTTGTTGGAGTCGGTCGCATGGGCGCGAACATGGCGCGCCATTTAAAGGATCGGCAGTTCCAGATTACGGCGATTTACGATATAAACCGCGCGAGAGCTACCTCTGTTGCTGCCGAGGTTGGTTGCGCGGCGAGCCAGGACTTGTCGGAGGTCACGGCAGGATCCGACGTGATCTTCACCGTGGTGACGGACGACAACGCGGTGCGGCAGATCTTCACCGGATCTGGTGACAACTTACTCGTAAATGCGCGCGGCAAATTATTCATTAACTGCGAGACAATCTCGCCGGGGATAGAGATCGATGTAGAAAAGCTGGCGCATGAAGCAGGGGCGGAAAGTCTCGAAGCATGCATGGCCTCCAGTATTACCCAAGCACGCGACGGTAAGCTCTATCTGATGTGCGGTGGAGACAAAAAGACATTCCTCAAGGCTGAACCGATTTTGAGGGAACTCGGTTCAGTCGTGCGCTATATCGGCAAGTCTGGCGAAGCCGCAAAAGTAAAAGCGCTCGTCAACATGGTGATGAACATCAACACCGCCGGGCTTGCCGAAGGACTCGCGCTCGGCGCAGCGTTAGGCCTTGACCTGACGATGCTTCGCGAAGTTTTTTCCCAGACTGGCGCGAACTCGCGCGTGCTCGAGACCGATGGCGAAGACATGCAAAACCGTGACCACAGCTGCTTTTTCTCTGCTGCCCATGCGGCCAAAGACAGCGGGATCGCTCTCGAACTTGGGCGCAGTCTGGGTCTCGATTTACCGGTCGCGTGGGCGACCAAGGAACAATACGACCGCATGGTCGCTGAAGGACTGGGCGAGCTCGATAAGTCTGGAATCGCAGAACTTACATTTAAAGATCGCCACAAACATTCCGGCGATCGCGTATGATTTGCTGGTTCAGGTCCAGATGCGATCTACAGAGCAAAGAACGCGCACTTTCCCTCAAAACCCTTCAACTCGAATTGACCAAGCGAACGTGTTGCAACAAGTCCATGTAGCTTCGCGTTCGCTGTTTCACTGACACAGCACGGTTCGCCTAACGAGCCAGCCAGTTTTTCCAGGCGAAAAATCAGATTCACTTCGCCTCCGATCAAGCTTTCTTCGCCCATCGACGCGACTCCACCGGTCGCAACGGGCCCGAAATGCGCAACGAGACGAAACGGCGGCGATTCGTTTCGTTGCAATTCTTTGAGCGCAGAGATTACCGCCACAATCTCCTCCGGCCTCGTGCTGGCCTCGGGCCAATAGGCAAGAAAACCGTCCCCAAGGTATTTGTTAATTATCCCGTGCTGATTCTCGATGATCTCCTTGCAACTAAAGATCCACGCGCCAAGAAAGAGGTCCAGGTCTTCGCTCCGCATTTGCTGGCTGAGCGGGGTAAAGCCGCGAATGTCCGCGACAAGGAGCCAGCAGGGAATTTTGTCGATGTTTCGCAACGTCCGTTGCACGACGTCGGTTTTGTACTCCTCTGAAATGCCGACTGGCTGGTGGAACTTGAGAATTTGATCCCCGATTGTGATTTCATCCCCGTCGCTGAGTCGAATGGGGCGGTGAATTCGCCGCTGATTCAGAAACGTTCCATTGCTGCTACCAAAATCGATCAGCCAAGGCTCGCCGATATTCTGTAAATGAACGAGCGCGTGCCGGCGCGACACCTTGGGCGATTCCAACACGATCGTGTTAGCTGCAGATCGTCCGAGCGAAGAACTGCCTTTGATCGAATAGCATCTGCCACCGGCTGCTTCCAGCCAGGCACCTTCCTCAGGGGGCATGCTCACGCTGAAATATCCTATCAAAAACTGGCGGCGGGCGCAAAGTGTCTTCCGAACGCCGCCAATGCCCCAAGCCGTCGCTAAGCCAGCGCTCCTCGGTTTAGGCTTTTTTTCCTTCGTGATCGTGAATATTCTGTCAGCATGACAACCGCGCACTGACTGTTCCGACATGAATCCCCCCTCTCCAAAAGCTTCGAAAAGAAAAGCAGCCGTGAACAGCGCAATCAGACTTTGCGGAAAATGCGGAACCGAAATTCCGGCCGACGCGCCTGAGGGAGGTTGTCCAGGTTGCCTTCTTCAAACGGCGCTTGATGCTGTCGGCGGACAAATCGTATTTGGCCGCTACACGCTGGTCAAGGTCCTCGGCCGAGGCGGAATGGGGATTGTGTGGCTGGCGCGCGACGACGAACTAGAACGCCATGTCGCGCTGAAATTTCTTCCCGACCTGATGATTCAGGATCGTGCGCTGTTGGACCAGCTCAAACGTGAGACAAAACACTGTCTTGAATTGACGCATCCACACATCGTTCGGATTCACGACTTCCTTCACGACGAACGCTCGGGCTGCATTTCCATGGAGTATATCGACGGAGAGACGCTATCGAATTTGCGAACGGAGAAAGCACAGCGGGTATTCGAGCCGGATGAGATCGCTACCTGGATAAGCCAGCTTTGTGACGCGCTCGATTATGCGCATAATCGCGCAGGGGTTGTTCATTGTGATTTGAAACCCTCCAACCTCATGGTGAATCAACGGGGCGATCTAAAAATCACTGACTTTGGTATAGCGCGCAGTCTTGCTGATTCAGTGAGCCGCTTAACCGCAGAGCAACGCCGGAGCGGGACGCTTGTTTACATGAGCCCACAACAGCTCAACGGCGAGCCGTGTATGCACTTGGGCGATATCTACTCGTTAGGCGCAACGATCTTTGAATTGCTCACCAGCAAGCCGCCATTCTATTCCGGCAATATCGATCGCCAGATTTGCGAGCGCGTCGCTCCCTCCATGACCGAGCGCCGCAAAGAATTCAACATCGAGCCAGCATCGGTTCCGCAGATTTGGGAAAACGTGGTCGCGGCTTGTCTGGCAAAAGACCCGTCACGCCGTCCGCAATCGGCAGTTGAAATTGCCCAGCGGCTCCAGCTTCCGCCAGGACAGGCGAGAATAGCAATCGCTCATGCGAAACCTGCAAAGAAGAAACTGGTGCTCGTAGGCGGCATCGCAGCGGCATCGGCGCTGGTGCTTGCGGCCGTGTATCTCGGAACGTTCAGGCGGCACGTCCCACTGGTCTCACATGCGCCGGCAATTTCCGAGAAATCCGTCGCGGTCCTACCGTTCGAAAATCGGAGCGAAGAAAAAGCCAACGCTTATTTTGCCAACGGCATTCAGGACGAGATTCTGACCCGCTTGTCGAAGATCGCCGATCTCAAGGTCGTCTCCCGCACATCCACGCAGCATTACAAAAGTGCGCCGGAAAATCTGCCTGAGATCGCAAAGCAACTGGGCGTGGCTCACATCCTGGAAGGAAGCGTGCAGAAGAGAGGCGACGCCGTGCGCGTTAACGTCCAGCTAATTAAAGCAGCCAATGATTCCCATCTTTGGGCCGATACCTTCGATCGCAAGCTGACTGACATCTTTTCGGTTGAGAGTGAAGTGGCCAAAGCCATCGCCGACCAATTGCGGGCAAAACTCACTGGTCAGGAGGAGCAAGTCATCGCCGCTAAACCGACAGAAAACCCGGAGGCTTACGATGCCTACTTGCGGGGCCTAGCATATACGCTGAAGCCGGGAGGAGTTACCCCTGCGAACTCCCTTGGTGCGGAGAGATACCTCAGGGACGCGGTACGTCTCGACCCGAAGTTCGCTCTTGCTTGGGCGCTGCTGTCAATCGTCGAATCGCGCGGTTACGTAACGGTAGCACTTCAACCAACGGTCGGTCGGCGTGATGAAGCGCGCGAAGCAGCCGAAAGAGCACTCAATCTTCAGCCCAACCTTGGCGAGGCGGTGTATGCCAAGGGATATTACCATTACGCCTGTCCGAAGGATTACGACACCGCAGTGCGTTACTTCGAGCAGGCGCGTCAGCTCCTGCCGAATGACAGCCGCATCCCTGAGTCGCTGGCATACGTCGCACGGAGGCGAGGGGAGTGGGATCGAAGCGAGGCATATTTCAATGAAGCCGAGCGGCTCGACCCGCGAAACGTCTATCTTCTTAGACAATATGCAGCATCCTATGTTGCGCTCCGCCGCTTTCCGGAGGCGTTGCGTAAACTTGATGAGGTTCTAAATATTACGCCGAACGACGTCGATACCGTTGCGCAAAAGGCCGGTGTCGCGCAAGCCGAAGGAGACCTGCCGCGCGCTTCTGCGCTCCTCGCTCCCCTCCAGCCCACGGCTGATGACCCCACGCCATTGGCAGCACAAGCTTACCAAGCGATCTTGGAGCGTCGCCCAACACAGATCATCCCTCGCTTAACCGAAATACTGGCCAAGCCTGATCCAGCATTCGGTTTTTACAATGGTGAATTACGTTTTTGGTTGGGCTGGGCCCAAGAAGTTGCCGGCGATCATGCCGCTGCGCGCCAAAGTTGGCGACAGGCGCGCAGCGAACTCGAGTTGTTCCTTCCGGAACAGCCGGAAAATTTTAGTCTTATCGGATTTCTCGCCCTAGCCAATGCGGGCCTTGGCGATCATGCCGCTGCGTTGCCTCTGGCAGAACGAGCCATGGTAGCGCTCCCGATCGAGAAAGATACCTTACTGGGTCCCTTTCCGATCGACATCTTCGCCCGCGTCGCGGCCCAGGCAGGGGAGAATGACCGCGCCATCGCCGCTTTACAAAAACTACTCGCAATCCCCTATGCAGGCCTACTGCCTGAAAACGTACCGCTCACTCCTGAGTTGCTTCGGCTCGATCCAATGTTCGATCCGCTGCGGAGTGATCCGCGTTTCAAACAACTGGTCGCATTGGTTCCACCTCGGGTCGGCAAATGAATGATCTGATAGGTCGAGCACGCACAGTTTCTCACAACGATCGCGCTTAACATCTTGAGGAACCCATCGGATCCGGAGATCCTTGCCCTTACATCTCCAAGTGACGACTGCGCCACGCGAACCTTGTTCCCATCGCTCCATGGTTTCGCCTTGACACGATCGAGCAAACGAAGCGAAATGAAGAGATGAAAAAGCCACCGACAAAGGATTCGAAGAAGCGTCCGAGCAGGAAAAAACAGATCATCGTTCTCGTGGATGGTGCGGGAAATTACTACGAGCTTCCGCGAGCGACGCTCGAGCGCAGCAGAGTGAGTGAAAGCCGCAAGAAGAAGGTCGTCGCAGCCCTGGAAGACGTGCCGAGTGAATTCGAATACATTGGAAGTCCAAACATTCCAGGGAGTATCGCGACACCTGCTTTTGTGGGTGGGCGACAACTTCACTATGCGGGGTTCTACCTGAGCTCCGCTAGGTCCAAGCGCTGAACGGCCGAAGCGTTGGCGACATGGATAAGGACGTTTTACACCAAGGCGTCTTCTTTGCATTGCAAGAGGCCGAGCACGTCGCCAACCCTTATCCGCTGTATCATCGGCTTCGCTCTGAAGCCCCCTTTCACTGGGACTTTGTCTTATATGGATGGTTCCTCACGCGTTACGCCGACGTGCGAGCTGCATTGACTGATCCGCGACTGACCACGAAGAACTTTCCGTTTGATGTCAGCCAGCTTCCGCCCGATCTCCAGGACGGTCTTGCCCCATTCGGGGGCATCATGAACCGAGAGGTGCTTTACAATGATGCTCCCGAGCACGAGCGCCTGCGCCGCCCGTTAAACAGAGCGTTCAATCCGGCTGCTTTTGAGCAGCTGCGCCCAGAAATGGAAGGTCTCGCGCACGAGTTGTTAGTCAAAGCCGAGCGGCGCCGGTCGATGGATGTAGTCAGTGACTACTCTCAGCCGCTAGCCGACCACATGTTCGGTGAGATGTTGGGGTTGCCGCGCGCCACACGGAGAGAATTCATCGAATGGTGCGATCAACTCAGGAAGTTCACGACGGCGCGACGCATGGGTCATAAGACGATCATAAGGGCAAAAGCGGCGGTGAAGGTTCTTGAAGCGATCCGCGCCTATGTCCGGAGGATGATTGACGTTCGGCGAGAGAGCTGGCCCGAGGATGTGGTTGGCCACGCCTTAAATGTAGAAGCAAGCGAAGCACGCCCGTCCGAAGAGGAGATTCTCGCGAACTGTGTGTTTTTCTTTCATGCTGGGGCCCAGAATATGTCTGCTTCCATCACAAATGCTGTGGTTGCGTTGCTACGACATCCGAAGGAATTCTCTCGCCTTCGCGAGGACCCTCGGTCCATTAATGTCGCAGTAGAGGAGTTGCTGCGTTACGAGACTCCAGTTCAGGTGGCGATCCGCGGTGCCTCGGAGGAGATTGAGTTTGCAGGCCGGTGCATCGGGCCAAAGCAGCTGATAGTGCTGTTGCTAGGCGCTGCAAATCGCGATCCAGAGCAATTCGCGGATCCGGATCGGCTTGATCTCGCGCGTCGCCCCAACTATCATGTATCCTTCGGCGCGGGACCGCACGGATGCGTTGGCGCATGGATGGCGCGCTTCGGTTTAGCGATTGCCATTGGAGCAATCCTTCATCGGCAGACTAAGCTTCGGCTCACGCACCAGAAACTCCAATGGAATCCCGCGACGATGCGGCGCACTGTGCGGGCGCTGCCAGTATCCATACATCGCCCGTTTTATAACAGTCAAAGGTCCCAGCTAGGCATGGCTCGCATGCCTTCGCCCATGCTGACCAGAGTCGCTTAGAAGCTTATCCCATCTTTGCAATGAAACCGATTGGGGTTAATCAAACTGCTCATTCGACCGTGTGGTCGGCGCCGCTGGGCGAAATCCCACCAGGCCATTCCAGGAAATTTCACATTTTCTGGAGGCAGCGGCTGGTCGAAGGCTTCGTGGTGAACTTCGGCGGGGATTACTACGCCTATGTTAACTACTGCATCCATGCTGGTACACCTCTCGATTGGTGGCCGAACGAGTTTTTCAACGATGACCGCCGATTTTTGACCTGCGGGACTCATGGCTCCCTGTACGAACCGGATACCGGTAAGTGTGCTGGCGGTCCTTGCGCAGGTGGCGCATTATTTGCGCTGCGTGTTCAGGTTGCGGGAGATCGGGTTGTTGTTAATGCCAGCTGATCTTACTGGTCCCGACAACATTACAGGTCAGCCCACCCGAAAACGGATGTCGCGGATGGTTTTGGTGCCGAAGCGTTTTTTAATTTCGCAAAATGTCGATCTTCGAAACTTGTTCGAGTTCGTAGTGCAAGGCTGGTTGAAGCACGCGCACATAGAGAATTCCGTCACGCAACGTGAAGGGTGTCGAATGCGCGGCGATAAACTCACCAACGATCTGGGACCACGCGTCGATTACTTCTCTTTCATGCAGGCGCTCGCGAAGTCCCGGACGCTGCATCAGCTTCGGCACCAGCTCCGCGGGCGACTGCCAGCGGTCGATTTGCGTTTTCTACCATTTGTTTGATGCCCTGAATCGCAATGACACAGCCATGTCACGGATTATAGAAGCGCTCTGTCGAAAGCGCAGAGCATGCTGTCACTTTTCGGTACGATTGCATCACGACAGTTGACATTCAGTTGCCTTCTCAAATATCCTCGGAAAAATGTGAAGCTGCGGATTCCCTGAGAGTTCCGTCGCTCAAAGAAAGGAGGAACAACAATGCGACGCTTGAAGGTGTATCCCAACTTCTTTCGCTAGTTTGGGGTGTTACCGGCTATCCGTATTCGCCTAGATTTGGGAGGTTGCTGCATAAAACCAGTCCCTCGGCCGGCGCACGGCACCCTGGTGAAGTGTATTTCATGGCTTTGCGGGTTAAAGGTCTGAGCCCCGGTTTGTATCATTACCATCCGGCGCACCATTACCTCGAAAAGCTTAGCACCCGCGTCACGCCTAACAAAGCTTGGCTTTATTGTGCTCGCGCACAGCATGCCAAAAAAGCTGCTGCACTGTTTTTAATGACGGCGGTATTTCCGCGCACCATGTGGAAGTATCGTGTTGCCCGTGCATATCGCGTGGTGCTACTCGACGCGGGTCATTTGTGCCAAACGTTTTGTCTGGCGGCGACCTGGCTTGGCCTGGCGCCGTTTTGTACGGCTGCACTGAAGGACACACTGATCGAAGAAGATCTCGGAATAGATGGGGTCCGCGAGTCGGTCCTTTATGTTGCAGGAGTCGGTTTGCCTGCTACTTCGGCGCAAGGGAGGCGACCCGCCACCGCCAAGGCTACGGCGTGGTTAGAACGCAAACAGACTACTTCGGCGCAAGCGAAGTAACGATTTTCTCGAAGCGCGAATCGCCACGTAGCGAATCCCAATAAGGATGAAGCTTAAGAAGACCGTAGCTGAGCTCGTTCGGGACGCGCTCTACTTCGGCAATCTGCTCGATGGCCAAATCTTTTTCACCGGTCCAGGCATAAATTTGTGCCAGGTTCACGGCGAGACAGACGCCGCTAATGGCGTCCTTGGAGGTGGGAAGCAATTCGCATGCGCGCCGTCCTTCCTGCAATGCCTGTTCCTTGCGTCCAAGACCCGCATCAGTTACTCCCAAAAGGCTGATGGCGGCCGCGAAGTCGGGTTGCTTCGCCAAAAGCTTTTCTACTTCGCTCCGAGCGACCATAAAGGCAGATTGCGCTTTCGCTGAGTCACCCTGCCAACGGGCGACGACCCCCTCCCAATAGGCGCGCGGACAGTGGACGCCGTAATCGGTGGTCACACCATCACGCGGGTAGTTTGTCAGAGCGCGCGCGGCCGCGGCGGCAGTCCGTTCGCACAGAGCATAGTCGGGATAGTCTACGTCCGGGGCTATGCGAGGATCTTCAGCTATCAGGCTGCCAAGCGTAGTCTGATACGGCTTGATATCCGCTTTCCAATGCAGTATGACCTGTGCCCGAGTAATGCGGGTCAATGGGTCGCCCGGAACTATTGTCAACGTACGATCGTGGATTCGGATGGCATCTTGGTAGCGATGCTGCGTCAGGTAGCTCAGCGCCAGTTGCTGGAGGATAAAGAGGTTGCGCGGGTCCAGCTCAAGCGCGCGCTCCATGTTGCGCCCTGAGTCTTCCCAATGTCCTTGTCGGCGATCGATTAAGCCTATGTAAAGGAATATTTCGGCATCATTGGGGAGGGTGCGTCTGGCAATGGCTAGTTCGCTGCTGGCCTGTGCGTAGTCGCGGAAGCCATAGTAATAGTAGGTCCCGAGCGCGCGGTGAGCTTCGCCGGCCTCTGGCTGAAGACGCAACGCGGTTTGTACTGCCGCATTAGCCAGATCGAGACGGGCCGCGGTGCGGTCATGCCCAGTCCAATATAGAGCGCCATGCACTCTGGAGAGCAGGCACCAAGCGAGCAGAAACTGCGGGTCCCGGGCGACGACTTCATCCAGTAGTTGGGCTGCTTGCGGAAGCTTCTCCTCCGCGTGGACTGGATCGGTGACGTCCGCCCAGAGATCTTTGGCACGCTCGTAAAGGTCGAACGCCGCGAGGTCAGCGGTGGGCGCCTTCTCGATTGCTGCCTTTTCATTCGGAGAGATTTTGGCCTGGAGCTGGTCGGCTATCGTTTTGGCGATTTCGCTCTGGATGGCGAAGACATCCGCTAAATCACGGTCATAGCGTTCCGCCCAAAGATGCGTGTCTGTCCTGGCGTCAATCAACTGAGCTGTTACACGCACACGATTGGCGGTGCGTTGCACACTGCCTTCTAGTACATGCGCCACACCCAGTTGCTGGGCGATCTCGCGCAGATTGCGCGCTACGGCGTTCTTATACTGCATCACGCTGGTACGACTGATTACTTTTAGGTCCGCAACTTTGGCGAGGTCCGTAAGGATTTCGTCCTGAATGCCGTCTGCGAAGTAGGCGTTCTCTTTCTCATCGCTAAAGTTGTCAAAAGGAAGAACGGCGACGCTTTTTTCGGGAATACCTGCTACGCTGCCTGTGGCCTCGGCAGTGCTGGATATGAGCTTCTGTGGCGATGCTCGCTGGAAGAGCATCAACGAGCTAATAACAAGGGCGATTGTCAACACGAGCAAAGCAACCGTAAGCGCGACTTTGGACCAGGCGGGCGCGCTAATTGGACGAACTGTGACAGCCTTCTGCCGCGATCTTTTTTGTCCCTTGAATTTTTCAGGCACCCGCGGATTGCCAAGATTGTCTTTGTAGAGGTTAAACAGGTGCAGGCGCAGCCCGTGCTTCACTTCGCACTCACCGATATCGTGCAGGTGGGGTTGCCAGTGCCGATATTGAACCAGATCCTCGGCTATATGCGCGGACAAAAGAATGTGCCCGGCATCGCCGCAATCCAGCACTCGCTGGGCCACGTTAATTCCAGAGCCGGCTATGTTTGTTTTGTCGTTGACATCGGTGACTCGATTAACCGGGCCGCTGTGAATTCCCATCCGTAATTGAAACTGCGGATGACCGTGCAGTGCTTTGCTAATTTCCAGAGCGCATCGCGCCGGTTCTTCCGGGCTGCGAAAAAAAAGGAGCGCTATCCCGTCGCCGGTCGGCACTCGGATAAGTTTGTCGCTTGCTTCCGCAGTGCGAAAACATTCCGTTCCGCGGACGATTTGATTTAACTCTTGCAGGACTTCAATCTGCTCGTTCACGAGCCGTTTCGAGTAACCGACAACGTCGATTAACAGGAGATGTGCAATCTCGAACTGGAGATCAGGCGTCGGCTCCGCAGACCTTTGTTGCGCGTTCACCGTTTTAAAATTTCGACAATACCTTTTTTCCGTTTGAGGGGCAACGGACGAATCGGGAGGGTTCTTTATTAACCAACTCGGAAACGAACGTCGCGAACGGTCTTTGGGCCAAAGCGTTTTTTGAGCTTTCGCAGGATGTCGATCTTCGAAACTTGTTCGAGCTCGTAGTGCAAAACCGGTTGGAGCACGCGGACATAGAGAATTCCCTCACGCAACGCGAACGGCGTCGAATGCGCGGCGATAAATTCGCCAACGATCTTGGACCACGCGTCGATTACTTCTCTTTCATGCAGGCGTTCACGAAGTCCCAGGCGCTGCATCAGCTTCGGAACCAGCTCCGCAGGCGACTGCCACCGGTCGGCCCGCATTTTTCTCTCAGGCAAGCCACGCCATTCGGCGATCACCGCGGCGCGAAGCGAGGGGTTCATGGCAAGTTGAAAAGTTAAAAAGGTTACATCGTTAGATCGTTGGAGGCTTCACCATTGTAACCATGTAACGCGTTTAACAATTCAACTTGAGCCGGAGGCTTAATATTTCCGCCGCATATGGCTTGGCAGAATATTCAGTTCGGTGCGGTACTTGGCCACGGTGCGTCGCGCGATCGGAATGCCGCGGTCGGCGAGAATCTCGACGATCTCGTGGTCGCTCAACGGCGCGACGCCGTTCTCGTGCTTCACCAAATCGAGAATGGCTCCTTTCACGCTGGTGTTGCTCAGCGTTTCGCCGGTCGCGGTTTGGTAGCCGGAGGTAAAAAAGTATTTCATCTCGAACACGCCCTGCGGTGTGGCCATGTATTTGCCGGACACAGCGCGGCTAACTGTGGTCTCGTGCAGGCCCACGGCATCGGCAACTTCTCCCATCGTCATCGGCTTCAGCTGAGACGGGCCATGTTCAAGAAAATCGCGCTGCCGCGCAACGATCTGGCGCGCGATGTTGAGAATTGTCTGCTGGCGTTGATGAATCGAGCGGATCAGGAACTTTCCGCTGCGGATTTTGTCGCGGAT
>Ga0306920_100002453_pt1 | contig 23458 bp, 21 predicted proteins | sample flu12Cox44000170_FD_204666 | JGI IMG/M metagenome (GOLD analysis project Ga0306920, IMG submission 204666) | Lab enrichment of tropical soil microbial communities from Luquillo Experimental Forest, Puerto Rico - flux4day.12C.oxic.44.000.170 (v2)... | ecosystem: Environmental > Terrestrial >...
GCCGATTTCCTCGGCAGCGAGACTCTGAGGACCGGTCTCAGCGCACTGACGCCGGTCCGAGATGCCGCCATTCTGGTGGTGCCGAACGCCAGCGAGGCGGTGACGAAGGCATCCATCACCTATTGTGAGCGGCGCGGCGATCTGTTCCTCATTGTCGAGAAGCCGAGCAATTCGAATGACACGATCCAGGTTTACCGCGCCAAGCTCAGCTCGAAATACGCGGCCATTTACCATCCGTGGATCACCGTCGCCGACGCCGTCACCGGAAGGCCGACGCTGGTGCCGCCCTCGGGTGCTGTCGCCGGCATCTACGCGCTGACTGACGCTAGGCGTGGGGTGCACAAGGCGCCGGCTGGCCTGGATATTGGTAAGGTCGTGGTCGCGGATGGTGTCGAGAGGATTGTGACCAAAGGCGAGTATGACATCCTCTACCCGCTCGCGATCAACGCCATTCTCAAGCTCCGCGACGGCATTTATGTCTGGGGATCGCGGACCCTCTCGGCCGATCCCGAGTGGCTTCAGATCAACATCCGCAGGTTGTTCAACTTCCTCGAAAAGTCGATCGAGAACGGCACCCAGTGGGTCGCGTTCGAGCCGAACGACGCGACCTTGTGGAAGAGCATCGAGCGGAACATCACGGCGTTTCTGCGCATTCAGTGGCTCGAAGGCAAGCTCGTCGGCGCCACCGAAAAAGAGGCGTTCTTCGTCCACTGCAACGCCGAAACCAACCCGCCCGAGGTGGTCAACGCCGGCCAGGTCATCACTGTGATCGGCGTAGCCCCTTCGCGGCCAGCAGAGTTCGTGATCTTCCGCATTAGACAGCAAGCCGGACAGACACCCGGCTGACCCGGATCTGGGAACATCGATATGGCAGAGTATCTATCACCCGCCGTCTACGTCGAAGAGCTTTCTTCCGGTGTCAAACCACTGGAAGGGGTCGGCACATCGACCGCCGGTTTCGTCGGTCTCGCCGTAAAGGGTGCCATCGGTGTTGCCACACCGATCAACAATTTCGGCGAGTTCCAGACGAGGTTCGGCGGCTTCTCGAGCGACGCTCTGCTGCCGTTTGCGGTCAAGGCGTTCTTCGACGAGGGTGGACGCAGCTGTTACGTGGTGCGCACGTGCCATTATGACAACAACGACCAGCCGACGGCGGTTGCCGCCAATCGCGCGTACAACGCCGTCGGCGACGCCAACCAGAGGTCGCTGCGAGTAGAGGCCACGTCGGCCGGTACCTGGGGCAACGACATCGCCATCAACATCCAGCACCCGGCTGCATCGCCAGAGTTGTTCCAATTACAGGTGTTTCAGAGCGGAGTGTCGGTCGAGACATATGCAGAGCTGTCCATGGATCGCAGCCTCAACGATTACGTCGAGACTCAGATCAACGGGCTGTCACAGCTCATCAGAGTTGCCGACATCGTACCGGCAAATTCCGTGCTCAGCATATCTGCTCGACGACCAGCGCCGACCGCGCCGAACACGATTTCCGATCCGCTGCAGAATGGCGATGACGGGCTCAACAACCTCACCGCAGACGACTATGTGGGCAAGGCGAGCGCCGGCAGCGGTCTGAACGCCTTCGACAAGATCGACAACGTCAACATCATCGCCGTGCCGGAGCCGGTTGACCGCGCCGTGCACGTACATGGCATGGGGTACTGCGAGAACCGGCAGGACTGCTTCTATGTCGCGGATTGCCAGCGAACGATCGCTGTCGCGGATGAGGTGCTAAACTTCAAGAGCGCCGACGGGATCTTTGCCGGCGGCAACGCGATCAGCTCGAAATACGGTGCGCTCTATGCGCCCTGGATCGAGGTCTTCGATCCGCGCACGAGCGGCAGGATCGCGATTCCGCCATCGGGCGCGATCGCCGGCCGCTATGCAGGAATCGACGGCACCCGCGGCGTACACAAGGCGCCGGCCGGCGTCGTTGACGGCAAGCTCAATTCGGCGCTGGGGCTGCTGTTCGACTTCGTCACCCCCGACCAGGAGAAGCTCAACCCAAAGGGGATCAACCTGATCCGCACCTTTCCCGGGACCGGTCCGGTGATTTGGGGTGCTCGCACGGCGAGCAGCGATCCGGAATGGCGCTATCTCAATGTGCGGCGGCTATTCATCTTTCTCCGTCAAACGCTCCTTAACGGGACCACCTGGGTCGTCTTCGAGCCGAATGATCGGACGTTGTGGAAGAGCATTGAACGCAACATTGCGGCGTTCCTGCGCCTCCAGTGGTTGAGCGGAGCGCTCGTCGGGGCCACTGCAGACGAGGCGTTCTACGTCAAGTGTGACGCGGAGACCAATCCGCCCGAATCCGTCGCCCTCGGCCGGGTCATCACCGAGATCGGTGTGGCACCCTCCAAGCCGGCCGAATTTGTCATCTTCCGCATCATGCAGCAGGCGGCTGGCGGTACCAGCACCGCCTGACCCCCCCGAGACAAGGAGCATTCCACGATGGCCCATCGTGATAACGATCCGTTCGCCAGTTTCAATTTTCTGATCGAAAGTGGCGGTCTTATTCAAGCCGGCTTCTCGGAATGCACCGGCCTCAATTCCGAGACCAACATCATCGAGTACCGGGAAGGCCCGGACGACACGATGATGCGAAAGCAGATCGGCTTCAGCAAGTTCGGCAACGTCACATTCAAACGCGGTGTCGGCACCGGCCGGCAAATCTTTGAGTGGCGCCGGATGGTGACCGAGCCGTCGGACGATCCAACGCGAGAGCCTCGGCGCAATATTTCGATCATTCTGCTCGACGAGAAGCGTACGGAACGGGTTCGCTTCAACCTCAAGAACGCCTGGCCGTCAAAGTGGACCGGTCCCGACTTCAAGGCGGCTGCCAACGAGATCGCCATCGAGCAATTAGAAATCTGCCATGAAGGAGTGAGCATCGGATGACACTGCAGACCGAGTATGAATTCACGCTGCCGAACGGCTACATCGACGCTGCAGGAAACCTGCATCGCGACGGGGTCATGCGCCTGGCGAATGCCCGCGACGAAATCCTGCCGCTGGAGGACCCGCGTGTGCGGCGGAACGACGCCTACCTCCTCGTGATCCTTCTTTCGCGGGTTATTACCCGACTGGGTGATCTCCACGATATCAACCCGGGTGTCGTCGAAAAGCTGTTCGCCGCCGATCTTGGCTATCTTCAGAGCTTTTACAACCGTATCAACGGCAACGGCTCGAGCAAGCACGCCGTAGTCTGCCCGCACTGCGACCAGAATTTCGAGGTGGAGCTCGAACCGCCGGGGGAATCCTAGGCTACCCCCTGGAGCATATGTTCCGGGAGGTAGCATTCGTCGCCTACTATCTGCACTGGTCGCGCGACGAGATCTACGCGATGGCTCACCCGGAGCGGCGCCGATGGGTGGAGGAAATCAGCCGGCTCAATAAGGCGATCGCAGAGGACCAAGCATGGGCCAATTGATTCGCGGAGCGCCAGGGATCTACTTGCAAGGACTGGCGTCCGAACCGGTACTGCAGTTGAGCGCGATCACCGGTTTTGTTGGAATTGCCGAGCGAGGGCCGTTGCACCTTCCCCAACCGATCCGAACCTGGGACGAATTCCTGACCGTATTCGGACAGTCTGTCGATTACGGCTATCTGCCTGATGCGGTGTTCGGCTTCTTTCGCAATGGCGGAGGCAAGTGCTTCGTCGTTCGCGTGGCTGATACCCAAGACTTTTCGAGCGAGAACATTCGCGACCGCTGCCCACGCGTAGATCTGCTGCGCGCCGCTGCCAACGTGTTCCCGATCAACGATCGCACCGGCGCCGAGACGATCAGGATCACGGCGATCAACGAAGGGCGGTGGGGCAATCGAATCCGCTACAACATTCGCGCGGCGTCCCAGCGGCACATGCAACTGACGACCCTCGCCCAAGACGCTTCCTCTGCTGCTACCACACTCAGGGTCGCCGATGCCGTCGATTTCGACCCGGACATGGAAATCCGGCTCGTCCCGCCAGCCGGCCCGTTCGACGGAACGCTTGCCCAAGTGCAGTCGGTCGACGCCGCTGTCCGCACGGTGACGCTGAAAGCCGCGCCTGGCGTCGCGCTCGTACGGGGCACGGTGGTTTTGGGGCAGGGCTTCAAACTGATTGTTCGGTCGGACGAGCGGACCGAGGTGTTTGACAATCTGTCAATGTCTCCGACGCATCCGCGCTACATCATGTGTATCGTAAACGGGGCGGACAAGACACTCCCTTACATCGACAGGCAAACAGACGGGCACTCGATCCTGATCCGCGTTAGCCAGGTGTTCAGTGGCACGGGCCAATCGCAGTTCCGGCCGGTGGCGCCGGCAGCGGGGCAGGACGTGCTGGCGGGTGGTGGCGACGGGTCCCGCTACGGCGCTGCCACCCTTCAGGATGTTGACGGTCACGATTCTATCACCGTGGTCGCCCGCGCCGCACCCGAGAACCTGCAAGTCCTTGGCAGCAAGGGCAATGCGGTCCGCGTCCGCGCCCAGGAGTTCGCCACGCACACCGCACTCGCCGTGGACGCCGGCGCCGATTCGATAGTTGTCGAGAACGCGGACGGTCTGATCGTCGGCGACGGACTGATGCTGATAGATCCAACGAATGCTGCGCTCACTGAGACGCGTTCGATCGCTGCCCTGGGTACGGACAACGTCGTGAAGCTGGCGGCGCCGCTCGACAATGCTCACCCACTCGGCGCGACTGTCACTGTGCAGCAGCGGTTCACGCTTGAGGTGTTTCAGGGGCAGAACCTAGAACCGGCCGAAGTGCATCGCAATCTCAGCGCGGTTCCGGCAGACTCCAGATATTTTCGCGGCGTGCTTACGCTTCAGTCCAAGCTTTTGTGCGGCGACAGGCGGGACGTCGTTCTCCAGCCGCCGATCGGCGAAGCGCTGCTGGCCGGCGGCCGCGATCCGGGCACCATCGACTTCCGATGGTACACCGGATACGACGGCGACCACTACTTCGCGCCAGTCGGCACACCCGTCGGCAAACGGCTTGGTCTCGCCACACTCGAAAGCGAATCCGAAATAGATATCGTCGCCATGCCTGATCTGGCCGGCCAAACGCTGCTGCCCGGGGGTGAGGCTGCGCCGAGCGGAAAGGAAGCTCTCTATCTTCTCGCCTACCACCAAGTCCTCTACCATGCGGCAAAATGCGGTGACCGCCTCGCCCTGGTCGATACCCTCGCGGGCGTAGCACCAGAAGCGGTAGTGTCCATCCCGCAAAAACTCGGCGATCCGCTGACCGCCAAGTTCGGCGCACTCTATTATCCATGGCTCAAGACCACCGTCGGCGACATAGAACGCTCGATGCCGCCGTCCGGCTTTGTCGCCGGCGTCATCGCCCGTGCCGATCAGGAGGGCGGCGTCGGTCGCGCGCCGGCCAATTACCCGCTCAGAGATATCGTCGATCTGGAAGTGCTTTTAGATCAGACCGACCAGGACGATCTAAACCCTGCGGGTGTCAATTGCGCCCGTAAGTTCGAACGCCCCGCGATTGAGTTATGGGGCGCGCGGACGCTGAGCTCCGATCCTACGGCGCGCTACCTTAACGTCCGCCGCTTGCTGATCGCAGTGAAGACGGCGGTCGGCCAGACGCTGCTGTGGACGGTCTTCGAGCCGAACGGACCGGTATTGTGGAGGCGCATCCAGACAAGTCTGGAAAGCCTAATGCGAACCCTTGTGGCAGGGGGCGCTACGGCCTCTGCCGCGGCCGGCAGCTCGTTCTTCGTCAAGTGCGACGCAGAGACAAATCCGCCGGAGATCGTGGAGACCGGTCAGGTGGTTGCCAATGTCGGCATCGCCCTAGTGGCCCCTGCCGAATTCATCTTGCTGAACGTCAAGCGCACGCCCGACAGCGTCAGCGTGACCGAAGCGGGCGGCTAGCGAGAGGTGAGTGCGGCTCATGCGAAGACCTAACGACCCGGTTGGGAATTTCCGCTTCGTGCTCGAGCTTGGCTTTCTCCAAGCGGCGGGATTTAGCGAGTGCACGGGCCTGCAACTAGAAACCAAGGTGTTCGAATATCGGGAGGGCGGTCGCAACTCACACGCTTTGAAATTTCCCGAAGTAGGAAACGTGGCCAACATCATGCTCAAACGCGGCGTCACGTCGGGACCCGGCTCCGACCTCCTTTACCGCTGGCAGAGCGATGTCATGTCGGGAAGCTTCGATCCAGGCGAAAACCCCAATCGGCGGCCAGCCGATCCCAACCAGGACATCGACAACAAGGTGGCGGTGGTGCTTCTGGATGAGATGGGGCGTCCGCTCAAGCGATGGCAGCTGTTTCGGCCGTTTCCGGTCAAGTGGACCGGGCCCGAACTGAAGGCAGCGACGAGCGAGGTGGCAATCGAGGTGCTGGAGCTCGCCTGCGAAGGCATCGAACTGGCGTGAAGCAAGCGGGCTCGAGGCAGACAGAGCATGGCACTGGGCGATACCAACATCATCGGTGATGTCACGCAGACCCTCAAGGATCTGCTCATCGGCCTCGACGTCACCCTCGAATCGCCGGCGACACTGCCGACCGGTGGCGAGGCGGACTTTAAGAAGTTGAACCTGTTTCTCTATCAGGTGCTAGAGAACCCACACGCCAAAAACCAGCCGTGGCTGTCGCCGTCATCGGCTGTCCAGGAATATCCCCCGCTCGCCATCAATCTCCATTACCTTCTAACCCCCTACGCCAAGGATACGATTAGCGCCCACCAAGTGCTGAGCCACGCGATGGGCATCCTTCACGACAGCTCGATAGTGACGGGCTCACAGTTGGCCGGGGCGCTGTCGGTTGCCGTCGAGCAGCTGGCGATAGTGTTGTGCCCGATGACCCTCGAGGAGCTAACCCGCATCTGGAATGCACTGCAGAGCCCGTATCGGCTTTCGGTTTGTTACGAAGTCAGGATCGCGGCGATCCGGTCCGAGATACGACAGAGTGTTCCACGAGTCACGCAAAAGATCGATGCTTTCGAGCAAATCTAAGTTTTGGCGAGAGACGGTGCCACCCGATTGTTTCGCCAACAACGGCGCGCATCTGCGCGCCGAGATCGGTTGGCTTCACCAGGTGATCCGGCGCGAGATCCAGGTTGCGCAAACTGAAGGCGCGCCCGGTTTTGATGAATTCGCCGGCCTCTATATCTCCCAGGAGGAAGTCGGCCGCTACCTCGAGCAACGGGAGGGCGACGAGGATCTCGAGGATCCGGTGATCCAGCGCCTTCGCGGCGAGGTGACAGGCGCGCGCAGGGTGCTCGACCGTCGTGTCGAGATCTCGTTGGCGGCCGGGATTGACCTGCGCCTCGGGCTCCTGGCGCGCAGGTTCGAACTGGATGCCGTCGCACGCGCGACGGTGCTGTGTTGCGCCGCCGCGGAACTCAATACACAAGTGTCACGGCTTTTCGCCTACCTGCAAAACGACGCAGGCAAAAAGCGACCCACATTCGCGTTGCTCGCCAGGTTGAGCGCCATGCCCGCAGTCGATCCGGTCGGATTGCGGACGCTTTTCGGACCGTCGTCACCGCTCTTTGTCCATCGGCTGCTCGATACCGGGGTAGAAAGGGCGGACATCCCGTTTCCGGCCCTAGAGGCAAGACTGGCGACAGGCGTCGTCGATTTCCTGGTCGGGATCGATAGGTTGCCGCCTCTGCTCGCCGAAGTCGCCGTGCTGATGCACGCGACGAACGCCTTGGAGGATCTTGCGTACCATCGCCGGCATCGGGCGATTGTCGAGGAGCTGCTACGCTGCCGGCGCGCCGAGGGCAAGCTGCCGTTCTCGTATGTCGGCGGTCCTGATGGGGCCGGCAAGTTGCTGATCGGCGAAAGCGTGGCGGCGGAACTCCGCAAGAGCTTGTTGCGGATCGATGCCACGAAGCTGCCAGCAGTTTTAGGCAACACAGAAGAGTTCGGCCACGCGCTCGCCCGCGAAGCCCGGCTGCGCGATTGTCTGATAGTGCTCCAAGCGGCCGACGAGGCGATCGGCGATTGTGATTCCGACAAGGCGAAATCAGGCGCGTTCGAACCGCTTCTTCATGCCCTGGCCGGCTGCGAGGTGGTGGCAACAGGCACGACGCCTCCGGCCGAATTGCGCCATCGGCTGCGCACACGACCGCTCAGCTTTGAGGTTGCTTATCCGACCCTCGGCGAGCGCATAGAAATTTGGGAACGGCGCCTGCCGGCCGATGCGGCGGCCGGGCTGGGAGCCGACCTTCCTGCGCTTGGCGGCAAGTTCCGCTTCACGCCCGGGCAGATTGACCGGGTGATTGGAGTCGCTGAAATGGCGGCGGTGCGCGGCGCCGATGGCAGGCCCCACATCACCAGCGCCGACCTCCACCTCCGCTGCCGTGACGAGGCGGAGCAGGGCTTGCATCTGTTCTGCCAGAAAATCGTCCCGCGCTACAACTGGGGCGACATCGCGTTATCTGCCGACACGCATGCCCAGCTGCAGGAGATCTGCCGTTGGGTCGCCCATCGATCCCAAGTCTACGAGGCTTGGGGATACGGTGCCAAGCTGGCGCTTGGCCGGGGAGTGACCGTCCTGTTCTCGGGGGCGTCTGGTACCGGCAAGACGATGAGCGCCGAGGTCATCGCCGCGGACCTACAGCTCGATCTATTCCGTGTCGATCTGTCACGGATCGTCAGCAAGTACATCGGCGAAACTGAGAAAAATCTAAGTCGGATCTTTGCGCACAGTTCCAACGGCAACTGTGTTCTGTTTTTCGATGAAGCGGATGCCCTGTTCGGCAAGCGGACCGAAGTCAAGGATGCGCACGACCGCTATGCCAACATCGAGATCAACTATTTGCTTGCAGAGATGGATCGCTACGAGGGGGTGATCATCGTATCGACCAACATGAAGGGTAATTTCGATCAGGCGTTCATTCGGCGCTTCAGCCATGTTGTCGAATACCCGATACCAAATGAACGCTTGCGGGAAGTGATATGGCGAAAATCGTTCCCCAGCGAAACGCCGCTGGGCAGCGACGTGAACTTCTCTTTTCTGGCCGAGAGGTTCGATTTGTCCGGCGGCAATATCAGGAACATCGCACTCAATAGTGCGTTCCTGGCCGCGGCCGACGGTCGCGGGATCACAATGGATCACGTGATCCTCGCCACCAAGCGGGAATACCAAAAGATCGGACGGGTCTGCTCAAAATCGGATTTCGGCCAACACTATGCGCTGGTACGGGAAGCCGAGGTCCGATGAGAGACCAGATCAAGAAACCGGAAGACGAACTTCTCGTCGTCCACAAACCGTCTCCAGCCGCAGTCAAGATGGGCGATGCAGTTTCGCCCGAGACACAGATGCTGCCTGCCAATGTCGATCGTCTCGCCGCACAGCTTCTGGCGAGTAGCGATGAGAGTGAGCGTACCCGCCTACTCGCGATGATCCAAAACCGTTTCGGGAATGCTTTCGCTGCCCGTGTGATTGACAGGGTGCGGCGCGGACCGGCAGGTCCGGCACCCGAGTCGGCGGATGATGAGCCGACTGGAGGTCTCCACCAATGAGACAGCAGCGACCGTCGACGGGCCGCCCTATAGCCCGGGGGTTCGTTGGCTATTTGCGATGGATCGAGACGTCGCTCAGGATTCAGCGACGCTTAAGCGGCTCCGGTCGAACCACCGACTCGTTTGTCCGGGCGCTCCGCAGCAAGTGCCGCCGCCGGGAACGAATTCGAAAGACGACGGCATTCGCGCTCCTAGGCAGGTCGGGCATCCTCGTTTCGAGGCTGAGATCGTCGTTCTCACTCGTCCTCTACCAGCACCTGCGGTCCCCTCTGCCGGCCCGCGTCCCAGTGGTGTCGAGACCAAATGCGAGCCTGGCGCCAGCCTCGCAGCCAGCCGTGCGCGCGGTACTCCCCATTGGCGGTAGAATTGCCATTTCAAGGCCCTCACCCGTGATTCGGTTCGAACTCGGTATCGGAACATCGATCTGGGGGGCAACGCCAAGTCGGGCTCCCACTGGATCACCAGGGCCGCACCGAAGGATTTCAGCGCTGGTCTCAGTCTTGGACCGGTGGCGCACCCAGGCTACCCGAAACGCACCACCGGCCCCCGGGGCGGCTGCGCTGGGCGCAATGGTTGCGCGGCGCCCCCAGACCCGAAAAGAGCAAGAGGATCATTTGGTCGCTGGCGTTCCCGATCCGCTATCGGGGGCGCCACGGGATCACAGCCTCTGCATCGCGGGAGCAGACGCAAAACGCCCATTATCGCGATGGCGGGGATCTTTGCCGACATCATCGGCGATCGCGGTCCCGGGCAAAGGTGTAGCAAGACGCGGGAGCGGCCGCCGATCGAACATTGTCGGGGTCGGCCTGGCGCCTTCCCGACTCCCGATTGCGGCAACTCGCCTCCACGCCCCAGCGCCCGCGAGCATCGACGCGCCAATCTCGAGGACGCGGCGGGTGCAGAGGTCGGAGCACGCTTTGCCATCGGTCGCTTTCGGTGTGACACGCCGACCTTTGCCGAGGTCGGATCGGTGCGAGGTACCCTGGGATACGGGACCGGCGAACCATCCGCCGGCCCGTCCGAATGGGCACCGGCGGCTGCTCGAGGCGACCGTCGCGGATCTTGAGGTTGTTCTCACAGCTAAAATGGAACGGAAAGTTGATAAGCAGATCGTCGCGGCGCTCAAAAATATACACATCGACAGCGACTATTCTCGCAGAATGACCGATCACATCTACGCCACGTTGTATGACCGAATGGTTCTCGAGAAAGAAAGACTTGGTTAGGGGAAACACCGATGGTCGAGCGCTTGGAAAGAATATCGATCCAAAATCTGGATACGCAAGAGCGGTTTTTTGTTCTGTTCAACCCGAGCGAATACACCCTGGAAGATGCTTCGCATTGGGCCGACCAGGACAAGATGGGCCAGAAGCCGGAGCTCCACTACACCGGCGGTGACCGGAAGAAGCTTACGATGGAACTGTTCTTCGACACCTACGAGGCGCGGACAGACGTTCGCCAGCACACTCAGAAGATCGCGGGCCTTCTGGTGTTCAACAAGGAGAAGCATCGCCCACCAAAGGTCGAGCTGAGTTGGGGGCCAACACCGCCCGGCGGTGCCTATGCCGAGTTTCCGTTCGTCGGCGTCCTCGAAACCCTGAAGCAGCAATTCGTACTGTTCCTCGCCGACGGAACGCCGGTCCGGGCGAAGCTGTCGGTGGCGTTTCTCGAGTTCACGCTGCCCGAAGAGGAGCTGCAGAAAAACGAGCCTCATTCGCCCGATTTGACCAAGCTGTACGTTGTCAAGGTCCGGGATACCGCCAGTGCCATTGCCGCCCTGTTCTATCAGGACCCGAGCAAATGGCGCCACATCGCAACTGCCAACAACATCGATACGCCCCGCGCGTTGACCCCGGGCAGTGTATTGCGGATCCCGAAGATCGCGTGAACAACAGAATGAGGAACGCCGCCGATGCCGGATGCGAATTCCAGTCCCGAGAGCCGGATCTTGATCAACGATGTCGAGGTCCCGCCAGAGCTTCGAGTGGACATCCTGGAGATCACCGTCGCTCAGCACGTCGAGGGGGGCGATTTGTTTGACATCACCGTCAATACCCTTGCCTCCGAAGATCTGCGTGTGAAATGGATCGACGCTGCCGAATTCGCTCCCGGCAACCGCGTCGAGATCCAGCTCGGCTACCGGGGCAAACTCGCCACCGTACTGATCGGCGAGATCACTGCACTGAAAGTGAACTTCGGGAGCGATCAGGCGACCTTGCTCAAGGTGCAGGGCTTTGATCGACTGCACCGCCTCCGTCGCGGCAAAAAGACCCGCGCCTTCAACGAGATCAAGGACAGCCAGCTGGCCGAGCGGATCGCCGGCGAATTGGGTCTGACTCCGGATGCTCAGGACACTGGCATCGTCCATCCCTACCTGCTCCAGAACAATCTCAGTGACATTGATTTCCTGCTGATGCGAGCGCGGCGCATTCGTTACGAGGTGTTGATCGTGGGCAGCAAGCTCGTGTTTCGTGAGGCCGGAAACAACCTTGGCGAGACGCTGTCGCTTGAATATCCGAAGGACCTCAAATGGTTCCAGCCGCGCTTGTCGACCGCCGACCTTGCCGGCGAACTCACCGTGCGCGGATGGAACCCCGCCACCAAGGAGCCCATCCTCGGCGTGGGCCGGTCCGGTGACGAAACAACGCTGATGGGCGGCAAGGAGGCCGGACCGGCACTCGTCGACGCCACTTTCGGCAAGACCTCAGAGGCCATCGTCTCAGTTCCTATCGCCTCGCAGGCGGAGGCCGATCAGATGGCCAAGGCGCTGTTCAATGAGATGGCCCTCGGCCTGATCAGCGGTGACGGCGAAGCGGTCGGGAATACCGGACTGGTCCCCGGAACGACGACGCGTTTTGGCGGGCTCGGCACCCGGTTCAGCGGCATCTATTACATCCGCCGCGCCGAGCACCGCATCGGACCGAAAACCGGTTACGTCACCAAGTTCCACGCGGTGAGAAACGCATCATGAGCTTGATCGAACTCTTTTCCGAGAAATCGGATGGCGAAGCGGCCACCGGTTGCGTCTTTGGGGCAGTGATTGGCGTTGTCTCGAACGTCAACGACCCCGACGGACTTGGTCGGGTCAAGGTTCGCTATCCGTGGCTCAAGGACGACGGCGATAGCCCGTGGGCGCGGGTCGTGTCGTTCATGGCCGGACCGAGCCGTGGAGCTGTGTTCAGGCCCGAACTCGGCGACGAGGTACTGGTGCTGTTCGACCATGGCGACATGCGTTTCCCATACGTGCTCGGCGCGCTGTGGAACGGTCAGGACGAGATGCCAAAGGAGCGGGGCAGCGACGCCGATAACGCCATTCGCATGGTCAAGTCCCGTAGCGGCCACCAGATTCTGCTCGATGACACCGCCGGCGCCGAGAAGGTGACCGTGCTCGACAAATCCGGCAACAGCGTCGAGCTGTCGAGCAACGGTGTCGTGGTCAAAAGCAGTGCAGTCAAGCTCGGCAGCGCCGAGGCCGCGCAAGGACTCGTCCTCGGCGATGCACTGACCACACTATTTAACAGTCACACGCATCCAACCGGTGTCGGTCCCTCTGGACCGCCCGCGCAGCCGATGGTCGCCGGGAATCATGTCAGCACCAAACACAAGACGGAATGAACCGATGCCGCTGAGCCAGTCGACCTTGGCAGACGCGCTTGCGCGGGTCTTCGACGCGAAACCGGCGACGGCAGTGGATGCCGCCACCCGGTGGGCAAATGCCTATGCCGGCTATGCGGGATCGGCGATCTCTTCCGCCGCGTCGCTGCCGGTCAATGCCCAGGCCAATCTCGCGATCCTCCTCGGTGCCTTTCAGGGTGGATTGGCAGCGTTCACACCGGCCAGCGCCGGCGCGGTGGTGGCCCAAGGCATCATCGCCTACTGGCAAGCGATCGCGTGGTTAGGTCCGGTTGCTGCCGGCGTGACCGTGTTCCCCGGCAATTCCACGCTGGCTCCGGCGCTTGCTGTAATTTTTGCCGACCTCAGTCGGAAATCGCCGACTGACAAGGCTAATGACTTGGCCAGCGCCTTCGACGTCGGCGCCAAGATGGTCGTCGTGTCGGACGTGCCGTTCGTCCAGCCGGCACCGCCGATCGTCGGTCCGATTCAGTAGCTAGCGAAGGGGACGGAATGGCAAAAGTTCATCTCGGGAGCGGCTGGAGTTTCCCAGTGGAGCCGAACGCCGCAGGCTCCCTCATCTATGCAACGGATGAGGAGAAGATCCAGCAAGCAGTCCTCGTCATTCTTGGGACGACGCGGGGAGAACGGGTGATGCGCCCCGACTTTGGCAGCCGGCTTCGCGAACTGGTGTTTGCACCGTTGAATAGTTCGACCAAAGGCCTCGTTGCCAGTGCGATCACCGACGCGCTCGTGAAGTGCGAGCCGCGGGTCGACGTGCTCGAGGTTCAGGCCGCCGAACAGGTCGCCGACCCCGGCACACTCGTCGTCAACATCGAATACCGAGTGCGCGCCACCAACAGCGTCTTCAATCTCGTCTATCCGTTCTACCTGCGCGAGGGCAGCAATGGAACCGCCCAAGCTTCATGACCGCGCGCTGGGCGACCTGATCGCCGAAGGCGAGGTACTGGCGAACCAATACTGCGCGGCAGAGGCGCCGGCTTGGACGGGCTTCACGGACGCCAACGACCCCGGTCGCGCGCTGATCGTGCTGGGCGCCCGACTCGTGGAGGTATTGGCCGAGCGCGTGAACCGGGTACCGGAAAAGAACTTGCTGGCCTTCCTCGATCTGGTTGGTGTCGAGCGCGCGCCCGGCATGCCGGCGGAGGCTCCGGTCACCTTTTTGCTGTCGGCGCGCAGCGAGGCGGGCCAACAGGTGCCCGCCGGCATTCAGGTTGCCACCACCCAATCCGAGGGAGCGGACGCACAGGTTTTTGAAACGCGAACTGCATTCTTTGCGACACCTGCCCAGCTTGTGCACACCGTCAGCCTGGTTGCGGCCGCGGACCTGTTCGGATCGCTGGCGCCGCTTGCCTTGCCGCCAAAGCCCGAGGCGCTGACGGACACGGCGGGGACCATGCCGATCATGAGCGGACAGGCCTGCGGCCTGCAGCAAGTCGAGCATGCGCTTTATGTGGCCAGCCCGGCCCTGTTCGCCCGCAAGGAGCAGACGGATGTCGTCCTGGAATTCATGGTCACCAATGGCAACCACGCCGTTTTCGACGATCGGTTTCTTGTCTGGCAACGGTTCGACGACGAGCGCAAAGCATGGATCGACATCCGGAACGTCACGTATTCGCTCGCCGGCTCGGACCGGGTATCAGTCATGATCTCGGCGTTCCCGGGCACCGCCAAAAGCGACGTATTCCGGGACAATGATGCTTGGATCGTCGCTCGGCTGAGAACGGCGCCACGCCAAGCACCGGCGCTCCCTATCGTTGGCAATCTCCAAGGCTTCATCACCACGCCGCAGCCGCCGGTCATCGCCGCGGATGCCGCCGCCGTTAACGACACCGCCGTCGATCTGTCCAAACCGGTGTTTCCATTCGGCGAACGGCCACGGTACGGCGACGCTTTTCATATCGTCAGCGACCGTGGGTTCGCGCCGGACGTCGGCAACGCAACGATCCACTTTACAATTCGGCCTTATACGGTCGCCGACCTGCAGGGGATCTTCGCTACGATCCTCGAGGACACGACGATCACTACCAAGATCGAGTGGCAATACCTGGCCGCGAGCGGCGAATGGAAAACGATCAGAACGGTAAGCCACAATCTCGCAGTAACGAAAGGTAATCCGCCCACGTTCCAGCAACGCGGCGCTACCCAACAACCCGCGACCAATGACGAGAAGAACGCAACGCTGTTCGGGACGATTGGAGAAGCGAGTCCGATTATCGACTTCACCTTTTCGCCGGCGGCGGACGCCGCGGCCGGGAAGGTCGGCGGCGTGACCGGGCACTGGGTTCGCGCCGTGCTCAGGAGCCAAAACCCGTACGGCCGCGACGGCTTTGTCAAGATTACCAACAACGTCCCCCAAGCGGTCGATCCTACCTTCATTCCCCCGGTCATCGAGAAGATCGCAATCGAATACAACTTGACGACCTCGGCGATCGAGGTCGATCGCATCACAGCCGCAAACAATTTCGAGTTTCGAAAACTCGACAAGCCGTTCTTTGTGTCCGGCAGCGGCTTCGCGCCGTTCGTGCCCCTCGAAGACTATGCGCCTTTCGCCACTCCGGGCTTTCTTGGTGACGGGCCGGCGCTTTATCTCAGCTTCGACCGCAAGTTCGGCAATGCCTTCATCAGCCTGTTGGTCGCTCTCCGGGAACCTAGAGACGCCGCGCATCTCGCTCCAGAAACCGGCAATCCGCACATCGTGTGGGAGTACCTCGCCGAGAGCCTTAGTTGGAAGCCGCTCGACATCCAAGATGGGACGACCGACCTGACCTCGAGCGGCATCATCGCGTTCCAGGCGCCGCCCGATTCCGGTGCGCAAATTCTGTTTCCGCTGCTCACCAACGGTGCGCCGCTCTATTGGTATCGCGCCCGTCTTCAGAGCGGCACTTATGCAACCCCGCCACAGCTCCGGGCAGTCGTGCTCAACAGCGTGATGGCCGACAACCACGAGACGATCGGCCGCGACTGGGTACTGGCGTCCGGTTCCGGCGAGCCGAACCAAACCGTCACCATCCTCCGGCGGCCGATGCTCGCCGGCGAGATCTGGGTGCGCGAGAACGAAGTGCCGAGCGACGCGGAGCGGCAGGAGCTCGTCGCCGAGCTGACAGAGCGGGCGATCGAGGAAGGAGCGCCGAGCCTCCCCTCCGAGGCTGATGTCCTCGACCTCCGGCCGGCGGTCGCTGCTGCGGACGAGCGGCAGGTCTGGGTGCTCTGGCTCCGTGTTCCCAATTTCGAGTCCTCCGGTCCACGCAGCCGCCACTACACGCTGGAACCCGTTACCGGCGAGGTTACCTTCGGCGGCGTCGACGGCGGTCTCATCCCGCCGATCGGCAAGGACAACATCGTGGTCCGGGGCCTTCGTTCCGGGGGCGGCGAGACGGCCAACCAGGCTGCCGTGCCGCTTGCAATCAAGGAGCTGAAGACCTCGCTGCCGTTCATCGACAAAGTGTTCAACCTGCAAGCCGCGGTGGGCGGCGCCGATCCGTGGAGCCTAGACAACATCTTTGAACTCGGTCCGCAGGCGCTGAAGAACCGTGGCCGTGCGGTCACCACCGAGGACTACGTTTGGATCACTATTTCCAATTTCAGCGAGGTGGCCCGCGCCAGATGCTTGGCGATCAGGGCGCCGAGCCCCGACGGCAGCCTGATCGTCAAGCCGGGCGCCGTTTCCGTAATCATCGTTCCCAAAGGCAGCGACAGCGCTCCACAGCCGACCAAGGGATTGCTTCGCCGCATCGAGGCGTTTCTGCGCCGTAACGCGCTTGGTGTTATTGCTGACGAGATTCACGCGCTCCCGCCCGGATACCAGCCGATTGCGATCGCCGCGAAGGTGCATCCGGAAAAACCGGAAGAGGCGAGCCTGATCGAGCGACGGGTGATCCAGGCGCTCGAGGCCTTCTTCCACCCGCTGACCGGCGGCGAGCAGGGTCAAGGCTGGCCGTTCGGGCGCAGTGTCTACATATCCGAGGTTTTTGCGGTGATCGAGCGAACTGACGGCGTCGACCATGTGGTCGACGCCGCTTTCGTGGGCCAACCAAACCTCCCGCGCATCGACGTCGGCGAGAACGTACTCGTCGCCTCCGGTGCCCACCAGATCGCGATCGTCTGAAGCATGGCGCTCCCCGACATCAGTCTCGACGACCGGAGCTTCGATCAGCTCTTCGCCTTCATGCGAAAGCAAATCGACACCAGCACCTGGGTCGACCACAATTTCTCCGATCCCGGCATCGTGCTGCTCGACCTGCTGTGCTGGATCGGCGAGATGATCCTCTACCGGGCCGATCGAGTGCCGGAGGCGCATCGCGTCAAATTCGCCGACCTGATCCTCGACCCGCCCGAACCGGTCACCGTGCCGTTGACATTGAACGCCGCGCTCGCTTTCACGCGCGTCGCAGACTTGAGAGTGCCGGCCGGGACCCGGTTCGCCACGAATTTCGCGATCGACGCGAATACCGGCCGAGCTAGGCGGTACATCTTCGAGACGCTGGCGCCGGCGATGTTTCGCGGACCATCCAATGCGCAGCACCAGCCGCCGCCACCCACGACCCAAACCGCAACGGTAACAGCCCGAGAATATTTGGCGGTCGAGAACGAACAGCTGGGGGTGAGCGATGGAACAGCCGGCCAAGCCTTCCCCCTCCGCCCCGTTCACACCGATCTCGGCCTGCCGCTCGATGCGTTGGCACCCGTGCTGCTCGACTTCGATCACACCGGTGCCGACTACAACCCCAATCCGCGTGTCACCGTCGGCGGCCAGCCGTGGGCACTCAAGCAATTCCTGCTGACCGAGGACTCCCGCATTACCGGCGCGAACCCCAACGCCCAGCACTTCATGGTCGACGCGGAAGAGCGGCGCATCCGCTTTGGCGATGGAAAGTTCGGCTCGATCCCCGTCGCTGGCGCGGCGATCGTCTGCACTCGCTACCAGCTTCTGCAGGGACCGGATGCCCTGACCAAGGCAGCGGTAGGGACCATTGTCAACCGGCTCGATCCGATTGTCGGCCTGGCCAACAACGAAAAGATCGACCCCGCGAACGGCGACGCCGAGGGGGGCGGCTTTTTCTTCTCTCCGGACATGCGGCTGCGGGAGGGCCTAAAGCGGTTTCGACGACCGCACCGGCTGATCACCGCCAGTGATTTCGATCAAGTGATGCTGATCGATTTCAACGAGCGCCAAGGGCTGGCGAACCGACCGGACAAAGTGCTGCGCGCTACAACACTGATGAATCGCCGGCCGCAGGCGCCGCAACAAGCCTCGCCGGGCAGCGTCACCATCGTCGTGCTGGCCGAAAGGCAAGGGGTAGACCTGGACAGCGGATTGACCGACCCGACTCTTTCGACTGTACAAAAGCTGGCATTGGTCGCCTTGTCCCCCGGTCTCGTAGACAGCATCGAGCGTTTTCTTGACAAGCGGCGGTTGATCACGACCCGAACCTATGTGCAGCCACCGGCGCTGACCCCGTTTTCCATCAACGCCCAGGTGACTGTCGCGGGCGACCGTAGCACCTCCGAGATGACCGACATCATCGGCAAGCGAATCCGCGCGTTCCTTGGTGTCGCCGCCGGCGGCTTTGACGGTAAGGGTTGGCCACTCGGCGGCGGCATCTATCGCTCCAAGTTGTTCCGTCTGATCGAGGATCTCGACGGCGTCGACCACGTGGACAGCCTGGTCCTGTCCCCGCCCGACAGCAACGGCGACGTGCCGCTCGGGCCGCTCTCGCTGCCGGCATTGGCCGGGCTTTCGATCGGCGTGACGCGGTTGTGAGCAAGGCGAGATAACGGCATGGCCTCTGCCCCGAGCTCCTATCTGCAGTACCTGCCAGAGGTGTTCCGCACGCCGCCGACACCCGGGGTGTCGCCGTTTCTCGGCCGCTACCTGAAGATCTTCGAAGCACTGCTCACAGGTCGAGACGATGCCCCGGCGCTCCCGAGCGGCGAGAAGTTGACCGGGCTCGAGGAGATCCTGGAGCGATACCTGGACACCCTCGACCCTACGTTCACGCCGATCGAGCTCTCTCCCGACGGCAGTCGCCTCGATTCACCGTTCCTGACCTATCTTGCCAGCTGGCTGGCGCTGACCCTCGACCAGAACTGGGACCTCGGCAAGAGACGGCGGTGGGTGAAGCGGATAGTCCCCCTCTACCAGCGGCGCGGGACGCGGGCAGCGCTCGACGAATACCTCGCCATGTTCGTCGGCAATCGCGCGAAAGTAGACGAGCCGCCGGGCGGGCTTGTCTTGGGCACGGTCCAAAGCTCGACGCTCGGCGTCGACACCTTCCTCGCCGGCGCCCCGGCCCACTACTTCCGAGTCCGCATCAACCACGGCTTTCCTGAGGGCATCGCCGACAAGGCCGGCATCCCGGCGGAGCCTTTCGAGATCACGTTCTGGCGCATCATCCGCCAGGGTACGCGCGCGGTCGTCGATCTCGAAAAGCCGGCGCACACCTACTACACGCTCGACGCCCGCGCGCCCGGCATCATCCTTGGCTTCAAGCAAGGTCAGGTGGTCGGGGGCAATCTCATCAAGGGTCGGGCGACGGTCGGGCAGGACACGCTCATCTGGCAGAATTCAAAACCAATTTGAGAAAAGGGATCGAAATATGGCGGAAATCCCAATCCAGCGCGTCAATTTCTTCGACGGGCAGTTCCTCAAACAGGGCGAGTTCAACGACCTGAGCACCTACATGGTGCACCTGCGCCGGCGCTTGCTGTTTGTGCTGTTCAACCAGAGCGGAGTCGTTCAGGCGTCTCCCCAGGATCTGACCATCGAAGTTCCCAATCCGGCGCAGAAGGTCATCCGGGTGAAGGCTGGGATGGCTATCGGCATGCGGCCCGATCTCGCCGAAGCGAAGGAAATCATTCTTGGCCAGGACACACTGCCAATCGATCTAACGACGCTGCAGCCACCTTTGCAGGCGAACGACATAGGCATCGTAACCGTCAATTACGACGAAGAAGGGGTTGCAGTTCCACCGTCGGAGGGCGACGTGCCGGGCAACACCCGGATCAACGAGAAAGCAATCATCGCCGTGCACCGCAATAGTCTGCCGTCGCCCAATGCCCAAAACGGCGAACCGTTCATCCAGCTGGGCAACATCAATTTCAATACGATGTCGGTCGACACCACGCAGCGGCAGCGGGCCTTTTTACAAGGCTCGCTGATCGCGGCTACCTCGCAGATCAGCCTCAGTCCTAACACCGTCCCAGCTACCGGCAACGTCTCGATCACCGTCACATCATCGGGCCTCAACTTGTCCGGTGCGACTGTTGGCAGCGTCGTCATTTCCGATATGGCTGGGATCACCAATGTGGCGGTGAGCAACCAGCAGCCGACGAGCATGACGCTGAGATTCACTCTGACCAATGCCGCCGCCGGTGCCCGCAACGTGACCATCAGCGTCAACAACGTCAGCGCCTCGACCTCCTTTACGGTCCTAGCCGGCCTTACGCTAACGAGCTTTGCCGGGGTCAACGAGCCTGCTAACGATCTCCTCTTCAAGATCAATGGCACGGGGTTCGCGCCGCCGGTAATCGTCGAATTTTCGGCAAGCGGTGGCGGCTTCGCCGCTGCTATAGCGTTGCCCCCACCAAACGTAGCTGCTACGCAGGTCACAATTCCAAGCGCTTCGATCCCGCCGGACGCGACGGTCGGTCCGGTGCGCGTGCAAAGCGGCGGCAATCCCCCCATGATCAGTGGCTTCAACGTTACACCGCCGCCGATTGTGACGAATGTACCTTCAGCCGCGCAGACGCAAACAAATATTACTATCACGGGTAGTAGATTCTTCACTGGTACCGCGGTGATACTCCCGGGCAACCAGTCTCGTGGGCCCAATAGCGCAACTCCATTTCCGGCGGCTACGTTCGGCGAATCGCTAACGCAAACTCAGATCGTTGTTCGAGTAACCTCAAATTCCAATACGGCCGCCCGGGTGCAGGTTGTGACAGAAGGAGGAACGGTCTTGTCCGCGACCGTCCTTGCAGTCAATTGACATCGAAAGTCGGATTTTCGTGTTCCGGCGAAGTTTTTTACAGCCCAACGGAGGTCTATGATGGCCTGCAAACACTCGGGAGGTCTCTTGATAAGCATGTTGGCCGTTTTATTATCTTGTTTGTTGAGCGGGGCGGCAAAGGCACGAGACGAAGATTGTGCGGAACAGCTGTTGGGCTTTACGGAACCCCCGCTACGTGGAACAGCTATTTCTGTGCGGAAGCCGGAGAATGTCTGTTTCAAAAAGACACTCACCTGGTCAAATTCGGCCGTGATAGCGTTAAGTTTTGAAGTACCACCCCTCTTAATCGACAGTAACAATCCGGCTATAACGACACTGTTGTTGGAATTTGGGTTCGAAAGCTGCTGCTTCTTTGCGGTAGAGTCCTTTCCGGGGTTGAGCAACTCTACCATTTTCCGACTAAGCCGGTTTGCTTGGCTAGGGCAAGACGCGACAGGACCAAGGGAGCTTGTCCTCCCGCCGTTTCGGCCCGAGACGTTACCCAGCCAGCAGCCGGTGCTAAATAATACTAAGAGTATCTCGATGAGCCGACCAGATCCAGTGTTTGCGCCGGGTCTTTACAAACTTGACATCCTGCATCTGCAAGGTTTTCAGACGAGCGAGGGGTGGCTTCTCGAGATGTGCGGGCTCCCGAGTGCGATTAACTCACCGCAGGTAGCCATTCCCATTCGCGCAATCGCGGCTCTAACCGGTGCTAACCGGAGCTTCAGAGGTCTGTCTCAGATGGACCGCTGTGACATCAATCCGTGATGCGATGACTGGAGGCGACAGGCGCAGTGACCCAAGGTGCCTGCTCTTGCGGAGACACGGACGAATATCAATGGCAAGATACTTAACCTTCAGAATGGTTCTGCTTCGCGCAACTAGATTTGCAGCCCAAACAGCGCGGCCCGGGCTGTGCTCGTGCCCTGAGGTTCCATGACTTGCGCAAAGTAAACAGTCAATCGATATCGTCACCAAAACGCGACGGTGGAGCTATGGTTGCTCAGAAATCTAGACTAAAAATCCTCCCCTCTGTGCTGGCAGTAGTCCTTTTCATCGTCTCTTTCGTCGATACTGCGTTGGCGCAGCAAAGCGGCAGCCGGTTTCAAGCTACCGTCACGTTTGCTAATACGAGTACCGCTACGCTGCAGTTTAAAGTACCGCCAGTGCTGGTCGATCCGGGCAATTTGTCGTCGACGTCGTTGATATTGGAGTTCGGCGTGGACGGCAGCGCCCTCCCAGCAGATCCAGGGCTGAGCAATAGCCTTACTTTTACTTTGAAGCAAGGTGGGCAGAACGTGCTGCCACCTTTCCCGATCAACGGATTACCGAGCGGACAAGTGGTACTCGACAGCACGACGCAGATTTCCATGAGTCAGCCCAATCAGAGAGCGGCACCTGGGCTCTATCAACTGGACATCATTCATCTGCAGAGTTTTCAAGCGCCTCAAACTTGGGAGCTGGATATCACCGGACTGCCGGCCAATGTGACGCCGGCCATCCGTACCATCGCGGCTCTTATCGGTACCCATAACGGCTTCACAGCGTTGGCGCCGACTGGGGCATGTCAGCAATCATGCCCGAGTGTCTGCCCAACCGGCGAATCGTGTCAAGCGTCGACGCCACCTCGGCCGAGAGGGTGCGGGTCTGGTATGCATTGCTGTGACACTGATGAGAACGGAAACTGTACCCAGTGTGTTCCGCGCAATCGATTCTGTGAGTAAAAAACCTGGCACCTGGAGGTCGAATTATGACAACTCTGACATGGGCGCGAAGATCCCCTTTGCTATTATTAGTCACTTTATTTTTAAGTTTTTTCTTCATCGGTATTGCGCTGGCGCAGCAAAACGGTAGCCGATTCTTGGGCACCATTACGTTTGCGAAGTCGGGAAGCGCAACGCTGAAGTTCGACGTCCCCTCGCTTCTCGTCGATGATCCGAACAACCTGCCGGTGACAACACTTCTGTTGGAATTCGGGATTGACGGCAGCGGTGCGCCGATCGATCCGAACTTGCCCAATAGCGTTAGCTTCACGTTGAAGCAAGGAGCGCAGACTGCCTTGTCATTTCCGCTAAGCGCATTGCCAAGCAACGTCGCCGTGCTCGGCAACACCAAAAGGATCTCGATGTCACGGCCAAATTCGGTGGCCGGGCCGGGGTTCTATACGTTAAACATCGTGCATGCCCAAGGTTCGGGAGCCACCGAGAACTGGGAACTTGATATTTCGGGTCTAGAGACCGAGGCGCCGTCGGTTCGTACGAACGCGGCTCTATTCGGTCCCAACAACGGCTTCACCGGGCTGGTGCCGACTGGGCTTTGCGGCGGTCAGCAAACCTGCCCCAGCGTCTGCCCG
>Ga0306920_100002454_pt1 | contig 23453 bp, 14 predicted proteins | sample flu12Cox44000170_FD_204666 | JGI IMG/M metagenome (GOLD analysis project Ga0306920, IMG submission 204666) | Lab enrichment of tropical soil microbial communities from Luquillo Experimental Forest, Puerto Rico - flux4day.12C.oxic.44.000.170 (v2)... | ecosystem: Environmental > Terrestrial >...
CATTCTCATCGCGGTGGCGCGGCCCGCGCCGAATACTCCGCCGCCCGGATGCTGAAAGGGTCCGACGAGATAGAGTCGTTCAATGCCTGGGACGGTATTCATGCCAAGGTCGGGCGTAGGGCGATGCGCTCCGGATTGATAGAGGTATGGCGCCACGCCGTGCAAATCCCCCCTTTGAAAACTCTCCGAACATCGCTCGAGATCCAAGGGGCTGTCGCAGACATAGGCCATAATGTTTTGTGGCGTAAGGTTGTCGCAGAAGTCTGCCGTTCGCTCAATCATCGTTTGTGCAAAAGCATCCTTTACTGTATCCCAGTGCCCGGGCCCGCCGTCGGGATGCGAGTACGGCACGTAATCCCAAATATGAAAGGTGGCCTTTCCTGGAGGGCAGCGCGTAGCGTCAAAGTTCGAAGGACAAGCAACACCGAGCAGTGCGGTATCTGGAATACGACCGTATCGCAGCGCGTCGAAGTACTGCCGCAGGACGGCCATGCTCGACGGAACCAGGTCCGTAAAATATGCCTTGCTCACGTGTGGCCCTGCCTTAAAGCGCAGCGGCTCGTTTAGCGCGCCGTGAACGGTGAAACACGAATTTGCCGACAGTTCAACACGCTCCGCGTCACGCCTGACCCTGGCGTCGACTCCGGGCAGATACTTTCCGAGCAAGTGCGGATGGATGGACCCGATGATTCCATCCTTGGCTGTATATTCGGCCCCTTCCGCGGTGCGCACGCCGCAAGCGCGGCCGTTTTTGACCACGACCTGCTCGACTGACGTGTTGTTTAGCACTCTCCCGCCGTGGTCCTCGATAGAACGAATCAGCGACGCCGTGAGAGCGCCGCTGCCGCCAACGGCCACTCCAATACCGTAGGTTTCCATAAAACCTAGGAACACGAAGATGCCGATTCCGGTTCCCTTTTCTTCAGGACCTGTGAGGTTCTCCGCAACCATGCGTACCAAAAATAGCCGCACTTTCTCGTTTTCGAAGTTCTCCATGATGATGTCGTAGGGGCTCTTCTGCATCAATGCAAAAAGCTCGCGGCCTTCAACACTTTGATCGAGCATCGCGAGCATAGCGCCCAGGGGGGGCGGCGGTGTGTAGAAGGAAGCCGAAATCATCGGCAGATATTTCATCGCTGTCTCAGCAAACCTAAGATACGTCTCCGCATCCCGGTTGGAAAATCTGGCTATTTGCTGGTAGTTCTTTTGGCGATCCCGAAACAGGCCGATCGTTGAGCCGTCGTCGAAGACGACCATGAAAGGAATTTCCGGATAGACATATTTCAGGCCGTATCGCGAAAGCAGGCCTAGCTCGTCGTTCTTGATGAGCGGATTACCTTGAATGAAAATGTGGCCGGTGCTGAAGCGGTCATGCAGGAAATCCGGGCCCGTGAGTTTCGCCGTAACCACACCGCCGCCAAACCAGGCGTTTCGCTCGATAACCATCACACTTTTTCCGGCCGCAGCCAGATACGCCGCCGCCACCAATCCGTTGTGTCCCGAGCCGATGGCAACTACGTCATACGTTGAAGGCATCGATGCTCCACCCCTGGGCTAGCCGCACGGTGCGTGCCCGGAAGCAGCGCGCTCGTCAAGGCGGAGCGCAGTCTGTTACAGGTTTGGGCCGGTCTTCAACTCTTTTTTCTGTTCCAGAGGAGTTCCCGCAGCAGGCCGCGCGCCGTCGGTCCGGCGGACGCTCTCGCCGATGTAAAAAGTATACGCGGCAACGATCAGCGAAGCCTTGCCCAACTAGCCGGGCAAAGGCAGCTTTGATTCGTCCGCTTACCCCAACGTCCATTTCTGGTGCGCCCACCTCGCTCGGGCTCTCTTATCAACGTTACTCGTACTTCGAATCCGGATCTTCCGGGTGTTTTGGGCCCCCCCAATGGTCGTCGGCTATAGGAGATTGGCCCGACCGCAAAGTCATACTCGGGGGCGGTGACGTAGTCACCCATTCCAGCGCCCGGGCATCCTGCGGATCGTTTCCGCCAGCGCCCCTCCGTTTGTGGACTTGGCCGTGTTGAAAAACAACGCAACCGATCGAGGCCTTCATGGTCCACAATTCCCAACCGCGCCCCGCCTCTGCCATGTTCGCCTTATATTCGCCTACCTGGAAATCTGCTACAATGCCTGATCAGCATGTCGCTAGCACCGGTTCGGAGGGAATCCGCCTTCCCCCTAAACGCCGAGCAGCGCGCCGCCGTCGAGCACGGCGAAGGGCCCCTCCTGGTTGTAGCGGGGGCCGGCACCGGCAAAACGCGCGTCATCACCGAGCGGATTCGCAATCTCCTCGAATCGAATCCGGGTCTGGCCGGCGAAAGCATCCTGGGCCTAACCTTCACCGACAAAGCCGCCGGCGAAATGAAAGGCCGTGCCGTCAAGGTCATTGGCAAGCGGGCCGAAGGCGTCTGGCTCAGCACGTTCCATTCGTTCTGTCTTGAGAAGATTCTTCGCGTCGCAAATGCGGATATTCAGCCGCTCGATGATATCGATCACCGCATTCTCCTGCGCCGAAACATTGCGGAACTGGGTCTGGTGATTTTTCGGCGCCTCGCCGAGCCGGCGGAGTTCCTGAAGGATTTTCAGGCCTTTTTTTCCCGCTGCCAGGACGAGTTGGTTACGCCGGATGACTACCAAGATTACGTGGACAGCCTGGAGCGCTCCTACCAACTGCGCAAGGCCACTCTTGAATCCGATGCGCGCGCTCTTGCCGAACAGGAGATCGCGCGACAGCAAGAGCTTGCGCGAGTCTATCGCGTGAGTGACCGGTTGCTGCGAGAGCGCAGTCTCTGCACCTTTGGTGCGCAATTGTTGCAGGCGGTCGAACTTCTGAACGCGAACGCCAAACTTGTTGCGCGGCTGCGCGAGCAATACCGTTATGTCCTGGTCGACGAATTTCAGGACACGAACATCGCCCAGCTCGAGCTACTGTGGCTGCTGGCCGGCGAGCGCCGCAATATTTTCGCGGTGGGCGACGATGACCAGGCAATCTATCGCTTCCGCGGCGCCTCCTTCGGAAGTTTCACAATCTTTCTCAGGAAATTCTGCGGCATCCATGCGGTCGAGGACAGCACGGCCCCTCGACAATTCCTGATATCGCTGTCAGAGAATTATCGGTCCACAAGGCGCATCCTCCGCGTAGCCGGCGAAGCCATCTCGCACAATGAAAAATCGCCGTTGCTGCCTCCCAAAAACCTGATCACTCACAACAGCGACGGCGAAAGAATCCGTATCGTCGAATTTGGTTCGGCGGAGGAAGAAGCCCACTGGATCGCCGCCGAGATCGAACGCCTACATGCGGCGGGTGCTGTGTGGCGGAGCTTCGCCATCCTCTACCGCAAGCACCTTCACCGCGCCCATCTTCTGGATGCACTCCGGCGGCGTGGAATTCCCTTCGTGATTCGCAAGTCTTCTATCCTTTCGAGCACGGTTGTTCGCGATCTCCTCGCCTGGCTGCGCCTCGTGGCCATGCCTGCCGAGAATATTTCCTGCGCGCGTGTGCTGGCCGCTCCATATTGGGGTCTAGAACCGCGCGATCTCGTTCGTCTGGCCGAGCGGGCTGAAAAGCATCGGCGGTCCCTGTGGGACGAAATCGAAACCACGGCGCGTGAAGCCGCCGATTCGGCAGAAAAATCCGTCGGACCTCAATTCCAGGAGCTTGCGCAATTCATGGACGAGTTGCGCCAGATCGCCCAAAAGGAGACAGCCGCGAGAACCCTGGAGAAGCTGCTCGAATCCCTTGCCCTCGCGCCACTGCGTTCGGAGATCGACGGCCAGCACGTGGATCGGCTCGTGCAGTTCGTCAACGAATGGCAGCACAAAAGCGAGCAGAAGAGCCTTTATGACTTTGTCGAGTATCTTAACTTTTTCGACGAGCTCGAAGGCGACGTCCAAATCGAAGAAGAGATCTCTGATGATGCCGTACAGTTGATGACGGTGCACGCCTCTAAAGGACTCGAATTCCCGCACGTCTTCATCCTCAGACTCAGCCGAAACGACTTCCCTTCCGGAGCGCGCCGGCCGCAGTTCGAGTTTCCTCCCGAACTCATGAAGGAAGAGCAGCCCCAAGGGGATTTTCAAAAACAGGAAGAGCGCCGACTCTTCTACGTAGCTTTGACGCGAGCGCAAAAGCGACTGACGCTTTCGACCATCGTGTCGCTGAGAAAGAGGCCCTCACCATTCCTGGAGGACATTTTGAGCAATGCCAAGATTCAAAGGACTGACATCGCGCAGTCTGCGCCTAAAATCGAAACGGCAGTTGCGCAGGACCTAGCCGCATCGGTAGACGGTGCACCTGAATCCGGGTGGCTCTTCCCTACTTCGACCGAAAACGGGAGGGTTTACTCAGAAATTGCACTTTGGGCCAAGTCCTATCATCCGCCTCGCCCCGAGCCTTTGCAGCTGAGCGCCTCGGCCATCGAAACCTACGAGCAATGTGCGATGAAATACCTCTTTAAACACGTCTGGCACCTCCGCGGCGCGCCCAGCGCTCAAATGACCTTCGGCAACGTGATGCACGCAACCATTCGCGAGTTCGTGGCGGAGTCCCGCAAGCGGGGCTTACTGTCATTTGAGGAACTGATTGCCGTCTACGACCGCGAATGGAAATCGGCTGGGTTTCCGGATCAATACCAGGAAGACGAATACCGTAAGGCCGGACGCGACCAACTGGAACGCTTCCACCGTAACTTCTCGGCGGAACTGCCGGAGGTGGTTCACCAGGAGAGGTCCTTCGAGCTTCCACTTGCGGACGAGATCGTGGTCACGGGGCGAATTGATCAGATCAATCGGCTTGACGGGCGCAGCGTCGAAATCGTGGATTACAAAACAGGCAGGGTGCGCAGCGCCGCGAAAGCTGCAGACGACATTCAGCTCAGCATCTATGCGCTGGCGGCGACCGAGGTGCTCGATCTCCAGCCCGAACGGTTGGTTTTTCATTATCTAATAAGCGGTGAAACCGTCGCCTGTGCGCGTGAGGCCAAGGCGCTCGATGCTGCACGGGAGAGAATCGCGCTGGTGGCGGACCAAATTCGTGGCGGCGAGTTCTCCGCGAACCCCAAAAGAAATGTGTGTGACTACTGCGATTTCAAAGCGCTTTGCCCCGCCCACGAGCAGCTCGTTTCCTAACCGCTGGTCGTACCGAGCCGTTTCGAGGAGATCTGGGATTTTGTGCGCGCACAAAAAAAGAACGGGGCGCCCTCAGCGAGCACCCCGTTTTACCTTTCAAAGGCTTCATTCTTCGAAGCCGGAGTGGTTCCGCGCATGAACTACACAGTGGAACTTTCTCCCGCAAACAAGCGCTTCGGAAACTCCGTTGCGCCTAGCTGCTTTTCCATCTATAGAGGTGGGCGCTTGCGAAGTCAAGAAGAAAAACTTTCACGGCTGTGAGTATGGAAACCGGCTGAAAAATTCAGCGCGCCACAACGATGGCGCTCTCGTAATATCCGTGTCGCGTTTCAATCGAGAGGTTGGGTCGGCGTACGCGAACTTCAATCTCGTGATAGTCGCGCGCTTGAGGTACATCATCGGGCGCAAATGTAAGCGTGTATTGGTTGCGCGCTTCTTCTGTAAGGTCGGTGTAGAGGCGGGAAAGATCGTCCTCCTTCGAACCGTAGAACGTGTCTCCTCCCGTGTTTTGAGCGTACTGTTCCAGATGCGACTCGCCTTGCTGCAGAATCGATTTGGCCACAGGAACCGTGTGGAGCACGGAAATCGAGTACACGGAAACATCCGACTCGAGCAACAGATGCAGTGTCTGATCGAAGCTATGGGTATTTCGGCCGGCATCGTTCCCATCCGACACAACAAAGATGATCTTGCGCCGATCGCGGCCTCGGGTCTTTAGCATTTGACCAGCGGCATAGACAGCGTCATCAAGCGCATTCACTTTCTTGTAGCGCTGTGAACCGTGTGTCGGGACACTTGTCGCGCCCGGCGCCGGTTGACCGTTGATCAGAGGGCCGGCCGTTGTCGGGTCGGAAACGACTTGATCGCCGTGGGTGCCGAGTTCCAAACGCTTAAGCTTCGTAAACAGAAGGTCGTTGTTAAACGAAAAATCGGACACTGTCTGCGGAAACTGATCGAAGGTAACCAGGGCCACTTCGTCCGACGGACCGAAGCCGGCCGAAATGGTCGTCAGGCTGTTCTGCACGTGCGGTATAACTTTCTCTGCAAGATCATTATCGAGCAGAACCACCGCAGAAAGGGGCACGGGATCAGACGAAAATGTGGCAATCTTCTGCTCAACGCCGTCGACGAGTATGCGGAACTCATCTTTGGTAAGGTCGCCCACCAACTGGCCGCGGCCGTCTTTCACCGTAACAGGTACGATCACGCTCCTAGCTCGAACAACGATGGTCGGCGGGTGGTTTTGAGGAGTAGTCTGGTTGGGCGACGCAGGGGATGCCTGCGCGATGGCGTTACCTGCCGCGACAAGGAGCAGGACCGTGCTTAGCAAGAAATGCGGTGGAAGTGTTCTCGGCAACATCTGGCTTCTGATTTTCTTGAGCGGTCAGCCCACTTCCCAAACATCCGGCGGCGCGCTCGACGCATCATACAACGCTGATCCGTCCTGGGAGAGAATTATACAATGCGGATGACCAGCCTCGCCGCTATCGTCGCAATCTGCCTCGCGGGAGGCCTCGCAGTCGCAGTCACACGCGGAGCTAACGCCACGCTAGGGCAAGGCCCGCAGGGGCCCCTGCCGCCTCCAGGCTCACAAAACAACCCACCTCCTTCAGAGCAGCAGGAGCAAACGCCGCAGCAAGAATTGCCCGAGTCCCGCGAAACGCTCAAGGTTCAAACGACGGTAGTGAATGTCTTCGCAACCGTGCGTGACCACCACAATACGATCATCGGCGATCTCAGCAAAGACGATTTCAAAGTCTACGAAGACGGCGTCGAGCAGAAAGTTGCCTATTTCACCAAGGAAGTCGACATGCCCATTTCGCTGGCCATTTTGCTGGACACCAGCGGAAGCATGCAGGAAATCCTCACTGCCGAACAGGATGCCGCCTCACGGTTCGTTCACCAGGTGCTGCGCAAGAAGGACGAAGCGTTGGTCATGAGCTTCGATACAGATGTGAACCTGCTCGCCGACTTCACCGAAGATCCCGCGGTCTTGTCTCGGGCCATCCGCCGGGCCACCATCAATGCAGCCGGCCCCGTGCTCACGCCAGGAACGGTTCCGCAGGGTGGGGGAGGAACGAACCTGTACGACGCCGTGTATCTGGCCTGCCACGATGAATTGGCCAATGAGGCCGGCCGCAAGGCAATCGTTCTGCTCACCGATGCCGAAGATACTGGCAGCAAAATGACGGTAAATGATGCGATCGAAAGTGCGCAACGTGCCGATTCTGTGATCCACATACTGCTGATCAGCGACCCTGGTGCAACAGAGGGATACGGTCCCGGAGTTGCCTCGCATATGACTCAGGATACGGGCGGACGTGTCATCAATGTTCGCAATGAGAAGAGTCTCGAGAAAGCGTTCGATATTGTTTCCGAAGAATTGCGTTCACAGTATGTGCTGGGCTACTCCTCGACGAATACGAAACGCGATGGCACCTTTCGGAAGATCAAAGTCGAAGTCAACCGACCTGACATGAAGATCCTCGCCCGCAAGGGTTACTACGCACCTGCAGGTTAGCAAAGTCTCGCTCTCGAAAGACTAACGGACGGTTATTGAGCCGTTCCGGATGCGCGCGAAGCGAACGCGGCAAAGTACCCCTTCCGCGTTCGAACCGTAAAACCCTTCTGCGAAGTTTGGACATCAATCCTGCGGTACTGCCCGCCTGGCGGAGGATCGGCAGGTGCATAGGCGATGAAGTATTGGCTGCGCAGCTCGGTGCCGATGTCCAAAAATGACTGTGCCAAGTCATCCACGCGATACGGAAAGAAGGCGTGCCCGCCGGTCTGATTGGCAAACTCTTGAAGGATCTTGTCGCCCGGAGCAAGGCTGTATTTACTGGGCTTGCTCGCATCGTCGATCGCCAGCCAGTCGGTGTTCGTGCTGACCGCGAAAACAGCCGTCTCGGATCGGATTGCCGCGTCGATGGCATCGCTCAGCGCATGATCGCTCAAATTGTCATTGCCGTCGCTGATCACTACGATGACGCGGCGCATATCGGAGCTTTGCCCTTTTGGCACCGGCGCATGCTGCAGTTTTTCCGCAGCCAAACAGATTGCATCGTTCAGCGCGGTTCCGCCTCCGGCACGCTGCTCGCGAACACTGGAGCCTAGAAGCGCGATGTCGGATGTGTAATCCTGGATCACTTCCGGATCGTTATCGAAGGTCATCAGGAACGCTAGGTCCTTGTCCCGCCGGATCACCTTGTTTAGAAAATCGATCGCCGCATCTTTCTCGAACTCCAGACGCGGCCGGATGCTGTTCGAGGTGTCCAGCAGAAGGGCAATTCGCAGCGGAAGATCCGTCTCCCGGCTGAAAAAGCGGATGTCTTGCGGCACACCGTTTTCGATGACCTTGAAGTCCCCCTTATCGAGATCCGTGATGAAATTGTGATGCTTGTCCACCACCGTGGCGACCAGGTGAACCAGGCCCGTCGTGCTGACGATGGGCTTCGGGCTGGAGAGCGGTGTAGAGTTCTCTTTGTTCGGTTCGGGCGCGGACTGCTGCTGAGCGGGAGTGGAACTAGGTGCTGGTGCTGGCTCCTGCGCACGTACCTGCACATCCAACATGACCACTATCGCCGCGGAGGCAGCGATCAAGCGGAATAGCCCGCTCATGCCAATCTTTACCACGAGGAATTTCACCCGAGATGATTATAGGAATTCTCGAAGCGCAGCGTCAATCGATGTACTGCTGCGTTGGCTTGCGCGCCCGAGGACATGGAGGTAGCCTACAAGTTCGGCCGGAAGCGGCGCGCGAACATCGATGTTTTCCCCTGTGCGCGGCTGCCGCAAACCCAGCCGAGCCGAGTGCAAGAAGTTTCTCTCCAGTGACGGGAGCCACTGCGCTCCCCATCGTTCGCGGCGCGGCGCACCGTACAGCGTGTCGCCCACCACGGGGCACCCTAACGCCGAAAAGTGTGCGCGGATTTGGTGGGTCCTGCCCGTTCGCAGATCAGCTTCCACCAAAGTGAAACCATCGAGGCGGAGCAAGGTATGCCAATCGGTCCGCGCGGCACGCCCCTCACGCCGACGAGCCGTCATGCGCAAACGACGCCGAAGATCGCGCGAGATGGGCAGTTCAATCGTGCCCGTCTCGCCATTGACCCGGCCATGCAGCAGTGCGAGATAGGTCTTCTGCACCCGGCGGGTGCGAAAATCCTCCACAAGCGCCCGGTGCGCAGCGTCGTTTTTGGCAACTACCATTGCCCCCGACGTATCTTTGTCCAAGCGATGCACGATTCCCGGACGCAGTGGTCCTCCCACAGCGGACAGTCCAGCGCCTCCACCAAAGCGATGGAGCAGTGCCCCCACCATCGTGCCGCCGCCAGCGCCGGCTCCCGGATGGACGACCATCCCCGCAGGTTTGTTGATCACCGCGAGATCTTCATCCTCATAGAGCACTTCAAGCGGAATGGCTTCGGCAGCAACCCCCGCCGGCGCTGCGGGCGGAATCTCAATGGCAACGCGTTCTCCCGCCGCAACACGGTAGGAGGGCTTTCGCGCCGCGCCATCCACTCGAACGCGCCCTTTCTCGACGAGTGACTGGATTTTTGATCTGCTGAGCTCGGGAAGTTCGGACGCGAGGAAGCGATCGAGGCGTTCGCCGGCATTCTCAGCAGTCACAATGAATTCAGAGGATTTCGTCGGCGCTTTCATAGTCACGCATGAATCACCCGCAATCTGTCGGAGATGGCTACGACCGTCCAGCCGCGGGGCTCGGCGTTCGGGGAGAAACGGCGGCCAACGATCGCCACCCTCGGCGCCAAAGCAAGGCGCCCACGAAAATCAGCGCCAGACTCATCATTTGCATCACGGAGACCGTCTCGTGGAACATCATCGTTCGACCCGGGTCGGCCCGAAGAAATTCGATCGTTCCGCGTTCGATACCGTACAAGATGAAAAACGCGCCGATCAGTTGCCCTGAAAATTTCTGGCGTGTGCCCAGCCAAACAAGCAGAAGAAAATTCACGAGTTCGGCGGCGGCTTCGTAAAGCTGCGTCGGATGCAGGGAGATATTAAGCGGAGTGCCCGCAATGCGCGCGGCGATGGGGCTTGTGAACCTGACGCCCCAGGGCAGCGACGTCGGTTTGCCATAACAACAGCCAGCAACGAAGCACCCGATTCGGCCGATTGCGTGCCCGAGAGCAAGAGGAGCGGCGCAGAGGTCCAGCACGGCGAGAACGGGGAGCTTGGTGATCCGCGTGAACACGATCGTCCAGACAATTCCTCCGACGACGCCGCCGTAGAAAGTACCCGCCGACTGCCAAGTGGCAATGCTCAAAATTTGGCTTGGATTAGCCACGTAGTAATCCCATTCGCTCGCCAGCAGCCAAAGCTTGGAAGAGACAAGCGCAATCAGGATCCCGTAGATCGCGAAATTCCAAACCAGATCTGGATTCAGGCCCACCTTCGATGCCTGAAATCTCGCGTAGAAGAGTCCAACCAAAAAACCGGTCGCCACCAGCACGCCATACGTGTAAATGGGCAGCGATCCGATGTGAAAAAGGACGGGATGCATGTGGTTAGGCTCGCTCGCGCGTGGGATGCCGCCAGTCGCGCAGGAGCTCCAAAATCACAAAGGCTGCGCCGACCACAATCGCGCAATCGGCAAGATTGAACGTGTACCAGTGATGGCTGCCGACATGAAAATCGATAAAATCAGTGACGCCGCGCCGGGAAATGCGATCGAGCAGGTTGCCGGCGGCCCCGCCCAGGATCACCACCAGACCGTATTGCCCAAGCCAGCCGCCTGCACGGCCCGTCAGAAGCAACCATGCAATCAAGCTCATCACGCCCAAGGAAAAGACGATCAGCACGGGTGCCCGCCAAGGCATGTCCGACTCGGAAAAAATCCCGAACGCGACGCCCGGATTGTTCGTGTGAACAAGATTGAGCAAGCCCGGTACTAAAACGCGGAACGAGCCAGCCACTGTCAATTTCTCGACGGCGTATTTGGTTAACTGATCGGCAGCAAGCACGAAAATTGCTAAAATGATAAACGGCCAAGTGGTCCGTGACGCCGAACCCATTTAAGAACCCGCACTCCCGGCTGTGGTCCCGCCTTCGCTCTCGATCTCGCCCAACGCCGCGACGCAGCGTTCGCAGAGCGTCGGAAACTCGGAGCTTTCGCCGACGTGCGTCGAGTAATTCCAGCACCGCTCGCACTTCTTGCCTTGCGCTCGTTCGACCCTAACAACGAGACCTTCGATCGCGTGCGTCATCGCACCATCTGTGGCGCCTCTAGCAACCTCCACCTGCGATACGATGAACAGCGCCGGAAGATAGGCGGCATATTTTTGCAAGAGCTTAGCCAGATCATCGCTCGCGGCGAGCGTAACACGCGCTTCCAAGCCAGCCGATATCGTCTTCGCCGCCCGAACCGGCTCAATGGCTTTGAGTACCTCTTCCCGCACGGCCAGCAAACGATCCCAGTCTCTGGCGCGCTTTTCATCAAATGCGTTCTCGAAATGCTCGGCTGCAGGGAAATTGGCCATGTGAACGCTGGTCGATGCAGCCGCTGGCTGCGGCAAGTGCTTCCATATCTCTTCCGACGTGAAAACAAGGATGGGTGCGATCAGGCGTACGAGCGCACGGGCCAGGTGATACACCGCCGTTTGCGCCGAGCGCCGGCCTCGATTATTCGGAGCAAACGTATACAACCGATCCTTTAAAACGTCGAAGTAAAACGCGCTCAGATCAACAACGCAGAAATCGCGCAAGGCATGGTACACGCGGTGGAATTCGAAACTGGCGTACCAATCCAGGCACTGCCGGATGAGCGCCCCCGTGCGTCGAAGCATCCAGCCGTCCATCTCCCACAGATCGGCGTGATGGACGACATCACGCGATGGATCGAAATCGAAAAGATTCGACAGCGCAAAGCGGAACGTGTTGCGAATCTTGCGGTACGCCTCAGCGAGCTGTGTCATCATCGCCGGCGAATTGCGCATGTCTGCGGTGTAATCCTGCGATGCGACCCAGACTCGCAGCAGATCGGCGCCCCATTTGTCCACGATTTCGTTGGGATAAAGCGCATTGCCGAGCGACTTCGACATCGGCTTACCCGCATCGTCGAGCGTCCAGCCGTGCGTTACAACCCGTTCGTATGGTGCGCCGCCGCGGGTCCCGATTCCGACCAGCAGAGAACTCTGAAACCAGCCTCGAAATTGATCCGGTCCTTCAAGATAGACTTGCGCGGGCCAATCTAAACCGTTCCCTTCAGTCAGAACTGAAAGATGCGTCGAGCCGGACTCGAACCACACGTCCAGAATATCGTTCTCCTTCCGCCATTTCGCACCGCCACATGAGCACTTGGCGCCAGCAGGAAGCAATTCTTCGGCCGAGCGCGTGAACCAGGCGTCGGCCCCTTCGCGCTCGAAAAACGGCAGCACATGACGCAAGGCGCGAAAATCCATCAGTCGTTTGCCGCACGCATCGCAGTAGAAAACGATCAACGGCACGCCCCAAAAGCGCTGCCGCGAGATGCACCAATCGGGCCGATCGGCAATCATGCCGTGCATGCGTTCGCGGCCCCACCCAGGCAGCCATTTGACCTTGTCGATTTCGGCCAGCGCGCGTTGTCGAAGCGGCGGTTCTTTCGGCGCAGCTATCTTCGAACTGCCCGCATCCATCTGGATGAACCACTGCTCGGTGGCGCGAAAAATCACGGGATTATGGCAGCGCCAACAGTGCGGATAGCTGTGCACAAGCTTCTGCTCGGCGAGCAACGCCTTCCGCTCGCGGAGCAGCTTGATGATCGAATGATTGGCTTCAAAGACTGTCTTGCCCTTATAGGCGGGCAGTCCCTCTGTGAAGCACCCGTCATCATCAATGGGCGCATACGTTTCTAGCCCGTATTCTTGACCTACACGAAAGTCGTCAGCTCCGTGCCCAGGCGCGGTGTGAACAATCCCGCTGCCCTGTTCGAGCGTCACGTGATCGCCCAAGATTCCCGGGATGATTCGATCGTGCAAAAAGGGATGCCGGAACTTCGCCGACGCGAAAGTGCTCCCCTCGAAGGGCCCTGATGTGGAAACGAATCGGAGCCCGGTCGCTCGGGCGACGCTTTCAGCCAGTCGCTCCGCCATCACATAAGCGTCGCCGCTAGCATCCTCAGCGATGATGTAGGGAAGGTTTCGGTTAAAGGCCAGGGCCATGCTGGCGGGCAAGGTCCAAGGGGTGGTGGTCCAAACCACGGCAAAGAGGCGCCCTGGGCTCTCCACAGGTGCGGCGGAATATTCAACGACTGGGTAACGTAACCAAATAGATGGACTGCTATGGTCGTCATACTCTACTTCGGCCTCGGCCAGCGCAGTCCGATCATGGATACACCAATAGACGGGTTTGAGCCCGCGATAGACGTAACCCTTTTCGAGAAAATCGATAAACGCGCCGGCGATGGATGCCTCCATCACCGGATCCATCGTGAGATAGGGCTGATCCCATTGGCCGAAGATGCCGAGCCGTCGGAATTCGCGTTTGTGGATTTCGACATATCGCGCCGCAAATTCCCGGCACATCTTGCGAAATTCAGCAGGCGCCACCTTGCTGGTTTTGCCTCCCAGCTCTTTCTCAACCTGCGTCTCGATCGGCAGCCCGTGGCAGTCCCACCCGGGAATGTACGGCGAGTGAAAGCCGGCCATGGTCTTGGATTTTACGATCATGTCTTTCAAAATCTTGTTCAAGCCGGTGCCCAGGTGAATCTCGCCGGTCGGATATGGCGGGCCGTCGTGTAGAACGAACAGGGGCTTGTTCGTGCGCGACTCCAGGATTCGGCGATACAGGTCCATCTGCTCCCAAGCAGCCAATTGCTCAGGCTCGCGCTCCGGCAATCGCGCTTTCATCGGGAAATCCGTTTTCGGTAGGTTCAGAGAGCTTTTCCAGTCGAGGATTTTCGCCATCTCGTGAGCTAATGATCTCTAGTCCCAAATCGCTTTCGGGAGTCGGGGCCAGGCGGGCAGGCATCAGCCCCGAGGTCAAGCCGCCAGAGCCTGTGAAGTTCCATAGTTCTGCATGGCCGTTGAAGCATCCCGACCGGGTGCATTGATTCGAGCAAGCTTACTGACTAGATTACGCGTGGAAACCGGAAATAATCCGCCCGCCTCTGTATGTTACAATGAATCGGGCAGTGTGTCAGCGGCACTTGGGAAACATGCATCCTTTTTCGAAAAGACGCGGTCTAAGTAGTTGCCACGTCTTCTGAGAAGCCAGGCATCTGAAATGTCGGAATTGAGCGCGAAACTTAACGAGCGGCCTCGCTCGAGCGAATCACAGATCCCTATTGGCCACTACGGCCCGGTTTCAAACGAGTCCAGCATCAAGAGTCTCCTCTCCAACCTGAGGGATTTTCTCGTCGAGCGGCCAGCCAAGATCCGAGCGGGCACGCCCACCGCATTCGACATGCCCCGCTTTGGCTCGAGTTTTGGGGGCAACATCAAAGAATTTCTGCGTGCCGCTCCGCGCGGACCTGTGAATTCGGCTTTGCTCGTCAATTGGCGCGAGGAGCCCGGCCTTTGGCGGAACTTGCGCGACTTGATCGCGCCGCCCAAGCTGCCCCCGCTGGAAACCACCAGCCAGCCCGTCGACGTACCAGAAATCTGGTCAAAGAACACCCAATTCAGCCGCGTGCAATTGGCATCCATCACCGTACATGCGGCGGTGATCGCGCTGATCGTTCTAGTACCGTTATTGCTGCCCAGCTGGATTTCACCGCCGGTCACCAAGGCGTTCAATCCAGTCGATGATGTTGACGTCTCTCCCTATCTCCGTCACATCGCTCCTGCGGCGGCCAAGGCGGGCGGCGGTGGCGGCGCCCATAATGACGCCCCGGCGACCAGAGGCAAGCTGCCGAAGTTCTCCTGGACACAGTTTGCGGCGCCGATGGCGAAACCAGTCGAGCGGCCCCAGATCGCCATGACCCCTACGGTGGTGGGCAACCCCGACATCAAAATGCCTGAAATAAAGGCTCCCAACTGGGGCGACCCTCTGGGCAAGGCATCGGATAACCTTTCGATGGGCAACGGGCACGGGAGCGGCGTTGGCAATGGCAACGGCGCAGGGGTTGGGCCGGGCCAAGGCTGGAACACGGGGGGCGGCTACCCAAACGCAGGATCAGGTGGCTACGGGGAACCGGCCTGCTATTACATGCCGAAGGCTGAATTCACCGATGAAGCAGTCAAGGTGAAGGTCCAGGGCAGCGTTGAAATGACCGCCATTGTTACCGCCGACGGACGTGTTATTGAGCCTCAGATTGCTAAGGGCCTGGGGTTCGGCTTAGACGAAAAGGCGAAGGAAGCAGTCCGAACTTGGCGCTGTACTCCTGCGCGCGGCCCTGACGGCAAGCCCGCAGCTGTCCGTGTCATCATCGAGCAAACCTTCTCGCTTTACTGACCTGATAGCCCACGGCGGTCGTCAGCCGGTCTATTCCGATCTCTGAACGTTTACCAACTCGCCCCACCTCTCTCTGCAGCCGTGCGCGGTTTCCCTAATCTGCTACGATGAGCCGCATGAAAATGGGCCTTCGCATCGCCGGCTTTTGGGGACTCGGGATTCTTCTCTTTGCATCGCGCGCTGGTGCGCAGGCGGGTTCGATCGAGTTCGTGGCTCGCGCTACGCCCTCCGGCGGCCTCGAAGAACCCGTACGCGGCTTCCCTTTTTACCTCCTCAGCAAGAGTTTCGATGCGATCGAGAAAGAAGTGGACCTGGCAAGCCCGAAGCCCGACCTAAACGAATTTATCGACAGGCTGGACAAGGCCTACTCTCCTCAGCTAAAGGCCTGGATGAAGAAGAATCAGTGGGTTAGCCTCGGCGGCGAAGAAATCGCGCGCAAGCTCACACCGGAGGACATTCTGAGCGTGCCGGAATTCCGCAAGGCCTACCTAGACCGAAATGGCGGCGATCAGTCTGCAGACTTTCCCAAGCCGAAGGCTAAACCGGAGGATCAGTCGAAAAATCCCGAAAAATTCGCGAGGCTTTCTGCGGAGTACGAAGAAGCCATCAAGCACTATATCGAACAGCACCCCAACAGCGTGGACGGAATTTACCTGGATTTTGCGGATCTGGATCCAGGACCCAAGTGGGATGCTGTGCTGGGCAGGCGCAGGCCCGAAATTCGCAGGCGTGCGCTCGAGCTGGCACAATCGAAGTACCTCGTCGCGCGGACCCAAACCGATTTAGACGGTCAAGGCTATCTGCGCAGTCTAGCGCCGGGCAACTATTGGATCAGCACGCTCAACGTGGCGGCGGTAGTCGGAGATGCGCACTCTCTTTGGGATGTGCCTGTGACCGTCCGTCCCGGCCGCACTGAGTTCGTGGCCCTCTCCAACGTGAACGCCTTCCAGCCGGACCCCGAATCGGAGTAATCTCTGCCCAGAAAAAATGGCAGAAGACACTGTGGCGCTCTGGATAGCGCAACTTTCCGATCCTGACCCAGGGAAGCGTGCAGCCGCCGCTGAGGGACTGCGTTCGAGCGCCCTCGACCGCTGCTTCTCCGGATGCAACGACTGGATTCGCGATCAGGACTTTCTCAAACTCGCCCGCCCCGCTCCGGTTCCCACAGCGGGCGCCGAGGACCGACATCGCATTTTCCTTATTGTTGGCATTGCCGTTCGACCGGAAACGTTTGGGCGAATCCATGCGGCCAGCGGCTCGCCTCGGCTTGCCAGCGTGCCCCCGGATCAAGACGCAATGGAATTTGAGTTGCACTTTGGCCCGGCAGGCGACCTCGATATCCTAACCACGCGTGATCCAGAAGGATCAGGTGCGATCGCTCGCTATCTTGAAAAATACGGTGAAGGCATTCAGCAGATTGAAGTGAATGTAAGGAACGTCGAGGAAGCGACCCAGCTTCTGCGCACTCGCTTCGCACTCACGCCGATTTACCCCGCCACCCGGGCGGGTGCCAATGGAACGCGCGTAAATTTCTTTCTCGCTCCCGCCGCAGGCGGCAGGAAATGCCTGATCGAACTTGTAGAGGCCCCCCAGGAAACGGTCTAGCCCTTAGCCCCGAGCTGTTTTCAGAGCGAGGTTATTCGCCGCTCTGTTCGAGAAGTTTGGCGACGAGCGCCGTCCAACCGGTCTGGTGACTCGCGCCGAGTCCCGCGCCGGTTTCACCGTGGAAGTATTCGTAAAACAGGATCAGATCCCGCCAATACGGGTCCTTTTGAAAAGTGGGATCATTACCATAAACAGGACGGCAGCCGTTTTGGCGCAGGAAAATATGCGCCAGCCGCCGCGATAGCTCTCCGGCCACATCCCAGAGCGTTTTCGACTGCCCCGAGCCAGTCGGGTATTCCACCTTGAAACTGCCGCCATAGTAGTAGTGGACTCGCTGCATGGACTCGATGAGCAGAAAGTTTATAGGAAACCAAACCGGGCCGCGCCAGTTGGAATTTCCACCAAATAGATCTGTGCCAGATTCGCCGGGCTCGTAACTGACCGAATGATTTTGCCCGTCAATCGCGAGGGTGAAAGGATGCTCGCGATGATACTTGGAGAGAGCGCGAACGCCAAATGGCGACAAGAATTCATTTTCGTCCAGCACGTAACGATAAATCCTCTCCAGCTTCGGCCGGTTTGCAATGGTCAATAGCAAGTGTGGCCCTTTTGGCGTTCGCCGGCTCATATCGACGTGCTCCGCCACGTCCGCATGATGATCGAGAAACCATTGCATGCGCTTCATGAACGCGGGCATGCGCGCTAGATCGTCGGGATGAAACCCTTCCACCGCGAACAGCGGAATTAGCCCGACGATCGAGCGAACCTTCATGGGGATAGATGCGGAGCCGTTGCCGACATGCAGAACGTCATAATAGAAACCGTCTTGCGCGTCCCATAGGCCGATGCCCTCTCCGCCCATGTCATTCATGGCCTGCGCGATATGGACGAAATGTTCGAAGAACTTGCTGGCCACATCTTCGTATGCTTGATCTTCGCGCGCTAATTCAATGGCCATCGAGAGCATGTCCAGACAGAACATCGCCATCCAGCTCGTACTGTCGGATTGCTCGATCGAGCTGTCGGGCCGGAGCGGCCTCGACCGGTCAAACACGCCGATATTGTCGAGACCCAGAAATCCGCCCTCGAACACATTCTTTCCTTGCGGGTCTTTGCGATTCACCCACCATGTGAAGTTCAGTAGCAACTTATGAAAAACGCGCACCAAAAAGGCGCGATCCGCTTTCTTCTGAATGCGGGCTGCGATTTTGTACACGCGCCAAGCTGCCCAAGCATGCACCGGAGGATTCACATCGGAAAAATTCCACTCGTAGGCAGGAAGCTGCCCGTTGGGATGCATGTACCATTCTCGCAGAAACAGAATGAGCTGTTCTTTGGCGAAATCCGGATCGATCAGAGCCATCGCCACACAATGAAAGGCCAGGTCCCAGGCCGCATACCAGGGATATTCCCACTTGTCCGGCATGGAAATGACGTCTGAGTTGTAGAGATAAATCCATTCGTGATTCCGGCCCAGGGAGCGCGCCGTGTCTGGCGGGGGTTGCGAGGGATCGCCCTTCAGCCAGCGGCTGACATCGTAGTGGTAGCTCTGCTTGCCCCAAAGCAGCCCGGCGAATGCCTGGCGCTGAACGAGACGAGCGTCGGTCGTTACCCCCAGGCGCATTCGCCGTTCATAGAATTCATCTGCTTCCTTCTGACGCTGATCAAAAGCGGCATCAAAGGGAGCACCAAAGTATTCTGGTGCTGTAGCACCGCCCTCCGCCGGATTGCGATCGAGCAAACGCAGCCGAATCTCCCAGCTCCCTCCTGGCGCGATTTCAGAAATGTAGTGAGCCGCCGCCTTGGTTCCGTTCATCGCGGGATTTACCGCCGCTCGCTCGTCATTGACCAGATAGCGATGGAAAGCATCTTTCACGTACGGCGTGCGGCTTTTCACCTGGAAAAGACGTTCCATATTCGTTTCGTTTTCTGTGAATAGCAGCTCGGGCGACCCTTGCGCCAGCAGCCAGCGCTTGCCGTAATGAAACTCCATCACTTCAATCAGCGCGGTTGCTAAGGGGCCCTCGATGCGCGAGGCGGCTGGTATATCGTCGTAGTCGCCCCACGACCAACGGTTGCGAAACCAAATCGTCGGTAGCAGATGCAATCGCGCAGGCTCACGTCCGCGGTTCCAAGCCGTGATGCGAATGAGCACATCCTCCGAGCTCGCCTTGGCGTATTCCACAAAAACATCGAAGTAGCGGTTTTCTCGGAAGATTCCCGTGTCGATTAGCTCGTACTCCGGGTCGGTACGTGCGCGCTTTGCGCTTTCGCTGACCAGCTGGTCGTAGGGATAAGCTGCCTGCGGATATTTGTAGAGAAACTTCAAGTAGGAGCTGGTCGGCGTAGCGTCAAGATAATAGTAGTACTCCTTAACGTCTTCGCCGTGATTACCTTCCTGGTTGGTGAGTCCGAAAAGACGCTCTTTGAGGATGGGATCCTTTTCATTCCAAAGGGCAATCGCAAAGCAGATGTGCTGCCGACGATCGCAGATGCCTCCTATGCCGTCCTCGCCCCAGCGGTAGGCGCGAGAACGAGCGTGATCGTGGGGAAGATAGCTCCACGCGTCGCCGTTCGGGCTGTAGTCCTCCCGAACGGTGCCCCATTGGCGCTCGGAAAGGTAGGGGCCCCAGCGCTTCCAGTGCACTTCGCGCTTTTCGGAGGCGTACAGCCGTTGCTCTTCGCTGGTCATCGAAAGCTTCCCGATCGGTCGGAGCTTGGTCGCTTGTGCGTCGACCGATCCTTGTGCAGCCACATGGGCCGCTCAAATCACTCTAATGGCGAGATTCGACAGAGGCAAGGTCGCATAGGAGAGCGCATTCTTAAACCACACGAACGGGCATACTGGCGAGCCATGAGCTCATCTTGTATCCTCGGACGCAGTAACGACGGAGCTTTCTGCTGATTCAGCCTCCTGTGTCGACAACACAGTTCATCGGCAAAGGCGCCAGCTCAGAGCCTTCTTGGCCTTCCGCATTGTTGTTTGCTTGCTTGGCGGCGACGGCTGTTGTCGCCCCGATGTTAGTTCGCGGAAACATCTCGGGCCACGACTTCCGCTTTCATGTTCAATCCTGGATGGATGTCGCGGGACAGTGGCGCAAAGGCGTTTTGTTCCCGCACTGGGCGGAGTGGGCGAACTGGGGTTTTGGCGAGCCGCGCTTCATTTTCTATCCGCCATTGTCCTGGCTGATTGGCGCGGCCATTGGCTCGGTTTTGCCCTGGAAAATGGCTCCCGGCGTTTTCGTTTGGATCGCGCTGACTGTGGCAGCCATGTCGATGTGGTGCTTTACCCGCGAATGGGTTCCCGGCCCTTACGCCAGGTTGTCCGGCGCTCTCTACGCGCTAAATCCCTATCATCTCGTGATCGTCTACTACCGTAGCGCCTTCGGCGAGTTATTGGCAGCGGCAATTCTGCCTCTAATGATTTGGGTCGCCCTGCGGATCATTAACGGCGAGTCGCGCCGTCTTCCAATACTCGTCATTTCGTTAGCAGGCCTTTGGCTTTCAAACGCGCCCGCAGCTGTGATCTCCACCTATTCGCTGGGAATCATTCTCCTGGTGGGCTGTGTGTTGCGCCGCAGCTTGCGGCCTGTGGTCAGCGGGCTCAGCGGAATGGCCGGCGGCTTTGCGCTGGCATGCTTTTACATTTTACCGGCCGCCTGGGAACAGCGCTGGGTCCAGATCAGGCAAGTCGTTGCGGACGCTTATCGGCCCTCGGTGAACTTTCTGTTCACTCGCGTGAACGATCCGGACTTCGTGGCCTTCAATTGGAAAGTTTCATGGGTGGCAGTGGGACTGATTGTGGTGACAGCAATAGCGGTGGTGTGCACCATGAAGCACCGCGAGAGGATTTCAAGGCCATGGTGGACCTTGGCCGTGTTGGGTCTTGTTGCCACCGCTTTCATGCTTCCCCCGAGCGGCTGGCTCTGGCGGGTGTTGCCCAAGTTATGGTTCGTACAGTTTCCCTGGCGCTGGCTGGACGTTATCGGCGTGGCTTTCGCATTCTTTGCAGCAGCGGCGATCGCAGATCTGCGAAGGCCTGGAACGCGTTGGGTGATCGCCGTCGCTCTTTTCGCGGCCATCGGCGCGGCGGGGGCCCAAATGCTGAGGCAAGCGCCGTGGGATAGCGGCGACCTAGCCCAAATCGCCGCCTGGATTCGCGACGGCCGAGGATATGAAGGAACAGACGAGTACGCTCCGGTCGGTTGCGATCGATATGAACTGCCCGGCAACCCCGATGATTCGCAGCGGCCCGCCGAGGTCTCTCCCAACCCGGCGCCGCGCATCGCAAAGCTCGAGCTAGACTCAAGAAACGTCGTTCCGGCCTCAGACGTCCGCTGGCATATCGATGCATGGACATCAACTCTCAAACTCTTCACTGCCGATACCCGCCAGCCAGTCAGTTTGGCGCTCCGCCAGTTACCCTATCCTGGCTGGAACATCGAAGTGGACGGGCAGAGCGTAAGACCCGACTGGATGCCAAAAACCTCGCAGATTCTTGTCCCGATCTGGAAGGGAAGCCATCGAATCCAACTGCGTTTTGGGCAGACTTGGGATCGCACACTCGGGGCGGCGATTTCGCTGATCGCGGCGACAACGCTAGGCGGATTGGCCTGGGGATATCGCCGGCGAGCCCTCACGGACGGGCTTTAACTGTTCGCGACGCCTTTGCACGTTCTGGTGGAAACGGATTCGCTAAATCGAGCGCGCGGTGTTTGAACTTCTTCTCGCCCTTCACGTATTCCGCGACGGTGTGACCGTTGCCATACAGCTTGTACTTGTATGTGGTCAGGCCCTCCAGCCCCATCGGCCCGCGCGCATGAACTTTGCCGGTGCTGATCCCGACTTCGGCGCCAAAGCCGTAACGATATCCGTCCGCAAATCGAGTCGAAGCATTCTGATACACGCCGGCAGAATCCACTTCACTCATGAATCTGCGAGCCGCATCGGCATCTTCTGTCACGATCGTATCGGTGTGATGAGAGCCATACGAATTGATGTGTTCGATCGCTTCGTCCAAATCGGCAACGACCTTAACGGAGATAATCAAGTCGCCGTATTCGGTGGCCCAATCTTTCTCCGTGGCAGGCACGATGACTTCGCCCGGCAATAGAGCGCGAGTCTTGTGGTCGCCACGAATCTCGACGCTTGCTTGCTTTAACTTCGCGACGATCCTGGGCAGAATTTCAGGCGCGATGGCTTGGTGAACGAGCAGCGTCTCTGCGGCATTGCATACGGCCGGATATTGCGCCTTCGAATCGTAGGTCACGTCGATGGCCTTTTTCCTATCGGCAGCCCGATCGACGTACACATGGCAGATACCTTCGCTGTGACCGAGCACGGGGATCCGGCTGTACTTCATGATGAACTGGGCCAACTGGTAAGATCCCCGAGGAATGATCAGGTCGACGTCGCGATCCTGTGCGAGCAGTTCCAGCACGTCGGCGCGCGAGTGGAGCAGGTTGACCGATTCCGCGGGGAGCTCGGGGAACTCGGCAAGGCACTCCCGCCAAATCGAGATTATGGCCTCGTTTGTCTCTTTGGCCTCCGAGCCCCCTTTCATAATCGCAGCGTTTCCGGACTTGAGCGCGAGCGAAGCGAGTTGGGGCACAACGTCGGGCCGCGATTCGAAAATCACGCCGAGCACACCGAGCGAGCATGATTCGCGATAGAGCACCAGCCCATCATCCAATTGGGTAGCAGCAAGCCTGCGCCCCAGAGGGTCGCCAAGCCGAGCCACTTCGCGGACCTGCGTGGCCATCTGGGCGATGCCCTGCTCGGTTACTTGCAGGCGCTTGAACATCGCCCGAGACATCTTCCCCGCCCGGACGTCCGGCTCCGCTCGTGTGCAGTCCACGGCATTTGCCTTAAGAATCCCCAGGCGGCCCTCCTCGATCGCCTTCGCCTGAGCCAGCAGAACTTCGTTGCGCGCCTTGAGTGAAAGCTTCGCCAGCGCGCGAGAGGCGATTCGCGCTCGGCGGGCCATGGACCTGACGGACTCCTCGCTCGATTGCACGGGCATTCTCGGCTGGCTCATGCTTTTTGCAGTAGCACAATGTTGTCGCGAGTGACAAGAACAGGCGCTGATCCGGTGCCATCAGCCTGCCGGCTGCGCTTCCCTGAAAACTTCTCGGCTTCCTCGCTGGCGCAGTTGGCAATGCCGCGGGCGAATTCTCGTCCCTCGGAGTCAACAATGCTAACCACATCCATTGGTGCAAATCGATTTTCGACCCGAACAATCCCTGACGCGAGCAGGCTGGCCTTGCCCCGCGTAATCGCGCGGTGGGCTCCCGCATCAACCACCACCCGCCCGCGCACATCTGCCGCGT
>Ga0306920_100002455_pt1 | contig 23444 bp, 21 predicted proteins | sample flu12Cox44000170_FD_204666 | JGI IMG/M metagenome (GOLD analysis project Ga0306920, IMG submission 204666) | Lab enrichment of tropical soil microbial communities from Luquillo Experimental Forest, Puerto Rico - flux4day.12C.oxic.44.000.170 (v2)... | ecosystem: Environmental > Terrestrial >...
GCCGCGGCCTGGAAGGCAATCTCTGTCGCTGTACGGGCTATCAACACATTGTCAAAGCGGTCGAGACCGCTGCCCAGAAGATGAACCAGCAGGCATAAGGAGCATGCATGGCGGCCACCGGGCAGATTAACTACATCGAGTTCCCAACAATCGATATCGCCAAAACCAAGAAGTTTACAGCGACGTTTTCGCTTGGAAGTTTGAAGACTACGGGCCGGATTACACCAGCTTCACTGATGGTCGCCTGGCGGGCGGGTTTTACTCTGACTCGCACGCCGAGACGCGGCGACCACTGGTTGTGGTCTACGCCGAGAACCTGGAAGCGTTGGAGGCGAAGGTGAAGTCGGCCGGAGGCGACATTGTTAAGCCGGTGTTCTCGTTTCCCGGAGGCCGGCGCTTCCATTTCACAGATCCGAACGGGAACGAGTTGGCCGTCTGGTCGGACCGCAGTGCGTCATCGTAGTTCTCTTACCGCCTCAGAGGTGAACATGGGAACCGCACCCATTCTAGGCACACGGATGAAGCGCAAAGAGGATCCGAGGCTCATTCAGGGCCGAGGACATTACGTCGACGACATCAAGCTCGACGGCATGCTGCATATGGCCTTCGTCCGGAGCGTGCATCCTCACGCCCGCCTCAAGTCCGTGGACGCGGCGACGGCGCTGGCCATGCCCGGCGTGGTCGGTGTCTTTACGGGTGCGGACCTGAAGGGAAAGCTCGGTCAGGTACCCTGCGCTGCCGGCATCGAGGGATTGAAGGTACCCGGGCATCCTTGCCTGGCGGTGGACAAGGTCAGCCACGTGGGTGAACCAATCGCCGCCGTGGTAGCCACAAGCCCTTACACGGTGCGCGACGCCGTGCATAAGGTCGAAGTTGACTACGAGTCGCTCGCGGCGGTAGTCGACCCTCTCAAGGCTGTGGAAAAGGACTCGCCTCTGGTCCATGAGCAGTTCGGCGACAACGTGGCGTTTGTGACCAAGCTTGAAGGTGGCGACTGGAAGGCCGTCGAAGGGGAGGCAAGCGTGAAGCTTATCAAGCAGCGCTTCATCAACCAGCGCTTGGCGCCCGTCGCCATAGAAACCCGCGGAGTGGTTGCCAGCTATTCGCCGGGTGAAGACACCCTCACTCTCTGGTCGTCCACGCAAATTCCCCATATCTTGAAGACCCAGGTCGCCATCATGATCGGGCTGGACGAGGCGCGCTGCCGCGTGATCGCACCGGAAGTGGGCGGAGGTTTTGGGAGCAAGTTGAATGTTTACGGCGAAGAAGCCGTAGCCTGCTTCGTCTCCAAGCGACTCGGCAAACCCGTGAAGTGGATCGAAAGCCGCCGAGAGAACATGCAGTCCACCATCCACGGGCGCGACCAGATCAACGACGTCGAAATCTACGTGCAGCCAGATGGGAAGGTGGTGGGACTAAAATGCTGGATTACGGCTGATCTCGGCGCCTACCATCAGCTACTTACGCCCACCATTCCCACCTTGACGGCATTGATGATCGTCGGCTGCTACAACATCCCCAACGTCTTCGTTGAGACCAAGGGTGTCTTCACCAACAAGATGGCCACCGACGCCTACCGCGGTGCCGGCAGGCCGGAGGCCACCTACATCATCGAGCGCGCCATGGACCTGGTAAGTTATGAGCTCAACATGGACCCAGTCGACGTGCGGATGAAGAACTTTCCTTCCCCCAAAGAATTCCCGCTCTCTCTTCCGACTGGCGTCACCTACGACACGGCCAACTATCAGAAGACGCTGAAGAAGGCGTTAAGGCTGGCTGGCTACGCCAAGCTTCGCCGGGAGCAGGCGCGGCTGCGCAAGAAAGGCAAGTATCTCGGTATCGGCCTCTCAACTTATGTGGAGATCTGTGCCATGGGGCCTTCCAGCCGCATGCCGGCAGGAGGCTGGGAATTCGGCTCGGTGAAGATCGATCCCACCGGCAAGGTGACGGCGCTCAGCGGCACGTCGCCGCACGGCCAGGGTGAAGAAACCAGTTTTGCCCAGATCGTGGCGGACGGATTCGGAATTCCCTATGACGACGTGACCGTTTTCCACGGCGACACTTTCCAGGTACCTATCGGCATCGGGACGTTTGGCAGCCGCACTACCGCCGTGGGCGGGACGGCCATTTACAACGCTGTCGAGAAGCTGAAGAAAAAGATGGCGCGCATCGCCGCGCACAAGCTGGGGGTCAAGCCCGGAGAACTCGACTTTGCCGGTGGCAAGATCCAAACCAAGGACGGCCAGAAATTCATTGGTTTCGGCGAAGTGGTGGCCGAAGCCATCTTCGCCAAGCAGCTCCCGCCCGGCATCGAACCTGGGCTCACGGAACAGTGCGTGTTCGAACCGTCCAATTACACCTTCCCCTTCGGAGCCCACATTGCGGTAACGGAAGTTGACGGAGATACCGGTGAGGTCCAACTGCGAAACTACTTCGCCGTGGACGACTGCGGCCGCGTGCTGAACCCCATGCTGGTGGACGGCCAGATTCATGGCGGATTGGCGCAGGGGATCGGCCAAGCGCTGTGGGAAGAGCATGTTTACGACGAGAACGGGCAACTGCTGACCGGAGAGTTGATGGATTACGCCGTGCCCAAAGCCCACAACTTCCCGTGGTTCGATACTGTAAGCATGGAGACGAAAACGCCGGTGAATCCGCTGGGAGCGAAGGGTGTGGGCGAGGCGGGGACTATCGGCTCGACACCTGCTATTGTCAACTCGGTGGTCGACGCGTTACATCCCTTCGGCGTCCGCCATGTCGACATGCCTTTAAAGCCGGAGAAGATCTGGAGAATTCTCCAACAGGAGAGGAAGACTTGAACGAGGGGAAAAGGTAAAAAGGGGAAAAGGGCAAAGGGAAGGCGCGGGTTCCGTGCTCGGTTCCCCTTTCCCCCTTGCCCATTTTCCCTTTTCGCCTTCGTGCCAGTCGGCTCTCGGCGAAGGAGGAGGATCGTGATTCCCGAACCCTTTGAATACCACGTCGCGCACTCGCTGGAGGAGGCGTCGCGATTGGTGGCACAATTTGGCAGCGATGGCAAGATTCTTGCCGGCGGTCACAGCCTTGTGCCACTGATGAAGTTCCGCCTGGCGGCACCCAAGTATCTTGTCGATATAAGCCGTCTCGGCGACCTGAAGTACATCCGCGAGGATGGGGAGAGAATTGAAATCGGCGCTCTGACCACCCACTACGAGGTTGAGTCCTCGGAGTTGCTCAAGGCCAAGTGTCCACTACTTCCGGAGACGGCGGCCGAGATTGGCGACGTCCAGGTGCGTAACCGCGGTACGATCGGTGGCAGCATCTCGCATGCCGATCCGGCCGGGGATTGGCCGGCTCCCATTTTGGCTCTGGACGCTGACATCAAAGCGGTCAGCACCCGTGGCGAGAGGTGGATCGCCGTCAGGGATCTGTTCGTGGAGTTACTCACGACAGCGCTCGCGGGAGACGAAATCCTAACCGCAATTCGCGTGCCGGCGCTCGGAGTGCGATCCGGCAGTGCGTACTCGAAACTCCATCATCCCGCCTCCGGCTATGCCATGGTGGGCGTAGCGGCCGTCATCTCCCTGGACGAGCAAGGTAACATTACTAAGGCAAGTGTAGGTATCACGGGAGTGGGGCCGAAAGCGTATCGCGCCACGGCGGTGGAAGAAGGTCTGCAGGGGAAGCCGGCGAGCGTCAAGCGGCTGGCAGAAGCCTCCGCTCATGCCGCCGAAGCCATCGAGGTGAACAGCGACCTTTATGCATCCGCCGAATACAGAACTCATCTTGCAACCGTCTACACGCGCCGCGCCCTGGAACGCTCAATCGAGCGCGCGGGCCACGCTGCGTAGAACTGCGCCAACTTGTTTGCCCCAGCGTGGGGCACGGCTCCCGTTGCAAAATTCGTGCTTCCGGTCTAGCTGAACAACTGACTAAGGACAAGCGACATGAAGATCGAAGGTACCTACGTCATCTCCGCTCCCCGCGATGTTGTCTGGCGGCACCTGATGAACCCTGAAGTCCTGGCGCGCTCGCTGCCCGGTTGCGAGAAGCTGGTACCCAATTCCGACGGCAGCTACCACGCGGAGCTTAAAATCAGCATCGCGGCAGTAAAGGGCAGCTATCGCGGACGTGTCGAAATCCTCGATCCAACGCCGCCCGAGCGCTACCGGATGAAAGTACAAGGACAAGGCACCAATGGGTTCGTGAAAGGCGAAGGAACGCTGACGCTATCTGATGACGGCGCTGCAGTCACGAACATCAGTTACAGTGGCGACGCAAGTGTGGGCGGCGTCATTGCCAGCGTCGGTCAGCGCTTGATCCATGCGGCGGCTCACCAGCTTGCCAACCACTTCTTCCAAGAACTCTCCAGGCAGGTCCAGGCCTCACAAGTGGCGTAGGAGCGGTCATCCACGCCCTACCGTTTCCTTCTCGAACCTCCGTTGCCGCCGCGACCAGCGAGAAAGGCAGCGAAGCGCGCCAGAAGGTCGCGAAACTCTTTTTTCTCCTTGTCCACCCGCTCTCGGACACCTATCTTCCCTCCAATTCGTCAGCCAGTGGGCCGGCATCGTACACCCTCCGCAACGCCTCCGTCATGCCCGCCGTGTGCACCGCCACCGCCCGATTACTCTCCTCGCTGTAAATGTAATTACCCACCAGGCTTTCGATGTTGCCATCGAAGATCAAACCGACCAACTCACCTGCCCGGTTGATGACCGGCGAACCTGAATTCCCGCCGATGATGTCGCAGGTGTTGACAAAGTCCAGCGGCGTGGACAGGTCGAACCTGTTCTTACTCTCCATGTAGCGCTGAGGCAGTTGGAAGGGTGCCTTCATGTCGAAGCTGTAAGCCCGATCGTAGAGGCCGTAGAAGGTGGTGTGCGGCGGTGCCTTGGTGCCGTTCATCGGATAGCCCTTCACCGTCCCGTAAGAGAGGCGCAGCGTGAACGTGGCGTCCGGGTAAGTCGTCTTGCCGTAGACGGCGAAGCGCGCTTTGCCGATCTTCTCCCCCGCTGAGGTTTCCACGCTTTGCACGTTGTCCTCATACCATTTGCGAACCTCACGCGAGATGGGATCGACCTTGACGGCCAGTACCACGAGCGGGTCGGTAGACGCGGCCACCGCGGCGGGGCCTCCCTCCAGCAGGGATTTGCGAAACGCAGCGTCACCCATTTTCGTATTGGCTAGAACCTCGGCGGCGGCTTCCTTGGGGGAGCGTCCATTCAGTACGGTCTGGATGAACACGTCGCTTGGGCCGAGTTCTTCCAGCGCCTCCTGAAGGCTGTCGGCGAGCAGAACCTCCTCCATCTTCGGATAAACGGGCGCGGGGGATAGGAGACGGAACCTGAGTGATTCGAGCTCGGAGTCATGGAAGCCGTCGAGACGCTCGCCGTCAGGCTTCTGCACTTCCGCCACATACTGCACAATAGTGAGCGCGTTCTGGGCCATGCTTGAAGCTCGCACCGAACGGAAACGGGTGTCCTTGAGGCGGGTGAGGATTAGCTTCTCCGCCTTGGCGATGTCGTCCCATGCTGAACCGTAGGCGGCTTTCCACTCCGGCTTGGCATCCACCTGGGTGCGGAACTCTGTTTCTTCCTTCTGTCGTTTAGCCATCAGGTCCTTGTCCTGCAGGCCTTCGTACTCCCCGGTGATGGCTTTGAGTGAATTCTCGATGCGGAAGATCTGCTGCGTCGCTTGGCGCGCCTGTTCTGGCCCAAGGGTAGCGTACTGCTTGAGGATGCCCAACCGGCGCTTCAGCAGCTTGAGCAGCAGCGGGTAGTAGTAATCGCGCTGGTCTTCGAGTTGGACCATCGTGCTGAGACGCTCGGTGGAGCCGGGATTGCCGGACACGAACACCAATTCACCGTCTGCCGAACCCTGTGGGTTCCACTTAAGGTAGTTCGAAGTGTCAGCGGGCTTGTCATTCTCATAAACACGGAAGATCGCCATGTCGAGATCGTAGCGCGGGTAAGTGAAGTTGTCGGGATCGCCACCGAAGAACGCGATCTGCTGCTCGGGCGCAAACACCATGCGCACGTCGGTATACTTTTTGTAGCAGTAGAGCCAGTACTCGCCCCCTTGATAGAGCGGGATGACGTCGGAGCGGAGCCCCGTCTTATCGAGGCTCTCCTTCTCGATCTTGGCGATCTCCGCCTTGCGCGCGTCGTTGCTTTCCTTGTCGGTCATGCCCGGTTTCAGAACACTCAGGACGCGAGCGGTGACATTCTCCATGGCAATGAGGACGTTCAGTTCCAGATCGGGACATTTCACCTCTTCGGCCTGCATGCGGGCGTAGAAGCCGTCCTTCACGTAGTCCTTCTGCGGCGTGGAGATCTTCTGCAACTGGCCCAGCGCCACGTGGTGGTTGGTAAGCGCCAGCCCGCGCGGGCTGACAAACGATCCTGACCCGCCGTCGTTGAAGCGCACGCTCGACAGACGAACGTGATCCAGCCACTCCTGCGTTGGCGTGAAGTTATATCGCTCTTGCAGTTGTTTCGCCGGAGGGTTGTCAAAAGTCCACATGCCTTCGTCAGCAGTGGCGGCTGCAGTTTGGAGCAAGACCAGACTCCACACAGCAAGCAGTGGCACCATTTGGAGCCGCATATGTCGCGACAAGGTTTTCATGAATTCCTCTCCTCAGCGGATTTTGCCTCGCGCCTCCACGCGCCAGGAGCCCACCACCTGTTCCTCGCGAACGAGAAACACCTCGTCATGCATGTTGACGCAAGTGCAGACATGATTGGGAATCACCGTCAGAACTTCGCCCACGCGAAACCAGTGGTTGGAGTTCGAGATGTCCAGGTGGCCGTGCTCCTCGTTGAGCTTAATGAGGCAAGCATCCGGCGCTTCCACAACGTAACCGTGTCCGGTTTTGGGACCGGAGCCGAGCAGGTCGGACGAAAGCGTCTTCGATCCCGCGTCGATCATGGCCCGGCCCGGTACAGCAGTTGAAACTACTGTGGTCACCACCCGAGCCGCACAGTCCTCCAGCCGGCAAGCGCCCTGGTAGAAGGTGTTGAGGTCGTTATAAACATAGGTACCGGGACGGATTTCGGTGAGTCCGGGAATGAGGTGGGAAAGGTGGGCCGACGGCGTGGACCCACCGGAGACAATTTCCACGGGCATGCGCGCCTCGGCAAAAGCTCCGAGCGCGCGCTCCATCTGTTCTGCCACGCGCCTGACCTCCTCCCGACGTTCCAATTCCGTTCCCCAGATGTTGCCGCTGTAAGTCATGAGCCCGCGGAACTTCAAGCCGGGCATCCTTTCGACCTTCCTGGCGAGCTCGACGCAGGCTGGGCCGGGCTCCAGGCCGCACCGTCGAAGGCCGGAGTCAAACTCCACGAGGATGCCGACCGTTGCTCCCTGCTCGCTCGCTGCTCTCGACAGTTCGGCGGCGGTCGCCTCCGCGTCGAGCGAAACCAGCAGGCGACGAGTCCTGGCGATACTCCCGAGCTTCCGCAACTTCTCCGCGCCGTAGATCGGGTAGGCCACCAGGATGTCGTTAAGCCCCGCGCTCGCCATCACTTCCGCCTCGCCCACTTTGGCAACCGTCAAGCCGACCGCCCCAAGCTCAAGCTGCATCCGAGCCACTTCCGGCGTTTTGTGGGTCTTCGTATGGGGCCGCAGGCCAAGCCCGTGCTCCCGGCAGAAACTCACCATCTGAGCGAGGTTGCGCTCCAGAAGGTCAAGGTCAATCGTCAGCGCAGGCGTAGATAGTTCCCGGTAATGCATCAACAGTTCTCCGTCAGTAGGCAGCAGGCGTCGGCAGCACAGGGATGAGGGGTGAAGGGTAAGAGTTAAGCTAGCTTTACCCTTTACATCTTTGCACCTCTTCGTTATCACTTAGTGCCTATTGCTTCTCGCCTGCGGGCACGAGCGCAATACAATCAATCTCCACTTTGATCTTGGGTAGCATGCAGCCAACCGTCGTTCGGGCCGGCGGGTCGGCCGGGAAAAACTCGCGGAAGACTTCGTTCATTGCCTGGAAATCGTTCAGGTCAGCGAGAAACACTCCCATGCGCACAGCGTTCTTCAATGAAGTGCCGGCAGCTTCCAGAATGGCCGTGATGTTCTCCAGCACTCGGCGCGTCTCGGAACGAATGTCGCCGAGCTCCATCTGATTGGTCTGGGGATTGATCGAGCCCTGGCCGGCGACAAATACAAACCCATGAGCCACGATGGCCTGCGAATAAACACCCAGCGGCTGCGGGGCGTTGGGGGTATGGATTACTGTACGCATGTGTTCTCCAAGCAAGGAATGAGTTCCAAGTTCTAAAGTGCTGAGTTCTAGACTAGCAGGTTGCGGAGTAAGCCTCCAATCGTGTCATCCTAAGCGAAGGATCTGCTTGTGTTTGTTATCAGTGACAAGAGCAGATGCTTCGCTGTGCTCCCTCGAAAGCCAACCAGCCCTGTCATTCTGAGGAGCGAAGCGACGAAGAATCTGCTTCTTTGCCAGAGGAATAGAAAAAGCAGATTCCTCGCTGAGCTCGGAGTGACAGGTAGGCTCAGAGTTCATAACTCAGCACTCATAACTCAGGATTCAGGCGAGTTGCCCTCCGTCCACGAACAGCAACACACCGTTCACGTAGTCCGCGTCACACGACGCCAGAAACGCTGCCGGCCCGGCGACGTCATCTGGCTCGCCCAGCCGGCCGGCCGGAATCAGATTCTCGTACTTCTTCATAAACTTTGCATCTTTAAGCAGGGGTGCGGTCAGCCTGGTGCGAATCAGCCCTGGTCCTACAGCATTGGAATTGATGCCATAGCGTCCAAGCTCGCGGGCCAGAGTTTTGGCTAACAGGTAAAGTCCGGCCTTGGAAGCATTGTAGGGAGCGAGCCCGGCCTCCGCGTCCCAGCTATTCGTGGAAGCCATGAAGACCAGCTTCCCGAAACGGCGCTTAATCATGTGGGGAACCACCGCCCGGGCGGCAAGGAAGGCACCTCTCAAATTGATATCCATTGTCCGGTCCCAGTGCTTTGCGTCGGTTTTCCGAAATGGCAAAGACTCGCCCACGCCAGCTATATACATCAGAACGTCGATACGCTTGTGAAGGCGTACGACGTGAGTAACCAACCGTTCGACATGACGGCGAGCGCGCACGTCGCAGAACCTAGTACTCAGAACACAGCCCGCAGCTTGCGCTTCACGGGCAGCCTGGGACATCATCACTCGGTCGATGTCGCCGACCACCACCTGCGCGCCTTCGCGGGCCAGGCGCAGGGCAGTCGCCCGGCCGATGCCCTGCGCGCCGCCGATGACCAAGGCAACGTAGCCTCGAAACCGATCAGGAATGTACTTCTGGTGCTCCTTCATATAGGGCTGGCGAAAGCAGTGAATCGTGAATGGTGCACTGAGAATAGTGAACGGTGAACTGGAACTCGCAGATCCCTCTCCCTTCAGAATTTACCATTCACCATTCACTCGACCGAAAACCTCTTCCGCATTCCGCTAGGCCACCGGCCGCGTAACCAGTATAATGGCGGGCTCCGGTCGCGTAAAGCCAACGACTGCGCACACCCTCAATCTAATGCGAGTCCCCGAACAAAAATGGATGGACCACCTAGCAATCGTGCGACATGCCGAGTCGGAGCGCAACGTACGCCGAGTGACCGCGCACAAGACCGGCGAGCTCGAGTACGGGAGGGACGTTCGGGATATGGACGTGCCCCTCACCACTCGTGGCGAAAAGCAGGCTGAGGCAACGGGACGCTACCTGAGCAAGAAATTTAAGTTCGATCGGGTGTTCGTATCCCCCTATCTTCGCGCCGTTCAGACCGCGCAGCTGATGTTGAACCCCTTCGCCCACCACCCACGGCTGACCCATGAGGAACGGATTCGCGAAAAGGAGTTTGGGATTCTGGATGGCCTCACTCGCCACGGCATCATCAATCAGTATCCCAACGAATGGAAGCGGCGGGAACGTGAAGGCAAGTATTACTACCGCCCCCCGGGCGGCGAAAGCTACCCGGACGTCGCCCTCCGCGTCCACAGCTTCCTTGGAACCTTGGCTCGCGACTGCCGCAAGCAATCTGTGCTGGTAGTGTGCCATTCCGTTGTGGTGCTGACGTTTCGACGGCTCCTGGAGCGCTTAAGCGAAAGGGAGCTGCTGGCGATTGACCGCGACCCTGAGCTAGAGGTTTGTAATTGCTCAATCACCCGGTACCAGTTCGACCCCGGAGCCGGTGAGAGCGGGCGGCTGGCGTTGCGCGAGTTCAACGGCGTTCACTATCCGGCGGACCTTGCCTCCACCGATGAGTGTCGGCGCAAAGCCCATGTCGATTTTGGATTTTAGATTTTGGGTTTTGGACTGAGCCAATGTGCCTTGTCAGCTGTCATTCATCCGTTGTGCTCGTGGCTCTTGGACCTTTGTTCGTGACTGACCGTCATTAGTGCTCGTTGTTATTCCTGCGTTGTTTCTTTCAAAGCCCTAGCGATGCGCAGTTGCTAAGAGGACGTGCCACAGGCCAACAGCCAAGAACAAAGAACGAAGGACAAAGGACCAATGACAAAGGACCAAGGACAAGGCTTGGAATCCGAAATCCGAAATCAAAAATCCAGAATTCCTCCTGTCGTCCTTCCTCGCGCCATTGGTTACCTCGACTCGACGGCTATCGTGGTGGGCACCATCATCGGCTCCGGCATTTTCCTGGTGCCTCACAATGTCGCCATGCACGTGGGCACTCCTGGCAGCCTTTTCGCCGTATGGGTGGTCGGAGGCCTGCTCTCGCTCGCCGGCGCGCTCTCACTCGCCGAACTCGGCGCCGCACTGCCGGAAGCAGGCGGTGTGTACGTTTATTTACGCGAGGCCTACGGCAAGAGTCTCGCCTTCCTCTATGGTTGGGGCATGTTGGTCGTCATTCATTCCGGCTCTGTGGCCACTCTGGCAGTGGCCTTCGGGATCTACAGCGGAGCGTTTCTGCCGCTAGGCCCGCTGGAGCGCAAACTGCTGGCTTCGGCCGTGGTCGCAGTCTTAACCGCGGTCAACGTGCTTGGCGTCCGCCCGGGCTCAGCGGTGCAAACTCTGTTCACTTTTGCCAAGCTGGCGGGCCTCGCTATCATCGTGGCATCAGCGGTCATTGCACCCGGTGTTCGGCCGCTGACCGCTTCCCTGCCTCTACCCACGCCTCGCACCACGGTCAGCTCCTTTGGAGTCGCGCTCATTGGTGTGCTGTGGGCTTACGAGGGCTGGCATATGCTTTCTTTCACCGCCGGCGAGGTGAAGAATCCAGCGCATGTACTGCCGCGAAGCTTCTTTCTGGGGACTCTGCTGGTCGTACTCGCCTACCTCAGCGCCAATCTTGCCTATCTGAGAGTGTTGACCCTGCCGGCGCTGGCCCAACACCAGAGGGTAGCGGCCACGGCCATGGAGATACTGGTCGGCCCCAGGGGAAGGCTCTTCGTTTCCGCACTGATTCTCTGCTCCATCTTTGGCGCGCTCAACGGAACCATTCTCACAGGCCCGCGCGCCTACTTTGCCATGGCTCGAGACGGTGTGTTTTTCTCCTCCGTGGGCCGTGTGCATCCCCGCTTCCATACTCCCGCTGTTGCCGTGCTGGTCCAGGGCGCACTCTCCATCCTGCTTGCGGTGAGCGGCACTTACGAGCAGCTTTTCACCTACGTGATATTCTCGGCTTGGATCTTCTACGGCGCGGCGGTGATGGCGGTTCTCGTTTTGCGGAGGCAAAGACCGAGCCTCGAACGTCCTTATCGCATCTGGGGCTCTCCCTTCGTCCCTATCGTGTTTGCGCTGGCAGCGCTCGGAATTGTCGTGAACACCTTGCTCACGAAACCGCGCGAGTCGGGTGTTGGCCTAGGGATTATTCTTCTCGGTCTTCCCATTTATTTTGCCTGGAGACGCAAAGAACGGTAGGCGGATTCGCGCGCTGTGATCCAGCCTGCAAGAGCACTGCCCCTTCGCGGGCGTCTTCACGGCTCCTGAGGTGTGACCGCCCATCGGTTCTTGCGCAGAAACTCCTCCACCACGCCGATGTCGCGGGCTTCGCAGAGGAGAAGCCTGCAGACGACGGAGGCCGTTGCCAGCGCAGGGTCTTTTTTTGCGGCGAGCGCGAACAACCGCTGAGCTTCCTTTTTCCTATCCATTTGCCAGAGTTCGAGCGCTTGCAGAAGCTGCATGCGAGACGAGTTCGGATCGACGGCGAGTGCCATGGCGCACTCCGCCAGCGAAGCTTCGAAATCGCGACCCTTCCATAAAGCCATCGCCATCAGGCCGTGACCTTCGGCCGCCTTGGGCTGTGCGGCGATCAAGGCCTCCGCCAGGCTGGTGGCCGCCTTCAAGTCACCACGCCGCAGCAGAGCAAGGCCGAGTTCTTCGCGAGCCGGAAGAAAGTCCGGGGCCAGCCGGGTGACGTTCGTCAGCAGCTCCGTAGCGCGCCCTAAATCGTCGGACAGCAAGCTTGCCAGGCGGTACTGACTGTGCCAGTCGCGTGCGTCGAGGCTAACGGCTTTCTCCAAGAACTTCCTGGCCTCGGCATTTCTACCCGTCTGAAGTAATACTTCGGCTAGAGTCGCGTTGGCGACGGCGGAGTCAGGTGACACGCGCACGGCCTGACGGAATTCCGCCTCGGCCTCCGGCACTTTGTGCTGAAAGATACGCAGTTGTCCCAATTCGAGGTGAGCATCGACATTGGCCGGGTCAAGGCCGATCGCCGACTTTAGTGCTGACTCCGCCTTGTCCTCTTCGCCCTTCGCGAAGTAGGCGCGCCCCAAGGCCACATAGGCCGCAGCTTTTTGCGACGACACCGCGGCCAGCTGTATCGCCTCCTCCGCCTGAGCCACGGGGTCCTGCTGAAGAGGGTAGGCGGAAGGCAGCAAGCAGCAAGCACAAAAGAGAAGTGTGGAAACTGGAAGCTGGAAACTGGAAACTCGAAATTGGATATTCGAAACTCGAAAATCGTCGCCAAGGAGTTCTGTCGCGCCGCTTGCCCGAGTTCCAGCCTCTAATTTCCAATTTCCCGTTTCCATTTTCTTATTTCGAGGGCCTAGTCTGCCGCGCGGATCTGGTCCGGACCGTGAATGACGATCTCTGCCCGTCCGTTATAAAGCGTGATGGGGCCGCGGATTTCTACCTGCCGTCCCCTTAGAGTTTGGAGGTCGCCGAACTTCTCCCGGTCGGAGGAGAAAATGACGCTGGTGAACGGGCAATCCCGATAATCTGCACAGAAATCCATAAATGTATTCGAGGCGCGGGAAGTGAAGACGCGCACAATGCGGCCGGAGACGCACGCCTCTTCACCGATGTGAGAGCCGGCGTCGTGGAAGTCCACGCAGCCTTTGTTTCCGGTCTGGACGGCCGGGGCAGTGCCGCGCGGACTTACACGCCGTAGTGCCAGACGGTACGCTGTGAGAGCACTCAGCGTGGAAGCGGCGAGCACGAGCACCGCGATCATAATCGCCTGCCGGCGCGTCATCGTAGTCGAAAACGGAAACCGGGAACTCGAAACTGGAACTTGGAGGCTCGAAATTCGAGGTGTTTCCATTTTCCAGCTTCTATTTTCAGATTCAGTTCCCTAAGGCCGGCTTGCCGGCGCGTACCCAGGCAGTATACCAAAGCGAGCTGACGAAGGAGGCTGCGGCCTCCAGACGCTTTCGAGCTAGAAGCCCGTCGATCTGGATGAACGCGTGCAGGACCTCAGGATCGAGATAGGTGTGACCATCCAGCGCGATGCGGTCCGCGGCAAAGATCAGTTGGCGCTGATTGTAGCTATCGACGTACTCGCGAAAGATCCGGGCGCGGAGGTCTGGCTCATTGACCGCCGGTTGCGGCTTCAAAACCCAGCCGTCAGCGAGGGCGTTGACGAGCGTGGTCTCGAAGCGGGCGTGGATGCCTGCCTGTCGGGTAAGCTGCCCATCGTAGTTCACCACCGTGTGGAGCGGTTGGGTCAGGTCGCAGGCATAATGTGCCGCAAACACCGCGTCGCGGTCCGCCTCGTTCCAGCGCCGCCGCCGTAGATCCTTGCTGAGCTGCAAGGTGAACTGCTCGATCTGCCACACAGAGTCGCCGTGCGTGAGTTGCCCGTCTGACGGTCCCCGGCGTTGGCCCACGAATTGCACCCTGAATGCGGCAAAGGGATACGAGTCGTAGGCCTCGACCTCCGTGTAGTGGTGCGGGCGCTCTTGGGGATTCTCTCGAGCGACATAATCAGGATCGCTGGCGTGCGCCACGAGATAACCGACGCGCGTCCGAAAGTAGGATTTTAGCGGTTCGGGCAGATTATTGACTGCCGCGGTGTTGACGATGCGATGCCCGCGTTCACCCCAGGCGAGCCCCAGTGGACACGGGAGCACAAGCGCCAGAACCGCCGAAACACAGGAACGCAAACACGCCAAACGGATCGCCATACGCACAGTGTTACCCTGCACGAGCCGAACATCGCTCGCCTCACACTTTCGACTTCGGCCCGCGAAACGGCCAACCGGTTTTGCGTTTCGCCCTTGGAGACAGGCGAGGCTCTCTATGCGACGGTGGGCCAATGCTTCGCCTTTAGGCTCCGAAGATTCTACACCGTTCGAACGTGATAGAGTTTCAATCCCGGGATTTGCTTAAAGTCCTGGTCGAGGGTGAGAATTAGGCAGTTATCGTGACGTTTCGGGTCCACCTTTCCTCAGAGTCTTCCAGTCAACGTCAAACTTCACCTTTCCCTTGAGTGCGATGATCGCCTCCGCGTTGCGGCGCCTCGCGAAATCCTCCAGCGCCCTCCGGACGGCCTCAGTCTTGGTCGCCGCTTTCGTTTCCTGCATCACAACCTTCATAAGGTCATCGTCGATGTTGATCGTCGTTCTGATGTGCCACTGTTATCATACATAATCTTCTGCTTTGTATGCTCATCATAACATCTTGTCTTTCGCGAAGTGGGCATATGCCCAAGTTACATCACTCCGTAGGGCGCACTCCGCGGCCAAGTTCGGCGAAGGCCACTGACATCTTAAAGGCAGCGTAGTAGACTGGTTCCGTATGATAGGGTATCGACTCCTTAGCGGGAGGGGGTCGTTATGGTCAACGCGGTGAAGGAGCTCTGGCCGGAGTTGGCATGGATTGAAAACTCCGAGCTCCGCGCCCAAGTGGCCCACACGTGGGTGAGGGCTTTCGATCTGAGCCCGCTTAAGCCGGAAGACTTGCATAAGATACCCTTCACGCTGCTGGTGCCCGACTGCCCCGTCACTTTCATGCAACATAAGCGTTGCGTGGTGCACATCGCCCGCCGCTCAGCGGAAGCCATGCGTGAATTCATGGGCCACGCGCTGCCTATTGATTTGGATACGGTGATTGCCGGCGCCATTCTGGCCGATGTGGGGAAGCTCTTGGAGTACGAGAACGTGGAGGGCAAGACACGCCAGAGCAAGCGAGGCGAATTCCTGCGTCACCCCTTCACCGGCGTCGGGCTGGCCATGGAGTGTGGTGTCCCTGACCGCGTCTGCCACATCATCGCGGCACATGCTGCCGAAGGGGACTTGGTGAAGCGTAGCACCGAAGCGACCATCGTCCATCATGCGGATTTCATGGCCTATTTGCCGTTTAAGAAATAGGGAGTAGCGAATAGAGAGTCGGGAAACCCTACTACCCACTCTTGACTCCCTCGTTTGACATGGCTCCATCCAATCCAACCCTGACCGCGAAGATGGCCCAGTGGGCCGCTGGTCTGAAGTTCGAGCAGCTTTCGCAGGAGGCCGTGCATCAGGCGAAGCGCTTTCTACTTGACTCGTTGGGCTGTGCTCTGGGTGGCTATTTGCAGCACGATGTGCGCATCGTTCTTCAGGTACTAAACGAGCTCGCCGGACCGGGTTCGGCCACCGTGATCGGAGAGGGCAGGAGGACAGACCCGGTCTCTGCCTCGCTCGCCAACGCCCTTATGATCCGCGTGATGGATTACAACGACGTTTATTGGAAACAGGACCCTTCCCACCCTTCCGATATCTTTCCCGCCGCCATCGCCTGCTCGGAGCGTGCCGCGAGCGACGGTCGGGAGCTGATCGTGGGCCTGGTGTTGGGACATGAGTTCGAGATGCGCTTCTGCGAGGCGGCCTTCCCCGGCATCCGGGAACGCGGCTGGCACCACGCCACCCTGACTGCCTTCGTCTCCCCCATCGTCGCGGGACGCGCTCTCCACCTCGGCTGGGAACAGATTCAACACGCCATCGGCATCTCGGCCAGCCGCCACTGCTCACTGGGCGCCGTGACTGCGGGTAGGCTCACCATGATGAAGAATACCGTTGACCCCATGGCCACACAGAGCGGTGTGCTCGCGGCCCTGCTGGCGGAGAAGGGCTACACCGGCCCGGAGCACGTGGTGGACGGCAAAGAGGGGCTGACGCATTGCTTCGGCCCGGAGTGGAAGCTGAGTGTCCTAGTGGATGGGCTGGGTGATTCGTGGCGGATTACGCAGTGCGGCATGAAGGCGTTTCCGACGGAGGCGTTGACCCACGCACCCATCTCCGCCGTGCTCGACCTCGTGCACCAGCATGACCTCAAGCCGGAGCATGTCGACAAAATTCATATCCGGTCGCTCGCTCGCGCCGCCGACATCCTGGCGGATCCCACTAAATACGACCCGCGCACCAAGGAGACGGCCGACCATTCCCTGCCCTACGTCATCGCTGCCGCGCTCGCGGACCGGCAGGTGACTCCGCTTCAGTTTACGCCGGGGAAGATCATGGATTCGACGATTCGCGCCCAGTTGAAGAAGATCGAAGTGGTGGCCGATCCTGAGATCGAGGAGGCTTTTCCCGCCCTGCAGCGCGTCATCGTCAGCATCCGCACTACGGATGGGCGCGAGTTCACACGCCAGTTAGACTATCCGAAGGGCGACCCGCGCAACCCGCTTTCCGACCGCGAGGTGGAGGAGAAATTCGAAGCTCTGGCAGAGCCGGTCCTCTCCCAGGCGGCGCGCCGTAGGGTCATCGACGCAGTGTGGAGCCTTGAGAAGCTCGGGTCGGTCAGCGAGTTGATGCAGACGGTGAAGGCAGAACCAGTAGCGAATAGCGAGTAGCGAGTCGGGAGTCGGGACAAAGTCTCCGAAGTTTTTCCCCTACTTCCTACTCACGATTCGCCTCACGATTCGCCTACTCTCAGGGGGTTTGTTATGGGACAGACCATCGTCGAGAAGATTGCTCAAATTCACTTGGCGGAAGGGCCAAATCGACCCCTGCGCGCCGGCGATTTCGTCTCTATTCGCCCGCGCCATGTGATGACCCACGACAACACTTCGCCGGTCATGAAGAAGTTCAGAGCCATCGGCGCCAAGCGAATCAAGGATACCTCTCAGCCCGTGTTTGCTCTTGACCATGACATTCAGAACCAGGCGGAGGAGAACCTCAAGAAGTATCGCGCTATCGAGGCCTTCGCGCGCGAGCAAGGTGTGGACTTCTATCCCGCCGGCACCGGCATTGGCCACCAGATCATGGTGGAGAAAGGATACGTGAAGCCGGGCTGGTTCGTGGTAGCCTCGGACTCGCACTCCAACATGTACGGCGCCCTGGGTGCCGTCGGAACTCCGGTCGTCCGCACCGATGCCGCCGCTATCTGGGCTACGAGCGAGTTCTGGTGGCAGGTTCCTCGCAGCATTCACGTTGTGCTGGAAGGCAAGCTCCCGCCCGGGTCGACGGGCAAGGACGTCATCATTACCCTCTGCGGGCTGTATAACAACGATGAAGTACTGAACGCGGCGGTGGAATTTACCGGGCCCGGCGTCGCTACCCTAACCATAGACGAACGTTTGAGCATCTCCAACATGACCACGGAGTGGGGGACGCTGGTGGGGTGGTTCCCGGTTGATGACAGAACGATTGCTTACTTGAAGGCGCGTCAGGCGGAACTGAGGGTGCAAGGGATTGAGCGTATCAGCGATGACGAGCTCGAGGGTTGGATCAAGAATGCGCCGCAGGCGGACACTGACGCCGCGTACGCTGCCCGCATCACGCTGAACCTCGATGAAGTCGCACCTCACATTTCCGGGCCCGACACGGTGCAGGTGATGGCTTCCTTGGCGGATATCGAACCGCAGCGTGTGCGTATTCAGAAGGCCTACCTTGTATCGTGTGTGAACTCGCGCTTGGAAGACCTGGAGGCGGCAGCCCGCGTCGTCGCGGGCAAGAGAATCGCTCCCGGTGTGAGGTTCTATCTGGCCCCAGCCAGCCGCGCGGTCCAGGAGGAAGCCGAACGTCGTGGGGTCTGGCAAACGCTGCTCGATGCCGGCGCCATCACCTTGCCAGCGGGCTGCGGCCCGTGCATCGGTCTCGGCACAGGCTTGCTCGAACCCGGCGAGGTCGGCATCTCCGCCACAAACCGCAACTTCAAGGGGCGCATGGGCTCGCGTGACGCCCAGTGTTACCTGGCGAGCCCCGCAGTCGTTGCCGCCTCCGCCATCGCTGGCTATATCTGCGGGCCGAACAAGGCAGCGGCAGGAAGCCCCGCCCGGCATTACATGGAGCTTGCACCTCACGCAGGCCCCGCCGAGAGGGTGGAGATCCTTCCAGGCTTTCCGAGTGAAGTGCGCGGCCGACTGGTGTTCCTGCCGCAGGACAATCTCAACACTGACGGCATCTACGGCAAGGACTACACTTACCGGGACGACATGACGCGAGAGATGATGGCCAAGGTCGTGATGGAAAACTACGACCCGCAGTTCCCGAGGCTCACCCGCGCAGGCGATGTGGTGGTGGGCGGCTTCAACTTTGGCACCGGCTCCAGCCGCGAGCAGGCCGTTACCGCGCTCCTCGCCAAGGGCATTCCGCTGGTCATCGCCGGCAGCTTCTCGCAGACTTACTTGCGGAACGCTTTCAACAACGGGTTTCTCTGCGTGGAGGTCCCTGAGCTGGTCGCGCGTCTTCGGCAGCTCTTTCGAGACCGAGTCAGTACGGATCGGACCATTATCCCCGGCGACGAAGTCCATATCGACTTCACGACCGGAACGATCGCCTACCGTAGTGCGTCCTTCCACTTTCCACCGCTAGGCACGGTGCCGCAGTCGCTGGTGATTGCCCATGGAGTGGAAAACCTGGTTTCCAAGCGACTGGGATTGCATTGACGACCCTCACCGGTAACGGATGGTGGCCAAGGAAGCGTGTCCTCGCCTCGCTGCTGCTTGTTTTAGCTAGGGTCCTGGTTGGTCCGGCTTGCCGTGCCGCGCAGGATAGCGGTGCCGCACGAGACCAATGGCAGCGCCCTCAAGAGGTGATGGACGCTCTCGGCATAAGGGCAGGCACCGCGGTCGCGGATGTGGGGTGCGGCTCAGGATACTTCACCTTCAAGCTCGCCACACGCGTCGGCCCACAAGGTGAAGTGTATGCCGAGGATATCGATGAGAAGGAAGTGGCCGGCATTCGCCGCCGAGTGGAGGCCGAAGGACTGACGCAGGTCCGGTCGATTGTGGGCGCGGCCGACGATCCCGGGCTACCCGCTGCGAGCTTGGACGCCATACTGGTGGTCAACTCTTATCACGAGTGGCGAGAATACGCTAAGATGCTGCAGCATCTCTCAGGAGCCCTCAAGCCTGGCGGATTGCTGGCCATAATCGACGGCGTGGCGGAAGCGGGAAAGCCCCGCACCGAATATTATTCGCGCCACCGCATGCCGGAGGAGATCGTTCGCGAGGACGCGGCGCGCGAGGGATTCCGCTTTCTGCGAAAGGAGCCCGGGTTTCTTCGGCCTGACCAGAAGAAGGATTTCTATTTCCTGATTTTCGAGAAGCCGCAGCTCCACTCCCTGCTGAAACCCAAGTAACCGAAGGGGTTCTCAACACTAGAGCATGAAAGCAGGCGCTGCTGAGGCGAAGGAACGTGCACGAATTATCGATCGCCGAGAGTATCCTCGACCTCGCCGTAGAAGAAGCTAAGAAGCGCAACTCCACTGCCGTTGTAACCATCAAGCTACGCCTGGGGGAGTTTACCGGAGTGGCGCGCGAGGCGCTGGAGTTTGGGTTCGAAATCGCGAGGCAAGACACACTCGCCGAAAGGGCGGTGTTGGAAATCGAGGTTGTGCCCTTGAAGACGAGATGCCCGCTATGCGGGCTGATCGGCCGACCCATCGATGATTTCTGTTTGCTCTGCGCTGCCTGCGGAAGCCCGATGGAAATCATCTCTGGCCGCGAAATGCAGGTGGAGTATTTGGAACTTGCGGAGGCGGAACAATCCGCCATAGTGACAGGTGACGAGTGAAAAGTTTGTCACTTGCCTTGAGGAGAGCTTATGGAGCGCGTCTCGCTGCTCACCGATGTGCGTCGTACTAACGACGAGGTTGCTGCCGAGAATCAGGCCATCTTTCGGTCTATGGCAACACTGACCGTCAACCTGATGTCAGCTCCTGGCGCCGGCAAGACGACGGTGCTCGAGAGCACCATCCTGCGTCTCGGGAGCCACTACCGGCTCGCCGTCATCGAAGGCGACTTGCAGACCTCCATTGATTCGGAGAGAATTCTCGCCCTCGGAGTGCCGGCCCATCAGATTACGACCGGAACGGTCTGCCACCTCGACGCGCGCATGGTGCGGAAAGCCATCGCCGAGTTCCCGCTCGAGCGCGTGGATGTGCTCTTCATCGAGAACGTTGGCAACCTGGTCTGCCCGGCGGAGTTCAATCTGGGTGAGGATCTGCGCGTTATCGTTTACAGCGTGGTCGAAGGCGTGGAGAAGCCCAAGAAGTACCCGTTGATGTTCCACAAGGCGGACGCGGTCCTGCTGAATAAAATTGATTTGATCCCCTATGCGGGGGTGGAACTGGAAGAGCTCCGGAAGAATGTAATCGAGGTGAACCCGCGCGCTGCCATCTTCCCGATTTCCTGCCGGACCGGCGAGGGTTTGGAGATGTGGACACAGTTTCTCACCGTTCGCATTGGCGCGCACAAAGCCACGGCGACAGAGTCTGTGTGAAAATGTCGGTTCGGGGCAGAGCGGCTTTGCCGCCCGCTGTGCGGAAGGCCTGTGGCCTTCCGGGACGCAAACGCCTTGATTTCTATACCGTCTCTCCGCTTGGAAAAGCTGGGGCCTTTCCGCACAGCAGTCGGCGCAGCCGCTGGAGAAGGCAGTTGTCACACCGACGCGACACCCGGCAGAGTCTTCTAGCGCGGCCTCACTTTTCTCGGTGCACGGGTCTCGAAAGTCCACCCCAGGGTGAGGGCATTGCACGCAGATGAAAATCGTTGACTCTCATCACCACCTGTGGGACACCGAATGGCTGCCTTACACATGGACGCGCAACCGTCCGGCGTTCAATCGTAGCTTTCGTCTCTCGGACTACCTGCAGGCGGTCGAGCCTGTGGAGCTGGAGCATTCCGTCCATGTAGAGGCGGACGTGGACGAGCCCTTCATCCTGCAGGAGACGCGCATGATTCTAGCCTTGGCGGAGCAGGACAATCCCATCCAGGGAGTGGTGGCGGGGGGCAGGCCGGAAAAGGACGGCTTCCGCGCTTACCTGGACCAGATGGCGGGCCATCCCAAGCTCAAAGGCGTGAGACGCATCCTGCATACGGAGCCGGATGCGGTGGGACAGTCGCCGCTATTCGTCCGGAACGTGGCGCTGCTTAGTGAGTACGATCTGTCTTTCGACCTTTGCGTGTTGGCGCGGCAATTACCGATCGCCATCCGGCTAGTGGAACATTGTCCGGCGGTTTCCTTCATTCTCGACCACTTCGGCTACCCGCTGATCCGCGAGAAAGTCATGGACCCCTGGCGCGAGCTCATCCGGACACTGGCGGGCTTTCCCAACGTCGTGGCCTGCAAAATCTCCGGAGTCCTCGCTAACGTCGACCCAGAGCACTGGGATCCGGAAGACCTGCGCCCCTATTTCGATCACCTGGTTGAGTGCTTCGGCTGGGAAAGGGTGATGTTTGGCAGTGACTGGCCGGTGTGCACGCTGGCCACAACGTTCCAAGGGTGGGTGGACACCATATTGTTTCTGACTCAAGCTCGCACTGAATCGGAGCGTCGTCTATTATTGAGTGATAATGCCAAGAGAGTTTATAAGATATATAATAACATCTAGTACCTATGGGTTTCCATAACGCTTCAGCACGTAACCCGTCACCTCCGCCTCGAAGCGGGGATAAGCCAGTTGCAGCTCCTCTTGGAGAATCGAGCTGAACGTGGGCTTGGAGGCCATGAGCTTCAACATCTGGCGGATTTCCACCATGCCGTACGTTTCACGCAAGTACTCGAGAGCGGCGAGAGATTTCGCGTAGGCCTTTTTTGCCTGCAAATCCGGAAGGTTCATGAAAGAGCCCTCGAGCGTCGAATAGGGCGGAGTGTCGCCGGCGGCCATGAACCGCGCCAGTTCAGCCCCAAACAACTCCGTCTTCCTCCCTTCCTCAAGCTGTGCTAAGCCCTCGTTGAACCACTGCGGGCAGCGCCCCAGCGTTTCCTGACGGATGAAGGAATGAGTGAGCTCGTGCTTCAGCACAGAGGCCAGTTCCGGAGTCACCGACTGCAGGCCGGACACGGGAATGCGAAGCTTGCCGTCGTTCACCGCCCCCGCCCAATTCGGAGAGCGGGTGATATCGCGAAACGCCTGGTTGGGATAGAGCAGCACGGTGATCGTCTCGCGAGGGTAAATGTCCAGGTCCTGCTCGAGTTCCTGGAAGATGTCCTCGAGTTTACTCACCACCTCGTTGCCCAGGGCTTTCACTTCACCCTCGTCGTAGCGCAACAGGAAGTGCTGGCTGCGCAGTTCCTGGTATCCGCCTGACCAGTCGCTTTCCCGCTGGGCTTTTTCCACGGCTTCTCGGACGCTGGGGTTCTCCTGAATAGCCCGTGCCTGGTTCCATTCCCGGATGGCCTGGTCCAGATCGTTCATGGCGTAGTAAGCGGAACCTAGCAGCAACGGGATGTCGCGGTTCTTGGGGTCGCGGTCCTGCGCGGGCAGCAGTAACTCGATGGCCTGCCAAGGGCGGTCCTGTTTCACCAGCAGGTAGCCAAGAGTCGCCGTCAGCGCCGGGTCGTTCTCAACCAGCCTCAACGCTTGCTGGCACTTTTCAATCGCCCCCTCCGGATCACCTCGACTAGCAAGGAAGCTTGCAGCTTCCTGATAAGCTTTCGCCAGCGCCCTGCGGTTCTCAGGTGTGGGTTTGTCCTCCAAAGCGTGGTCGAGCTCCCGCAGATAGCCATCGTTGATCTGGTTTTGGCGGACGACCAGGGAGCCGATCTCTGAACCTGGTGTCGCTTGAGGAGCGTCGGGAAGCGGCAGATCGCGCCGCGGTATTTTTGGCCTGACAGTCGACTCCGTTGGGGGTTGGATGGTCTGAGCGGACTTGTCGATATGATCGACAAGGTCCATAGGGATGGTGAACTCGCCCTGCGCTGCCTCGTAAGTGACCTGCTTGCCGTCCTCATGTGTGGAGTCGGCAACGATCTTATTGCCGTTTTTCAGGTAGATCACATCCGACCACAGAACCTGTGGCACGGCGGCCAAGCCAAATCCCAGCGCGACGAACAGAGAGAGACTCCGCCACGCGAACCGGTCGGCGTC
>Ga0306920_100002456_pt1 | contig 23442 bp, 26 predicted proteins | sample flu12Cox44000170_FD_204666 | JGI IMG/M metagenome (GOLD analysis project Ga0306920, IMG submission 204666) | Lab enrichment of tropical soil microbial communities from Luquillo Experimental Forest, Puerto Rico - flux4day.12C.oxic.44.000.170 (v2)... | ecosystem: Environmental > Terrestrial >...
CGATGGAGGACGGCACGATCGTCGGCCGCAAGGCGGTGATGGGCGCGCTCTCGCTCTATCTCGACTTCATCAACCTCTTCTTGTTCCTGTTACGCTTCCTCGGCGACCGCCGCTGAGCGACCGCAACGAATGAAGTGACGGCGGCGCCTCGGCGATGAGCCGGGGCGCCGTCGCGCTATGTCGAGCCAGACAGCGCAACACGAAGGGGCTATCATTCCCGCCGTCCCTCGGCTCCTTCATGATCGCTATCCCCATTCGTCCCGCCGAATCGCGCGATCTCGCAGCAATCACCCGCATCTACGATCACGCAGTACGACATGGCACCGCATCATTCGAGATCGAGCCGCCCGATGCGCGCGAAATGGCGCGCCGGTATGAGGCACTTCGCACCGGCGGCTACCCGTATCTAGTGGCGGAACTTGACGGCGAGATCACGGGCTACGCCTATGCCGGCCCCTATCGCGCGCGCCCGGCTTATCGCTGGAGTGTGGAAGATTCGATCTACATTGCCCCGGCATCGCACCGCCGCGGCATCGGCCGGGCACTTCTCGAACGGCTCATTGCCGAGGCCGAAGCCGGCGGCTTCCGGCAAATGATCGCGGTGATTGGGGACACCGCCAACGCGGCCTCGATCGAACTGCATCGCGTCGCCGGCTTCCGGTTGGTCGGCACGTTCGACAATGTCGGCTTCAAGTTCGGCCGCTGGCTCGACAGCGTCTTGATGCAGCGCCCGCTTGGAACCGGGGCGACGAAGATGCCGTCACTTATGCCCGCAATCAGGACGCCACGACGCTGAGCGACCGATCGATCGCCCGCAGCACGGGGTCAAGCTCGTGGCCACGGCGCACGATGAGGCCGGTCGCGGAGATCACGCTGTAGGCGCCTTGCCGGCGCGCGAGCTTCGGACTTTTCTCGATGCGGTAGACGGGAACCTCCGCAGCGCGGCGGAACACGGAAAATACCGCGCGGTCCTTCAGGAAATCGATTGCGTAATCACGCCATTCGCCGGCGGCAACTTTGCGACCATAGAGGCCGAAAATGCGGTTGAGCTCGCGCCGGTCGAAGGTCACTCGGGCTGGGGGAGCGAGGGACGAAGGAGCGGGGGCCTCGCCCCCGTGGAACTGGCTCGGCTCAGTATCGCCGTAGCTCATTCGGCGCCTCCGTGTGATCGATCGAATGGAACAATGATTGCGCCGGATGCAGGCATCGGCAAGAGGGAATGCATGCCCAATCGCGCGGTCACGCGACTGCGACATAGTGACAGCCGGTCATCACGGATTCGTTAATGGAATCATAATGCTGCCCAATTGCCGTCAAGCACGCGCCAAGCTGAAATGCGAACGAGGAGATCGTTGCCTCAGGGCCCGATCATGCCTTTGAGCACCGGATTTCCAGCCCCCCAGCCCCCCGGAGTTCGAGGTGGATCGGGCCCGCTCAGTAGTAGTCATGAGTAGAGAGCGTAAGGTTGAGTTCCAGTGACTAAAGGGCCGGCCCCAAGCCGGCCCTTTTTTCTCGGGCGGCGGCTGACACTGGACAAAAGGAAATGGGAGGCGACACGCCTCTTCGTTGTGCGTTGTCGGTCGTTATGGATTTACTGAATTGCCGCCAGCGTCGCGCCGAGGATCGCCTTGGGCTTTTCCGTCGTGCCGCTCTGCACCAACACGGCAGCTTCATCGACGCTTCCACCCTTGAGCGTCTGCACTGGGACGGTCCACGAATTGGCCTTTCCACTCCAGTCGCCGAGCTTGATCCAGCGCCGCACAACGTTGTGATAGGTGATCGTGCGGCCTTTATTCTCGCCGCGCCCAATCGCAATGCTCGCTGCCCTGACCAGTCCGAACAACCAAACTTCGCCGCCGGTGTGAGTGCCCGCAACGTCCGGCACCGTGACGTTGAGTCGCCCGTCGGCGACGGTGAGCGTCGGCGCCAAGGACATTGCGCCTTTCTTTCGGCTCGCGGCAATGGCGACCTCGATGGCGGCCTTGTCGCTGCCCAGAGCGTGCAAGATGCCGTTCACCACCACCTGCGGCGTGTACACCTGACCGTCGCCGCGCGCATGCGCATAAGCCTTCTGCCGGGCGCTGTTGCGAGAATCGGCGAGCGTATCCTTCCAGCCGAGATAGTCCCAGTAATCGACCGGCACGCTCACCGCAACGAGAGAGCGATCAGCCGTCAATTCGCCAAGGAGCTTGTCGGCCGGTGGGCAGGATGAGCAGCCTTGGCTCGTGAACAGCTCGACGACGGCACGCGGCTCGGCCTGGGCGAAGGAATCCGTTGGGAAAGAACAAATGACGACCGCCGCGTAGGCGAGGCAAAAACGTACCATCGCAATCCTTCCCCGCCGCACTAGGTCCAGTCGCCCCTCCTCGATGGAGTCATAGGCAGGCGCGCGATCACCCGCCACTCAATTCGAGGTGAGCCGGCAGCCGTTTTTAGGCGGCCACCAGGTGCCGCAGCACGTAGTGCAATATGCCCCCGTGCTTGAAATAGTCGAGTTCGTCCAGCGTATCGATACGGCAGACCAGCGGGACGCGCTTGAGCCCGCCGTCCGCGGCGACGATCTCGGCGATCATGCGCTGGCGCGGCTTCATCTCGCCGTGGAGCCCGCGGATCGTCACCTGCTCGTCTCCCCTGAGACCGAGCGATTGCCACGATGTGCCTTCCTCGAAGCACAGCGGCAGCACGCCCATCCCGATGAGATTGGAGCGATGGATGCGCTCGAACGATTGGGTGATCACTGCTCGCACGCCGAGCAGGCCAGGTCCCTTGGCGGCCCAATCGCGCGAGGAGCCGCTGCCGTATTCTTTGCCCGCGAAAACGACGAGAGGAATTTTATCGTTCTTGTAGCGCATGGCGGCTTCGTAGATCGACATGCGCTGGCGTGACGGGTAGTGTACGGTCACGCCACCTTCGACGCCCGGCACCATCTGGTTCTTCAGACGAATATTGGCAAAGGTGCCGCGCATCATCACTTCATGATTGCCGCGGCGGGTACCGTATTGATTGAAATCGGCCGGCTTTACCTTGTGCTCGATAAGGTACTTGCCCGCAGGCGAATCGATCTTGATCGAGCCAGCTGGCGAGATGTGATCGGTGGTGATCGAGTCAAGCAGCAGGCACAACACGCGCGCATCGACAATGTCGGTGAGCGGCGCGGGGTGTCGCCCCATGCCGACGAAATAAGGCGGATTCTGCACGTAGGTCGACTTCTTGTCCCATGTGTAGGTCAAACCTCCTTTCACGTTGATGCCGCGCCAATTGGAGTCGCCCTTGAAAACGTCGGCGTATTTCTTGGCAAACATCTGTTTGCTCAGCGTCTTGCGAATGACGCCGCTGATCTCGCGGCTCGACGGCCAGATGTCCTTGAGGAAGACCTTCTTGCCCTTCTTGTCGAGGCCGAGCGGCTGCTTCACGAGATCGGAATACATTGAGCCTGCGAGCGCATAGGCAACCACCAGCGGCGGCGAAGCGAGATAATTCGCACGCACATCGGGGTTGACGCGACCTTCGAAGTTGCGATTGCCGGAGAGCACGGCGGCGGCGACAAGATCCTTGTCGTTGATCGCCTTGGAAATCTCCGGCGCGAGCGGACCGGAATTGCCGATGCAAGTGGTGCAGCCGAAGCCGACGAGGTTGTAGCCGAGCTTGTCGAGATCCTTTTGCAGCCCGGATTTATCGAGATAGTCGGCGACAACCTGCGAGCCTGGTGCCAGCGACGTTTTCACCCACGGCTTGACGGTCAAGCCTTTCGCCACTGCCTTGCGCGCGAGTAGCCCAGCCCCGACCATCACGTTCGGGTTCGAAGTATTCGTGCACGAGGTGATAGCGGCAATGACGACGTCGCCATGGCCAAGATCGTGCTGGCGGCCTTGCACCGCTACCCGCTTTGACGAACCCGCCTTGGAGAAGCTCTTGTCGAGAGATGTGGCGAGGGAGGGATGGAGATCGAAGATCTCCTTGCCCCCGTCGCCGCCTTTGTTGAACTCTTTCTCCATGGCCAAAGCAAAGCCCGCCTTGACGTCCCTGAGCGCCACCCGATCCTGGGGGCGCTTGGGTCCGGCGAGCGAAGGCTCCACCTGCGACAATTCGAGCTTAAGAACGTCGGTGAAGATCGGGTCAGGCGTCGACTTGGTGCGGTACATGCCCTGCGCTTTGGTATAGGCAGCAACCAAAGCGACGTGCGCCGCGAGGCGGCCGGTATCCGTAAGGTATTTCAGCGTATCGTCGTCGACCGGGAAGAAGCCGCAGGTCGCGCCGTATTCCGGCGACATGTTGCCGATGGTGGCGCGATCGGCAACGGAGAGATTGGCAAGACCGGGGCCGAAATATTCGACAAATTTGCCGACGACGCCGCGCTTGCGCAGCATCTGGGTGACGGTGAGCACGAGGTCGGTAGCAGTGACACCTTCCTTGAGCTTGCCGGTGAGCTTCACGCCGATAACTTCTGGTAGCAGCATCGAATAGGGTTGACCGAGCATGGCAGCCTCGGCCTCGATACCGCCTACGCCCCAGCCAAGCACGGCGAGACCATTGACCATCGTGGTATGCGAATCGGTTCCGACCAACGTATCTGGATAGGCGACATCCATCACGACCGGCTTGCCGTCGATTTTGACCTTGTCCTTCTTGCTCCACACCGTCTGCGACAAATATTCCAGGTTGACCTGATGGCAGATGCCGGTACCAGGCGGCACGACGCGGAAGTTGTCGAAAGACTTCTGCGACCATTTGAGGAATTCGTAACGCTCCCGGTTCTGGCGGTATTCCTCTTCGACATTCCTCTTGACCGCATTGTTGCTGCCGAAGAACGTAACCGCCACCGAATGATCGCAGACCAGATCGACTGGAACGAGCGGATTGATCTTCTTCGGATCGCCGCCGAGCATCTTCATGGCGTCTCGCATGGCGGCGAGATCAACCACTGCCGGCACTCCGGTGAAGTCCTGCATCAACACGCGCGCGGGACGAAAAGCGATCTCGCGTTCGGACGTCTTGGTTTTGAGCCACTGGGCGACCGCCTGAATGTCTTCCTTGGTGATCGAGCGGCCGTCTTCATTGCGTAGCAGATTCTCCAGCAGCACCTTCATGGAGAACGGCAGCCGCGAGATGCTCTTGAGACCGTTCTTCTCCGCGGCCGGCAAGCTGTAATAGGCGTAGGTTCTGCTGCCCACTTTAAGGGGTCTGCAACAACGAAAGCTGTCGAGTGACGTCATAGATAGGGTCCCATCCAACCGGGAGAGGAGCGGCTCGAGGGTAGGAAGCTACCGGAAGCGCCTCCCCGTCACCCGGCGCGCGTCCAGCGCTGGTTGATAGGGGGCGCGGGACGATGGCTTATAGGGTCTTTTTTTGTGCCATTCCAGAAAATCGACGCTCGCCAACAACATGGGCATAGAATCACGGTTTTTTCCGCTTCCGCTTCCGGCAAGAGGCGCCGTCCATAGGGGTGCTGGCGCTGGGAAGTTTGGCTCGAGCCTGAGCCTCCAAGGCCGTTCGTCGGGGGCCCGCCGGTGATCCGGCTCCTGGGGTCAAATCTCGCCTGCGTCAGAGGGGGCCGCGAGGTCTTTCGCGGACTTAGCTTTAGCGTGGATGCGGGCGAAGCACTCCTCGTGACAGGCCCCAATGGAGCGGGCAAATCCTCTCTGCTGCGCATGGTGGCGGGCCTGCTGCGGCCGCAGCAGGGACGGCTCGAGTTCGAGGGATGTGATTCGGAGCTGACACTGGGCGAACAGGCGCACTATCTGGGCCACCAAGACGCACTGAAGCCGTCGCTCTCGGTGCGCGAGAATCTCGGCTTCTGGACGGCGCTTCTCGGGGGTAAAGGGAGCCAGATCGACCTTGCGCTTGCCGCCCTCGGTCTCGACGGGCTCGCGCAGCTACCCGCGACCTATTTGTCCGCCGGACAAAGGCGCCGCCTTGCGGTCGCACGTTTGCTCGCGGTCGAGCGGCCGATCTGGCTGCTCGACGAGCCGACTTCCGCGCTCGACGCCGCGGCGCAAGCGATCCTGGCCGATATCATGCGCGCGCACCTCTCCGGCCGCGGCCTCATTCTCGTGGCCAGCCATGGCCCGATCGGATTGGACGGAGCCAAGGAACTGCGCCTAGGCGAGCGGCCGCATCAACGGACGCAGCCGCCGTGACCGCGCTCTCCGCGCTTCTCGCCCGCGACCTGCGGCTCGCCGTGCGCGTCGGCGGCGGTGCGTTGATCGGCGTGCTGTTCTTTCTCATCGTCGTGACGCTGGTGCCGTTCGCCATCGGTCCCGATCTCGCCCTGCTCGCGCGCATTGGGCCAGCAATCCTATGGCTCGGGGCATTGCTCGCGAGCCTGCTCGCCCTCGACCGCCTACTTGCAATGGATCAGGAGGATGGCTCGCTCGACCTGATCCTGACAGCCCGGGTACCGCTCGAGCTTGCCGTGGCCGCCAAAGCGCTCGCGCATTGGCTTACCACCGGCGTGCCGCTGATCATCGCCGCGCCGCTACTCGGCCTTCTGCTCAATCTCGACCCGAAGGCAACGGCCGCGGTTGCACTCACCTTGCTCGCAGGCACGCCCGCGCTAACCTTCACCGGCCTCATCGGGGCGGCTCTCACGGTTGCGTTGCGGCGCGGTGGTCTGCTGCTGGTGATCCTCGTCCTGCCGTTGACGGTTCCCGTGCTGATCTTCGGCGTCGCAGCCTCGAACGCAGCGATCATCGGGCCGGTACCGTTTGGCACGCCGTTCAGTATTCTGTGCGCGCTGACGCTGATAAGTCTGGTGATCGGCCCGCTGGCCGCCGCCATCGCCCTGCGGCAAGGACTGGACTGAGCGCGGCGTCGCATGACACGAAGGGCGCAAAGCGAGCGCTTCGCCGCATTGCTGCCGGCGCAGCCCGCAATTAGGTACGAAGCACTGAGACTCACAATGAGCCTGATCGAGCTTGCCAATCCGTCCCGCTTCCTGGCTCTTACCGGGCGCGCATTGCCGTGGCTTTTGGCGGCAACTGTGCTGGCGTTTGCCTTCGGCATCAGCCAGATCTACTTCGCGCCCGACGACTATCAGCAGGGCGCCACCGTAAAGATCATGTTCATTCATGTGCCAGCCGCGTGGCTTGGCGTTTTCGCTTGGGTGTTGATGAGCGTGGCCGCCCTCGGCACGCTGGTCTGGCGCCATCCGCTCGCCGACGTTGCCGCCAAGGCTGCGGCGCCGATTGGTGCAGCGTTTACGCTGATGTGCCTTGTCACAGGATCGCTGTGGGGCCGGCCGATGTGGGGAACCTACTGGGTCTGGGATGCGCGGTTGACCTCGGTACTGGTCCTGTTCCTGATGTATCTCGGCGTGATCGCGTTATGGCGCACGATTGACGACCCCGCGCAGGCTGCGCGTGCGGCGGCGGTTTTGACGCTGGTGGGCGCGATCAATATCCCGATCATCAAGTTCTCAGTGGATTGGTGGAACACGCTGCACCAGCCGGCCTCAGTTCTCCGCCTCGGCGGATCGACAATCCACCCCGCGATTCTCGATCCGCTCATCGTCATGGCCGTCGCATTCACGCTGTTATTTCTGACGCTACACCTGGCCGCCATGCGCAACGAGATCATGCGACGACGCGTGCGCACGCTGATGATGCTGCAGGCGGGCGCCCGGGTCCGGCCGTGACGATGAATCTTGGTCCGCATGCCACATTCATCGTGACTGCCTATGCCGCGGCGATCGCAATCATTGCGGGATTGGTCGCGTGGATCATGCTCGACCGCCGGCATTTGATGCGCATGCTCGACGACTTCGAAAGGCAGGGGATGACCCGGCGCTCCGGCCGCGTTGAGGGGGAGGAAGTGCTGAAGTGATGGAAACGAGCGTGGTTGAAAACCATACAGCGGCATGGCGGCGGCGGATACTGGTGCTCATCCCGCTCGTCGCATTCCTCGCCGTTGCCGCACTGTTCGTATTGCGGCTCGGCGCCGGCGATCCTTCACGTATCCCCTCGGCCTTGATCGGACATCCAGCCCCGCGGACCGATCTGCCGCCGCTTCCCGGGCTCGAGCGCGACGGAAAGGCGGTGCCCGGGCTAGACAGTGCGCACTTTCGGGGCCAAGTGACGGTGCTCAATGTCTGGGCCTCATGGTGCGTGCCATGCCGCGAGGAGGCGGCATTGCTCATGGCGCTGTCGGCGGATCGGCGCGTGCGGGTCGTCGGGATGAATTACAAGGACCAGCCCGATAATGCGCGGCGCTTCCTCGGCCGGTATGGTAATCCGTTTGCCGCCAACGGGACCGACGGCAACGGCCGCGCAGCCATCGAATGGGGAGTGTATGGGGTGCCGGAAACCTTCATTATCGGCCGCGATGGTCGCATCACCTACAAATTGATCGGACCGGTGACGCCTGAGAATCTCGAGACGGCCTTGAAGCCCGCCATCGAGAAGGCGCTCACCAATTCATGACTACCGCTCTTCCGCCTTCTCTGCCGCGGCATATCTCGTCAACAGCGGATATTGCAAAGCGGCAAACACGAAGGTCAGCGGCACCACGCCGAACACCTTGAAACTCACCCAGACGTCGGTCGACTGCGAACGCCATACGACCTCATTGAGAATCGCCAGGGCGAAGAAGAACAGCGCCCAGCGCACGGTCAGTTTGCGCCATCCCTCCTCGGTCAGATGGAAAACGGAATCGAACACCATCCCTAGCAGCGGCTTACCGACGGCCAGCCCGCTGAGCAGCACGGCGCCGAACAACACATAGATGATTGTAGGTTTGAGCTTGATGAAGTGCTCATCGTGCAGGACGAGCGTGAGCGAGCCGAATACCAGCACGATGACCGCGGTGACGAGCGGCATGGCGGGTAAGCGCCGCGTCAGCACGTATGACACGGCGAGCGCGAGCAGTACGGCAACCATGAAGACAGCCGTAGCAACAAAGATTCCGCCGCGCTCGCCGGACGCAATGTCCGCAGGCAGTATCGGCGAGACTAGCGGCAAGAACAGCGCCGGACGGGAATTGGCGAGGAAGAAAAGCAACAGTGGGCCCAAGTCGAGCACGAGCTTGAGGAGAGGATGGAGCTGCAACCTTGCGCTCATGGCGGCTCATGTAGCGCGGCCGCGGCGCAATTGCCATGGCTGTTACAGTCTGGCGCGCGACAAACAGCTTTTAATCGATCCCCGCAATCGCTCGCGCGAAGTCCTTGGCCGAGAAGGACGCCAGATCGTCGATGCCTTCCCCCACGCCGACGAAATGGACGGGCAAGCCGAATTTTGCAGCGACGGCGACCAAGATGCCGCCGCGCGCGGTGCCGTCGAGCTTGGTCATGACAAGCCCAGTGACCCCGGCGATATCGCGAAAAACCTCGACTTGGGAGAGCGCGTTTTGTCCGACCGTCGCGTCCAGCACCAGCAGAACGGCATGCGGCGCCGTCGGATCGATCTTCTTCATGACGCGCACGATCTTCTGAAGTTCTTCCATCAGCACCGCCTTGTTCTGCAGCCGCCCGGCAGTGTCCACGAGCAGCACGTCGATCTCCTCGCCGCGCGCTTCGGCGAGCGCATCGAAGGCGACCCCCGCGGCGTCGGCGCCCGGCGCGCGCGCGATAATCGAAGCGCCGCTGCGCCCGCCCCAAATATTGAGCTGGTCGATGGCGGCCGCGCGGAAGGTATCGCCCGCGGCAAGCATCACCGAGCGGCCCTCGGCGCGGAACCTGGCGGCAAGCTTGCCGATGGTGGTGGTCTTGCCTGAGCCATTGACTCCGACGACGAGCGCGACGAAAGGCTTGGCTCCGTCGATCGCGAGCGGCTTTGCCACGGGCGTGAGGACCTTTTCCACTTCAGCGGCGACAACCGCTTTGACCTCATCCGCCGTGATCGCTTTATCGTAGCGTCCTTCGCCCACCGCGGTGGCGATCCTCGCCGCGCTCTCAATACCGAGATCGGCACGAATGAGCACATCCTCGATCTCGTCGAGCATCGCCTGGTCGAGCCTGCGCTTGACGACGAGATCGGAGACAGCGCCGCCGATCGAGACCGATGTGCGCTTGAGACCGCCGCTGAGCCGCTGCCACCAGCTTTGCTTCTCTGCCGGTTGATCGTTCATATTGTTACGGCTCGGTCGATATCACGATCGTGATAGCGGTTTCGCCCGACCTTGGTAAGGGATCATGACCGCAGAAGAGATAGTGGCTCGGCTCATCTATCGCGATGGGCTCATGCTAGTCATCGACAAGCCGGCGGGCTTGCCGGTCCACAAGGGCCCGAAGGGCGGCGAAAGTCTCGAAGACCATTTCGGCGCGCTGCGCTTCGGCTTGCCGCGTCCGCCGGCTCTCGCGCATCGTCTCGACCGCGATACCTCCGGCTGTCTAGTGCTCGGCCGTCACCGCAAGGCGCTCGCCACGCTCGGGCGCCTGTTCAAGAGCGGCGAGGTCGGTAAGGGCTATTGGGCGGTCGTCGCCGGCGGACCGACGCAGGACGAGGGGCGCATCGACCTTCCGCTCGGCCGCAAAGACGCAACGCGCGGGTGGTGGATGAAGCACGACCCCGCCGGTCAGCCGGCGGTCACAATCTGGAAGGTGATGGGACGATCTATCCCCGCCTCCAGCAATTCGCCTCATCTCACATGGCTCGCGCTCGAGCCGCTGACCGGCCGTACCCATCAGCTGCGCGTACATTGCGCAGCCATGGGATGGCCGATCATGGGCGACAGCGTGTATGGAAATGCCCCGCGGACGGGAACTCCCGGCCTGCATCTCCACGCGCGTGAAGTCGTGGTGCCCCTTTACAACAAGCGCGCGCCGATCCACGTCACCGCGCCCGTGCCGTCGCACATGCAGCAGCTGCTGCGCGCGTGCGGATGGCCGCAGGACGCAATCGTCGAATGACTCCGCGTGACTCCCGGCACAAGTCAGTACAGCGTCGCTTTCAAGCGCTCGGGCGCAGCGCGGTCGTGAGCCTCTCCACCGAGCTGGCCGCCCGTCAACTCGGCGAGAATCGTGCCGTTGCTCGGTAGGCTGTTGCGATCGATGTGGCGCGACGGATCCCACAGCTTCGAGCGCACGATCGCTTTCGAGCATTGATAGAAGACACGATCGACGGAAACGACAAGCACGGCGCGTGGCGTCTTGCCGTTGACGATGAAGCTTTGCGCCAGCGCCGGATCGGTCGAGATTGCGGCACGGCCATTGACGCGGATGGTCTCGCCGCAGCCCGGGATGAGGAACAGGAGCGCAACCCGCGGGTCGTGCAAAATGTTTCGCAGGGTGTCGATGCGGTTATTGCCGCGTCGGTCGGGAACCAGCAACGTTTTTTCGTCATGAATACGGACGAAGCCCGGCGCATCGCCGCGCGGGGAGCAATCGAGGCCGTCAGGACCTGCGCTGGCCAGCGCAAAGAATGGCGCCGCGTCGATGAACGCGCGGTATTGTGCGGTGATGCGGTCCGTCTCCTTGGCGATCGACGGCCCATAAGGCTCGCCATAGATGCGCTCGAGCGCGTCGACGCTGGTAACGATGTGATCGCGAAATTCGGTCATGTCAGGCTCCGAAAGACCTAATGGATCATATCATGTTAGTCTCACGGTCACCCCTATGCCGCGAGGAGTTGCCGACCATCGTGGCCGGTGACAGCAACCTCGACGATGGTCCCCGGCCGCATCGGACCCGCGAGGCGAACCCGGGTGAAATGTTCAGTGCGGCCGGCCTCGCTGGACTCGACCAATACCTGGCGCCTTGCGCCAACTTGCGCCTCGAGGTGACGGCGTAGCGCCGCGTCGCCTTTCTCGCGCAGCCGGCGGGCGCGATCCTTGATGACCTCGCGCTTGATTTGCGGCATGCGGGCGGCCGGGGTGCCGGGCCGCGGCGAGAACGGAAAAACGTGAAGATGCGTGAGCCCGCACGCATCGACGAGATCGAGCGAACGGACGAACATGTCCTCGGTCTCGGTCGGGAATCCGGCGATGATGTCGCCGCCGAACACCACGTCAGCCCGCAGCCGTCGCATCGCTGCGCAGAAGGCGATGGCGTCGGCGCGCGAGTGGCGGCGCTTCATGCGCTTGAGGATGAGATCATCGCCCGCCTGCAGCGAGAGATGCAGATGCGGCATCAGGCGCGCGTCGTTGGCGAATACGTCGAGCAGCTCGCGGTCGGCCTCGACCGCATCGATCGACGAGACGCGCAACCGCGCGAGCTCCGGCACGTGCTTCAAAATCTGCTTCACCAGTGTGCCCAGCTTGGGTGCGCCGGGGAGATTCGCACCGTAGCTCGTGAGATCGACGCCGGTGAGTACGACTTCTTGATAGCCGCGCGCGCAGAGGCTGCGCACTTGCGCCACCACCTCGCCCATGGGCACCGAGCGCGAATTGCCGCGGCCATAGGGGATGATGCAGAAGGTGCAGCGATGGTCGCAGCCGTTTTGCACCTGCACGAAGGCCCGTGCTCGGCCCTCCAGGCCATCGATGAGATGGGTGGCCGTCTCCCTGACCGCCATGATGTCGTTGACCGCAATCTTCTCCTCTGCGGCGAGACCGAAGGATGTCAATGCCTCGCGATGCTCGCGCCACGCCGGCGGGCTGATCTTCTCCTCGTTGCCCAGCACCAACGCGACCTCCGCCATCTGCGCGAAGCTCTCGGGTTCGGTTTGCGCCGCGCAACCCGTCACCACGATGGGGGTGCCCGGACGTTGGCGCTTGAGCTTGCGGACAGCCTGGCGCGATTGCCGTACCGCCTCTGCCGTCACTGCACAGGTATTGACGATGACGGTATCGGTGAGACCGGCGGCTTGTGCGTGACGGCGAATCACCTCGCCCTCGTAGGCATTAAGCCGGCAGCCGAAGGTGACGACATCGACGCTCACGGCTTCACACTCGCCATGAATAATGCCGGATCGAATTTCCCCTCGTACTCGTAGGACACTGGGCCTGTCATCAGCACGTGATCATCCTTCAAGCGCCATTCGATCCGCAGTTCGCCACCCGGCAGCGCCACCGTCACCGCACGGGCGGCAAGCCCCAGACGCGCGGCGGCGACCGCCGCCGCGCAACCAGCCGAGCCGCACGCCTTGGTAAGTCCGGCGCCGCGCTCCCATGTGCGCACGACAAGATGCTCGCGGGAAGGCACCTGCGCGAGCGAAATATTGGCCCGTTCCGGAAAGGTCGGATGATTCTCCAACAATGGCCCGATCTTCGCGAGGTCGTAGGCGTCGACGTCGTCGACCCAGAAGATGGCGTGCGGATTACCCATGCTGAGGACGGACGGCGTGTGCAGGATTGGCTTGTCGACCGGCCCAATTACCAGATCGATCGCGCGGGTATCCTCGAATTCCTTGGCGAGCGGGATCTCGTTCCACGCGAAACGTGGCTTGCCCATGTCCACGGTCGAGACCAACGGCCGGTCGCCCTTCCAGCAGCTCAGCAATCCGGCTGCAGTCTCCAACGTCAAGGCGCTTTTGCCGGTCTCCTTGAATAGCAACTCGGCAACGCAGCGCATGCCGTTGCCGCAGGCGCCGGCTTGCGAGCCGTCGCTGTTGTAAATTCGGAGGTAGGCGTCGGTGCCGGGCGTGCGCGGCGCATGCAGTGCCATCAGTTGATCATATGGCGCCCCGTTTGGCCTTGCGGCGGCGCGCGCGTCCTCCGCGGTGATCGCCTCAGTCTCTCTTCGCATGTCGACCACCACGATCTCGTTGCCGAGACCGTTCATTTTTATAAACGGATGATTGCCGAGCACGCTCATGAAAGGCCGGTTGTTATCGCCTTATATGGGAAAATCGATGCCTAGGAGCAAACTTAACGTTAGCTCAAGGTCCTGGCGATTAAGTGTCGAAAGGTCCCGTTTCCTTGACAGTTTTAGCCCCCGCCGCCATAAGCATCCCCGCAAGTCGGCCCGCGCCGACTTGCCTTTTTTACGCGCCGGCCTGGGCTAAGACGAGACGAACGCGGGGCTTCGCGGTCCGCATCCCGTCAAGGGCGATTAGCCCCGCAAATGCGCACAACCCGACTGGAAGAAGCCGGTCCGGACCAATCGAGGGCATAACGATGTTCGCAGTCATCAGAACCGGCGGCAAGCAGTACCGGGTGGCGGCCGAGGACGTGATCAAGATCGATAAGGTCAGCGGCAATCCGGGCGAGATCGTGCAGTTCGGCGAGGTGCTGGTCGTCGGCGGCGACAACATCACGCTGGGTCAACCCACCATTGCTGGAGCCTCGGTCGCCGCGGAGGTTCTGGCGCAAGGACGCGGACCAAAGATCATCGCTTTCAAGAAACGCCGCCGAAAAAATTCACGCAGAAAGCGCGGCCATCGGCAGGAATTCACGCTGCTTCGGGTAACGGAAATTCTCACCGACGGGGCAAAGCCAAGCCAAACCGCGCGCCCCAAGCGCGAGCCGAAGCCGGTCGCGGCACAACCCGCCGAGACGGCCGAACCCGCCGAGGCCAAGACCCCCAAACCCAAGGTGCGGGCCAAAACGCGAGCCGAGGGTAAGGCCCCGCAGAGGCCTTCCAAGTCTGCGGCGAAGAAGCCGGACAAGCCGAAATCGGGCGGCAAGGGCAAGAAGAGGGGATGATTTCGTCACAAAGTTGGACTACATAACGAGCTACTGTAAGGACCTGAAGCCATGGCCCACAAGAAAGCAGGCGGATCATCCCGCAATGGCCGCGACTCGCATAGTCAGCGGCTTGGCCTGAAAACTTTCGGCGGCGAGCAAGTGCTGGCCGGGAACATCATCGCGCGCCAACGCGGCACCAAGTGGCACCCGGGCGCCAATGTTGGCCTGGCCAAGGACCATACCTTGTTCGCGCTGATCAACGGTCGCATCGAATTTCATACCAAAGCCAAGGGCCGGGTATTCGTGTCGGTTCTGCCGATGACGGAGGCCGCGGCTGAATAGACGGTAGACTTCATTGAGGTCTGCCGGATCCCATCAAACCGGCGGGCCCACACGGGTTACCAAGAGGGGAGACGGGATTACGGCTCCCCTCGTCGCTTTTTAAGGGAACTCGTGTGATGACCTTGTCCAGTCGGGTTGGGCCGGAATCTTTCCGCGTCAGAGATATTCCGCTGATTGAGACGCAGCGGCTGGTCTTGCGCGCGCCGCGCTTCGAGGACGCAAAAACGATCGCCACGCTCGTCAACGACCGCCGGATCGCTGAGAATACATTGCGTATTCCGCATCCTTATGGGATTGCCGATGCGGAGCATTTCATCACTGGCGCGAATGCAACCCGCGCCGAAACCGTATTCCTCATCACCAAACGTGGTGACACCGTGCTCGGCGCCTGCGGAGTCGTCGAGCAGGGTGAAGAGGCGCCGGAGATCGGTTACTGGCTCGGAGTTGCGTTCTGGGGCAACGGCTATGCCACCGAAGCCGCGCGCGCCGTAATCGACTACGCATTCGACAATCTGCACTCCAACGTGCTTCACGCCGGCGCGCGCGTGAACAATCCCGCCTCACGCCGGGTGCTTGAGAAGTGCGGCTTTCAGTGGATGGGAGTCGGCCTCTATCGGATCCGATCGCTCGCCTCATCCGCGCCCTTCGATCGTTTTCACCTCGACCGCGGGCGATGGGCCATAGCGCGCGCACGCCCCGGTTAGAGAATCTCAGTATTGGAACCTGCTGACACATGATTTGAACAGCGGCGAGCGAGGGCCCATTGACAGTCGTGGAGACCACGACCAGGATTATCGTGTGTACGGTCACTGTCGGGGTGACAGGTACGACAAACCGAGGGAGGTGCAATGCCCCCGGGTTATTTTAGCCGCGATGATCGCCGCGGCAGCGTTCGGGCCGAGGCGTAGCGGCAAACTTCGCGAACGGTGACGTCGGGAGCGGCCTCTTGGGCCGCACAGTGAGGCATGGCCCGCCCTGGCCCCTCCCGACGGATACTTCTCAGTCACCTAGTCTTCATGACTTGTTGCTTTCACGCCGCGCGGCGGCGTCTCCGCGCGGGCTCTCGTATTTTTGTGCCCGCCGGCGCATATCTGCGCCATGAAATTCCTCGATGAAGCGAAGATCTACGTCCGCTCGGGCGACGGCGGGAATGGCTGCGTGTCCTTCCGGCGGGAGAAATTCATCGAGTTCGGCGGACCCAATGGCGGCGACGGCGGCAAAGGCGGCGACGTGATCGTCGAGGCAGTCGAGGGCCTCAACACGCTCATAGACTACCGCTATCAGCAGCACTTCAAGGCCAAGAACGGCCGCGCCGGGATGGGCAAGGACCGCCATGGCGCAAGCGGCGACGATATCGTGCTCAGGGTGCCGGCCGGAACGCAGATCTACGAGGAAGACGGCGAGACGTTGCTCGCCGATCTCACCGACGTGGGTCAGCGGGCGGTGATTGCGCGCGGGGGCAATGGCGGTTTTGGCAACGCCCATTTCAAGAGTTCGACCAACCGCGCGCCGCGCCATGCCAATCCCGGCCAGCCCGGCGAGGAGCTTACGATCCGGCTGCGCCTCAAGCTGATTGCGGATGCCGGCATTGTTGGCTTGCCCAATGCGGGCAAATCGACCTTCCTTGCGGCAGTCAGCGCAGCCAAGCCGAAGATTGCCGATTATCCCTTCACAACGCTGCATCCCCAGCTCGGCGTGGTCGAAATCGATGGCCGCGAATTCGTGCTCGCCGATATCCCCGGCCTTATCGAGGGCGCGCATGAGGGTGCAGGGCTGGGCGACCGCTTCCTCGGACATGTCGAGCGCTGCCGCGTGCTCCTGCATCTTGTCGACGGCACCACCGAGCACGCGGGAGAAGTCTACAAGACCATCCGCGCGGAACTTGAGGCCTATGGCGAGGGGCTCGGTGAAAAGCCCGAAGTCGTGGCGCTGAACAAGGCTGACGCGCTGACGCCGGAACAGCTGAAGCAACAAAGTGCCCGGCTCAAACGCGCTGCGGGGAAGACGCCGCTCGTCGTTTCGGCCGTGACCGGGGCGGGCGTCCCCGACGTGTTGCGCGCTTTGTTGAGAATCATCGATGAGGAGCAAGAACAGCCGAGGACCGCGGTTACAGCGTGGCATCCCCGAGGCTGACCCGGAGGGTGCTCGCGAACCCACTGATCAGTTCTGATCCATTTTGAGCATTTTTATTAGCCTGCGTGCATCGGTCGGAGCGGCGCTCTTTTGATCGTTGTCGAAATAAACGAAGACCGTTCGCCGCTGGCGGCGCCACCCGGCAATATCCCGCGCCCAGGCGCGCAGGGTCCGATCCGGGTAGCGGCCCTTGTAGCGCCCGGTTGGCCCGTGGCCGCGCACATAGACGTGACGCGCGGTCGTTTGCCACGGGGAGGGCGCATCGTGATGGTCGGAGAGACAAAGCGAGATGTCATGCTCGTGGAGGAGACTGAAGATGTCGTCGGCGTACCAGCTCTTGTGACGAAACTCGAACGCGAAGCGGTAGCCGCGCGGGAGCATCTGGACGAATGACGCCAGCCGATCGCGATTCTTGGAAAATTGCGGCGGAAGCTGGAACAGAACGGCGCCGAGCTTCGGCGACAGCGCTTCTAGCCGGGTTTCCATCAACTCGATCGAATTCGGACACGTTTCGCCCAGCCGCTTCCAATGGGTAATGAACTTCGAAGCCTTCCAGGCGAATACGAAATTCTTCGGCGTCTGATCGCGCCACTTGCGAACCGCATCCAGCGACGGGGTGCAGTAGAACGGACCGTTGATCTCTGCCGTCGGAAACTGGGTGGCGTACCAGGAGAGCCAGTCGTTTTTCCGCAGATTCTCAGGATAGAAGGGTCCGTGCCAACCGTCGTAGGTCCAGCCTGAAGTACCGATTAAAACCTTGCTCATCCTCCACGCCTTGGCGCAGACCCGAAGACGCATGCTAAACAACGCACCAGCGCGACAATGGTTGTCGCCTGCCCCCGGTCCTCTCAGCCATGTCCCGCAAAGCGCCCTCCCTTACCGACTTCCGCCGGTTGGTGGTGAAGGTCGGCTCCTCCCTGTTGGTGGACAGCGACGGCGGGCGATTGCATGACGCTTGGCTTTCGTCGCTTGCCGAGGACATTGCCCAGCTGCATCGAAACAAGCGCGGCGTGCTCGTGGTCTCCTCGGGAGCGATCGCCCTCGGCCGCGCGGTGCTCAAACTTCCGGCTGGGCCACTGAAACTGGAGGATAGCCAGGCCGCCGCCGCGGTCGGCCAAATTGCGCTAGCGCGCACCTGGTCCGAGGTGCTGGGCCGGTACGGCATCACCGCAGGTCAAGTCTTGGTCACGCTGCAGGACACCGAGGAGCGCCGCCGCTATCTCAATGCGCGTTCGACCATAGACAAATTGCTCGAATGGCGGGCCGTGCCCGTCATCAACGAGAACGATACCGTTGCAACCAACGAGATTCGCTACGGCGACAACGACCGGCTGGCCGCGCGGGTCGCTACCATGGCCAGCGCGGATCTCCTCGTCCTTCTCTCCGATGTCGAGGGCCTTTACGACGCGCCTCCCTCGGGCAATAGCAAAGCCAAGCTGGTGCCACTGGTGGAGAGCATCACGCCTGGCATCGAAGCCATGGCAGGCACGGCCGGCTCCGAACTCTCGCGCGGCGGCATGCAAACCAAAATCGAAGCCGCCAAGCTCGCGACCCATGGCGGCACCCACATGGTGATTGCGTCTGGTCGCGTCGCACATCCGCTCGCGGCGATTGCCGCTGGCGCGCGCTGCACATGGTTTCTCACGCCGGCCAATCCGATCACTGCGAGAAAGAAGTGGATCGCGGGGTCGCTCGAGCCCAAGGGCATCTTGACGATCGATGCCGGCGCGGTAGCGGCGTTGCGCAGCGGCAAGAGCTTGCTGCCAGCCGGCGTCATTCAAGTCGACGGCAGCTTTGCGCGCGGCGATGCGGTCATTATCCGTGGACCCGACGGCATAGAGGTCGGTCGCGGACTCGTCGCCTACGACGCCCAGGATGCCGCCAAGATCAAGGGCCGCGCGTCCGCCGACATTCTCTCGATCCTCGGCTTCGGCGGCCGCGCCGAGATGGTGCACCGGGATAACCTGGTGGTAGGGCGGGCGTAGCGCACATCCGGGTGTTTCAAGTCACCACGGCTTGCGATCGGCAGGCGGGCAGAAACAGCGCCGGGTTTCGTCCCGAAGAGAGAGATCCGCCAACCCGGCGCCCACGCCAGCGCCGCATGGGGAGCGCGCCCGCACTCTCGGTCGCAAGCGGCGCGTCGTGGCGCTCACTGTCCGTTCGATGAGAGCCCACAAAAGAAGACCCCGGCGCCAATGGAGCCAGGGTCTGTCGCCGGATGGGTGAGGGGTTGGGGGCTGGGGGGCACTCCACCCGGCGCTGTCAGTACAACGCTCGGGTGTCTGCGGGAGTTTCCTCTGGGCAAAATTATTTTCGAGCCCTGGCCCGCCGGGCGGCGTGGCGGCGACGCGTGCGCGCGCGACGCGCCGGATCGACCGGCAATTCGATATGTCTGCCGTCTGGAAACTCGAGATATCGCAAATGGATGCGAAGAGGTCCCCGGCCTCCGCCGCGGCCCTCGACGACGTAGCGCGTGCCGACCGGGAACCGGCTGGGGAGATCACCTGGGAGCAAGGCCATGACAATCCTCCTCGGAACTTCTTGGAACTTGCCGGCACCAATGGCAGACGAGCGCGACAGTTCCGCGACAGGAAGGCGCCTGCCCCTGATTTCTGTGAATCGCTGTGGACAAAATGCTCGCGCGCTGCGCGGGATACGTTCGCAGGTCGGAAATTCCCCGACGCGGTTGGCTTCTTCGCAACGCCTTGCCAGGCAAGAGCCGCAAGCCGAGCGACAACCCTTTTGCGGGTTAAAGATCGAAACCGTTCTCCTGCCCCAATGCCTTAAGCGACGTCTCGGGTCGCGCGCCCAGATGTTGAATCACTTCAGCGGCGACCAATGCCCCCAGCCGCCCCGCGGTGCGATAGTCGCTACCGCGCGACAGTCCCGCCAGAAAACCCGCGGCGAAAAGGTCGCCAGCACCAGTGGCATCAACCACGCGCTCCACCGGGCTCGCCGGAACTGCCTCGGTTTGTTCACGCGTCACGATCAAACAACCCTTTTCGCTGCGGGTGACCACAGCGAGCCGCGCATCGTTGCGCAACCCATCGAGTGCGCTGTCGAAATCGGCAGTCTCGTAGAGACTGCGCAGCTCGCGCTCATTGGCGAACACGAGGTCCACGGTGCGGCTACGGATGAGATCGAGGAACTCCGCCCGATAACGATCGACGCAGAATGCGTCCGACAAAGTAAGGGCAACGTCACGCTCGGCGGCGTGGGCGATCTTCGCCGCCTTGAGGAAAGCTTCCTTCGCGCGCGGAGGATCCCAGAGATAACCCTCGAGATAGATAATCTGAGCAGCAGCAACGGCGTCTGCGTCGATGTCGTTCGGATGCAAATCCTGCGCGGCGCCGAGGTAGGTATTCATGGTGCGCTCGCCATCCGGCGTGACCAATACGTAGCAACGTGCTGTCGACGGGCCGGCGGATGCCGGCGGTGTCGCAAACGAGACCCCCGCGGCGCGAATGTCGTGGGCAAAGACGCGGCCGAGGTCGTCGTCCTTGACCTTGCCGATGAAGCCTGCTCGTGCACCAAGGCTTGCCACACCTACGACGGTATTCGCGGCCGAGCCGCCGGAAATCTCCACCGCCGGTCCCATCGCATCGTAGAGTTTTGCGGCCTGCACCTCATCGATCAGTCGCATGGTGCCCTTATGCATTTTGTGCTGGACAAGAAATGCATCGTCGGTGCGCGCGAGCACATCCACAATCGCATTACCGATCGCGAGGACATCGAATTGGGTCGAGGCCATTTGAAGACTCTCTCATCCAAAAGCGCGGAATATAGCGATCGGACAGCTCGAGGCAATCATGCGCCGCGCAGGACCGCGCGGCGGCCCGACGTCATCGCCTAAAGCTTTCACATGCTGCACGGACTTGCACCTGCGCCGCCGGTCGTGCCATCTGGCAGCGCGATCGGTGAGGTTTTCAGAATGGCCTTCAAAGAACGGGTCTTTTCCGGCGTACAGCCGACGGGCAATCTGCATCTCGGGAATTATCTCGGCGCGATCGTCAAGTTCGTCGCGTTGCAGGACAAGTACGACTGCATCTACTGCGTCGTCGACCTGCACGCCATCACCCAGGCGCTGACGGTGTGGGGAGGCCCCGAACAGCTACCCAAGAATACGCGCGAGGTGACCGCAGCCTTCATCGCCTGCGGCATCGATCCCAAGAAACACATCGTATTCAACCAGAGCCAAGTCGCGGAGCATGCGGAGCTCGCCTGGATATTCAACTGCGTGGCCCGCCTGGGCTGGCTCAACCGCATGACCCAATTCAAGGAGAAGGCGGGTAAGGACCGTGAAAATGCGTCGGTCGGCCTCTACGCTTATCCAACCCTGATGGCCGCCGACATTCTCGTTTACCGAGCGACCCATGTGCCGGTCGGAGACGACCAGAAGCAGCACCTGGAGCTCTCGCGCGACATTGCGCAGAAGTTCAATAATGACTTTGCAAACTCGATCCGAGCACACGGCTACGGGGACGCATTTTTTCCCCAGCCCGAGCCGCTGATCCAAGGGCCGGCAACGCGCGTGATGTCTCTGCGTGACGGCTCGAAAAAGATGTCGAAGTCCGATGCCTCGGATCAATCGCGGATCAATCTGACCGACGATGCGGATGCGATCGCCCACAAGATCCGCCGGGCCAAGACTGATCCCGATCCCTTGCCTCACGATGAGAGAGGACTCCAACAGCGGCCGGAAGCTGACAATCTCGTGGGCATCCATGCCGCGCTGGCGGGGAAGACCAAGGCGGACGTTCTCAATGAATTCGGCGGCGCCCAATTTTCTACTTTTAAGGCTGCGCTCGTGGAGCTCGCGGTCGCCAAACTGGGTCCGATCAACGCCGAGATGAAGCGGCTCATCGCTGATCCCGTGTATATCGATTCGGTGCTTGCCGATGGCGCTGCCCGCGCGCGCATCATCGCGGCGGAGACCATGAAAGCGGTCAAGGACATCGTCGGCTTCGTGCGACGCTGATTGCGAAGCATGTCCGGCTGCTGCGGTGGTGGCCTTGTGCCGCACATGATGGCCGTGGCAGGATTTTCGGGTTTTACAATATCGCTGGTAACCGCGCAGCGTTTGCAGGCGCGAAGAGCTGGTACACCGGAGAAACCGCCTCAACAAAACGGTCCGGTGGCGGCCGGGGGAGCCGATGAGCAAGAAACGCCGCAGCTACGAGGCGGGACATTCGCCTAAATTCATGGTCGTCATCGACGATTCGCCGGAATGCGACCGAGCACTCTATTTCGCGAGCCGGCGAGCGCTGCGCATCGGCGCCGCCGTGCTCATGCTGCGCGTGATCGAGACCCGCGACCGCAATCAGCAATGGCTGGGCGTCGCGGACATCATGCGTGCGGAGGCGCACGAGGAAGCGAATGCCGTGCTCGATCGTCACGCCGCGCGCTCGTCAAGCATCACCGGCGTGATGCCGCAGCGCGTGATCCGTGAAGGCGACAAAGCGCAGGAAGTCCTCAACCTTATCGAGGATGACGAGGATATCGCCATCCTGGTACTCGCCGCCGCGACCGGCAAAGAAGGACCGGGACCGCTGGTTTCCAGTCTCGCCAAAACCGCCGGCGACTTTCCCATCCCAGTCGCCATCGTGCCCGGCCACCTTAGCGATGAAGAACTCGACGCGCTGTCTTGATTCGCGCTGCGCTCAGTCCGCCTTCTGCGGCGCTCGTTGTCGCTGAGGTCGAAGAAGGGCGCGTCCGCATTCGCCGTTTGCTGCTCGGCGTCTTGGCATGGCTTGAACTTCCACTGGGAGGCGCCACCTATTACAATGAACGATCCTATGATTCTGCGACTGGAAGGAGCAGGCCATGTTCATCCAGACCGAGCCCACCCCGAATCCGGCAACGCTCAAGTTCCTGCCCGGACGATCCGTGCTAGCGAGCGGCACGCTAGATATGCGCGACAAGGAGTCGGCTTCCCAGTCGCCGCTGGCTGAACGCCTTTTTGGCATTACAGGCGTGTCGGGCGTGTTCTTCGGCTCCGACTTCATTGCTGTCACCAAGGGCGAGGGTGAATGGCAGCAACTCAAGCCTGCGATTCTCGGCGCCATCATGGAACACTTCATGTCCGGTGCGCCGATCGTCAGCGGGGTGGACACCGCTGCATCAAGTGAAGGCCAGGAATTCTTCGAGACGAAAGATTCTGAGACCGTAGCGGCGATCAAAGAGCTGATCGAAGCACGAGTGCGGCCGGCGGTTGCTAATGATGGCGGCGACATCACGTTCCGTGGCTTTAAAGATGGAATTGTGTATCTCGACATGAAGGGCGCCTGTTCGGGCTGCCCATCGTCGACGGCGACGCTGCGTCACGGCATCGAAAATTTGCTGCGTCATTATTTGCCCGATGTGGTCGAAGTCAGACCGATGGGATGAGCCGCGGTCGGATCCGAAAGCGTCGTAATACCTTAACGGCAGCAGAACTACGCGTGGGCGTTTTATCGGAGCTATCCACGCCCG